>Ga0207652_10004526_pt1 | contig 11286 bp, 4 predicted proteins | sample KBSC63BmetaG_FD_184334 | JGI IMG/M metagenome (GOLD analysis project Ga0207652, IMG submission 184334) | Corn rhizosphere microbial communities from Kellogg Biological Station, Michigan, USA - KBS C6-3B metaG (SPAdes) (version 2) | ecosystem: Host-associated > Plants > Roots > Rhizosphere ... | reverse complement strand
GAAATATACATTGGCGCCAACATGGATGCGATGCCTATTCCAAGCCCTCCAATCAAACGGAAAAAAACGAACCAGCTAAGGCTCATTGGAACAGCAATGCCTATAGATGAAATAGCGAAAAGTATTGCGGATAAAATCAATACTTTTTTACGGCCAATTCTGTCGCTTAATTTGCCTGCGAATATCGCACCAACAATACAGCCAATAAGTGCACAGGAAGCAACCCAGCCCACCATAGCTGATGACAGATCGTACCTCTTTTGTATAAAGCCAATTGCACCAGCGACTACCGCTGTATCGTAACCAAACAGAAGCCCTCCAACTGCCGCAACAATTGTTGCTTTATACACGTACCATTTATTAATTGTGCTATTCATAAATTCTTAATTAATGCGGTAATCAATCAGGTTTTCTGTTCTTACATAAGCTTTAATAGTTGCACATTCACATCCTTCACTTTCACCATAAGGGCGTATGGAGTATTCCGCAACCGTGGCAGGAACTATAAAAGTTTCAGCATAGTGAATGATAAAAGGTTTAAATAAATTTCCAGGACTTTCTACAATTGCTTCTCTACCTTTTATAAGATTAAGTACATTAAAATTTCCGTTGGTATTATGTATAACTTTTTTTGTAAACCAATGTCTTCTTGTTTCTATAAATGATGTTTTATCAAGCCCGGTTCTTTCTTCGCGCCAGCCATCGCCTTCGCCTAATTTTTCAAAACGGTTAATGATATTCTTTTCTGTCCAGCTTGCTGTTCGGTTCCATTGAATTACCTGTTTGCCATGATCAATTGAAATGGGGCGGGGTTTTCCATTAAGTCCCATTCTGCCCCAATCCCAAAGTTTGAATGTGAAAATGTAAGGTGTGGCGCTTATTTCGAGTACTACGGTGTCAGCCCCCGAGCAATGTATTGTGCCCGCCGGTATCAGAATATGGTCATGTTTCTTAACAGGCCATTTTTCTACATATTTTTCAGCATCAAAATCACCGCCGGTATTCTGAACCGTTTCTAATTCACGCACCATTTTTTCAGGAACGATTTCTTCTTTAAGCCCAAGGAAAACAAATGCATCATCTTTTGCATCTAGAATATAATAGCTTTCATCCTGGGTATAAGCCATTCCAAATTTTTCGCGGATGTATTCTTTTAGAGGATGCACCTGCAGGCTAAGATTTCCGCCCTCCATAGTATCTAAAAAGTCAAACCGTATTGGAAATTCTGCGCCAAAAGCATCATATACTTTTTTACCCAATAATTTTTCTGGCTGGGAAAAAATAAGATTGATCGAGGGCGTTTCAAAGAGAACATCATTAAAAGAAAATAACAAACTATTTTCTTCCGGAACACAATCAAAACCCCAAGCAAAATTTTGCTGCTCCCTGTCAAGGTCGCAAACTTCTTTTAACCATTGGCCGCCCCACGGTCCGGGATCAAAAAAAGGAACAACTCTAAAAGGACGCGTGACTGTTTCCGCCAGGGCATACCTTAATGCTTCACTAGAAATTAATTTAGGTGTATTTTTTATGGTAGTATCTATTACGTAATCCCATTTATGCATGGTCGCTTTCTTATGTCTATCACAAACTCTCCAATCCACAAAAAAAGACCGTTTATATAAATATGAAAATTCGGCATCCGAATTTTCAGCACCTATATTGCTCACTGAGTTATTTCTAAAGCGAATTTGTATTTCCCAGCGTGGCATATCTGCATAAACAAAAACATCAGGAACAGGCAAAACAAGAGTAGCCCCAATACCATATACAATACAAATTCCTTTTTCAATTGCATTAATCCTTTCCTGAAGTGAGGCAATCTTTTTCGAACTAAAAAAATCTATAAGGTTTAAAGGTGCTATATATCCAAATACGGGATCATCCGTAACAAACGGATATACCATTTTTTCTATTTCATCGCCTGCCTTCATAGCAGTAGAGGCATCGAACAATAATGCTTCGGGAATATTTTGCCGGAGCTGTTCAGAAAGTTCATTTGTATAAACGCCATGATAACATTCAATGGCAATAATTGTTTTTGTTGTATGCTTTTCATTATAAATATCAAGCAACTTATTAGTAATATTTTTCCAGCCTTCGATGCAAGTTTGCCCTTCAATTTTTATACTGGGAAACTTATCAAAATTTGATTTTTTCAATTGGTTCATTTATTATCTCACAATTTTTGTACTTGAGAAAAGAGGTATAGTAGTTCAAAGAATGTTTAAATGTTCATACATAATGTAAATGTATGTGGTTCTTTTAAAAATGCAAATATATTTCTTCACGCGTACTAATATTTATTGCCGTTCGCTTACCGCAATGAATTTATTATATCATTTTATTTTATTGAGGAAAGTTTCTGTTACGAAGCATCAATCCATAAGATTGCTTTATTGTTTAGTAAAAATTATTATTTTTTATAAAAGATTTTGTTTTGTAAATAAATTGCTATGTTCGCACATTCAAACATATAGGATTTGAAATTCATTTGGTTCTTTCCCGCTTAAAATCCGATATAAAAAATTTATTAATTAAACGTTTGTGATCGCCCGGGGGGCTGATAATATTTAATTTAAAAATGAAAAAAAGAATTGCAATAATTTATTTGGCCATTGTTTCAACAGCGCTTTCTGGCTTTGCACAAAGAGAAAACTATATTTGGAAAATTGGAAATGCAGATAAGTCCGTAGCTGAATTTGCGCTGGCACCAAACGGCTATAAAAATTTTGTAGGGCATGATTTCGGCTATGAAGACAAATATTTTTTGGTTGGATATTCAAAAGAAAAGAAAGATTTTCCCTATGTTATTCCAGGGCCAGCCGATACGTGGGGCGGTACGTGGCCAACTGCAGGCTGGAGAACGAACGAGGTAAATATTTTATTTGGTATTCAAAATTTACCGGCAAACGGAGAATGCAAATTAGTTCTTAAAGTACTGGATTATGCAAAGAAATTTTTGCCGCTTATTAAAGTGAGTATTAATGATCAGAGCCAGGAAATACAATTAGGCGCTGGCAAATTCGATTTACAAAAACAACCCTATCCGCGTTTAAATGAACCAATCGTTGATACTGCTTCCATAACGGGTGATTTGTCAAAGATCACTCCTGAAACAATAGAAATACCGGTTGACAGAAATATACTAAGAGCAGGAGGCAATCAAATTACCATAGCGGTGGTGGGGGGTTCATGGATTATGTTTGATCAGGTTAGTTTGCAAGGCCCAACTGGCGTAGTTTTAAAAAGACCTGGCCAAATGTTTATACGCAATGTAAAGGCGGCCGATTATGAATTGGATGTTGATGGTAAAAAAAAGCAACCACTATTAATAAATGCTGAATACTTAAAAGGTACACCTAAAATAAGCGTTGAGCTTAATGATAAAAATATCTTTAATGAAACTTTGGAAAAAGGCAATTATGAATTTGAAGCGTTAATGCCTGCAGTAGAAGAGGCAACACAAAGCACTTATAAAATTTTAGAAAATGGAAAGATAATTGAACAAGGTGTCGTACAAAGGTCGAAGCAAAAACTGCAAACGCTGGCTGATTATGTAGACACTCGAATGGGAACAGCGCATTCCCGCTGGATGATTGCACCTGGGCCATGGATGCCTTTCAGCATGGTAAAGATGAGCCCCGATAACCAAAATGCAGGATGGCAAGCTGGTTATCAACCAACGTTTGAAAGTGTAGGAACATTTAGCCATATTCATGAATGGACAATGGCGGGATTAGGTATTTTTGCATCGAATGGAAAATTAAAAACTCACATAGGTAATGAACAAAACTCTGACTCCGGGTATCGTTCACGCATCGATAAAAAGACTGAAGAAGCGCCTATTGGCTATTACAAAGTACAGCTTACTGATTACAATATTAAAGCAGAAGTAACTGCTACCACGCGTTGTGGATTTGAGCGCTTTACATTTCCGGAAAACCGTGATAGCTCCCGCATCTTAATTGATTTACATGTTCCGGCAGAGTATGATTATCAGCTAAAACAAATTCAAGTAAAGAAGATTAGCGATTACAAAATAGAAGGTATTGCACATGAACTCTCTCCTAGCGTATGGAGCCATGATGCAAGCCAGGATTACACCATTCACTTTGTTATTGAATTTGATAAACCCATAAAAAAAATCGGTAACTGGGTTAATGAAAAAATTCAATATGGCGATAGCCTTGAAGCTTCAAATATAAAAGATGCAGGGCTATTTGTGGAATTTGACACAAAAAAGAATTCAATAGTACAAGTCCGTTCTGCTATTTCATTGGTAAGTATCGACAATGCCAATTCCAATTTAAAAACGGAAATCACAGATCCATTCGGATGGGATTTTGATGCAGTGCGGCAAAACCAACTTAATGTATGGAATGATATATTTAATCGCGTTAAAATAACCACCTCAAACCGGCAGGAGAAGGTGCGATTTTATAATTCCATGTATCGCTCCATTTGCAGCCGCAATACATGGAGTGACGTAAACGGGCAATGGCGTGGCACCGACGGAACGGTTCACCAGTTAAAGAACAAAGACGATGTTGCATTAGGTTGTGATGCCTTTTGGAATACTTTCTGGAACCTCAACCAAATGTGGAATTTAATAACACCTGAATGGAGTAACCGTTGGGTGAATTCGCAACTGGCTATGTACGATGCCTATGGCTGGCTTGCAAAAGGACCGGCAGGTATGAACTATATTCCTGTAATGGTGGCGGAACATGAAATTTCACTTATGATATCTGCTTATCAAATGGGTATTCATGGCTTCGATGCAAATAAAGTATTAGCGGCTGCAGTAAAGATGCAAACAACACCAGCACAAAAAGTGTTTACAGGTTTTGCGGGCAACAGAGATCTGCTGGAATACGAAAAGCATCAGTTCGTTCCATCTGACAGTGGCCGTTTTTCCAATACAATGGAATATTCTTTTGATGACTGGACGGTTGGCCAGTTAGCAAAATCTTTGGGCAAAACGGAGCTATATCGAAAGTTTAATGCGAGAGGCAACTGGTGGAAAAACACCATTGATACTAACGGTTACTGCCACACGAAATTAAGCAACGGAGAATGGACAAAAAATTTTGATGCTTTCAGAAGCGGTGCCAATGAAGAATATGTGGAAGGCAATGCATGGCAATTAACATTTTTTGTTCCCCAGAATGTGCCCGCATTAATTAGCATGATAGGAAAAAAGAAATTTATTGATAGATTAGAATGGGGGTTTAACGCAAGCGAACCTTGGCGCTATAATGGAATGAACGATCAATATTGGGATTATCCGGTTGTGCAGGGCAATCAACAATCCATGCACTTTGCTTTTCTTTTTAATTGGGCAGGTAAACCCTGGTCTACGCAAAAATGGAGCCGTTCCATACTTGACCGTTTTTATGGATATAAAGTCGCCAATGCTTATTTAGGCGATGAAGACCAGGGTCAAATGAGTGCATGGTTGATTATGGCATCCATAGGCTTGTTTCAAACAGACGGTGGTAGTAGTGCCAACCCGATATATGAAATTGCAAGCCCACTTTTTAAAAAGATTGAAATTGACTTAGGAGAAAGGTTTGGCCGTGGTAAAAAATTTACAATTATTGCAGAAGGAGCATCGAGAAAGAATATGTATATACAAAAAGCAACACTTAACGGACATGTATTGAACTCATTTAAATTTCCTGCTACAGAATTGCTGAAAGGCGGATCACTCATTTTAAAAATGGGGCCTGCTCCAAATAAACAATGGGGAATAGCCAGTAAATAATGAATATTTGAAAAGATAAGAAGATAGTTTTTTTGATTTTAAAAAGAATTGAATGTTTATTATTATGTTCATACATTTGAACAAGTAACGTTTATGAGTCATTAGATTCGAGGTTAAATTTTTTTACAAAAATATTACCGCATAACCATAACGCATAGACGAACAAATCCAAAATTGAAATTTTAATTATGAAAATGCAAAAGATTCTTTTTACTCTTTTATTTCTGAATCTTATTCTGTTGGCAAATGGGCAGAAACAAGCGGTAGATTATGTTGACCCACTTATGGGAACTTCTGAATCACGTTGGATGCTGAATCCCGGCAGTTCAATGCCATTTGGTATGGTACAATTAAGCCCGGATAACCAGGGCAATCAATGGAAGTCTGGATATGAATATACTATCGCAAGTATTGCCGGTTTCAGTCATATTCATTCATGGACAATGGCAGGGCTATCTGTAATGCCAACGGAAGGAATTATTAATCCTCGTATTTCTTCGGCAGAAGAACCGACAACAACAGGATCTACTTCAGGCCATCGTTCACGCATAGACAAAAGTACAGAACATGCAAGCCCCGGCTATTATTCTGTAGAATTAATGAACTATAAAATTAAAACGGAACTAACAAGCACCACCCGGTGCGGCTTTTTTCGCCTCACATTTCCTGAAACAAAAGAAGGCAATGTATTATTCAATCTTTTGTTCCCTGCCGAATATCCTTTTAAAGTGCTTGATGCTACCATCACCAAAGTAAGTGATACAGAAATTGAAGGATATTCAAAACAAACAAGTGCAGGCTTCAATGAGTACACAGTTTTTTTTGTAGCACACTTTAATAAGCCCTTCAAGGCTTTTGGCGGGTGGGAAGGAAAAAACAGGATGAAAGATGTTTCAGAAATAAAAGGCAAAGATGATGTGGGCGCTTATGTAAATTTTGAAACCAAAGAAGGTGAACAAATTTTATTGCAAACAGCAATTTCTCTTGTTAGCATAAAAAATGCAAGGCTTAATATGGAGACTGAATTAAAACCTTTTGGATGGAATTTTGACGCCGTAAGAAAAAATGCAAGAGATACATGGAATAATCTTTTAAGCAAGATTGAAGTAAAAGGAGGAACAGCTGTAAACCTGAAAAAGTTTTATACTAATCTATATCATTCTTATTGCGCACGTACTATTTGGAGTGATGTGAATGGCGAATACCGTGATCCATGTGAAAACGTTCAGAAATTAAGCGACCAGAAATCACCTATGTTCGGCAGCGATGCTTTCTGGAATACATTCTGGAACTTAAATCAATTATGGACTTTGGTAAATCCTTCCATCGCTAATGAATGGGTAAAGTCAGAATTGCAAATGTATAAAGATGCAGGATGGCTTTCACGTGGTGCCGCAGGAATAGAGTATTCAGGTATTATGGTTGCGTCACACGAAATACCGCTTATGGTAAGCGCTTATCAAAAAGGAATACGAAACTATGATGTAAAAACATTGTATGAATCTGTTATTCATCAGCAAACAACACAAGGGATAAAACATCCGTGCGGTGGTTTTGCAGGTAATGAGCACCTTGATGCATATATTAAATATGGATACATGCCCGCAGATTCAGGCGCTACTTCAAATACTTTGGAATATGCTTATGATGATTGGTGTGTATCGCAACTTGCAAAATCATTAGGTAAAACCAATGATTACGAAACATTTAATAAGCGGGCAAAAAATTATGAAAATATTTTTGATCCTGAAACAAAATTTATGCGGCCGAAATATGCAAATGGAAAATGGCTGGAGAATTTTAACCCAATGACATCACATGGCTATGTAGAAGGAAACGCTTGGCAATATACTTTTTTTGTTCCTCAAAATGTACAAGGCCTTATTGATCTTATTGGTAAAAAAGAATTCAATCAAAGATTAAATGAGGGATTTGAAAAATCTAAAGATGCAGATTTTAATGCTACCGGCGACAGAATGGGAGATTACTACATTAATCACGGTAACCAACCAAATATGCAGGCAGCTTATCTGTTCAATTATTCTGGCAAACCGTGGCTTACGCAAAAATGGGTAAGGGAAATACAGGATAGGTATTATGGTTCTGATCCTTATAATGCATGGCTGGGAGATGAAGATGAGGGACAGATGGGTGCCTGGTTTGTGATGAGCGCAATGGGTCTATTTGAGACAGATGGCGGCGCATCAGTAAAACCGTTTTATGAAATTGGAAGCCCAATTTTTGAAAACGTTACAATACACTTAGATCCGAACTATTACCCGGGTAAAACATTTAATATAGAAGCAAAAAATGTGTCTGACAAAAACTGTTACATACAATCTGCAACGTTGAATGGCAAGAAACTTGACAAGCCCTGGTTTTATCATGATGAGTTGGTTAAAGGTGGCAAGCTGATATTAATTATGGGAGATAAGCCAAATGAAAATTGGGGAAGCCAACCAGGTGATGCACCACCTTCAATGCCGGAAAATAAGTAGAGAGGAATTCAATTTTTCATGATGCTCAAATCATATTTTTTTATTAATGTTTTACTCAAAATTCTATGATTCTTTTTCAAATCTTTCAGATAAAAGTTCTTGTCCCTCTCCTTCGGAGAGGGGTTGGGGTGAGACATTTTATAAAATTAAGATCAGGTATTATTTTTCTTTCCGGATTATTTTTTTGTTTCCAGGTACAGGCACAATCATCGCAAGCCCTTGCTATTAAAATACGTAATGACAGCACATTGAACCGTGTGAAGACAATGGCGACCGATTTAATTAAAACCGGGTTTAATGCAGGCTCCGGCTATGGTGAAGTGTGGATAAGGGATTTTAATACATTCATCGATCTTTCCTGCGAGGTTATGCCAAGAGATTCTATAAAAAAAAGGCTTGAAGTATTTTTTCAAATGCAGGGTGATGATGGAAATATTATTGATGGCTATATTCCTAAAAAGAAAGCAAATGTTGGATATGATTATATCCAAAGCCCTAATGCTCCGGAATTTGAAGGCCATAAAAATACTGTGGAAACCGACCAGGAAACGTCGCTTATACAAGCGGTATATAAATATGTGAAAGCAACAAAAGACAGAGGTTTTCTTTCAGAAATAATTGCGGGAAAAACAGTACAATCCAGGATGTCGGATGCTTTAAATTTTTTAATGGCAAAAAGATTTTCCAAAAAATATGGACTTATCTATGGCGCTACAACTGTTGACTGGGGCGATGTGCAACCTGAAACACCCTGGGGAGTAGTGATGGATAGTTCGAGCCATCTTGCAATCGATATTTATGATAATGCAATGCTGGTAATTGCATTGAATAATTACATAGAACTTTTCCCAGGAAATGAACATTGGAAAAATATTCGTCAAAACATCAGGAAGAATATAATGAAATACTTATGGGATAATAAGCTGCAAAAATTTATCCCACATCTTTATTTAAATGGCTCGCCTTTTTCTCCTTCATTTGATGAAAGCAAAATTAATTATCACGGCGGTACCGCAGTTGCTATAGAAGCAGGACTGCTGAATAAAAAACAAATTGAAAATGTAAATCAACAAATGTTGGATGATGTAAAAGCGTCCGGCGCCATGTCAATTGGTTTAACAATTTACCCTGTTTACCCTAAAGGCTTTTTTAAGAATAAAGGAATGTATCCTTATGGTTATCAGAATGGTGGAGACTGGACCTGGTTTGGCGCACGCATGATCAACGAATTAGTGCATTACGGATTTATTAAAGAGGCATACAGTGAGCTAACGCCCTTTATTAAAAGAGTGCTTGACAATGATGGTTTTTATGAATGGTACACTATAGACGGCAAACCGGCGGGCTCGGGAAATTTTCGTGGATCGGCTGGGGTACTGTTTACTGCAATTACCAACTTACAAACGGTTGCAAGCAAATTGGTAACAACAAAAGCTTTATAAAAATGAATTCTTTATTTAAAAAATATTTATTTAAAAAAGCTGTTTTGTTAAAATATGTTAGTATGTTTGAACATGTAATTTATTTTACAATTCTAATCTGCCCCGATGATTGCTTATAATTTGCTTATATCCCTGTTAGATAAATAATTAAAAATTTACACATGAACATTTTTTAAAAAATTAATAATGGAAGAGATTTATGCGGCTTATATCCTTAACTAAATATTGGCAACCTTTAACTAATAAATACTTTTTATGCGAAATAGTTTAATAATTGTTGGCTTTAAAACGAAACATCTTTTGATGTTCCTGGTGTCAGGCTTTTTATTTTATGGAGCTTCGGCGGCAGATAAAGGACCTTTCAAAAATGATGTGGATCATCTTTTTTCTAACTATTATGTTGGAAATTTCATTGATATAACAGTAAGTGGAAAAATATCCGATGCATTAGGAAACGCCATACGTGGAGTAAACGTTCAGGAAAAGGGAACGACAAACGGAGCGGTTTCGGACGAAAAAGGAAATTTTTCTTTAAAAGTCAAAGGCGAAAACAGTGTATTAGTAATTTCTGCTGTTGGATATGTAAGCCAGGAAATAACCGTTGGTTCTTCAAGTGAAATAAATGTTACATTGGAATTAACTTCAAAAAAGCTAGATGAAGTAGTGGTGGTTGGCTATGGTACCCAAAAAAAATCAGAGCTTACGAATGCTGTTGTACAGGTAACAGGCGAGAAGCTTAAACAATCAAATGCAGTGTCGCTTTCCAATTCGCTTTCAGGAAGGCTTGCGGGGCTGTATGTAAATCAAAGAAGTGCTGTTCCTGGTTTTGATGATGCACAAATTTTAGTAAGAGGTGCGAACACTTATCGCAACAGTTCCGCACTGATAGTTATTGACGGAGTCGCCAACGCTGATCCCGATGGCTTAAACAGGCTGGATCCCAATGATATAGCAACAATTTCCGTATTAAAAGATGCATCTGCGGCAATATACGGAGCACAGTCTGCGGGAGGCGTAATTCTTGTAACTACAAAACGCGGTAAAACCGGCAAGCCGGTTTTTGATTTCAATGAAAACCAGTCATGGCAATCTCCAACGACCAGAGTAAGATCAGCTAATGCACTTGAGTATATGAAAGTTCTTAATGACAGGAGGCTTTTAGAAGGAACGCCACCAGATTTTCCCGATGACTTTGTAAAAAGTTTTGAGAACGGTGACAGGAGAGCTGAGGATTGGTGGAAAGCATTAATTGGAAAACCGATAAGCCAGTCCCGACAATCGCTTACCATGCGGGGCGGCACCGACAAATTTAAATATTTCAATTCTATTGGTACGGTATCGCAGGGCGGTATTCTTCGTGGAGATAAGACAACAAAGCTCAGGCAATACAACCTGAGAAGTAATATGGATGTTCAGGTTACCAATAGTTTTTCAGTAGGGTTAGATATTTCTCTAAGAGAAAAATATACACAAACACCACAGGCTGGGGGTGGGGGGGGAATCGGGGCACTCGCAAATACGAGCCCGCTACAAGAAGCATACATTGGAGGAGATTACAGGTATCCCGGCGAAGGCT
>Ga0207652_10004524_pt1 | contig 11287 bp, 18 predicted proteins | sample KBSC63BmetaG_FD_184334 | JGI IMG/M metagenome (GOLD analysis project Ga0207652, IMG submission 184334) | Corn rhizosphere microbial communities from Kellogg Biological Station, Michigan, USA - KBS C6-3B metaG (SPAdes) (version 2) | ecosystem: Host-associated > Plants > Roots > Rhizosphere ... | reverse complement strand
CAACATAGTAAGTCGTTCCAGCGACCAATGGAGCTGGTAAAGCACCAGCGCTATTTGAAAATGTAACAGGAGTGCCTATTTGAAAGCTTAGATAGGCATTTGCATTAGAAAGAGTAATTATGGTTGTAGGAGGACCAACAACTGTAATATTCGTGGTTCCAGACCCCCATATCAAAAAGTTATTAAAACTAGATAATTGGAAGTTATTTGTACCACCGTTACCGACAACTCCAAATCCATCAAGATAGGTAGCATCTATTGGTCTTACAGGAAAAGCTGAATCAGTTATTGGAACGAAAACATTCGTTTCAATATCATAAACCCAACCATTCGTGCCATCTACAAACATTACCTGAAAAGTATTAGCGTCTACCCCAACATAGCCAGTAGTTCCATTAATAGTTCCTATCAACGTTGCTGTAGACCCTGGAATAGAAGTTGATGACCTATAAACGCTATTACCTATAACAGAAAGCATAATAGGAGATTGAGCAGGCGTTCCGTCATGAAATGAAAATTGTGCTCTAAAACCGCCTGCTCCCACTGAAGGATAGGTTATTTCTTCGTTAACTAAACCAGAAGTAGGCAATAGAGATTTAGTTTTTTTACCTTGTGGATCTATATATTCAAACATATTAATAGTTCGTTCGGCATCGATATTCTTATATCGTTGATTATTATAAGAACCAACAATGTTATAATCTTGCCATGTCATATTAATACGCCAAAATATTTTGCCACCAGTAGTATGGCTGTGGCGAATTCATAATAGCTGATGGACGTATAGTTAAATCTGTCTCATTAGCATTCTTCAAATTGCTTATATAATCTTGGTATTTATCTTCTGCCGTTTCATTCCAATTACCCGATGGGTAATAAGATCTAAATTCTCTAGCTAATGCGAATTTTAAAAACCCGTAATAGTAAGGAGAAAGCGCAGTTAAGTCTTGGTTTGCGGAGAGGGAGTTCAACATTACCTTACATTTAAGACTGCATGGATAGGCTTTGTCGGGCGTAGGATAAAGGATAATAAAACTTTGATTTTGCTGCTTATCAAGTAATATTGATCCAGGCCGAGTTTGAAGATTTTGAGTTCTGACAATATTATAATAGTTAGCTTTGCTAATTATTCTCAAAGGATAAACCAAAGGTTCTAATGTGCTTGGCTCAACTACATAATTTGCAAACTGTAAATCAATTATCCTATCAGAAGTAATATCAGCAGGGACAATATCTGACACGCTATAAGTATCTTTCCCAGGAATCATAACAAAATCAACAGATGATAAATAGGGAATATAAATACTGTCAGCAGCAAATCCGTCTAAGATCTCATTGATTATTTCCAAACCAGTTGAAAGCATAAAAGAGTCGGGTGTTTCACCGACTCCTAGTTCTCCCAAAAGATACAGAGAATTTACAATGACATCATTTGTTGTCCGTGTGACTTGAGGCATGATGTTCCCTCACGCAGTGACCAAAATTATTTAACAGGGAACGCCTTTTTGTCTAAAGGACGCGCTAAATCACGTGCAAATTCTTGCGCATGTTCTCCATCACTTACCATGCATGAATCAAAATTCATGTAACGGCTTTCTAAATTAGGTGCTTTTCCACCCATAGAAGCTGTCATGGCTTCGTGTTTTCGAACAAATGCATTGTTACCTTCGTGATCACGCTCAAACATCTTCTGCCTCTCGTTTGCTCTTACGCTTTCTCGGCTTTTCACCATCGAGTATCCGTCTTTCATATTCTTCCCTCACTTTTTTAGCTTCAGTTGGAGTATTAAACCAAGCCCCTGATAACAACATTGCATCTCTTTCATCTTCCTCCACAACCCGCATCGGGTGAGTAGGATGGTATACACAACACAGCATTCAGGGACTCCTTTTTAATTACGATAAAACCTTCTCAGCATATTGACCATGCCATTTAAACCCACAAAGGATGTCTAAACGCATATAGTTCTGGTAAGCCAAGATATCACCGATCTGAGTGATAGCTAATGACAACCCAGTTTCTGGATCAATCGCAATAGAAGCATCCGGTACCTGTAGTTTGTAAAGAGGAGGACATACAATGTCTAAACCACGGGAAGGATAAGCAATATTTACGTTATAACTTGGAACTACAGTTACAACTGCATTATCCGGAATCGGATTTGATACATTTTGATAAGGACTAGATGTAGAACTAATAATTGAAGGAGATACTTGGATTGTAATATTACCTGCACCATCTGAACTAGCTGGCGCTGTAATAACAAACTGCATATCTTGCCCAGTAGCCTTACGGGAGAGAGCGTTAGTGCTTTGAACACCTGCTATTGATATAAGGTCTCCAGGCAAGAAGTAGTTCGCTATAGAGGCTGTAGCTCCGTCTAATACGATCACATTACCAGAACCTACTGCACCATTAACAAGCAATGGATCAGCTGGGAAGTTGGTAGGACCAGCACCAGCTTGGTGACGAACAATATTTTGAGATTGGAAGATATCAAAATATGACAAGTGACCAATAGCTGATTGACGAACAATTTCTTCGTTAAATACGGGGGTGAATTGATTTAACAAAGAACCTTTTAATGAAGAACCATCACGAACAGTCATTGCCATATAAGCGTCAGAACTGATGTTAACGCCCATTTCTAGCAACTTAGCACCAGCCAAATCGACAGTCGTATAACTGTTAATTGGAGTTCCAGCTGTTCCTGAGAATAGATAAAGCTCTTGCTCAGCTGCTCGGCAGATATCAATTTCCATTTGAGAAATGATGTCTTGAATAGCTGGCTGAATGAACATACGGCTGAAATCTTCGATTCTTAAAGAAAGATCAGCAACAGTGTATGCGATTAAAGTGTGATATTGATGGGCAACTACGATGTTCTCTACTGTCTCAATAATATCTTGAGGAGTAGCTGTTGAACCATCACCAACGACAAAGTTGTTTTGTCTGCGAACTTGCAATGTATCACCGATTTTATACCCAGAAGATGTGAAATCATCTTGATATATACGTGATCCAGTCATAATGAATGGAGCATTGTTTGCAAACATCGCTAAAGCTGTATTTGATACTAGCTGCGTATTAATAAATTGATTAGGCATTGTCTAAAACTCCAATAATTGTACATTTGGCGTAAAAGATTAACCCCATCTTTTACCGCCATCCTTCATCCGTTTTCGGATTTCTCCAACAGATGTGTTTTCGTTTACAGTATTGGAAGTTACTGGATTGTTTTTGACCTGGCCTAATGGCTTAGCATTACTAGCCGTGTTTTGCTTATTACCATTACCAACCGCCAAGGCTTGAGACAATTTAATAACTTCTTTAGCTTGTTCGAGTGGATGGAGTTGAGATATTCGCTTTAATTTCTCACGATCTTTGCCTAAGTGATAAAGTACATCAGGAGCATTTTCTATCAGTAAAGCTGCATCACGCATGGCATCTGTATAGGGTGCATCTTCTGACTTTACGATATCGTCGAAGTCTTCATACTTTTCTGAAGAATTATCGAGGGTATCTTGTAAGTTCCTATAAGACTTCTGAACATGTTGCATTCTTTCTGCATCTCGAGCTTTCTGTTCCTGCATCTTCTGCATTTCCATAGCTCGGGCTACTGCCTTATAAATCGTGTCATCCATTCCTGGATCACCTGTAGACTGATTAAACTGATTCATAGGCTGTTCCTGTGAATTAAGTGATTCTTTGTTACCAAGACGCATTTGAAGATCTTCTATCTGTTGCTGAAGCCCTCTAATGGCTTTTTTGTGCCTTTTATCCCGCATTCCCAACATCTTTTTAGCGGACTCTGGTAACTCATCGTGTTCCTGCTTAGCTTCTTCCGCAGACCCACCACTCATACCTAAAGCACTGTTAACTTCTTCACCTAACTCTGATTTCGCTTCACTAGACATTTCTTGAGATTGCATATCTTCTTAACTCCAACATGGCAATTATTTTTTGCCCCGATGCTACGGCGCATCGTAAGCCCGTGAACAGAATTGGCCAAAACTCTGTTAATAAGATATTTTAGATTGGTATAAATAAAAAACATCGATACATATATAGATGGGTTAAATACCATCTATATATGTGCAGATATGAGGTTATTCTTTGTCAGATTTTGATGATTTTGAATGTAAGTCGGCGACTATTTTGGCAATTTTAGCCGTATAATCTAATTCAGCCTTTTTATGATCCAGTCCATGAGTAATCCTAGATTTCTCAATATTTGCTTGATGGTCATAAACATTTAATTCAGCGTCCATTTGAGCTTTTTGAGCCTTTAACAGCAACTCAACCTTCTCTAGCTCTAATTTCTGCATCTTAATTTCTAATTCTTTCTGTTTTTCTTGAAGTTCAGCTTGCTTAAGAGCCATTTCCATTTGCATAGCTTGCTCTTGAGGAGTTGGACCTTGAGGAGGAAGCTCTTTTCCTTCTTCTTTAGCGAGGATTTGAGGTGGAACCATGGTTTTAAAGCGCTCTGCCACCTGTTGCATATACTGAATATCAAGATTTTTAGCCCAAAGGTCAGCAATAAGCGGGAAAGTTTGAGGATTAGCTTGAATAGTTTGTTGGAAAAACTCGAGTGCGATTTCTTTTTGAACCGCAAAGCTCGGTCCTGTGTCAAGTTCAACATCATAATCTCCATGGCTAATTTCATTTTCTATTGTTCCATCTGAATAGCGCTTATTCAAAACAATAGAGTCTGTTTTACCGTCTTTCCTTGAAATAACCATGTGTCTTTCTTCACTACCAACAACATAAGGCAACAAATCTAATACACATCTTCCACCTTGCTCAACAGCTTGATTGAGGTTATCCATGTAAACATATGTAGCCATGGAACCTTCCATTTTACGCTCACGCCTAGCTTTACCAGACATGTCTCTGCCTTGCATAACTTCATTTTCAGAGAAACCAAGGATTTCACGTAAATCAGAACTACCACGTTGCATTTCAGCCATAAGCTGCGGTGATATATCCCAAGGTGGCATTTTTGTAGGCATCATTCCAGTCTTTGGATCTGGCTTAGCAACCAAAGCAGCTGTTTGAGTTTCAGTATTACGCCATTGTTGCTCCTCACCAATAATATTATCGGGTGTGACCAACCATTGCTCACGTCTTCTGTTCTTTATCTCAGTGGCTATTTCTGAACCAACAAAGTTAATGAACTTCTGTGAATCTCTACCTTCATGGATAAATGATTTAGTGTATTGCTTGCCTTCCACAAACTGCGAATTTCCATCTACAAAGATAATAGGAAGGTATTTAGAAGGCCATTCAGAAAAGTCGATTATACGGTCTTTAATGAGCCTATAACGCATTATCTGGTAGTCTTGTGATTGTCTTTCATTAACTACACGAGGAATTGTACTTAATATGATTTGTTTTGTTTCTTCTGCACTTTGAGAAGCTATTTCGTGCTTCTTCTTAATCTCATTCTTCTGAATATTTTTCCATTCATCTTCACTTACCGAGAATCTTTCCTGTCCATCAAAAAGCTCAATCAGCTTAATTGGGTACCATTCTTTAATGAAGTAATCACAAATGACTATGGTATCTCGAGTTTCCCATTGGAAGTCTAAAAACATTCTAGGGTCAGCAAATGAAACTGGATTATAAATGTAAGGGTAAGTGGCATTAAATTCTTCTCGAGTGTAAATGTACTGACGAGAACAATAATCTCCATCACCTTTATGAGGCTTAACAGCAGCAGGATCCCATGAACAACGAGTAGCATCTGGAATCAATAGATATTTAATGATCTTATTAAATGATCTTGGTGATTCATAGTCCACATCAACTTGAAATGCACCCCAACCCATCAACAATGCAGATCTAAATGCTGTTTGATAAACTAAATCATTTTGAGACTGATAAGATATTGTTCTAACCAAATCAGCTCTAAGATTGATAGCTTCTTGACTGGCACGCCCTGTAAGAGACCTAACCATTAAATCTGGCTTATTCTTTCTCTGCTCACCGACTATCTTGTTGACAGGATCTAACATTTTATTAAAAGTAAAACAAACTTTAAACAATCTGGTAAATTCTGCTCTTTCTAAGGATGTCCATTGATCTCGTAGACAGAAGTTCATATCATCTTTACCACGAGTCACGTTTTCATTAAAATAGTTCTGCCAAATATTAAGATTATCTCTAGCTTGCTTTAAGACATAGGTCTCATCAACGGAAGCATCATTAAGACGCTCAATACGTCTTTCTTCCATGGAATTAATGTCTTCAACCGCTAGATCTCTAGGAGCCTGCATAGTATCCATTGTTAATCCTTTTCTGGTTCTAACAAGTCAAATAAACAAGGCATCTCGTTAATTTCTTTTGCAAGCATTTGTTCACATTCCATTAATTTTCTTCCAAGAAATGCTTTTATGTCATCATCTGTAATATGCTTTTTATCATCACTCATTATGGAAAATACCCATCCAATCTTGATTGAATAAACTTCAATAGCTTATCACTTCTTCTATTATTAATCATCTCTATTGGTCTAGTATAGCCCAATCCAGAATTTGGCTCATGAAACCATGTTATGGTCTTTTTATTATCACCTTTGAAATACTCTTTTACAAGGTCATAGCATTTCTGTGCATTGCTCACTTTGGTCTCCAATTATTAGGTCTAATGTTAGTTATCCTAAGCACAAGACGACCAGACATTGGTCCTGTTGTCTGAATATTAGCAGCTCTTTGCTGAGCTAATGCTTCTTCACGTTGTTTAAGGAATTTTTTATATTCATCCTCTTTTTCAACCAGTTTTTGACGATTCTCCGCAATTTTCTTCTCTATTTCCTGTTTTTTAGCAAGTAATCGCTGCTTCTCTAATCTTTCCTCTTCATCAAAATCATTATCTTTTGGCACGAACTTAGGAAACTTATAGATGATAGATGTCTGCTTTATCTCTTCTCTGTCTCTTTTAGCTTGATTAACATATGGATTAACCCAATTATCCTCATGCTCATCTAAAGTCATGTCACTCAATGATAAACTATTAAGCGTTACCATCTTATCTGTATTAAACTTACCAGTATCTGGATCGTAATATTTCCTTGGACTTGAATAAACTGTGCAATATGGATCTCTTACCTCAATCAGCCCATAACCCCTAACAATAGGTTTGTTCCAGGGATGATTTTTATTACGAGAGGTCATAAATATCTCATTGCCAATGGATAATTCTGTCCTATTCTCCACCCACAATAAGGACAATGATTACTATTCAAATGAAACCAATAACAAGCGCTCATTAATACTCTCCGCCTTTATCAAATCCAAATTCAAATCCATCTTTAAATCCTTGTTGATATGCCTTGTGAATTATTTCATTCACTTCAATTTTAGGTTGATGATTCATTATAAGATATTTAATTGACTTGGTTATATCTTCAACAATTGTTGGATATATTTCATTTACTTTGATATCTCTAGCAGATTGTTCAACTTGCTCAATTATTGACTCTCTTTTGCATATGCATAAACCAGAACATTCACATTTTTTCATAACGTCTCCAATAACAATGAATTAACCGAGTTTTCTATTATTTGTACAAGATCTGTAATCTTGAAATCTTTACTATTCAATTCTGTGCATGACGTGAAACATTGTTCTGGATATTCTATTGGATCATTATAAGCCTCAATGCTCTTATAATAATCAACTCTCACATAGGATTTCATCGTCATTATATTTTGGCCTAAAGCTATTTTTATCTGCATAATTATCCAAACCTAAATCCAGGGTTAAACATATTAACTCGTTCTTTTTTACCTTTGTCATTAGCAATTCGATCAGATGCAAACTCTAAAGCAATGTACTGCAATGCATCATGGGGGTGAGAGTACATATTTTTATCTGGCTTGCTGTGGTAACGCTCTTCACCAGCTACAGCAACACGCTTACAAACATACCCTTTAACAAAACCTTTAAATGTAATTGGACATTTGTTCTTGTCTATCAACAATGCTGGCTGACCATCAACCATGCGATTTAAAAAGAATCTAACAGAGTTTATGCGTGTATCAGGGTCATTAGTGCTAGCTGGTAATGTCTCTATTCCTAAAGCATTTAGCTCACCTATAAAGCTGAACTCAGCCATTATCTCATCACGTTTCACCCCCGAAGGATCTGCGCGTGACAAGCCTATCTTTGGGTTATATGGGAAATCTTTCTGTAATCCAGGAAGAACAACGTTTTGGGCAAAAGCTCTAATGCCCATATCCTCAGCTGTATATTCTTTCAATATTAATAACTGACCGCGAGGAGTGAACTGAACAACCAAGCAAGCTGGTGTTAATCCACCATCCCAACCAACATAGATTGGCTTACCTTGCATTGGTTCTACTTTTTCTCTTGCATGAATGTCAGCTCTAAACTCAGGGTAAACAACCTTACCAAATCCTACTGTTCCATATTCACCCAAACAATAGACTTTAACAAAGTCTTTAGACTGACCTTCAGCTAGCATTGTGTAATAGTTATTCGATAGATTGGCATAGTTATCGCAATATGGGTTTTGTACCCAATTGTCATTGCTATCTCTAATCAATCCTGGCGGTTGATGAAAGATCTTATAATTATCAGGACATTCAAGCTCAAAAGTCTTATAAAGCCAATGATCTGTATCAGGAGGATTAGTATCAGCAAAGATGCCAGACCAATAGTGCTCAGAACAAAACTGCTTAGAAGGATAGCGACCATTTAATCTCCCCTTTAGATGTGATAACACGCCTTGAGGAACTTCAGATAACTCATTAATGTAAGCAAACGTTACTTCTAATGACTTCATCTTACGTATGTCATCTTCACGGTCTAGGGCTAAGAATAACAGCTCTAGCTCAACGATTCCTTTACCATCATTGAAATGGTGCTCATAAGTTAATATTGGCTTCTGACGCTTATAAATGTCTCCTAAATCACTGAACCAACTCAACCATGATTGTAATGTAGTTGAGTATAGCTCACCGGATGTATTACGAATGATTAAAGCTCGAGCTTTACGACGACCGTTATGCCAATACGGCATGTTGCAAGCGGCTTTAACCAATCGTTGCAAACACATAGTGGTTTTACCGCTACCATAGGGACCAATAACCAAGTTAACAAATGCATCTGATTGCTCGAATAACTTACCTGTTTCTGATGGGATGTATATCTTGCTCTTATCTGGAGAATAAATTAATGTTTTGTCGTGTCCAAAGACGATGTGCTGATGGTTTTGTCTATCAAAACCTTGCTCAAGTTCTTTGATTCGTTTAGCTAAGCTGCTTCTGAGCATCTTTTTTCTTATCCGTATTTCTTAAAACTTCAATAGTAGTGAATCTGGTATTACATCCTAAACAATTTCTTCGACGAACCGTGTCTTTCTTAGTTGAAACATAAATCGTATAAATAACTTTAGATTCTGTATGTTTGCAATAAGGACATTTCACGTGTTCACACTCCTTACCTTGTCTCTCAATCTCAATTTAGACGGTTTCTTTGGTTTATCATCACAATCAACCATAACTGACTTAGGCATTGGCTTTCTAAGCCTAGGAGTTTTCTTCGGTTCCTGTTTCCTCTTTCTCAAGTCTTGTGGTCTTACTCTCATCTTCAGTGCCCCTTTTGTTCTCTAATAATTCTAAACGTTCATTTAATTCTATCTCGCCCGCCTTGGCACTAAAGTATTTCCAGAATGATCTCTCCAATTCCCATTCTTTACCACGATGACCTTTTTCAGATTTACGTATCATCGCAATATTCTTTGCAATCCTATTTCCCTCAATTTCGCGTAAAGAACGTACCAACTCTGAATAATCGCTCTTTACTTGATTAGCTATATCTCGTCTACCATTTCTTCGCCAATCTCTAAACGTAGATTCATGAACTTCATGCATTTCAGCTGCTATTGTATAAGGAATTCCTCTCCTTATTTCTTTCAAAATAGCCTTAACTGTATCTGGTTTAAACTTAGTAAGTGGATGTCCCATAGCTCACCTATATAAACTTTGTTCAATTGTAATTAAATTATGGCATATTGTAAATACTTAAACATCTCTATTGCTATATATGGCTTTATGCCATATACTGTTATCTCCATCAACGTTAAAAGGATATGACAAATGGAAAATATACAAACTTTAGTATTAACAGCTGGAATTATAGCATTGTCGCTATTTTCTATGAAGTTATCACATGACACCATTGCACAGGTAGAAAGGATGAACCAAGCAATACAAATGATGTTTATTAAAAGTTAAGGATATTAAATGAAAAAGTTATTATTACCAATTTTATTAGTTTTAAGCATAAATTCTTATGCTGGAAGTAAGTGGGAATGTATAGATAGATCTCTTTTAAGCTGTCATACATGGAGAATGATTGTTCCAACTGGTTGGGTTGTTGCAAGTGATAACAGCGCAACTGAAATACCGTATTATGCAATTACATTCGTACCAGATGCAAAACACGAATGGAAAGTATAATTTTACTTAAACTTAAGGAGAGTCAAATGAGTAACTCAGTTTTAAAGAAATTAGCAGAAAAGATTGTGTTTTGGATTGATAAGTTTATTCCAGTTTTAAGCAATGTAGACGCCAAAGTAAAAGAAAATGAAAAGAAACTAAAAGAAACAAAGAAAGCAATCGAGAAGTTAATTAAAGAAATTGATAAGAAACTAGCAAAACTTAAATCGTAATCCATCCACGTTCGAGCCAGTTAATCTGGCTCTTTTTTTAGGAGAAATAATATGAAATGGGTCTTAGCAAATGATTTTGGAAGTGAGTATCTTTTAAATTTAACTCATATATTTTTCATAAGTCTAAATACTGCTTGTGATAATAAAAAATATATTAGATTAGTCGATCTTAATGAAGAATCTTATCAATGGTCATTTAATTCAGATGAAGAATGCGATAAAAAATACAATGAACTTATTAAATTACTATGCATAGGATAAAAATCATGAACAAAGAAGAATTTCAAAAACTTTATCCAAATGTAAATACCACTGAATCTGAAGTTTACCCATGTAGTTGTAATACATGGGTTCCTATCTCAGAACGTCTACCAGAAAATGATAGATTCGTTCTTATAGCTGATTCATTATCACAAAATATTCTTTTAGGTTATTACAGTTATAGGAAAAGAGAATGGTATCTCGATAAAGAACATTTAAGTTACCAAAATTTACTTTACTTTACGGGAAGTCATTGGCAAGACCTACCAAAACCACCAAAACAGGAAGGTAAAAATGTCTGATATTGCAACAACAATATTTTTAATC
>Ga0207652_10004523_pt1 | contig 11287 bp, 7 predicted proteins | sample KBSC63BmetaG_FD_184334 | JGI IMG/M metagenome (GOLD analysis project Ga0207652, IMG submission 184334) | Corn rhizosphere microbial communities from Kellogg Biological Station, Michigan, USA - KBS C6-3B metaG (SPAdes) (version 2) | ecosystem: Host-associated > Plants > Roots > Rhizosphere ... | reverse complement strand
GCAGGCGGAGATCGCTCCTGGCGCTCGCCCCGCGCTGCACATGGCCGCGCCGCCTGCGCCAAGCCCCCGTTACTCGCTGACGCACCTGCTGGGGACGTACGACACGCTGCTGGAGGAGACCATGCCTCCCAGCTTGCTGGTCACCGATCGTGGCGAGCTGATCCACGCGTTCGGTGGCGCCAGCCGCTTCCTGCGTCCGCGCGACGGCCGTCAGGACCTGGACGTGCTGGATGTCGTCGATCGCGATCTGAAGATGGTGCTGGTCGGGGGGCTGAAGCGGGCCCTGAACGAGCCGGCCACCATCGTCTTCCGGGGCGTGCGCCTGTCCGGCGGCTCCGGCGAGTCGGGGGCCGAGGCCGGCCGCGAGAAGATGTACAAGGTGACGATCCGCCGGGTGCGCAGCCGCACCGGCGGGGCGCCCCACCTGCTGATCTCCTTCGAGGAGGAGGGCAACCGGGCGGCACCGCCCGTCCAGGCCGAGACCGAGATCGACCTGAACCAGATCCCGCGCGAGCAGCTGCGCGCGCTGGAGAATGAGCTCAGCCACACCAAGGAGAACCTGCAGGCGGCCATCGAGGAGCTGGAGACCAGCAACGAGGAGCTGCAGGCCTCGAACGAGGAGCTGCAGGCCTCGAACGAAGAGCTGCAGAGCACCAACGAAGAGCTGCAGAGCGTGAACGAGGAGCTGTACACGGTCAACGCCGAGTACCAGCGCAAGATCGGCGAGCTGACCGAGCTGGCCAACGACATGGACAACCTGCTGGCCAGCACGGAGGTGGGGACGATCTTCCTCGACCGCCAGCTGAAGATCCGCAAGTTCACGCCGCAGATCGCCGACACGTTCGATCTGCTGCCCCCCGACGTGGGGCGCTCGATCGAGACGTTCACCTACAAGATGGACCACCCCGAGCTGGTCGATGACCTGCGGCGGGTGCTGGCCACCGGCGAGCCCATCGAGCGCGAGCTGCGCGGCGTGCGGGGCAAGGCGTTCTTCCTGCGCGTGCTGCCTTACCGCGCCAAGGGAGCGGTCGATGGCGTGGTGCTGACCTTGATCGACGTCGACGGCCTGAAGCAGGCCGAGGACGCCCTGTTCCACGAGCGCTACCTGCTGAACAGCCTGCTGGCCACGGTCCCCGACGCCATCTACTTCAAGGACGCCGCGGGGCGCTTCATCCGCGCCAACATGGCCATGGCCAAGCGCCTGGGGCTGGAGTCCCCCTCCGAGATGGAGGGGAAGCGCGCGTCCGAGCTGGGCGAGCAGCAGCAGGCCGCGGTCCCGCATGCCCAGGACGACGTGGTGCTGCGGACGGGGCAAGCGCAGCTTTACACGCTGGAGAAGCGCGCCCGCTCCGACGGGCGGCAGGAGTGGGACCTGGTGTCCCGGCTGCCGCTGCGCGACCCCCAGGGGGCCATCGTCGGCGTCATCGTCATCTTCCGTAACGTCACCGAGCAGAAGCTGGCCGAGGAGGAGATCCGCGAGGCGGTGCGCCGTCGCGACCAGTTCCTGGCCATGCTGTCCCACGAGCTGCGCAACCCGCTGAGCGCCATCGTGACGGCCACCGCGCTGTTGAAGGTCGACGTGCTGCGCGCCGAGGAGGGCTGGGCGGCGCGGGGCGGCGATGGCGAGGCTACCGCCACCACCCGGCGCACCGATCGCCTGATGTCCACCCTGGAGCGCCAATCGCAGCAGATGACCCACCTGCTGGACGATCTGCTCGAGGCGAGCCGGGTGACCCAGAACAAGGTCGAGCTGAAGAAGGAGCCGCTGAATTTGAACGCCGTCATCAAGGACGCCACGGACAGCGTCCGGGGCCAGCTGGACGCCCACGGTCTGTTGCTGACCGTGGAGCCCACCGCGCGGCCGCTGACCATCGACGCCGATCCCGCGCGGCTGCAGCAGATCCTGGTCAACCTGCTGAGCAACGCCATCAAGTACACCCCCCGCGAAGGTCACGTCTGGTTGCGCGTCACGCGCGAAGAGGACCAGGCGGTGGTGCGGTTGAAGGATGACGGGGTCGGGATCCGCCCCGACATGCTGGAATCGGTGTTCGACCTGTTCGTGCAGTCGCGCCGAACGCTGGACCGCGCGGCGGGCGGTCTGGGTGTGGGCCTGACGCTGGTGCGCTCGCTGACGGCGATGCACGGGGGCACGGTGACCGCACACAGCGACGGCGAAGGGAAGGGGAGCGAGTTCGTCGTGCGCCTTCCCCTGGCCGAGATCCAGCGCGATGGCGAGCCGGTCTTCGCCTCGCCGCTGCTGGGGGACGGGACATCACCGCCGAAGGACGGGGTCGGCAAGGGCGGTGGCGCTTGCGCCGTCCCCCCCGGCGCCACCATCGTCGTGGTGGAAGACAACGCCGACAGCCGGGAGATGTTGTGCGAGCTGCTGCAGCTGTCGGGATATGACTGCCACGCCGCGGGCAGCGGCACGACGGCGCTGAAGCTGATCGAGGAGGTTCACCCCGACATCGCCATCATGGACGTTGGCTTACCCGAGATGGACGGGTACGAGCTGGCGCGCCGTGTGCGCCAGTTCCGCAAGAAGGGCGACCTGTGCCTGATCGCGCTCACGGGCTACGGACAGCCCTCGGATCGGGCGCTGTCCGCGGAGGCGGGCTTCGACGCCCACCTGGTGAAGCCGATCCAGGTGGAGCACCTGCTGAGCTTGCTCGAGCGGCTGCGCGCGCCGGCGGCGCCGACGGCCGTCGAACCGACCGGGCCGGCGGCATAGACAACGGCGCGGTTTTGGGACACCGTTGGGGGCCCTGTTCCCCTCTACAAGCCACGCATACTGCCCCCGTGTGATCCATGTCTGAGCCCACGTCCCAAACCCGGTCCTGGTTTCGTTCTTTCGCCCTGCTGGTGCTGGCAGGCGCGGCCGCCAGTTGCGGTGGTCTGAAGCTTCAGCTAGTCGACGCTTCGGTTCGCAAGCCCTCGAACGTCGCCGTTTACTTCACCGTCGACACGACGTCCGGCGAGCCCGTCGCCGACCTGGAGCCGAACGATTTCCACATCTATGAGGACGGCAAGCCGGTCTCCACGCTGGAGAGCCAGCAGACGATCTTGCAGCAAGAGATCGCGGCGGTGCACGACACGCTGCTGCTGGTCGACATGTCGGGCAGCGTGGTCGGCTCCGGCGACATGCCCGCGCTGATGACCGCGGCGGCGTCGTTCGCGGATCGCGTAGGCCCCTACCAGAAGGTCGCCATCTACACGTTCGACGGCAGCCCGCACATCAACCCGGTCGTCCCCTTCGGGGGCAACGTGCGTGCCGGCGTGGCGGCGCTGGGACGCTACCGCCCGAAGGACCCCTCGACGAACCTGAACGGCGCCGTCGTCGAAGCGGTGCAGGTCCTCGGTCGCCAGCTGGACGCGGCTCCGCAGCCGCTGCGCTTCGGGACCCTGGTGGTCTTCACGGACGGCACCGATCGGGCGCACCGGGTCTCGGAGGACGACGTGCGCAAGACCCTGGACACGGCGGCGTTCGAGACGTTCGCCATCGGCGTGGGCGCCGAGGTCGACAAGCGCGAGCTCGCCGACATCGGCCGCTCGGGCATGTTCGCCTCGGAGAACCGGGCCGACATCGCGCGCGGGTTCGACGAGGTCGCCAATCGCATCGAGGCCGCGTCGCGCCGCTTCTACCTGCTGTCCTACTGCTCGCCGTCGCGGGCCGGGGAGCACGACGTCGAGGTGGAGGCCGTCGCGCGCGGCAAGCGCGGGCGCCTGGCGCATCACTTCAATGCCGCCGGCTTCGGACCCAAGTGCGACCCCAACCAGAAGCCGGCCTTCGACGTCCGCCACCCGCGGATCCGCGGGCCGGAGGGCGAGAGCGCCCCGCCGGCCGGCGGCGCGCGCTGAGGTCGGGCGCGCGTGGGCGCAGATGGCGCCCAGCGACATGAAGTGGCACGCCACCCGACGATCCCGATTGTTATTCGGCGCGTGGATTTGGGGATAACATCCGGGCGTGGCGTCGCGGACGGACTGGTACACCCGGCTGATGGAGGCGCTGGGCGGTGACGACCCGCGGGCAGCCTGCCACGCCGCCAGGGCCCTGCTGGACGACTTTCGCGACGAGCAGGCCCGGGCCGAGGAGCGCCACCAGATGCTCTCGGCCGCTTCCTTCGAGGGGATCCTGGTCCACGTCGATCACGTCGTCATAGACGTGAACCAGCGGCTGTGCGACATGCTCGGCTATCAGCGCGACGAGCTGCTGGGCCCCGGGACGCTGCGCAAGTGCGTGGTGCCCGAGGATGTGCCCGGCGTGCTGGAGCGGGTCGCGAACCAGTACGAAGGGGCGTACACGCTGACCGCCATGCGCAAGGACGGCTCGCGGTTTCCCGCCGAGCTGCTGTCGAAGCAGGGGCACATCGGCGCGCGCCCCGTGCGCGTGGCCGCGGTGCGCGACGTGACCGAGCGGGAGCGGACGAACGCGCTGCTGCGCGAGAGCGAGCGCCGCTTCCGGGACATGGTCCACGCCGCCTTCGACTTCACGGTGTTCAGCCGCGGCGGCGTCATCGTGGACGTGGACGGGGACCCGCGTCCGATGTTGCAGATGGATCCCGAAGAGCTGATCGGGCGCGCGGTGATGGACGTCACCGCCCCTTCGGCGCAGCCGCTGGTGCGGCAACGGATTGAGGAGGGCCTGGTGGGCGCCTACGAGGCGGTGGCGCGGAACGCCGCCGGCGAGGGCATTCCCGTGCTGGTCGCCGTCGCGACCACCACGCTGAACGGTCAGCCGGTGCGCGCGGCCAGCGTGCGCGATCTGCGCCCGGTGCGGCGGCTGGAGGCCGAGCGGCGGGCCCTGGAGCAGCGACTGGAGCGGGCGCAGCGGCTGGATAGCCTGGGCGTGCTGGCGGGCGGCATCGCCCACGACTTCAACAACCTGCTGGCCGGCGTGATGGGCAACGCCGAGCTGCTGCGCGACATGGTCCCGGCGGGTGGGCCGCGCGAGATCGCGTCCGACATCGTCACCGCCGCGCACCGGGCGGCCGCCCTGACGCGACAGATGCTGGCCTACGCCGGCCGGCGTGATCCCGGCCGCCGCGAGCCCGTCGACCTGACCAACCTGGTGGGTGAGCTGCGCATGCTGCTGGCGGCCACGCTGTCGAAGAAGGCGCGCGTCGACATCGCCATCGCGCCTGGCAGCGTGGCGCTGGGCAATCGGGCCACGCTGAGCCAGGTGATGATGAACCTGCTGTCGAACGCGTCGGACGCGCTGGGCGAAGCGTCCGGCGTGATCGAGGTGCGGGCCCGCCCGGTGCGCCAGGTCGACGCGCGCTGGGACGCCGCCGTCGGTGCCGCCGTCGGTCCGGGGGACTGGGTGCTGGTCGAGGTGCGCGACGACGGCGTGGGCATGGACGAGGCGACGCGAGGCCGCGTGTTCGAACCCTTCTTCTCGACGAAGGAGCGCGGTCACGGGCTGGGCATGGCGGCCTGCCTGGGGATCGTCACGTCGCACGGCGGGGCCGTGCTGGTCGAGAGCGAGCCCGGGAAGGGGACCCGCGTCTCGGTCCTGTTGCCGGCGGCCTCGGACGTCGAGAAGGTCGAGGGGCGGTCGGCGCCGCCCGCGCCGACGCGCGCGCCGGGCAAGGTGTTGATCATCGACGACGAGCCGCTGGTGCGCGCGCAGCTGCGCCGCTCGCTGGAGCTGCGGGGCTTCACGGTGGTGGAGGCGATCGACGGGCGCGCGGGGCTGGCCGCGGTGGCCGGCGCCGCCCCCGATGTCGTCATCCTGGATATGACCATGCCCGACATGGACGGCGCCGAGGTGTTACAGCGGCTGCGCGCCACCGGCTCGCGGGTGCCGGTGATCGTCTCGTCGGGATACCTGGACGCCTCGATCGAGCGCCGCCTGCCGAGCGGCGCTTTTCAAGCCTTCCTGTCCAAACCCTACGGGGCGAGCGATCTCCTCGAGGCCTTGGCGCGGGCGCTGGCGGCCATTGAACGTCCTTGACGGCGGCCGCGCGCTCATGGCCGAGGCCACAGGCGGGCCAGCGTCTCCTGTTCGCTCTCGTCGCGAACGCCGATCCGGACGTGTTGGGGCAGGCCGAAGCTGGCGCAGTGGCGGACCAGGATCCCGCGCGCGCGTAGTGCGGCCACCAGCCCCGGGGCAGAGGGGAGGCGGTACAGCAGGAAAGGCCCGCCCGCCCGTTCGGGAGGGCCGGCGAGCGGCTGCAGGCGTGCCGCCAGCGACGCGCGCAGGACGGCGAGCCTCGACCGGATCGCTTCGGCCTGGTCGGGCAACGAGGTCGCGGCCACGGCACCAGCCGCCTGCGCCGGGCCGGAGACGTTCCACGGCGGCAGCGACGCTTGCACGGCTGCGGCGACCGGGGGGGCCGCCAGCAGATAGCCGAGGCGCAACCCGGGCAGCGCGAAGATCTTCGTCAGCGAGCGCAGGACCGCGACGTTCGCGGCAGGCGCCAACCCCTCGACGTGCTGGAACATCGGAAGATAGGCCTCGTCGACGACGAACAGCGTGCCAGGCCAGCGGCGGGCCAGCCCGACCAGCGCGTCGGCGGGCGCGCTGGTCAGGCACGGGTTCGAAGGGCGACAGATGAACGCCAGCGCGACCGGCGCCAGCGCCAGCGCGGTCTCCATCGTTGCGAACGGAACGTCGAAGTCGGGCCCGACCATGTCCACCGTGACTACACCGGCACCGCTCGCCGCCAGCGCTTGCTGGTATTCGCCGAACGCGGGCCTGACGACCAGGCCGCGACGGCCCGGGCCGGCAAACGCCCGCGCCAGCGCCCAGATCAACTCGACCGAGCCCGCGCCCGCCACGACGCCGTCGGCGGTGCCATGGTGCGCCGCCGCCAGCGCTTCACGGACCGGCAGCGCGGTCGGGTGCGGATAGCGCGACAGGTCGGCGCCGCGGATCGCGGCCAGCAGCTCGGGCGGCGGCGGCAACGGCGAAACGCCCGTCGAGAAGTCGAGCACGTCCGGGTCCGTCGCGCCGCCGTGAACGGCCGGCGCCAGCGCCATCACCTCGGGCCGCGGCTCAGGCCGCACGGCGCGCCCCCAGCGCGATGGCCGCCGCCAGCGCGGCCGCGCCCAGCATCACCTTGACCGCGCGATCGATGTCGCGCGCATCCGGCGCGCGCAGGCCGGCGCCCAGCCGGTAATGACCGGTTTTCTCCAGCTCGACGCCCAGCGCGCCCGCCATCGCCGCCATGGGGTGTCCCGCGTTCGGGCTCTCGGTCAGCGCACGGTCGCGGCGCCACAGCGCCAGGGCCCGCCCCACGGAGCCGCGTCCCAGCGGCGCCGCGAGCGCCAGCAGCGCCGCGGTCAGGCGCGCCGGCAATAGATTCGCGAGATCGTCCAGGCGGGCGGCCGCCTTCCCCAGCCACTCGAGCTGGCCCCGGTAGCCGATCATCGCGTCCAGCGTGTTCACGGCCCGGTAGGCCAGCGCACCGGGGATCCCGGCGATCGCATAGAACAGCAGCGGCGCGACGATCGAATCGGAGGCGTTCTCGGCGAGAGACTCGACGGCGGCGGCCGCCACCAGCGGCGCCTCCAGCGTCGTCGTATCACGAGAGACCAGGCTGCGGAGCGCGTGGCGCGCCGCCGGCAGATCGCCGCCGCCGAGCGGGCGGGACACCTGCCATCCCGCCACGGCGAGCGCCCGCACGGCGAGCGCGCTCTTCAGCAGGAACACCGACAGCAACCAGCGCAGCGGCCCGCGCGTGTGGTGCAGCACCAGCCAGCCCAGGCCGCCGAACAGCGCGGGACCGAACGCCGCCATCAGCGCGCCCCACAGGAACGCGGGCGCCGGGCGCGACGGCGCGCGCCGGCGCAGCGCCGTCTGCACCCTGCCCATCCACACCACCGGGTGAATCCAGGCCGGTGGTTCGCCGAACAGGGCGTCGACGGCCAGCGCGCCCAGCAGCACCGTCACGTCGGGCACCGGTTCTCCTCCAGCCAGCGGGCCGTGCCCCGCGCCACGGCGGCCAGCACCGCGGCGCCGATGACCGATCCGCAAGCGGTGTGCTTGCCGGCGAAGCGTTCGCGCTTGGCCAGCGCCGGCGCGGCCATCACGATGCAGTCCGTCCCGGTCCCTGTCGCTGGCCGCCCGGTCAAAGGGCTGCGCAACCCCGCCGCCAGCACGGCGGCGGTCCGCGCCTCGGCCGCGATGGCGCTCGCCTCGATCAGCGCCTCGTCGGTCAGTCCCACGGAAAGCCGGCAGAGCAGGTTGATGGTTCCCGCGGGGCGATGCGCGGGCGCCGTCGGATCGCCCACCGCCAGCAGGTTGCCCAGCCCCACCGTGACCAGGCAATCGGCCGCCACGCCCTCGTGTTCGGCGCGCGCCACCTCGTAACGGCGAACATCGCGCGCGGTCAGCAGCCCCACGGCGCCCGGCGCCGCCAGTTCGCTCAACGTCGCCGTCAACAGCGCGGACGGATCGTTCGTCGGGCCCAGCTCGTCCAGCCGCACCTCGCGCCAGACGATCATGTCGGCGGCGCGGCGCCCGCCGTTGACGATCGCCCACGACAGCACGTCGTGCGGTCCCGCCAGCCGCACCACCAGCGCGCGCCCCACGTTCCCCTCGACGACGTCGACATCGAAGGAGGGTGATTGCGGGCTGGCGGTCACGCGCGCAGCCTGCGGGGGAACCGGCACCGCCGTCAAGATCGCGCCGGGCGGCGCGAGGGTCGTGGACCCGCCCGCGCTCTTCCGGTGCCACGTGTCGTGCGGCGCGCGGCGACCGTGTCGGCGGCGCCACAGCGGGCCGATTGCCGCGCGCGGTTCCGGTTCAGGAGCGGCAAAAGCGCGCGACGGGATGTGGCGTTTCAGCAATCTGGGTGTGGCACGCTGGTTGCCTGAAGGCCGGTCATGGCTTCTCTGTCGCGCTCGGTGATGGTCTTCCTCGGATTCGCAATCTCACTGGTCGGCTGCGCGACGGTGTCGCCGACCTACCAGCTGGCGCCGAGCAGCGGCGACGTGGTGTGGGCCGCCGGCCGGCCCGTGATGCAGCAACAGATCGACGGGGTCGAGGTCGCCGTCAGCTCGACCGGGCAGGCGGGCGGTTCGCTGGGCCTGCACGTGCAGATCGCGAACGCCGGTGCCGAGCGGTTGGACGTGTCGCCCGCCGACGTGACGTTCACCGCCTGCTCGGGGACGACGAATGCGTCGTGCGCCCCCACGAAGTGGGTGCTGGACCCTGAGCAAGAGCTGGCGAAGGTGGATCGGCGGGCCCGCGATGAACAGGCCTCGGCCACGGCGGCGGAGGGATTCCTGGCCATCCTGCTGGTCTTGAACGTCGTCGCGGACGTTGGGTCCGTCGCCAGCGGCCACCCACGCGCGATCGGTGTGGGCGCGGCCGCGACCGCCGATCTGATGGGGGCCAACGAGGCCAGCAGTGAACACGCGATGGGCAAGCTCGAGGCCGAGCGAGACTTCTGGGCCAACGCAGCCTTGCGGCGCAGCACGGTCTACCCCGGGCAGGCGGCGGCCGGCGTGGTGATGGTGCCCATCCATCCGCGGGCGCGCTATCTGTGGCTGCACGTGCGCGTCGGCCAGCGCCGGTTCTCCTTCCGGTTCGATCAGACGGAGGTCGCCCCCGGGTGAGGATCGCGCGCCCGCGGACTATGATGTCGGCGATGTCGGGGCGGGCAGAGCAGGCGGTGGAGCGGGAGCGCGGCGCGCTGCCGGTCATCATCGTCGGCGCGGGGCCCGCCGGTCTGGCCACGGCAGCGTGCCTGGGCCGGCGAGGCATCGAAGCCGTCGTGTTCGAGGCGGCGCCGTCGCTGGGCCACGCCTGGCGCAACCACTACGATCGCTTGCACCTGCACACGGTGAAGGGGCGCTCGCACCTGCCCGGGCTGCGGTTCGCCAGGGACGTCCCGCGCTATCCGTCGCGCGCCGACGTGGTCGCGTATCTCGAGAGCTATGCCGAACGCTTCGGGATCGCCCCGCGCACCGGGGAGCCCGTGGTCCGCGTCGCTGTGGCGCCCGCTGGCGGCTACCGGGTCGAGACCGCGGGCGCCGCCCATCGGGCCCGCGCCGTCGTGATCGCCACCGGCTTCAACCGTGCTCCGAACGTGGCGCGCTTGCCGGACCAGGACACGTTCCGCGGCACGCTGTTGCACGCCGCCAGCTACGGCAATGGCCAGCGCTTCGCCGGCCAGCGCGTCCTGGTGGTGGGCGCCGGCAACACCGGGGCAGAGCTGGCGCTGGATCTGGCGGAGCAGGGCGCGACCCCGACGCTGGCCGTTCGCTCGGGCGTGAACGTCGTGCCGCGAGACTTCCTGGGGCTGCCCATCCAGGTGACCAGCATCTGGATGCGCGGGCTGCCGCTGGCGCTGTCCGATCGGATCGGGCGGGCAGTGTCCCGGCTGGCCTTCGGCGATCTGGCCCGGCGTGGGCTGCCGCGCGCGGAGCTGGGGCCGCTGTCGGCCGTGGCGCGGCGAAGACGGATCCCGCTGATCGACGTGGGCACCGTCGCCGCCATCGATCGCGGCGCCATCACGGTTAAGCCAGCCGTGGCGCGGTTGACGGCGACGGGCGCCGTCTTCGCCGACGGCAGCGCGGCCGACTTCGACGCCATCGTCCTTGCCACGGGGTTTCATCCCGCGCTCGCGGAGATCGTCACCGTCCCAGGCGCGCTGGACGACGCGGGCTACCCGCGCGCATCGAGGGGAACGGGCGTGGCCGGGAACATCTTCTTCGTCGGGTACCGCATCGTCGCCACGGGCCACCTGCGCGAGATCGGCATCGAAGCCCGTGCCGTCGCGGCCGCGATCGCCGCGTCGTGAGCCTCAGCGGTCTCGGGGCGAGGGCTCTTCTTCGCGGTCCTCCTCGAAGAACGTCTCGTCGAACAGCGCGGACGCCCGTTGCCAGCCCTCGCCGCGCCGGCCGAAGCGGCCGATGACCCGCAGGCCCAGCGCGCGTGCCCGGCGCGCGACGACGACGGGCAGCTTGCCCTCCAGCGAGGAAGCATCCAGGCGACCCTCGCCGGTGACGACCGCATCGCAGCCGCGACAGGCGCCGTCGAAGTCCAGCAGGTCGAGCATCGCCGGGCCACCGTCGGTCAGCGTGGCGCCCAGCGCCAGCAACTTCGCGCCCAACCCGCCCGCCGCGCCCGTGCGGGGCCCCCGGGGTAACCCGAGCGCGAGCAATCGTTCAGTCAACTTGGGAACATCCTGGGGCCGGGCGCCCTTCTGTGGTCCGAAGATCCGCGCCGCGTCGGCCAGCTCGGTCTGCACGTCGCAGAACGCGGTCGTCGCGGGCAGGCGCAACGCCGGCCAGTCGCGCCCGCCATCGACCGTCGCGCTGCCGCCCAGGCCGATCC
>Ga0207652_10004522_pt1 | contig 11287 bp, 9 predicted proteins | sample KBSC63BmetaG_FD_184334 | JGI IMG/M metagenome (GOLD analysis project Ga0207652, IMG submission 184334) | Corn rhizosphere microbial communities from Kellogg Biological Station, Michigan, USA - KBS C6-3B metaG (SPAdes) (version 2) | ecosystem: Host-associated > Plants > Roots > Rhizosphere ... | reverse complement strand
GCGAATTTGAAGCCTTCAGCCATGGGGCACTCCATTGGGCACTATGAGGGCGATACGCTGGTTGTCGATACGGTCGGCATCGAAGTTGGACCTTACACCATGGTCGATCGCTTCGGCACGCCGCAGAGCAAAGCCATGCACGTGATTGAACGCTACCGCCTGATCGATGACAAAGACGCGCGAGCGGCTCAGGAGCGTCATGAACAGAGGGCGGGGCGTCTGGGAGGAAAACTGGGAAATACGTCTTTTGACCCAGATCACAAGCAGGGCTTGCAAGTTCACGTCACAGTCGATGATCCAAACACATACACGGGACAATGGTCGGGCGATGTGACGTATCGCTTCACAAGAGAGCCCTTTGACGAGCGCATTTGTGCGGAGAATGCATCCCAAGGCAAAATCTTGGGTATCGAGCATCCGCCAATTGCCAGCACACCCGATTTCTGACGGACTGGACCGGCGCGCACCGCATAAGGCGCTCGTTACTGCGACAGGCGTGCATCCGCCGAAAGGGACCGGTGCACGCCCTCACTCGCAGTAAATTCTTCGCCTAGCGCAGCCCTGTCGATGAGAATATGAGCTGGTCTACCGAGGAGCCGGAACGGCCTCGCATGCACCCCACCTTTTCGCCGGGCGTCACCGGATAGGCATTATAGGTGCCGCCACCGCCGCCAAACATTCCCAACCCACGATCCTGATTGGTGACGAATCCGATGGCGTCAATCAGGGAGCCTGAGCGGGTATCGACTCGCACGACGTACTCACCCGGCCGAAGCAGGAACTCGACATTAGGTTGCTTGCCCTGCGCCCCGTGGACCGGGCCCCACTTCGAATAATTGTATTGAAACTGCACGGAGTCGACGTACTTCCCGGTGAGCAGTCTGAATCCGGTCACGTAGTCACCGCTGCCGCAGGCAACGTCACGATCGGTCCATGGGGTGCCGCCGTCGCCCCCCTCCAGCTTCGGGCCGGAAACAGGACCGGTTGCCGTCGAGTTGGGACGACCGTTGCGCCCCTCGTCCTGGCCATGGTTGATCCAGTGGTCAATCGCATCCGCATAGCCTTCCCGGCCGAAGGCTTGCTGCAGGTCGGGATAGCGGCTGATGTAGTCCGTGACGTTGAACTGGGCGCTGCCCTGGCGTCCCTCCTCGATGCCTTCATCCAGCCAGTGCTGAAGGGCGCACTGCAGATCGCCGCCACACTTCTGCTGCACGTCACCGTAGCGGTTGAGGTAGAACTTCGCGCTGAACGTATCGGCGCCCTGCCGGCCCTCGAGGAATCCATGATCCTGCCAATGCGTGGCGAGGTCGACGCCCGCCTTCACGACGTCAGGCGCATTGTCGTAGTAATAGTCCCAATCGAACACCGATTCCGCGAACTTTGGATCGGGTCCCTTATGGTGCTTCTTCTTTTTGAAGCCCAGCTTCTTGAAAGCGTTATCGGCACCCCGGAACGCGTCCATCGCCGAGTTCTTAGCGTTGTTCGCCGCGTTGCGCGCCTGGTCCTTGGCCTGGTTGTACGCGTCCTGAGCGGCCTTTGCGGCGGCCGCTTCCGCATCGGTGACTTTCTTGAGGTCCGCACTCGCCATCTGAGCCGTGTATCCGCCCAGAGCGCCGCCCGTGGTGCTCACCCATTGATAGGCCTTTTTGAGGTCGTCGCCGAGGCAACCCGTGACTTTCGCCGGGTCGACATTCACGCCCGGCAACGCGTCCATCAGACTCGACAGATCGAGCGTCGGCTGAATGGCAATCGTCTCCGACAGCGAGAACGGCGTGGCGCAGGTCGCGGGGCTGTTCACCGATAGGTTGGTCGAATCCAGGCTCGCATCGAGTGCCCGCCCGAGCGCGTTGCCGTGCACGAGCAGTTTCTGCTGACTAGCGTCGATATCCGCGCTCGAGGTCATGTTGATGCCGGTCTTGCCGAGCGGCCCCATTTTGAGGGTGAGGCCAGCGGTCGCGATGCTGTGGAAGCCGCTGTCCCCGACGGTCAGCTTGGCGGTGCCCACCTTCTGCCCGAGCACTTTTAGATTGCCCTGAGCCACGAGGTACGGCCCGCTGATCGACCGGCCATTGCTGTCCGATATGGAGGCTGTCGGACCGCCCACGGCCAGCATGAACGCGCCTTTGTTCGGAAACGGCTTGTTCGGATCACCGAAGACATAGTCGCCCACCGTATTCGGATTGGCCAGCTCGAACACGGTGAGCGCATTCGCAAGCGACTGCAGCTTGTCCCGATATTTGTCGAGACCCTTGATGAGGCTGCCACCCTTCATCTGCGGGGTGCTCATCGCGATGCTGAGCTCCTCGATGTCCTTGTACGTCACACTCTGCGACGTGAAGCCGAAATCGAAAGACGAAAGCTCCTCGAGACCGACCGGATCGGGTATCGGTAGCGGCGTATCGAAGTAGGTGATGAACTTCTTGCCGCTCGGAAGAACGATGTTGCCCTTGAAGCCGAGGAACATCTCCCAGTCGAGCGAGAAGGTGGCATCGGTGAGTACGAGCGAGCTCATGTGCATCGGGGCCGTGAACTTCGTCCCTGGCGCGGGCTGCAGCTCCACGAAGAAGTTGGGCTGATCCTTGAGCACCTGGCCGACTTTCTTCATGTCCGCGGCGAGCTGCGCCGCGAGTTGCGTAGCCTGCGTTGCATTCGAGGGCACGGGGATGACGACGCCGGCGCGCATGGTGAAGTCGTGAACCGTGGTGCCCATGGTTTTCTCCAGGGCCGACTTCATCACGCCACCCAGCTGGATGCGGGCGGCAACCTGGAAACCGCTCGTGAAGTTGAGCGCGGCGACGTTGAAGTAGCTATCGGCGACGATCTTCTGAAAGTCCGCCGGCATCTCATGGGTGGTCAACGCGAAGTCGGTCGTCGAGACGGTAAAGATCGGATCGCTGAGCTTGGAGTCCGCCAGTTTCTGCCACGTACGGTTGTTGAACACCTTAGGCATGGTGAGCGAACTGTTGACCACCAGCATCAGGACCTGCTTCTCGTCCTTGCCGAAGAAGTACAGCTGCAGGGGCACACTGCCGACGCCCGGCATGCTGACAGTGGTCTTGGCCGCGTAGCCACCGCTCTCTCCTTTCTTGAGTGCATTGAACAGGCCGTCCATCGCCTTCTCGATGCCAGGAATGGGGAGGTGATAGAACGCCTCTTTCAGGTTGGCATTGATCGGCGCCGCCGTGCTCTGCGCCTGTGCCTGCGCGAGCGGAGCGCCGATCGCGAGCATGCAAAGCAATGCGACCCAGCGCGTGAAACGTAGGATGGTCATGGGTACCTTTTGGGGTTGTGTTAGTAGTAAAGGAAACTCAATGCTTGGCGCAGGCGCTCGCCCGTGGTGCTCACACGGTCCCAGCGCTCCATCGAGACGTCACCCTGCCGGAATTGCCGGAAGAGTTCGGTCTCATTCAGGCCGTTCACAATCGCTTCGATATTCGGCGGGATGGTTTTCGGAAAGCCCAGCCGCTCTCGCAGCGCCTTCACGCTGTCGCTCTCGTCGCCGGGCTGGGCTTCCGCAGTGTAAATGGGCGCGCGCGGAGTGATGAGGACCAGGGCCGAAGTCTGAATGTGGCTCGTCTGTTCCGAGGAGAAGAGATATTGAGCGATCGGTGCATCCTGCAGTCCGGGGACGCCGTCGCGCGTCGTCGAAGAGTCCTTCTCGCTTAACCCGCTCAGGACCAGTGTATCCCCGAGTTTCATCACGACATTCGCGTCCGTCGTGGTTTCGGCGATATCGAACCGATAGGCGAATTGCTTAGCGTTCGCATCGGGCATGACGAAAGTGCGCTGCGCCTGGACTTTCAATTTCACCATGCCGTCGGCCATGAAGTTCGGGGTGATCGCGAGCTTCACGCCAAAGCGCTTATCCACGGGGACGACAGAGGCATTGCCAAGCGTGCTGGTCGAAAGCACGCCGGCATTCACATTGACGCCGGCAAAGAATTCGGAGGGGTGCCCCTCGATGGCGGCCAGCGTCGGCCGGGCCAACACCTCGTTGCGTGTAGAGCTGGCATTGGCGATGTTGAGTGAGTATTCGAGCGCCGGGACCGTCACCGCCTTGGTGATGACGGTACGGGTAGCTGCCGCGCTGTCGAAGGTCCAGGAGTACCCGGGCGCCGTCGCCGAACCGAGCTGCAGCGTCAGCGCATTGAGGAGGTTGACTCCCTTGCTGGTGTTGATGGTTTCCTGCATCGAAAGAATGACCACGTCGACCAGCACCATGCCGGAGGCTCCACTGTCATTTGATGCGGCCGGCTCGTTCGCGGCGTGCTCGGCCGGCGAGGGCATGTTGGAGGGAATAGTGGCTGACTCACCCGGTACGCTCGATTGCCGAGCCGGCGCGTTATACACGGGCTGTACGACCGCAGGGGGCGCCGGTCGCTGCGTGATCGTGAAGGCGTCTGCGAGGCGCAGTGCGGGCGTGTCGAACGTCGTGTTGCTGACACGCTCGACCTTGGGGGCGTGGTAGAAATCCCTCCATTGTGCCAGGCGCTTATCCGCCCTCGCGACGAGGGCCGGTTCGAGATTTTGTGTCTGCAGCTCGCTTCGCATCTGCTGCGCCGCGTCGAAATCTCCACACGATCCGTACACGGAAATGCTTGAGCGAACGAACGTAGCATCGAGCCGGGACTCGTGCCGCCGGAAGTCATTGGCCATGGCGCAGGCCGTTACGGGGTCACCCGTCAGGTAGGAGCTCACCATGAGCCCGTACATGGAGACGGTCGTGTCCGGCGCCAGCAGCAGCGCCTCAGCGAACTGCTCCTTCGCCTGTCTGAATTGCTTGAGGTCCAGATAGGCGAGTCCGAGAAATTCCTGCGCGATCCAGTTTCCGGGATCGAGCCGCAATGCCATCCGGTAGCCTTCGATGGCCAACTCATTCTTTTGCGAATCGCCCTGCCGGGCCTGCAAGTGATAGATGAAACCGTTGAGGAAATGCAGCCAGGAATTGCGCTCATCAAGTTGGAGCGCAGCGTTGATGGCGCGACTCGCTTGCGGTAGGTCCCTCCGCACAATGAAGCGAACGGCCTCTGCCGCCTTTGCTTGGGACTCAGATCCCGCTCCTGCTCGCGGAGCAAGAACTGATTTGTCCATCAAATCTACGAAGGACGGTTGCTCCTGACTCTCAGGGGCTTGCTGCCCGGCCATCGTGCCGCTGTATGTCGCGCACCCGGACAACGTCGCCAGCATCAGGCCAAGTGTGATGAGCTTCAACTGCATCGCTCTGCTTTCCAACCTTTCGGGTAGTACTTTGATGGTTCGCACAGAATTGGGAGTGCTCCGGCGATGGGCGCCGCAGACTGTTGCTGCGCAAATCGAAGAACAACGTCGCCATCGACTATGCACGCCAAAGCTTTCCATAATCTTTCGAGTAGGACCTTGATGGCTCAGACAAAATTAGGAGCGCCCCGGCGATGGCGCCGCACAATCCCAGACGCCGCGGCCGGCCCGGGAAGTGAGAATCAAACCGGCATCAACAGCCCTCGAAGGGACTGCTCGGCGAGGTGGCAGCTTTCGCTCCATCTCGAGGGATCGCCCGTAACGCTCTACTACGAAGATACTGGAGAGAAGTTCGAGATGGGCGCAGTTCTCGAGATTGCAAAAGGCGCAATCGCGCGTTGGCCGAACCAAGTCGGCGGCCTCAGTAGTCAAGACCCGATCGCGCAGCCGGCAGATATTTCAGGCCAGATCAACGCCCATCGCGTCCAGTTCCTCTTGCCGAAGGGCTTGAGGGTCCGGCGTGCCGAACGGTGTCACGGCTGTTCCAGCGGCAAGCGATTTCAGCTCGCGTTTCCAAAGTTTGCGAAGAAGGATCACTGCTGCGTCCGAGGCGCCCAAGCGCTCCCGCGAACGGTCGACGATCTTTCCTTGTCCGCAGATCGCAACGCCATCCTGAATACGGATGATATTCGGGTGCCGTGCGATGTCCTGCCAGGTCTTTCGGCCGGAGAGGATGGCCTCGATCTCCTCATGGATGGGCGTGCCTTCAGGGCGTTCCGGTCTCTTCGCGTGGTAGACCATGATGAGCACATGCAGGTGACTCTCATCATCGATCGGCACGTACCAGAAGAGCGCCTTGAACCAAAACGGTTTGTCGTCCCGTGCCGAGCGCAGTTGGTGGCCGAGGAAACATTGGTTCGGCATGATGAAGTGAATTTGGTCGGTCTGCTCCCCGCGCTGTTGGAATTGCGTCAGCCCGAACGATGTCTCCCGTGCCCAGGTTTTGGTCGGAATGAACGGCCGCGCGGCGGTGTTCACGAGGTGATCCCGGTGCGAAAAATTCACATGGACATCGTCCATGATGTTCTCTGCGCTTTGAAAATAGTTGCACGGGATCATTTCGACCGACGCGGAGACGGTCCATCCCGCGCGGGCGCCATCTTCCAGGCCGGGTAGCGGGCGGAAGGCAGGCACATCGCCTTCGCCGAAATAGGCGAAGATGAGGCCGTGTGCCTCGTGGGTGGGATAGGAGGCGAGTTTCGGTACTCTTTGGCAGAAAGGTTTGGGCTCGGCCGGCTGCTCGACACATCGTCCGGACTCGTCGTAGCGCCAGCCATGATAGCGGCAGCGAATGGTTTCCCCTTCGATCCAGCCCGTGGACAAGACGGACAGCCGATGCGGGCACTCATTCGTCATGACGCGGACGTTTCCGCTTTCACCACGGTAGAGCGCCAGGTTTTCCCCGAGAATCCGGATCGGAACGATGGTTCCCTGCGCGAGCTTCTCGGACGCATAGATGGGCTGCCAATAATTGCGAAGATAGCGGCCGGCTAGAGTGCCCGGGCCCGTGTGCACGAAATCGTCGACCTGCCCGACAATGTGGTCAAAGTCGGCATTCGAATCGATGGTCGTCACTTTCCGCCTCCATTAGCCCGCCGTTCACGGTTTTGCATCTTTGCCGCCGCAAGGGATCAATGCCCTCGCAATAACAGCGATAGCGACTTGGATCGTAGCGGAATGATAGTCTTGCTTCCATCGGAGAGGAGGCGGGGGTGAATGGACTTCTCAAGCGGCTTCTCATCGGCACCGGCGTGGCGCTCACGTTCAGCACCGCAGCGTCGGCGCAGTGGTCGATCGGCAAACCCGGTACGCGTGAAGCGCCGGCAGGCCAGAACCGTTACGTCTATTTGGTGATGGCCGATCCGCTACCGGGGCGTGAATTCGATTTCAACGATGGCTATCAGAATATGCATATGGGCGATCTGGTGCAGCTTCCGGGCTGGATGGGTGCCCAGCGCTTCCGCCTCGTTCCCGTCATGCCGCGGACGACGCAGCCGCTCTACCGTCGCGGCAATCTGATCGTCTGGGACCAGGAGGGCGAGGATCTCGCCAAACTGCAAGCGGAGTCGCGCGCCGCCATCGCCGGGGGCAAAAGCCGGTTAATTCCCGGGTTCGATTATTCCCCCGATGGTCCTGTCAGCACCACCTATCAGGTGATCGGACCGCGTGTGACGCGTCCCGATGGCCGGAAGCCTTTTATTCCTGACGCCTCCGACAACAAGACGCCACGGCCCAATCGCTATATCGAACTTGAATTCGTCGCGCCCGCGGCTGGCGTCAGCGATGCCGATTTCGAAGCGGGGCTCATGCGAGAGACGAACGATGTGCTGGCGCTTCCGGGCTGGATGGCGGCGCAGCGATTCCGTCTCCCTGCACCGGGGCCCGGCATCACGGTGCCGCGTCTGGCCTTTCCCAAATATCTCATGATCTGGGAAACCGAAGGGCCAAACGCGCAAGCTTTGCAGGATGCCCGCCTCGCTGCCGTAAAGACCGGCAAGGTAAGGCCACCAGCCGCCGATGCCGCGACTGCGCAATCGAGTTGGTGGGTGACGATCTCGCCCTTTATCGACAAGGATGATTTCGAGCGGTGACAGGGCACGAGGCAAGAATGCCGGCTTAGGCTGCTTTGACTGTAGCAGAGGCGCCGCGTGTGGAAATTCGGCGGTCATAATCGTCGGCCAAGGCGCGCAATGCAGCCGCGCCATCACCCGAAAATGACGGGCCGTGCATCAGCGCCAGCGTGCGTGGCTCAAGTTCTGCGAGCTTGCGGATCGTCGCTCCCATATTCGGATTGAGGCAGGAATATTGGAACAGGTCTTCGGCGGCGATGGCCGGCCCGACAATGTCGCCGTGTGTCAACGCAGCGTCATCGCCGAGCTGTGTGAAGAGATCGCCGCACAGCAAAGTGCGTGTGGATTCTTCGTACAGCACGCCGGCATCCCAGCCATGAGGCGTGTGCGGCGTGTCGATGTAGCGGACGCGCTTGCCGCGGCCTAGCTCGATGTGTTCACCGTCTGCGAGTTGGCGCGCGTTGCGGTCCGCGAAATCATTGAGCGACACCTGACAGCCGGTTTGGCCGTGGGCGGCCTGCGCCTGCGGAGCGGCCGCAAGCCATTCATTTAATGCGCCGCATTCGTCCGCCTCAAAGTGGCCGAAGGAAATCCAGCGCAGGTTTTCGGGCGGTATGATGCGGCTGACAGCATCGCGGGTCAGCGGAAACATCTTGCGCAAGCCTGTGTGGAACAACAGCGGTTCGTCGCCGAGCGCCAGGAACTGATTGAAAACAAACCCGGCCGGCGGAGCTATCTGCGGCACGAAGGTCGAAAGACGAAAGATGCCGTCGGCGATTTCAGTGATCTTGGTTTCCATGGCTGTCTCCCGCGAGCTGTATTGCGACCCATTTAAGGGTACGTATATGTGCACTGAATTATCGGGCCTTGTCAATAATGATTGCACATGGTAGTGCAATCAAATTGATGGCACGGACCTACACCCTCAAACGGCGCGCCGAGCAGCAGGCCGAAACGCGCCGCCGTATCGTAGAAGCGGCCGTCGATCTGCATGGCAGCGTCGGGCCAGCTTGCACCAGCGTCAGCATGATTGCCGAGCGCGCCGGAGTGCAGCGCCATACGTTTTATGCGCATTTTCCCGATGAGCGGAGCCTCGCCATGGCCTGCTCAGGAATGGCGTTCGAGCGCGATCCACTGCCCGATGCAGCATCTTGGCGAGGAATCGAAAATCGATGCGAGCGGCTGCGGGCCGGGCTAAATGCGATCTATGCTTGGTATGAGCGCAACGAAGAACTGACCGCCTGCGTCCTGCGCGATAGCGAAGTTCATGCCCTGACGAAGGAAATCATGCAGCTGCGCTTCCGTCCCTATTGGAGCGCCTATCACGAGGTGCTGGGGACAAAGTTGACGGCGAAGCAGCGTGCAATGCTGGCATTGGCGTTGAGTTTTCACACGTGGCGCACGCTGGCGCGTGAGAGCGGGCTCAAACGGAACGCCGCAGCCGCGGCGATGGTCCAAGCTATCGAGAGTGCAGAAGCGCTGTGATGGTGCTCAATGATGTCGTCCTCGTACCCTTTCAGCATATGTCAGCTAACGTCCGGCGATGTGGCTCGGATGGAAGCGATGATGACGATGTTTGGTGAGGCTTTCGATGAGATCGACACCTACACGCACAAGCGGCCCAGCAGGGAATACATGAAAGGGCTGCTTGGCAGCGATCATTTCATCGCTCTTGCCGCCGTTAGAAATGGTGCGGTCGTGGGCGGATTGGCGGCCTATCAGTTACAGAAGTTCGAGCAGGAGCGCAGCGAGATTTATATCTATGATCTGGCGGTGGCGGCAGCTCACCGGCGGCGGGGAATAGCCACGGCTCTCATTGAAGAGTTGAAGATTGTTGCAGCAGAGCGCGGGGCCTACATCATTTACGTCCAAGCCGATCGAGGCGACGCAGCGGCGATTGCCCTCTATACCAAGCTGGGCGTGGTCGAGGATGTGCTGCACTTCGATATCGAGCCAGCAGAGCAGTGAAAAGAGGTTCCGAGTCCCAGGCTAGCGGCTCGCTGGCCGATGAGGAGAAGCGCGGTCCCTAGGTAGATGGCGGATGTTCAGGAACGTGGTTCCATCAGTTCGATCCGGTTGCCGAAGGGATCGTCGACGAACACGCGGTTCCAATCTTCAAGCGGCTCGTCGGCTTTAAGGGCGTGCCCTGCTTGTTCCAACTTGGCGGCTAGGGATTTCAAATCGTGCACGACAAAGGCCGGATGCGCTTTGCGGGCGGGGCGAAATTCCCGCTCGACACCGAGGTGTACCTTGAGGTCGCCTTGTTCGAACCACACGCCGCCGCGCTTTGCCAATTCAGGCGGCTTGATCCTTTCCGGCAATCCAAGAATGTCGCCGTAGAAGCGCCGTGCGGCTTCTTCCTGACCCGCAGGCATGGCCAATTGAATGTGTTCAAGCCGCCTGATGGACATCTTTGCACCTCGTCTGCGCGCATCGCTATCCAGAAAACGCGCGACCGGGTAGCATGGTTTGGCGGACAATCGAAAGACCGATAAAAGACTGCTATGGCGGGTCCTTGGGCCTCAATCTTCTTGGCAGCGTCAGTAGCACTCGGTTCATCTGCATGGTTCCATGCCGAGGCTGCCGAGGCGACTGTTTCCGATTTTTCCGGCATGTGGGTGCATCCCTATTTTCCGGGAATCGAGCCGCCGCCATCAGGGCCGGGGCCCGTGTTCAACAAATTGCGGCGGCCGAACGGGCAGAGCAACAACAGCCAGTGGATCGGCGATTATACCAATCCGATCCTGAAGCCCGAGGCGGCGGAAGTGGTGAAGCAGCACGGCGAAATCTCGGCTTCGGGGCTGACCTATCCGACACCAAGCAATCGATGCTGGCCTTCAGGCGTGCCCTATATTTTCTTTCAGCCGGGTATGCAGATGCTGCAGCGGGAGAGCGAGATCGTTTTCCTGTACATGCGCGATCATGAAGTGCGCCACGTGCGCATGAACCAGCCGCATCCTCAGCATGTGACGCCGTCATGGTATGGCGATTCCGTGGGCCATTACGAAGGCGACACGCTGGTCATCGACACGGTCGGTGTAAAAGCCGACCGGCCCCATGCCATGGTCGACATGTTCGGCACGCCTTTCAGTCCGGCGCTGCACGTGGTGGAGCGCTATCGGATGATCGGTTATGAGGAGGCGCAGGCCGCAATGGCGCGAAATCTGAAGGTCAATCCGCGCGTGCCCGACACCCGCGCGGACCTGACATACAGGGGCAAGCGGCTGCAGGTCATCTTTACGGTCGAGGATGCAGGCGTCTTCACCGTGCCCTGGTCGGGTGCGATCACCTATGAGAAGCCCGGTCAGGAGTGGGAAGAAATCGTCTGCCCCGACAATCCCTTCGATTTCTTCGCCGAAAAAAATGGCGCGACCGTGCCGACGGCGACCAAGCCGGATTTCTGAGCCCGGCGTTTCGCCCTATACTGCGTAGCCACGCGT
>Ga0207652_10004520_pt1 | contig 11291 bp, 7 predicted proteins | sample KBSC63BmetaG_FD_184334 | JGI IMG/M metagenome (GOLD analysis project Ga0207652, IMG submission 184334) | Corn rhizosphere microbial communities from Kellogg Biological Station, Michigan, USA - KBS C6-3B metaG (SPAdes) (version 2) | ecosystem: Host-associated > Plants > Roots > Rhizosphere ... | reverse complement strand
CTGCCCATCCCGGAGCGCATCGCCGGGAGCGGATCGAACGAGCGCGGCAGTGCGAAGCCGCTCCCCACGGTCGCACGGCGCAGGCCGTGGCGGACCGCGGCGATCATCGCGTTGGGCGCGTAGTCACACGCCACCACCTGCGGGCGGACGGCCGCGACCACCGAGTCCCAGGCGCGTTGCACGCCGCGCAGCGCGCCCGCGTCGCGGAAGCCCAGGTTCAAGAGGACATCGGCTGCGTTGACGGGCGACGGGTCGTACGTCGCGGGGCGTCGCAGCACCGGCGCGGCCCATGCCCCGAAGCGTTCGCGCGCGGGGCCGCCGAGCAACGTCGCGTCGCGAAAGGCGAAGGCCACCTCGTGGCCCCTTTCCCGCAGCGCGCGCCCGATCGGCAGCACGCGCCGCAGGTGGCCCAGATCCTCGCCGAACTCCCACGCGACGAGGAACCGAGCCATCGTTGCGCGGCGGCTCCTTCTACGGCGCGCAGCTGTTGCCGCCGCCGCCGCGATTGGCCGCCGCCCCTGGCGGACGGCAGCCGTTGCCGCCGAGGCCCACCTGGTGCGGGCTGCCGTCGGCGTTGCTCGTGAACGAGAGCGATCCCGGGCGCGGTCCGAAGCCGATCGGCCGCATCGCGAGCTCGGCGCTGCAGCTCGACTGCGGAGCGAGCGTCGCGCCACAGCTGGTCGAGACGACCACGTAGTCGTCCGTCACGGTGAAGGTGCCGAGGACCGCATCGGCGCCGCCCGAGTTGCCGATGGTCACGCTGACCGAGGGGCTCTGGGTGCCGATGAGGCGGTTGCCATACGAGATCGTGGTCGGGCGCACTTCGATGATGGGCATGGGCTTGAGCTGCGTGAGCGCGCCCAGCGCGATCGTGCGCAAGCCGCCGATGGCGTTGCTTCGGATCGTGATGACTCCCGCGGCGGCGCCGAGCGTGCTGGAGCTGTACGTGATGGTGAGCGTGCAGCTCGCGTCCGGCGGCAGGTTGACCGGGCAATCGCTGGTGAGGCCGAAGGGCCCCGACGCCGCGATCTGGTCGAAGGTGACGACACCCGTGCCAGAGCTCGTGACCGTGACCGTGCGCACGATCGGCGCGCTGCCGGCGATGTACGTGCCGAACTCGACGAGCGAGGGCATGTCGAGCGCCGCGGCATCGATGCCGCTGCCGGTGAGGCTCGCGAGCGCCGTTGCGCTCCCCGACGCGGCCTTGGCTGCGCGCTTCGCGGCCGCGGCCCCCGTGGGAAGCCCCGCGCTCACGCCGAAGTTGATGGCGAGCGTGCCGCTCGCGGAGCCGCTGCGTGCGGGCGCGAAAGCGACCTTGATCGTGCACGTGCCGTTCGCCCCGACGAAGCTGCCGCAACCATTCGACGCGATGGTGAACGGCGCGGTGACCGACGGCGTGCCCAAGGGCACGTTGGCGGTCGTGGTGTTGGTCGCGACGATGTCACGCGTGGCCGTGCGATTCACCAGCACCTGGCCGAAGTCCACGGCCGCCGGCACCAGCTTGATCGCGGGCGGTGCGACGTTGCCCGCGAGCGCGATAAGCTGCGTTCCGGCCGCGGTGGTCACGCTCACGTTGCCGCTCGCCGCTCCCACCGTGGTGGACGCAAGCGTCACGGTGATGGTGCACGACGCTGCGGCAGCGAGCGAGGTGCCGCAGTCACTCGTCGCGGTGAAAGGCGCGCTCGCGGTGACGGCCGAGATCGCTGTCGCGGTCGTGCCGGTGTTCTTCACCGTGGCGGTCGCGCTGGCCGGCGCAAGGCCGATCACGTAGGTGCCCACGTTCACCGACGAGGGCATCGTGAGCTGCACCGCGGCCACGCCGACGCCGGCGATGGCGGCCGAAGCGGTCGCCGGGACCGGCGTGCCGGTGGCGGTGCTGGTGAAGGGGACGTTCAGCTGGCCGGACGCCGGCCCCACGGCCGAGGGCGTGAAGGTCACGTTCGCCGTGCAGGTCGAGAGGGCCGCGAGCGTCGTGCCGCACGTAGTCGATGCGACGGCGAAGGGTGCGGTGGCCGCAGGGCTCCCGAGCGCCACCGGCGTGCGCGCGGGATTGGACACCGTGAAGACCTGCTGGGGGCTCGAAGCGCCGATCGCTACGTTGCCAAAGTTGAGCCCATTCGGCGTGATCGACACCGGGGGCGGCAGCGTGCCGTTGCCGGAAAGCTGGATCGTTTGCGGCGTGCCGCTCGTGTTGTCGCAGATGGTGAGGGTGAGATTGCTCGGCCCCAGCGACTGCGGCGCGAAGCTCGCGGTCACGGTGCACGCGCCGCCCACGGCGACCGGCTGCCCGTTCACGCAGTCGGTCGAGCACACGAAGCTGGTCCCGCTGCAGTCGAGCGGTGCCGGCGTCGCGGGGCACGCACCCTTGCTGGTGAAGGTCGAAAGGGTCCACGGCGCCGCGCCCGACGATTGCAAGGTGAAGGTCGCGGAGGTCGCGCTGCTCCAGCCGGCCTCGACGTTGCCGAAGCCGAAGCTGGAGGGCGAGACCACGAGCGCCGGAAGCCGGGTCGCGGCGACCACGGGCGAGAATTCCGACGTATCTCCGGCGGAGGTGCCGGGCACGGGCGCGGTGACCGTGGACGTGGCGGAGATGTTGTCGAACGTCCCGGTGAAGGTCGCGGTGAAGGGCGGGGGCGTCGTGCCCGCGGTCGCGTTCACGTCCATGGTGCCGATGAGGAACTGCCCACCCGGCGTCGGCGCGCCATTCGCGAAGAACTGGATGTGGTACGTGCCCGAGCCCGCGGGCACGTTCATGTTGAAGTCGATGGCGGTCTTCGTGCCGTCCTGCCGCACCGCCACGAGCTCTGGATAATTGAGCCCGTCGTTGGGCCCGGTATCGGTGTCGCCCGCGTCGTTGATCAGGGCCGCCGTCTGGTCGACGGTATTGAGGTTGATGTTCTTCGGCGCGTTGCCGTAGATGGCGTTGGCGGTGATGGTGTTGCTGACACTGCCGTTGTCCTCGATCGACACGCCGGAGCCGGTGGCCGGGCCGCCGTTGCCCGTGATCGTGTTGTTGGTGATCTGGTTGCCCGAGCTCGCGGCTCCGGCCATGACCTGGATGCCCGAGTTGACGTTGAACGCGATGACGTTCGACTCGATCGTGTTGCTGCCGGCGGAGAGCGCGCGCACGGCCGTCGCGGCTGCGCCCGTGGCGCGCTTGCCGGCCGCGAGGCCCGCGAGGCATCCGCCGCCGCCGATCTGGATGCCGGCGCCACCGTTGCCGAGCGCCGTCTTGCCATCGTTCGCGACGCCGATGAAGTTGCCGGCGATCGTGGTGCCGGAGCTCTCGTAGAGGCCGACGCCGGCCTCCGACATGGCGCCCACGATGTTGCCGCCGGTGATCTGCACCGCGTTCGAGCAGTAGAGCGAGATGCCGACGTACTGCCCGATGTCGCCGCTTACAGGCACGCCCCCCGTGGTGAGGCCGATGCGATTGCCCTGGATCAGGCCGCCGCTCGCATTGTCGAATTCGATCGGATACTGCACGCCGGCGATCGTGTTGCCGGCCACGGTGGGCGGCCCCGAGGCAGTCGAGAGGATTCCCGTCACCGAGTTGCCGACCGCGCCGGTGCCGCTCGCGTCGAGGCCGATCACGTTGCTCGTGACCGCGCCTCCCGCGTGCATGACCACGTTGTCGTTGTTGCCGGAGATGAGGTTGGCGTCGATCGTCACAGTCGACCAGGCGAGGATGCCGGTCCCGTTGCCGAGGCCGCCCGTGCCGCCGGCGTCGAGGCCGATGGTGTTGCCGCGGATGACGCTGCCGCCCGCGTCGTCCACCTCGATGCCGCTGGCGTAGTTGGCCGAGATGAGGTTGTCGTGGACGCTGCTCGCGTTGCCGTACAGGGCGATGCCCGTGCCGTTGCCGCCGTACGCCGCGAAGCCGTCCGAAGTCCCGATGTAGTTGAAGCCGATATCCGCGGAGCCGCCGTACTCCACCGCGATGCCGGCCGACGAATTGCCGAAGATGTAGTTGCGCGAGGCCGCGGACGCGCCGCCGATGCCGCTGCCGGTGTTGTGAAGGTCAAGCCCGAATGTATTGCCGTTGACCACGTTGTTGGCGAACGAGCTGACCGACCCCTGCAGGCCGTAGAAGCTGTTGTGCAGGTGGCTGTTCTTGATCGAGCCGAACGGGCCGCAGAGCGCGGGGCCGTTGGTGAAGCCATCGACCTCCAGCGAGTCGATGTTGACGAGGGAGCCGGCGAAAAGGCCGCACCCGCCGTAGCTGAAGCTGTTGAAGCCGCTGATGCGGCCTCCGTAAGTGCCGTCGCCGGTGCCGCGAATCGTGAGGCCGGGGCACGAGATCATCGGCAGCGGAGTGGATTCCGCGACGACGAAACCGCCTGAGCCATCGACCAGGATCTCCTCGCCTGCGCACGTCGCGGTGCTATCGAGTGCCACACGCGCGGTGTAGTCCGCGTTCGCATTCGTGATCGCCTGCGACATCGTGAGGGATGTCACGCCGGGGACCGTCTGGTTCAGCGCATGGGCGTCGAGGGCACCGAAGGCGAGCGCCAAGGCGGCGGCGAGCGCCGTGCGATGCATGGGGCAGAGCGCGCGGGCGCGATGCGAGGTGCGCATGGAGTCTCCCAACTGCTTGATTTTTCTTGACCACAAGGAAAGTCGCGCCGGATCCCGGCGCACTGTGCACGGGAGGTTATGCCGCGCCGCGCGGTCCAGTCAACGGAATATTCGGCACGCCAACCCTCCGCTCGGAAGGGGGCTTAAGGCCGCCCCCGAAGCTAAAGGACGACGAGGTTGTCGCGATGGATCAGCTCGGGCTCCGCGACATAGCCGAGGATCGCCTCGATCTCCGCGCTGGGACGGCGCAGGATGCGCGCCGTCTCGGCGGCTCCGTAGTTCACCAGGCCGCGCGCGATCTCGGCGCCCTCCGCGGAGGCGACGCTCACGACCTCTCCCCGCTCGAACTGGCCGCTTACGGCCGTGACGCCGATCGGCAGCAGGCTCTTGCGGTCGGCGACGAGCGCCTTCACCGCTCCGGCGTCGAGGGTGATGCGGCCCGAGGGCTTCAGGTGGTCGGCGAGCCACTGCTTGCGCGCGGCGAGCGGCGCCGTCGCGGCCTCGAGCAGCGTGCCGATGGACACGCCCTGGAAGAGCTTCACCAGCACGTCGGGCTCGCGGCCCCAGGCGATCGCGGTATGCGCGCCGCTGCGCGCGGCGCGCTTGGCCGCGAGGATCTTGGTGATCATCCCGCCGCTGCCCACGCTGCTGCCCGCGCCGCCCGCCATCGCCTCGAGCGAAGGGTCGGCGGCGTGCGCGCGCTCGATGAGCTTCGCCGACGGGTCCTTGCGCGGGTCGGCCGAGAAGAGGCCCTTCTGGTCGGTGAGGATCACGAACGCGTCCGCCTCGATCAGGTTCGTCACGAGGGCGCCCAGCGTGTCGTTGTCGCCGAAGCGGATCTCGTCGACCACGACCGTGTCGTTCTCGTTGATGACCGGAACCACGCCGAGCTCGACCAGCGTCTTCAAGGTGGTGCGCGCGTTGAGGTAGCGGCGGCGGTCGCCGAGATCCTCGTGTGTGAGCAGCACCTGGGCCGTGTGCAGCCCGCGCTCGGCGAAGCACGACTCCCACATCTGCACGAGGCCCATCTGCCCCACGGCGGCGGCGGCCTGCAGCTCGTTGACGGCGTGCGGGCGCCGCGACCAGCGCAGGCGCTTCATGCCCTCGGCGATGGCGCCGGAGGAGACGACGAGCGCCTCGATGCCCTTCTGCCGCAGCTCGCCGATCTGCCGCGTCCAGTCGGCGATGGCCTCGCGATCGAGGCCCGTGCCGGCGTTGGTGAGGAGGCTCGAGCCGATCTTCACCACGATGCGGCGCGCATCGCGCAGCCGCGTCGTCATGGCGCCTCGTGCTCGGGGTGCGCGCCCTTCGCCTCGCGCCGCCCGGCCTCGAGGAATTCCATCACCGCGAAGATGAGCTCGCGCGTGCCCTCGCCGTTGATGCCCGCCACGACGAACCAGGGCTTGGTCCAGCGCAGCTTCTTCACGAGCGCCGCGGCGCGCTTCTTCGCTTCTTCGGGATCGAGGAGGTCGGCCTTGTTCAGCACGAGCCAGCGCGGCTTTTTCGCGAGCGCGGGATCGTATTTCCTGAGCTCCGCCGCGATGGCCTTCACTTCCGCCGCGGGATCGATGTCCGCATCGAAGGGCGCCATGTCGACGAGATGCAGCAGGAGCCGCGTGCGCTGCAGGTGGCGCAGGAACTGGTGGCCCAGGCCGGCCCCCTCGGCAGCGCCTTCGATGAGGCCCGGGATGTCCGCCATCACGAACGAGCGGTTCACGTCCACGCGCACGACGCCGAGGTTCGGCTGCAGCGTCGTGAAGGGATAGTCGGCGACTTTCGGGCGCGCCGAGGACACCGCCCGGATCAGCGTCGACTTGCCCGCGTTGGGCATGCCGAGCAGGCCCACGTCGGCGATGACGCGCAGCTCGAGGTCGAGCTTGCGTTCCTCTCCCGGCTCGCCGCGCGTGAACTGGCGCGGCGCGCGATTGACGCTCGACTTGAAGTTGAGGTTGCCGAGCCCGCCGCGCCCGCCCTTCGCGAGCAGCGCGCGCTCGCCGTCGCGCGCGAGGTCGGCAAGCGTCTCGCCGCTTTCCTGGTCGCGAATCACCGTGCCCACCGGCACGCGCAGGATGATGTCGTCGGCGCCCTTGCCGTTGCAGTCGCGCCCGCGCCCGGGCTCGCCGGGCTTCGCGCGGAAGATGCGCGTGTAGCGATAGTCGATGAGCGTGTTGAGGTTCGAGTCGGCGACCGCATAGATGCTGCCGCCGCGCCCGCCGTCGCCGCCATCGGGCCCGCCCCTGGGCACGAACTTCTCGCGCCGGAACGAGGCGCTGCCGTCCCCGCCCTTGCCGGCGAGGACCTCGATGCGCGCTTCGTCGAAGAATTTCATTTTCCGCCCTTCAGTGCGCCGCCATCGTGGGCCCGGCGGCGAGCACCTCGTCGGCCGCTTCGTCGAGGATCGCGGCGATGCGGTCGACCCACTCGAGGTGCTCCGGCTTCATGAGCACCGAGCGCAGGCATGTCACCGTCGCGGCGTCGCGGCCCGCGCGCGCCTCGTCGTGGTCGAAGAACGCCGCGGGCAGCTGCGCCACGGCGAGATGCAGCCCACGCCGCGCGCACGCCTCGAAGATCGCGCGCGAGCGTGCGGAAGCCTCGGCGGCGCTCGCCGCGCGCGGCGCCCACACCACGATGTCGAGCTCGGGCGCGAAGGCGGTCACGAAGCGCGGGTTCGCCGCGAGGCGCGCATGCAGCGCCAAGGCCGCGGCGCGCGAGCGCTCGAGGAGCCGCGCGAACTCGCCGCCGCGCTCGAGCGGCAGCAGGCGCTGCGTTGCCCAAAGGGCCACGGCCGCGCGGCCGGGGCGCGAGCACTCGAGGCTGATCTCGCCCAGGTGCAGCTCCGTGGAACTGAAATACGTGTACGGCGAGTCGTGCCGATAGAAGCGGCCGACCGACGGGTCGCGGAAAAGCACGCAGCCGCAGCCGTACGGTTGCAGCCCGTGCTTGTGCGGGTCGATCACGATGGAATCGGCGCGCGTCATGGCGTCGTAGGCCGCGCGCGTATCCGTGCCGAGCGTGTCGACGAGCGTGAAGTAACCGCCGTAGGCGGCGTCGACGTGCACGCGGAAGCCGTGGCGCCCCTGCAGCTCGAGGACGCGCGGCAGCGGATCGACCGCGCCCACGGCGGTCGTGCCCAGGGTCGCCACGACCGTTCCGATCCCGCCACGCGCGAGCTCCTGCTCCAGCGCCTGCATCGACATGCGCCCGCGCCGGTCGCAATCGATGGCGACGAGCTCGAGCCCCAGCGCCGCGCCGATGCGCTCGTGCGTGTAGTGCGCCTGGCGCGAGGCGGCGATCCTCTTGCCGGGTGCGAGCTTCCCCGCGATCCACAACGCTTCGAGGTTCGCCATCGTGCCGCCGCTCGTGAGGTGGCCGAGATGCGCGTCCCAACCCGCCATGCGGGCGAGCTGCGCCACGGCTTCCTTCTCGAGCGCTGAGCTCGCACGGCCGCCATCGAGCGCGTGGTTGTTCGGATTCACCCAGTCGGCGAGCGCCGCCGCCGCGCGCGCGACGGGGTGCGGCGGCTTCAGCATCTGGCCCGCGTAGAGCGGATGGAAGTAGGGATAGTTGTCGTGCAGGCGCGCGGCCACCTCCTGCAGCACGCGCTCGCCCTCGCGCCCGAGCGGCGCCGTGGCGGCGGCCGGGAGCGACGCGAAGCCGAGCTCCAGCGCGTCGAGCGCATCGCGCAGGGCCTGGAGGGAATGCTTCTCGAGGGCGTAGGTCATGGCAGAAACAAAAAGGCCCCGTACGACGACGGGGCCCCTTCGCTCGAGCGAAGAGCCTTACTGCTGCACCGGCTCGATCGACACGACGTTCTTGTTCTTCGGACCGTGCTGGCCGTACTTCACGTGGCCCGTCGCGGTGGCGAAGAGCGTGTGGTCCTTGCCGATGCCGACGTTGCGGCCGGGATGAAACTGCGTGCCGCGCTGGCGGACGAGGATCGAACCGGCGTTCACGAGCTCGCCGCCGAAGGCCTTGAGGCCCAGGCGCTTGCTCTCGGAATCGCGGCCGTTACGCGACGAGCCGCCTGCTTTCTTGTGTGCCATGTGTCAGTTCCTAAGCAATGGTGTCCACACGGATTTCCGTGTAGTTCTGGCGATGGCCCTGCGTCTTCGCGTAGTGCTTGCGACGGCGCATCTTGAAGATCTTGATCTTCGGGCCGCGGCCATGGCCGAGGACGGTCGCGGAGACTTTCGCTCCGGAAACGAGGGGGTTACCGAGCTTGAGCGCGTCGCCATCCGAGACCATCAGGACCTGGTCGAGGGTGATCTGAGCGCCAACGTCTGCCGGTATCTGTTCTATTTTGATCTTTTCGCCGGGGGCAACACGGTACTGCTTGCCGCCGGTTTTTATGACCGCGTACATTGTGGACTCCAAACCGTTTGAGATGTGTTCCGCCGGCATCGAGCCCGAAATCGCTGCGGTTGCACCGATTTCCGTGCCGTTGCACCAATTTCTGTAGAGCCCCTCCGGCTGAACTCGCTATAATACGCGAATTCCCTCGTAAGGTCAAAGACTTGTCCGGGGCCTCCCGCTCCGGCGGGTAGCGCGCCGCGGCAGGCCATTCCGCATGAACGATTCCCTTGCCCCCGTGAGCCTCGAAGCGATCCGCGCGCCCATCGCGACGGACCTCGAGCGCGTCGATGCCGTGATCCGCGCGCGCCTGCAGTCGGACGTGGTGCTCATCCGCACCATCGCGGACTACATCATCGGCAGCGGCGGCAAGCGCCTGCGCCCGGCGCTGGTGCTGCTCGCGGCCAACGCCTGCGGCGCGAAAGGCGATGCCAAGCATTCCCTCGCGGCGGTGATCGAGTTCATCCACACGGCGACCCTGCTGCACGACGACGTGGTGGACGAATCGAGCCTGCGGCGCGGGCGCAAGACCGCCAACGCGGAATTCGGCAACGCCGCCTCGGTCCTGGTCGGCGACTTCCTCTATTCGCGCGCGTTCCAGATGATCGTCGAGGCGGGAAGCCTGCGCGTGATGAAGGTCCTGGCCGATGCGACCAACATCATCGCCGAGGGCGAGGTGCTGCAGCTGCTCAACGTGCACGACCCGGACACCGACGAGGAAAACTACCTGCGCGTGATCCGCTACAAGACCGCGAAGCTCTTCGAGGCGGCCACGCAGGTGGGCGCCATCCTCGGCGATGCGACGCCCGACGTGGAGCGTGCGCTGACGGAGTACGGCATGCACCTCGGCACCGCCTTCCAGCTCATCGACGACGTCCTCGACTACTCGGGCGATCTGCATGAGACCGGCAAGAACCTGGGCGACGACCTCGCCGAGGGCAAGCCCACGCTGCCGCTCATCTACGCGATGCGCAAGGGCAACGAGGCCGAGCGCGGCCACATCCGCCACGCGATCGAGCAGGGCGGGAAGGCGGACCTGGACGCGGTGGTGAAGGCGATCCATCGCACGGGCGCGCTCGAGTACGCGCGCGAGTCCGCAAGGCGCGAAGCCCAGGCGGCGACGGGTTGCCTCGAGCGATTGGCGCATTCCGCGTGCCGCGACAGTCTGCTACAATTGGCGCACTTTTCGGTCGAGCGGAAGTTCTAGCGCGGCCGAGTTCTCTGAAGGGGCCCGAGAGATGCACATCGGCCCCTTTTTGTCCCTCGGGGTGTAGCTTAGCCTGGTAGAGCGCTACGTTCGGGACGTAGAGGCCGGAGGTTCGAATCCTCTCACCCCGACCATTTCCCGCGGTGTCCCGATGATGCCGCCCAAGGTGTAACACTCCGTTTCAGCGCGGCTCGCGCGCACCCCTGCCGGTGTACGCTTGAGCCTGATCTCAGTTCCGGGATCTCCTTGGGGCGGGCCCCGCGGCCGGCCCCTTTTCTTTGGCGCTCGCGCCATGTTGCGCTAACGTGTCGCCGATGGACGCGACCGGCTCCGAAGTCCTCGCGCGCGCGCAAGCCCTTGCGCGCCACAGCGACAGCCCCGACCACTACACCCGTACGCTCTTCACGCCCGCGCATCGTGCGGCGGCGGACGAGATCGCGCGCTGGATGCGGGACGCCGGCATGTCCGTGCGCGTCGATGCGATCGGCAACGTGATCGGACGCTACGACGCGGCTTCGCCGGCGGCGCGCACGCTTCTCATGGGCTCGCATTTCGACTCGGTGCGCAACGGCGGCAAGTACGACGGCGTGCTCGGCATCCTCCTGCCGATCGCGTGCGTGGCCGAGCTGCACGCGCGCGGCGAGCGTCTTGCCGTGGCCCTCGAGATCGCGGCGTTCTCGGACGAGGAGGGCGCGCGCTTCCAGACGAGCTTCCTTTCGAGCCGCGCGTTGATCGGCCGCTTCGATGCTTCCGTGCTGGACCGGCGCGATGCCGATGGCGTCACGCTCGCGCAGGCGATGGGCGAAGCCGGCCTCGACCCTCACCGCGTGGCCGATGCGCGCATCGACCCTGCTTGCCTCGCCGCGTATGTCGAGGTGCACATCGAGCAGGGCCCGGTGCTGCTCGATGCGAACCTCGCGCTCGGCGTCGTCACGAGCATCGCGGGCGGCACGCGCCATGCCGTGCGCGTGCACGGCGAGGCCGGCCACGCCGGCACCGTGCCCATGGCGCGGCGCCACGATGCGCTCGCGGCCGCTGCCGAGATGGTGCTCGCGGTCGAGAAACGCTGCGCCGCCGCACCGGGCCTCGTCGGCACCGTCGGCATGCTCAAGGTGCGCGACGGTACGGGCAACGTCATCCCGGGCGAAGTGGAATT
>Ga0207652_10004517_pt1 | contig 11297 bp, 6 predicted proteins | sample KBSC63BmetaG_FD_184334 | JGI IMG/M metagenome (GOLD analysis project Ga0207652, IMG submission 184334) | Corn rhizosphere microbial communities from Kellogg Biological Station, Michigan, USA - KBS C6-3B metaG (SPAdes) (version 2) | ecosystem: Host-associated > Plants > Roots > Rhizosphere ... | reverse complement strand
GAACGGCGAGCCAGGCTGGGCCGTCATCGGTCGTGGCTACGACCAACTCCTCGTCATGGAACTCGGCTACGACGCCGCCATGCAGCAGACTTCCGATCGATGATGAGGCTCAAACAGTCCTCGCGCCGCGGGCCCGGATCCTGCTCGGCAGGCGCCGTACTGGCGCTCCGGAACTGCGCGCGGGAGGGTGCCCCCACACCTCGCCGCCCAACTTCCTCCGTCACGCGCTGATAGCCCGGTCTTCAAGCAACAAAGTCACGTCGTCGCCAAGCGACGGGCCTCGAAGGCGATCGTCGATCGGTGACGGGCCGGTTCGATTGAATAAAGAGATAGCAATATCGTTGCGCAACAACGATCGGCGACCTTCTTGGCGCCCATCTATCGAAGGCGAGCTTCGATCGGCACCGACAGGCAACGAATCTCGTCGGCGTTGTAGCCGCGCGACAGAACGGTGAATCGGTCCGCGAACACAGGCGGCGTTCGATCACCCGTCCTCGCTCCCGCGTAGCGAAGCGTAGCGGGAGAGGGCCGGGTGAGGTCCGGCATAGGCAACGCGCGCGTGAGCGAACGTAGGGCGCGGGGCGGAGCGAGGGGAATGCCCCTGCCGCGCGCAGTTCGCGAGCGCCCTACAACCTACGACAAGAAAATCTGGGCCCGGGGCGCTAGCGGTGTTTGAGCCGCCGCGTGGAGTGGTGACGGGCTTTGCCCGGCGCCACTCATCGCGGGAGGGTTTGGGAACCTCTCAGGGTTCCCATTACAAAGAATCCATTCCCCTCGCTTCGACCCGAGACCGGAGAGAGCGAACCTCTACAGCGCCCCCACCTGCAACGCGCCGATCAACTACGGTACAGACGGCGACGCCTGTGGGCGAGGCGGCGCCGCGGAACGACCGCGGCAGTGTGCCTCGGCGTCTGCCGCGGAGTCGGCGAGCGACTTGTCGGTGAACTTGCGGGCGGCGGCAAGGGCCTGGGCACCCGTGGTCGGGTCGCAGAGGAGACCCAGGCTCTCGATGGCTGGCTGGCGGTAGTGGTGCTTCTCGTCGCGGGTCAGCGTGGCCAGGGCGGCCGCGGACTTCGGGCCGCCGCTGTGACCCAGCGAGCGGATCGCGGCGATGGTGATGCCCTCGGCGGCCAGATCGCCTTCGCCCTCGTTGACCAGGGAGGGCAGCTGGTCGGCCAGCGCGTCGGTCACCTGCCGGTCGCCCCATTCGCCGATCAGCGAGGCCGCCAGCTCGCGCAGCGATGGATTCATGCGTCGCGTGCGCACCAGTTGCAGCAGCGCGCCGGGGGCGCGCTTGTCTCGGCAGCGGGTCAGGCCGACCAGGGCCGGCCGCTTCACGTCGTCGACGTCGCGCTCGATGGCCCGCACCATCAGATCGCGTCCGGCGGCGCCGCACAGCACGCCCAGCGCCTCGATCTCCGCGCGGCGGACGATGGGCCAGTCTTCCTGCTTGGCGCCCGCGACCAGCAGCGCCTCGGAGGCTGCATCCCGATGCGCCCCCAGCCCCTCGGCGGCGGTCTCCCGCACCCGCGGATCGCGATCTTGCAGGGCTTGTCGCAGCGCCGGTACCGCGGACGTCGCCTCGGGATTCCCCAGTTCGCGCACGGCCAGGAAGCGCAGCACCGGATCGGGATCGTTCGCGGCCACGGCGGCCAGGTCGGCCGTCACGTCACGCGTCTCTGCCGTGCTGGGCAACGCGCCCAGCGCCAGCACGGCGCGGGCGCGCAGCTCGAACTCTCCCGCCGGTGAGTTCGCCAGGATTCCCCGCAGCGTGGCGCGCGCGGTGGCCGCCTCGGCAGGGGACCGGCGCGCCAGCGCCGGCAAGGCGCGGATCAGATCGGCGCGCCGCACGGACGTGGCCGCGGGGGCGGCCAGGGCGGTATTCACCACCATCGCCACCGTCGCCCCCGGCGATCGGCCGAGCGCCTGCACCACCTCGAGTCGCAGGGCAGGGGAGCCCTTGCCCACCGCGGCCAGCAGCGCGGCGGTGGCCTCGGGGCCGGGCAGGGCGCCCAGCACCCGCGCCGCCCGCGCGCGATCGTCGTCGGAGGCCTTCGGCGCGTCCAGTGTTCCCACCAGCAGCGCGACCGGCGGATGCTCGGCCCGCGCCAGCACCTCGGTGATCGATCGCTCCTCTGACGGACCCGCGTTCGGCAGGGCGCCGACCAGCGCCGTCAGCGCGGCCTCGTTGCGTGTGGCGGCGTCGATGCCGGCCAGAGCCTGCACCAGACAGGCGCGGCCCTCGCCGTGCGCCTCGCCGATCGCCTTGGACAGCGGCGCCACGGCGCCTTCGCCCAGGTTCGCCAGCATCGGCACGCGGCTGGCGCAGTCACTGCCCGAGGCCGTGTCGGCGATCAGCCGGTCGACGCCGGCGGCGCCGTCCAGATCGGTGAAGACCGCCAGGTCCGAGATGGCCGTCGTACCACCCGCGCGCGGGCCGGGCTCGCTGCCGCGAAAGACGTCGCGGATCACGACCGTCACGCAGGCGGTGTCGACCGGCGCCGGCAGCGCCACCCAGTACGGCGCGCCGGCCTTTGCCGGCCCGGCCGACGCCGGATCCTGCGGAATCTCGACGTCGAAGTGGCGCTCCGGCTCGGGGCCGAACGCGACGGACAGGGCCTTGATCCGGTTGCGGGCCTTGAACGCCGCCGGCGACGACGCGTCGCCGGGGACGATGCGCAGGCCACGGACGTGATACGGGCCGCTCAGCGCGCGGGCGGTCAGGAACTCGCCCCGGCCGTCGCCGCCCAGCCCCTCGGACCAGACGGTCCTGGGATCGCCGTCGTCCAGCGCGGTGGGCGCGCCCAGGCCGCGCGCGTCCGTGCCGGCCGACGACGTCGTCGATGCGGCCACGAAGTGAAAGCCACCCAGGGGGCGGCCCGCTGGCATCGCCGGATCCTCGCGCACGGCTGTCAGCTTCGCCGGCGCCGGCGGCGGCAGCGGCGACACGATGGGGCGGAACCGCCCCGAGGCGAAGTCCCATGCGCGCGGGAACAGGCGCACCGGCTGGCCGTCGCAGCGGGTGACCTGCTCGGCCGTCTGGTACTCGAAGATGCGCTCGGGGGTGACCTCGACATACAGCGACGCTTCTCCGTCGGCGTCACGGGGGCCCGTCATCCCCGACCAGATCAGCCCCGCTGGTTGCGCGGACAGATCGCCGACCCACGTCTCCTCGGAGGCCCGCCCCCGCACCGGCAGGCGGACCTCGGCGATGGCGTGGCCTTCGACCGCGATCTCGCGGACGGCAGGCTGCCCGCGGCCGGCCGGCGGCGTGTGCGGCGCCAGCTTCGCCACGGTGGACCCCTGGCGGCGCAGCTCCAGGCCGCCGTCGGGGGTGTCGACGAGCTGCAGCGGGCTGCCCCCCGGCGCGGCGGGCGCCGCCGGGGCGGCGCTGGAACCGCGGGCCAGGACGGCCAGCAAAGGGACCACGAGCGTGGTGAAGGGCAGGGCGCGGCGCACGGCGCGGGCTGAGGGCATCCCCGCGATATCCCCGGTTCCGTGTCATGCGTCAAGAGGTGGCGCCAGCGGGCTTCAGCCAGGGGTCGGGGCCGTCGATGTGATGGCAGCCGGGATCTGCCATGTCTCTGTCCGGGAACGTCACCACCGCCACGAAGCGCGCCCGCCACGCCGCGCGCCGCAGGCGTTCGCTTGCCGCCGGCTTCACGCTGATCGAGGTGATGGTGGCGATGGTGGTGGCGTCGATCGGGCTGCTGGGCACGGTCGCCGTGCAGCAGACCATGTTCAACGCCACGGCCAACGCCAGCGACGCCGCCGTGGCGACCCGTCTGGCGATGCGGGCCATGGAGGAGTACGACGCCAAGATCATCACCCCCGGCCCGCCCCAGGTCGATCAGATGGCGGCGGCCGTGACCACCGGCTGGTCGACCAGTTATCTCAGCGCGCTGGGCGTGTCGAGCGCCACCCAGACGCCGGACTGCCGCTTCAAGCGCGACGTGCAGGTGGTGAATCTGGGCCCGTCGCAGCCGTACAACGTCTCGGTCCAGATCACGTACGCCATGGACACGGGCGCCCCGAAGATCGTCCGCCTCGACAGCCAGAGGTACAAGACGTGGTGAACCGCCCACCGCGCCGGGCACGCGAGGTGGGTCTGACGCTGGTCGAGTTGATGGTGACGATGGTCATCGCCGGACTGGTCACCTCGTCGTCCTTTCTGTTTTTCGCCGGGCAGCGCCGGGTCTACGACGCGCAGATGAAGGTGCTGGGGGTGCAGCAGAACCTGTGGGCGGCGATGGACACGCTGGCGCGCTTCGTGCGCGCGGCGGGCACCGGCATGATCGGCTGTGTGAACGCGACCGACCCCACGCCGACCGGCACCACGCCGCCGCAGACGGGCCTGCGCGCCTATCGGGCCGGCGCGGTGGCGCGGCTGGCGCCCCTCTGGATCCAGAACGGCGCGAACGGCGGCACTGACAGCATCACCGTCGTGTTCGGTTCAGGCACCTTCGGCAACTTCAGCGACGTGGCGCTGGGCGCCTCGATCCAGCGGGCCAGCGACCCGGTGGTGACGCCCATCGGCCTGACCACCGCGTTCCGCGTGGGCGAGTTCGTGCTGGCGCTGAACACCACGGGCCTGCCGGCGGGGCCGCCGCTGGGCGATCGCGGGTGCACGCTGTACCAGATCACGGGCATCGACGCGGCGGGGAACACGCTGCAGAAGGCCAGCACCTCGCCATGGAACCCGCCTGGTGACGTGCCGGGGCTGGTCCCCTTCGACTACGTCGGCGGCGCCGCGCCGACCTCCGGTCTGCGCGACTTTGGCACGCTGTCCTGGGTGCAGTTCTTCATCGACAGCACCGGGTCGTCACCGCGCCTGATGATGGCGCGCCTGGACGGGCTGGCCGGGCCCACCACACCGCAGGTGCTGGCCGACGGGATCGAGGATCTGCAGGTCGCTTATGCATGCGACTTGAACCCGGCGCCCCCTGCCGGCCCGGACGGCGTCTTCACCGAGGGCACCGACGCGGGCTCGCGCCAGGCGGACGAGTGGACTTACAACGTGGCCGGGGACGTCCCGCCCGCCGGCTGCGTGCGCCCCCAGGCGGTGCGCCTGACCATCATTGCCCGGACCACCGTCGGCGATGACAATCTGTCGGGGCTGGCCGCGAACGCCAAGCCGGCGGCGGAGGACGGCGCGGCGGGCGCGCGCGACAACTTCCGCCACCGGGTGCTGACCACGATCGTCAGCCCGAGGAACCGATGAGGCGGCCGGCGGCGCGCCCATGTCGCTCGGGCGAGTCGGGGGCGATCTTGCTGGTGATGATGTTGTTGATCCTGGGACTGCTGGGCATGGGGGTCACGGCGCTGTGGTTGACCTCGGGAAACCTGCAGGTCCAGGCCAACACGAACCTGCGCGCGCAGGCCCTGGTGGTCGCGGAGGCCGGCGTCGAGCGGGCGCGCGCCGTCCTGAACGCGGGCGTGGACGTGGACGTGATGCTGGCGGGGCGAAATCCGACGCTGGACAACGTCCCCACCGCGGTCGACGCCTCGGGGAAGCCGAACGGGGTGGGGGCGGTCTTCATGGACGCCACCACGCCGCTCACCGCCGTGGCCTTCCCGCCCGTGTCCTTCGGACGCAACGGCGGCACCGCGACGGCGCCCGTGGCGGCCACGATGGGTACCTACACCGTCTGGATCCGCAACGACACCTCCGAGTGCCGGCAGGGTCAGTTCACGCACGACGGTAACGGCACGGTCCTGGTGCGCGCCCGCGGCGTGGCAGCGGACAACCGCACCGCGGTCGTGGTCGAGGTGGCGCTGGGCGCGACGCCCGCCATCCCGGGCGCGCCCGGTGTGTCGCCCGGCATCCCTCCCGTCCTGTGCGTCTCGGGCAAGGATGCCTGCGACGACAACAGTTCCACGGTCTCGGGCGTGGTCGCGAACTGACGCTTCAGAATTTCCGGGCATCGTCCGATGACCTCTTCCGGACTCGTACGTCTACGAGCCCGAGCATGGGGAACGGTTTTCAGCGCGGTCGTTTCGGCGTCTCTATCGCCAGGATCGCGGTCGTGTTGCTGGGCGCCGGCGTCATGCTGGCCGGCACCGCCGACGCGCGCGTCGATCCGTTGCTGATCATCTCGCGCCAGATTCACCAGCCGAACATGCTGGTGGTGCTGGACACGTCGGGCTCGTTGACCGGTGTACCGGGCGGCGCCTTCGACACCACCACCGAGGTGGGCGTCGACTGCGACGACGGCGTGAATTGCCGGGGCGGCAGCGCCTCGGGCACCTGCTATCAGTCGGGGAAGTTCTGCTCCTCCGACGCCCAGTGCCGGGCGCAGACCTGCTCCGGCGACGGCATGTCCTGCGCCACCAACAGCGACTGCCGGCCGCTGGCGGGGAAATGCAGCCAGAAGACCTGCAACCAGTACGGCTTCAGTTGCCAGTACGCCTCGTGCTTCGCGGACAGCGATTGTCCCGCCCTCACGTCGGGAAATTGCACGGCCTCAGGCTTCGCCTGCAGCCCCACCAACCCCTGCACGTCGACGCCGCGCTGCCAGTACGGCGGCGCCGCCTGCAGCCTGGGCAGCAACTGCGCGCCCTATGGCCTGTGCCTGAACGCCAGCAACCAGACCACGTCGCAGGCCTGCTCGGTCGACACCGACTGTCCGCTGAAGAGCAGCGGCACCTGCGCCACCGGCGGCGGCAGTTGCACGAGCGCGGCCAGTTGCGCGGTGAAGCTGTGCGGGGATCGCGCCACCACCTGCAGCGCCGACTCGCAGTGCGGTGTGTGCTCGAAGGGTACCTCCAGCAAGGGCACGTACTGCACCACGAACAGTGATTGCACGACCAGGGGCGCCAGCTGTCAGGTGTCGGCCGGCAGTTGCACCAACAACAACAACAAGTGCAGCATCCCCAACTACACCTGTCAGATCCAGCAGCCTACCAACCTGTGCCGCGAGACCAACACCTGTCAGGGCCCCGCGAACACCTGCACGCCCGGTCCGTCGAACACCTGCGCGTCCGGGGTCATCTCGGACTCGTGCAACTTCGCGAACAACGCCACCTCGGCGCTGGGCATGTGCCGCATCAGCCTGCTGAAGTGCCAGAAGGACAGCGACTGCCCCACCAGCGGCGATGACTGCGGCCCGGCCACGTCCCGGGTCGTCATCGCGAAGCGCGTGCTGGCCGACATCGTCAACAACAACTCCAGCATCGTGAACTTCGGGTTCATGACGTTCTATCAAAGCCTGTACTTCCCCTACTACCGGCAGACCACCACCGGGACGGCCGCGTCATCCATCTACTACTCGCGGGGCCGCCTGGACGGGCGAGGGTGCTTCAGCCAGCAGACGGGGCCGGCCTCGACCTGCGTGATCGACGGGACCACCTACACGCTGGCGGCCGTGAACAACAGCCAGTACACGATTCGCGGCAACGGCGGACAGATGGTCGGCAGCAACTGGTGCGGCATGACCTGCAACATCGCGGGGCTGGGCACGGGCAGCTATCAGGGCAGCACGTACACCTACACGATGAAGACCGGCAGCGTCTCCGGCACGGTCAGCACCATGAGCACGTACACGGGCAAGCAGATCAGCAGCAGCGGGATCGACTACCGCTACTACGACTCGAACCCCAGCTACTACAACGGCGGCGCCACCCCGCCGGTCAGCAGCCCGAACTGCGGCGCCGTGTGCAGCGCCCAGTGCGGCGCCCGGTGGGACACCCAGCTGGCGCCTTTCCTCGATCCCACGGGCGATCCCACGAAGGCCAAGACGATGGCGCTGGCGATCAGCGATCGTCTGGCGCCGGCCTCCCTGGGCGGCCTGATCTCGTACGGCGGCACGCCCACCGGCTGCGCCCTGCACAACGACGCCACCAACAGCAGCGCCACCAGCGCCTACGACTACATGCGCGCCGTGCAGGCGATCGATCCGCTGACCTGCCGGAACAACTTCGTCCTGCTGATCACCGACGGCGAGGCGAACGGCCCGGGGGACACGACCTGCAACAGCGCCGCCTGCGGCGCCGCCAACCCGCGCGCGGCCGGGTGCACCTGCCGCGCCGTGCTGGCGGCCTACGATCTGAAGACCAACCTGAACACGAAGACCTTCGTCATCGGCTTCAGCGGCGACGTCAGCGCCGGTACCGGCAGGGTCACGAACGACAACATCGCCAAGGCGGGCGGCACCGATCGCGACGGTGACGGCGTGGCGCCGTACGCGTATCTCGCCACCAGTCAGGCCGAGCTGACGGCGGCCATCCAGACGGCCATCTACGCGGCCGTGGCCGGAAGCTACTCGACCGCGCCGCCCACCATGTCCGCGGGCCTGCAACAGGCGAACGGCGTCACCAGCGGCTCGTACTCGCTGGACTCGCGGGCCGACTTCCCGTCGTGGAAGGGGCACCTGCTGGCCTACGACACGTCGTCCACGCCGCCGGCCCTGGTGTGGGACGCGGCAGCCCGGCTGAGCAGCATCGACTGGAAGACGCGCAAGATCTACACGTCGGACGCGTCGAACAACCTGGTCCCGCTCTCCGTCGACACCGGCGGCAACGTCACCAACAAGGCCACGCTGTACGGGCTGGGGCTGGGCGGCAACGCCGACGAGGCGGCGCTGATCGCGCGCTGGCTGATGGGCGATCCGGCGCAGGGCAACAACGCCATCCTGGGCGCCATGGTCAACTCGACCCCCACGGACGTGGGCCAGCCGGGCGACAACACGCTGCCGGGCGGTCACGCCTTCTACACCCAGTACAAGAACCGGCCCCACCTGACCTACGCCGGGGCCGACGACGGGCTGCTGCACGCTTTCTGGTCACAGGATCAGACCGTGGGCGGTGTCGCGCACCCCGGCGGCAGCGAGGCCTTCGCCTACCTGCCCCCCGAGATGCTGTCGGTGGTGACGAAGCTGTACGCCCAGGGGGGGCAGTCGCCCGATCCGACCAAGCACGTGTACGGCCTGGCCAGCTCGGCCAAGGTGAAGAACCTGTGCGTCGCCAACTGCGCCTCGCAAGACAGCGCCGTGTGGCGCACGATGCTGCTGATGACCGACGGCTTCGGCGGCAGCGAGGCGTTCGCGCTGGACATCACCGATCCCACCTCGAACCCGCCCTTCAGCGTGCTGTGGTCGACCACGAACGCCAGCGGCAAGAGCACCTACGACGCCGCGCTGGGGCAGACCATCGCGGTGCCGGCGTTCTATCTGAACAAGACGGACGCGCTGGACGACTACCGGCTGATCCTGGGTTCCGGGTACCGCGTGGACAGCAGCAGCAGCGGGTCCGGGCAGGGGCTGTCGCTGCTGTCGATCAACGCGGCCAGCGGCAACATCGTCACCCGGGCGGCGGTGAACCCGGGCGGCTCCTGCAGCCAGGAGTTGACGATGTTGACCGACGTGGCCACCGCCAAGGATTACACGCGGAATCTGGTCACTGGCGCGGACGAGAAGCAGAAGCTGCTGGCGGCCTACGCGGGCGACACCTGGGGCAACCTGTGGCGGTTCAACGGGGGCGCCACGCCGCAGCTGGTGACGGCGCTCGGCTGCAACAGCCCGCTGCACTTCACGCCCACGGTCGTGCAGCTGGATCGCGACGATCCCACCAATCACCCGCACGAGATCTATCTGGTGCAGGTCACGAACTCACCCATGGATACGGTGACCCAGTCGCTGGGGCCGTCGCAGATGATCTTCATGCGCGATCTGGCGGACGGGAACGGCAACGTCACCGCGGACAACACCTTCGGCACGAACGGCCAGATCGCGCTCAGCGTCGGCGACTCGACGCGTATGTGCGCCGTCACCGATGCCAGCGGGGCGAATTGCCTGACGCCCTTGCCCGCGAACTCGCGGCCGATGTCGACGCCGCTGGCGGTGCTGAAGCAGGACGGCAGCGGCTTCCTGGCTCTCTCGACCTGGTATTCACCCGCGGCCAGCGGCTGCGGGAAAGGCGCGACCTACATGCAGATCCACCAGTACACCGCCGGCCAAAGCGTGCTGAAGCAGGCCCTGAAGGTGGGCGACGAACCGGTCAGCGCCCCCATCGTGGTGGGCGGCAAGATCATGGTGATGAGCTCCAGCGGCCCCGTGATCATCAACGGCAGCGTGCTGCAGAACTTCGTGGTGGGGACGTCGACGCCCGCCAACAACGGCGTGTCGGCCGAGCCCTTCAAGATCCTGGGCTGGACCGAGCTGTGAGGCGGCGCGGCTACTCGAGGCCGCGGTTGCGCTTCATCTGATCGAGGACCTTCTGGTACTCGATCTCCCAGGTCGCGGTGCCTTCCTCGAGGTTGCGAATCTTGCGGCGCACCTCTTCGTCCAGTTCCTCGTCGACCTGCATGTGCTTCTTCAGCACGTCGGCCATGCGCTTCCGCAACACGGTGTCCTCGGCGAAGATCTCGTCGATGTGCGGCGACTGCATGAATGACTCGATCATCTGATTGGTCATCCACTCGAGCGCCTCTTCGCCCAGGCCGAACCCCTTCTCGTGAGCCAGGGCCCGCTTGATGCGGCCGAACTGCTCGTAGGGCAGACCCTTCTTCTGCAGGGCGTCCTTCGCCTTCTCGGTGATCTCGCGATCGAGGCGCAGGTACTCCTTCAGCACCGCCTGGGCGTCCATCTCCGCCTCGTTCCGATCCACGACCGCGATGTCGCCCGACTCGATGAGAGCCTTCACCACCTCGCCAGCGATCGCCGGGATCTTCCCACTATAGAGCCGCATTTTCTCCCCGCGCGTTATAGGGGCCCCCCAAAGCGCCGTCAAGCTAACGATTCCGGCTTCATGGATTTCGCGACAACGACCGTTCTCTCTTGACAGACGAGGGTCGAAGCGCAAAATCCCGCTCCACTTTCGGCGGATTAGCTCAGCTGGTTAGAGCAGGCGTTTCATACGCGCCGGGTCCGGGGTTCGAGTCCCTGATCCGCCACACAGAGCGCAGGGGGGCGTTGCCCCCCTACGTGACCCCCCAAGATCCTGCTGGCCTCCCCGGCTCGGCGAAGCCGAGCCTCCCGTCGTCGTAATGGGAACCCTGAAAGGGTTCCCAAAGCCTCCCGCGATGAGAGTCGGCGGGCAAAGCCCGTCGACTCTCGACGCGAAGCAACTCGCGCGCAGTTGCGCGCTCCGACGCCGCAGCAAAAAGCACCGGCTGAGTTTCCGGAACCTTCGCGTCGCTTTGTCGCCTGTAGACCGGCGTTCAGCGACTGAGCGCAGGAAGTTGGCCGTGGACGAGGAGGTGGGGTCCCCCTGCCGCGCGCAGTTCGCGAGCGCCCCTCGTCCTACGACAAGAAAATCCGGGCCCGAGGCGCAAGCGGTGTTTGAGCCTCAAGATCCCACAC
>Ga0207652_10004514_pt1 | contig 11301 bp, 5 predicted proteins | sample KBSC63BmetaG_FD_184334 | JGI IMG/M metagenome (GOLD analysis project Ga0207652, IMG submission 184334) | Corn rhizosphere microbial communities from Kellogg Biological Station, Michigan, USA - KBS C6-3B metaG (SPAdes) (version 2) | ecosystem: Host-associated > Plants > Roots > Rhizosphere ... | reverse complement strand
GGCCCCGTACACCATACCGCCGTAAACGGAAACCACCGCCGGCAATCGCGAACCTGACTTGGCCCCCGGCGGCAATACCACCCATCCATTGAGTTTCTTGCCCTTGTAGGTGAACTGGAACGGCTTGATGGGCGCCTCCGCACGATTCTTCAGCGCCGCGTTGACGGTCAATACGGCTCGCTCGCCATGGTCATTGAGCAACAACGACGAGCTCCATCCTTCGTCGATTCTGCTCAAGGTGGTGAGCTGATCGGGAGCGGTTGCAGCGATCCTGCCTCGCACCTTGATCGACGTGAGCTTGCCCGAAGCCATGTCCAGTACGACCCGCTGGGGTTTGCCCGACATCAGCGCGTACAGCCCGACGCGTTCTTGCGACCCCGCGTGGAAATACACAGATTGGCTGGGCGGCTCGGGATAGTGCCCATCTACGCCGAAGCCCACGATTCGCGGTGCATCGGGCAACGAAAGTCGTTTCGAGTCTTGACCGGGCGTAACCCTCCAAAGCGCGCCGTCGGCGACCACCATGGCGTATGCCTGCGCTGACGGCACCAGAAACTCGTCGACAGACGCCTTGGCGAATCCAGTGAGCTTGAGGGGCGAGTCGTTCCTGAAGATATAGAGATCGAAGCGCTTGTTTTGCGTCTCGCCATATTCCAGATGCGCTCCGGGCTTCCCGGCCTCTGGCGGTGCTTGTGTAGCAGACGCTGTTTTACTCGTGGCAATCGCCACGGGATGCTCACCGATCCAGCCGGTCGGCAGGGTCATGCCCCAATCGCTGGCGCTCGGGTTTACGAATGAAAGTCCGGGTGACGCAATCTCGCTCAAGTCGCCAGTGCTTGCGTTGACGACATACAGACTCGCGCCGGCTTTGTCATTGGGCTTGGCGCCCACGACGAGGAAACGTGCCCCCGATGGAGACCACGACAAGCTGCTGCCCGAAGCGGAGTTGGTGGAAACGTCCAGTTGCGTGTACGTGTGCACGAGGAATGCTTGTTCCGCGGAGTCACGCAACTGGAACACCTGCAACTCGCCGCGGCGTCCATGGAAGTTCAGGGAGTCCGGTTCACGTTCTGCGCCACGGACCGCAGCAACGTGCCGGTGATCAGGCGCTACCGACACGGCGTAATAGTTGCCGGTCGCCAACTTCACTGAAGTGCCATGCTGGGGGTCGGCCAACATCAAGGCGCCTTCGGGCGGTTCGGATGTCTCGAATACCGGACTTTCCGAACTCACCGTGACCTGAGGAATCTCGCCGTCCCACGCGCCTCGCCACCTTGCGGTGACGTTCTCCAGCACCTGGTTATTGTTACCGCGCTGATGTACGCCTTTAGGTAGCGCGAAATAGACAATGCGTCCGTCACGAGTCCAATCGAACGTCGGAAAGAAATTGTTGATATGCCCCGGCAAGGCAACGACCTTGCCGCTGGGAACGTCGTAAACCGCAAGCCCATATCCTTCGCGCGTTGCGGCAATCAACAACAGTTCGCGTCCATCGGGAGACCAGGCACGATCCGGCGCGAGGCTGTAGTGGACGTCCAGAGTGTTGGCGATCTCCCTGGCGGCGGAATCACCCCGCTTCATCACAAAGACGCGGGAGCGCACCAGTTCGCCATCATCGTAGCCCCATGTGCTTTGGCGGGCGATCGGAATGTTCCGCACGAAGGCAAACATTTGGCCATCCGGGGAAAACAATGCAGTCCTGCCGATGTCTTCGGCATTGAGCATGTCGTCCATCGTGATAGCCGGCTTCGCATGAGCCGTCGACGCCACCAACACACCAAGCAAGAGAGCGAGAGTCCACGCGGAAGCCAGTGGATCCAGTCGTTTTGCGAAGTTCATGCCAAACCTCCCGCGTCGAGTCACATCAAAGAGCAGGAATGTTGTTTTTTGGGCACGTCGGCAGATTTGCCTTCATGCGATCCCAAAGCTTGTAGCGCGCCGCCTTGGCAGGATCGGGATCCTTGCGCCCGTTGAGCCAGTAGTCGTACCAGTCGACGTTTCTGCCCTGCTCTGCCAACCGCTGCCACGGCTTGACCAGCACGTGGTCACCGTTGCGGATGTAGAGCAGGTCGACCGGCTTGTCCTGCGCACGCAGCGCCGCGTAGTCGTCCCAGCCATACTGCAGCGCGACGGGGCTGTTGAACGCCATCAGGATCGGAGTGCAAATGCGATCGAAATGGAATCCCGGAGAATTCTTGATCCAGGTCTGCAGGCCCTTGCCGAACGGTTTTTCGCCACCGAGTTGCGCACGAAACATCTTTTCGCGCTCGGTGCCCATGTAGTCGATGTTCTGCAAATATTCTGGATAGCTGTTGGAATCGGCCTCGGCAATCGTGGCGGCCTTGTACAGGCTCGGCTGATCGATCAACCCTTGGTAGACGTAAGGCCCCATGTGGCTCCAGGTGATAATCCCGATCTTGTCGGGATCCACCAGCCCTTCGCTCACCAATTGCTTGATGGCAGCCCTGTAGCCCGCGGCACCCGTTTCTGATTCTTTCGGTGTTCCGCCGTTCTTGCCGATCTCGTCGACCTGCAGCACCAGCATGTCGCGCGCGGCCAGCGCACGCGCCGCGAAACTCGTCGCCGAAGGACCGTCGATCAAGAAACTGGCGCGATCGAGGTTATGGGTCTGGATCACCAGCGGGTAGCGGTGTCCCGCCTTGAAGTCGGGCGGCTTGACCAAGGCGCCGGTCCAGGGATTTCCCTCTGCGTCGCGCCAGTGGTACAGCGCAGCCGTTCCGCGGGCAATGTGCTCGAGCTGGGGGTTCGGGTTCAACAACGTTTTACGGCGACCCTGCCCATCGGCTGCCACGAGCACCGGTGGTTCATCGAGCGCCTGCGTGACCTCGACTTTCAGGCCGCGATCGGATTCTGAACCAGCATCGTTTGCAACCCATTTCCCGTTGCCTCCTTGGGTGTAGATGATCTTGCGCTTCCTGTCCGGCGAATTCGGCGCCGCCAACTGCGCCATCAACTTGCGTCCGTGGTCCACCCACTCCAATGAAACGATCTGCTCACGACTGCCATACGGGTGTTTGGCCGTGTCGATCTGTGTCTGCGGCGAGAGGCAGGAAAACTGTTTCGATGCGAGGACGATAACCGCAATCGTGCACGGATAGATCGGGCCGGATCCGGCTGCATCGGCAAGTGGAGGATAAGCACCGGGTAGCGCGATGCGGGAGCCGTCTTCGGTCCAGGCCGCGGTCACCGCATCCTGGAATCCCATCATCAAATCGATCGGGGAATCGGCAAGCAGTGACACAGCACCCGTCTTGAGGTCCACCACGGAGTATTGCTTGGGCCGGTAATTGCCGGTACTGCCTACCGTTTCCGGCGTGTCCGCAACGATCTGCAATCCCGGATAGCTGATCAGCGGCTTGTATCGCTCCCAGCTCATCGGAATGCGGTACACAAACGTGGTCACCAACACCCTGGATCCGTCTGGTGACAGCGACAGCTTGGAGTCTTTCAGCACGACCGGCGACTGCCCATTACGGGCCAGCACCGGCACGGCCCGACCATGGTCGACCCGCCACAGTTCGTCGTCGCTGCGCTCGAACTGTGCATCCATCCAGTTGGGGTACATCAGCGGCAAGTTGTTCTGCCCGGTGGCCTCGACGATGTCCGGGAGCGATGGCCCTGCGGTCTGGTACAAGTCGTTCGCGCGGATCGGTTTGTGTGCGAGGTACACGATCGCGCCATCGCGCTCATCGAATCGACTGATGTCCTGGTCCGAGCGGCTGAGCGCAACCGGCTTGCCATCTTCGGTGTTGGCGCGATACAGGCGGCGCACGCCGTCATCGTCGGCAGCCAGATACAGCACGCTTCGGGAATCCGAACTGAAACGCCAGGCGTTGATCGGATCGCGATTGGAGGCGCTTCCGCTCGTGAGTAGCGCCCGGCCGCCGTTGAAACGAGTCGCATCGGCATCTTTCAGGTAGCTACCGACCTGACTATGGTCGAACAACCAGATCGTCGCGATGCGCTTCCCGTTTGCGAGATCACCGCGCATGGTCGCAGCGATGAAGTGCTTGCCATCGGGCGCGAACTTGACTTGCGATGACTGCAAGTATTGATTGCCCGGATGGAGGAATACTGACAACTCGATTGAGTCCCGAACGGTCCACCGGTGTTCCGCTGCGGTGGCACCCGCAACAACCCCAACCAGCAAACCAAACACAAGCGCGCGCGATGACAATGGACAACGCATGATCGTTCTCCGGAAATGGAAGACGGGAAACAGCTACCAGCGTGTGCCGAGGGTGAACGATACGAAGCGGCCGCGAATATCCGCTTCGCGTGGGTCGTAGCCGGTGCCGTAGTAGTTCGAAAACTGTGGATGCCGATCGAACAGATTGACCACGCTCAGCGCGGCGAACGCGTTGGACAGCAGCGAATTGTTGGTTCCGAACAACCTGCCGAAGTCGTAATGCGCCGAGGCATCGAACATCCAGTAGTCACCCAGCATGCGTGCGCCGTCGTAATCGAGATAGCTGCCGAGATAACGGCCCGCGACACGTGCCGACCACGCACCCTTCGTCCAATCCAACGCCAGCGTACCCTTCCACCGGGGCGCGAAAGCATCTTCGCTGGCGTATCCGAGCCGGTCTTCCAGCGCGCCGAAGGTCGCCGACTGGTATTTGTAGTAGCCGGTGGCGCTCAACGAAGGACTGAACGTGCCAATCGAGGTATCGAAGCGGTAACGGATGTCCAGATCATTGCCTTCGACCAGCAGCGCGCCGAAGTTGACGTAGCGCATGTCCACCATCAGCACCTTGCCGGCATAGCCCTTGGCAATGTCTTCCGGAGTGGGGGCTGCCCGGATGATGAGATTGGCCGGAATGGTGTCGAACCCGAAAAAGATGTTGGGCTGGACGATGCGGTCGTCTTGCGTGACGCGAAAGTTCGTCAGGCTGACTTGCAGGTTCGGGATGGCCTTGCTGGACCACACCACACCCACGGTACGCGAATTGCCCGTTTGCGGGCGGATGTCCGGGTTGCCGCCGAATTCGATTGTGGCGATGCCAAGCTCGCCGCCTCGCAGCGGGTCGGGCGGCAGATCGATGCCAGGCAAATAGGTGACCGACGAATAGACGTTGGTGAGATCTGGAGCCTTGAAGGATTTGCCGTAACTGGCACGCAGAAGCAGCGTCTCGCTCGGGCGCAGCTCTAATCCCGCCTCCGGCGTGAACTTGCTGCCAAAGTCGCTGTAGCGGTCGTAGCGGCCTGCAACGGTAAGCGCCAGCCGATCGCTCATCAGCGATTGGCCTTCGGCTCCCCACAAAGGAACACGTGCTTCGGCGAACAGCGATCGGATGCTACGGGAGAAGGACTGCGGGGCGGCCTGCCCCTCGCCCGGCGCAAACCCTGACTGTGCCTCGTGGTTGTATTCACCGCCAAATACCACATCGAGCGGGCCCGCCGGCAGATCGAACAAGGTTCCGCGCACGAAAGCATTGACGGTCTGCAGCTTGCTGGCTTGCGTGATCGGCGACTCGTAAAGAATGGAACCCATCACCGCATCGGAGGCGGGATGCGCCGAGGCGAACAGGTTGATCGACTGTGCGGGATCAGGATTGCCCAGTGCACTGAACAATGCACCATAATCCAATACGGTTTCCTGCAAATGGGTGTGATCGTAGGTCTGCCATGCGGCGACTTCCCAATCCCATCGCTCAGCCCAACGTCCCCTGAAGCCGCCGAGAACACGCGAGAAGTAATCCGTTCCGACACCGTTCGTGCGAGGGCCTCGGCTGATGAAACGGTAGTCGACCGCCACCGGCACGCCGAAGGGATTGAAGGGATTGTTGGCCGGCACCGGAATCCGCGAGATGCCAGCGGCCGAAAAGTTCATGTACTGCTCGACCCGTGACCCCATGACTTGCGCAAACGCTTGCGTGGCGTCGGTCAGGTCGAAGTGACCGTTGACCAGCAGGTTGCCGCGGCGGGTTTGCGGGATCAGGACCGTCCCGGTGGCTTGGGCGCTGCACTTGTTGAGCTGACCTTCCGTAGCCAGGAAGTCGGAAGGCGCCAGTTGTCCCGTCGCACTGGCCGGAATGCCTGCGAACGACGAGTCCAGACCGGGAAGGTTCGACCCATCGATGGAGTACACGTTGCCCGGTTCGCAAGTGGTCACGCGAGAATCGGGACCGCCAAAGCGGCGATAGTCCTGATTGGCCGTGAGATTCCGTTCGGCGGCGGCCAACTCGCTACGATTCTGATAGCTGCCCACGACAGTGAAGTTGCCGCGACTGAAATTCTTTCCCCAGGCGAAACTCGCGGTGGTGTCGCTGAAGCCGCCTTGTGTCGGCCTGCCGCTCGTGATGTTGAACTCGCCACCTTCAAGGTTCTTGCGCAGGATGACGTTCACTACGCCGCCGATCGCGTCACTTCCGTAAACCGCGGAGGCGGCTTCCGGCACCACCTCGATGCGTTCGACGGCCGAAATGGGAATGAAATTGAGATTGAACGGATTGCCGTGATATTGGTTGGGCGAAGAACCGCCCACCGTGCGTCCATCCAGCAGAACCAGTGTTGAGCCAACCGGCAGGCCACGCAATCGAACCGTTTGCGCGCCGCCATAAGTCAAGTTGCCGGACTCATCCACCACCGTGGACACCTGTGGAAGATTGTTCAAGAAATCGGCAACTGTCTGTTGACCGCTGCGGACGATGTCCGCGTTGGAATAGATCTGGACTTCTTGCGGCCCTTCCGTCGTCGCGGCAGGCAGACGCGAACCGGTGACCGTGATTTTTTCCAGCTGCTTGGGCGACTGTTTTTGCTGGTCCGATCGCGACCGGGCCTGCGGCTGTGTATCTCGTGGCGTCGGCCCGTCGCCCGCATAGATCGTCACCGTGTCTGCATTGAGAAAACGAAATTGAAGGCCGGTGCCGCGCAGCAGGCTTTGCAGCGTGGCTTCGCGGGAGAGGCCGGGCGGCGCGCCGTGCGTGCGAACACCCTCGGCAATCTGCGAGACGTACACGAGTTGAAGATGTTCCCTCTGCGCGAACTCCGTCAACGCCTGCTTGAGCGGCATCGATGGAATCGCGGTGTTTGCGGCTGGCGCTTGCGGCGCCGCCTCGGCAAGTCCGGACACGCCGGAGCACAGTGCAATTGCGATACAGCACGCCAGCACACTGGATCTTTGATGCATGGTGATCCCTCTCGAAGTGGTCGACGCGGTTCACGGCCACGGGAAGTTGCGATGCCTCTTTATCTAAGAGTCACCACGCAACGAGTCGGGTACCCATTCCTCCAAAAAATTTTGCGAGGGGTGACGCTTAATCGCGGGGACGTCGCTTCTTTTCGCGATCAACGCCCACAAAGATGTGATCACCGCGTTTTTCCACACGGACGTGCGGCAACGTGCCGAGGAAAGCAATGAAGGTGTTGACGTCATGCACGTTGAACGTACCACTGATGGGAAGTTCGCCGACTAAGCCATCTTCCATGCTGATCTGCACGTTGTTGTAACGATTGAACTCGGCGGCGACATGGGCCACGGCTTCGTTGTCGAACGCTATTCGGCCACGTGTCCACGCAAGCGCCTGTTGCATGTCCACAGCGCCCTGCGAGATGACCTTCCCGGTGCTGGCAATCCGCACCTGTTCACCGGCGCGGAGATCGGCGACTGGTGCACCGGACGAGTCGCTGGTCGGGTGCAGCCACGACCACCAATGTTTGGGTGTTTGGGTGGATGGGCCATTCCAGACCTGGACCCGGCCTTCCGCCACCGTAATCGTCGTGTCAGCCTTGCGTCGATAGACATCGAAGGCCGTCCCTATATCCTTGATGAGGGACTTGCCTACCTGCACGCTGAAGGGTCGCTCGGGATCCTTGAACACCTTGAAGAATGCCTGACCCCGCTCGACAGCCACGCGACGTCGGCTGCCGTCGAATCGAATCGTGATGGCCGAATCCGAATCAAGCTGGACGAGCGTGTTGTCGGAGAGCTGCAGGCTGCGCTCCTCGCCGCGTTCGGTGGCAAATGTTTGCACGTCGACGTTCGAGCCAAGCCAATGAACCCCCGCCAACGCCGCAAGCGATCCAACCAGCAGGCTGGCAGCCACTGCCAACCACGGTACCCGAGGCCATTGCGAAATATGACGAGGTCGGCGCGGGGAAAGCGCCCGATGCATCTGTGGCGACGAGACTTCACCCACCGATGTGGCGCGCTCCGTTTGAAGCGATTGAACGCGTTCTCCTTCTTCGCCAGCCAGATCCAGCACCGAAGCCGCGCTGCGACGCGCGGCATCGGACACATCCCGCGCCAGTGCAGCAATTGTCAGGTACTCGGCCACATGCGTCGGTGAGATACGCAACCAATGCATGAATGCACGGGCCTGTTGTGGGCTCAGCGGACCTTCTGAATGCGCGACGTGCCATTCGGCGGCCTGTTCGGCGATCAATTCGCGGATTTTTTCATCCTGTGTGCGCATGATCATTCCTTGTTCGCCAGTTCATTGCGGCAGAGCATCAACGCCCTGACCACATACTTCTTGACCATGTGGCTCGACACTCCGAAGTGCCTGGCAATTTCTTCGTAGCTCATTCCGTCCCGATGCTGCATCAGCAGCACCGCCTTGCATCGAGACGGCAGGCGATCGAGCACCTCTGACAGGCGTCGAGTCCGAAGCTCGCGTTCGGTGGCATCTTCCGCCGAGCCTTGGGGTGACTCCAGGTCGGGCAGAAGATGCGCAATGTCTATATCCAACGCACGGCGCTTCTGCAGCATCGCGTGCTCTTTCACGAGATTGGAGGCCACCGTGAACAGGTAAGCGCGCGGATCGGCGATGGACTCAGCCCGCTTTTCGTCGATTCCGAGCATCCGCATGTAGGTTTCCTGAGCCAGATCCTGCACATCCCAGGCATGCGCCACCCGGCGCCGAAGAAAACCGTGGAGCGCCAAGTGGTTACTGGCGAACAAGCGTTCCCAGAACGTCCGCTTCTCGGCCTTCACATCTCCTCCAGATCGGGTGGCCGTGAGGCCCCTACATTACATAGAGTAGATACTCGGAATTTCGGGTACCGCCTTTGGGCCTCACGTGCGCCTCATGCTCCAAAGGACCTCCAGAAGGAATAATTCGAACGTGGTGACAGCACTTTGATGCTCGGGCTTGCCGCCTGAAAATTTGAACAGGGACTTCAATTTCGCCGCATGTTGGCAAATCTGCCTCGGCTCGAGAACGACCAGACGCTGTACAGCTGGTGTGCCCAGGTGCACGCGATGAACGGTGCGTCTGACGCGCGTACGACGAGCGGGGCACTGTTCGGAGCTCCCTATGCTGCACTCTGCCACGACTTTCCATCGAGGCTGAGCTACCTCACAACCCACTCCCCGGATGCTGGGTTTGGTGAGGTCGACCTGGCACTACGGCATACGCTTCTCGGTTACTTCCTGGTCCTGCAGCCACGCGCGGTTGCGTATCGGCTGCTCGCATTGGTGACTGACGGGAGCCTGCCGTCCATCAAGATGCGGCTCGGCATTACCGCAAGCCGGGTCGGTGGACACCATCCCCTGAAAGGCTGCGACGCCTGCATTGTCGAGGACACCAATCGGGTCGGCTTCGCCTACTGGCATATCGAGCACCAGTTTCCGTCAACGATGGTTTGTACACGGCATCGGCGGCCGCTGTTCATTGCCTGGGATCCTGTGACGCCGGTTCATCGCCGCGGGTGGCTGTTGCCGGTCGGCGGCCTGGGTTGGGAACGCATCGAGGTGTCGGTCCGGGATGACCGGCAACTCCACCAACTGTACCGGCTTGCGGAGTTCTCCGTGAAGTTCGCAAGCTGCGTGCCAGCGACGTTTGATGTCACGCAACTCGCAAGGTGCTACCAGCGAGGGCTACGCAACCATGGCTTCGTGACAGCGATGGGTTCGCTGCGTCTGAAAACGCTGGTGAATGAGATGAGGAGCCGGTATTTGGGATTGGAAGACCTCGCGGGCTTCGAAGCGCTCAAATCGGTGACGATCGATTGGCCGGGCCTGATCGGTTCCGCTGCCCGTACGGCACCTCGCCGCGTCCATCCGCTGAAACATCTCTTGATGATCGCGCTTGTCTTCGATACTTGGAGGGATTTCCTGATCAGCTACGAGGAAGCCGGGCCGCGTGAAACGGAAACTTCGCAGCCCGCGGCGGCGCTGGACACTGCCGATCCGACAGCGGATCTCGTCCGGTTGGTCGGGGGTGGATTGTCCATCTCGGCTGCCGCACGGAAGATTGGAATCACCACGACTACGGCCACCCAAATTGCACGGCGCGCCGGCATCCGATTCACCCAACGGCGAAAGGTGCTCAAGGGATCTCACTTGCGGCAGATCGAGCGGTTATTGCATCGCGGCTGGCCTTCGAAACGTGTATCGGAGGCGACGGGCAGGTCGGTCGTGTCCATCAACCGCTTGTTGGCTGCGGATCCGGATCTGAAGCAGGTTTGGCAGACCGCGGCCTTCTTGGTGCGGCGCAAGATTTCGCGGAAGGCGCTACTGACAGCGATTCAGCGGCACCCGGGAGCGGCCGTCAAGGAGATCAGAGAGGCATGGTGCAGGGATTACACATGGCTTTACCGGCACGATCGCGAGTGGCTGCGCACCGCGATTCCGGCTCTTTGGAATTCCTGAAATTGACTGGTTCCGTGCCGGGTCGCGGCACACACTGAATCCGCTTCGCGTCCAGCACCACTGGCGCCTGCCTTCTCCGTTTTGGCGACCGGTCGATCGTTGCACGATTACGGCAGACCGTATCCTGCTCTCGCACGCGCGCGCTACGATGCGCCCATGAACGATTTCGTGTGCCCGACGTTGGCTGATATTCGCTCGGCTGCCGCGCGCATTGCCCGTATGCGCTAGTGACCCCCGTACTCCGCAATGACATGCTGGACGAAGCGGCTGGTGCGTCGGTGTACTTCAAGTGCGAGCACCTTCAACGAGGCGGAGCTTTCAAGTTCCGGGGCGCCTGCAATGCGATGTGGGCCTTGCCAGACGACGAGGCCAAACGTGGTGTCGTGACCCATTCATCGGGCAATCATGGCGCCGCCCTCGCATTGGCGGCCGGTACTCGGGGCATCCCGGCGCACATTGTGGTGCCGGACGGTGCCGTCGAAGCAAAGATCGAAAACATCAAGCGCGCGGGCGGCATCGTGCATCGCTGCGCACCGATCAGGCGGATCGCGAAGAGACCTTGTGTGCGGGTGCAGCGTGAAACGGGCGCAACGCTGGTCCATCCGTATGCCGACGCGCACGTCATCGCGGGGCAAGGAACGATCGTGCGTGAGCTGGTGCAGCAGGCTCCCGAGTTGGATGTG
>Ga0207652_10004508_pt1 | contig 11310 bp, 10 predicted proteins | sample KBSC63BmetaG_FD_184334 | JGI IMG/M metagenome (GOLD analysis project Ga0207652, IMG submission 184334) | Corn rhizosphere microbial communities from Kellogg Biological Station, Michigan, USA - KBS C6-3B metaG (SPAdes) (version 2) | ecosystem: Host-associated > Plants > Roots > Rhizosphere ... | reverse complement strand
AATCGCGCGTTATCGTGGCACGCGCGGGCAACTCGCACCAGCTGCTTCGGTCTACGCGCGTCTCTGTCGCGTCGCTCGTCTGATCGGTTCACCGCCCGAATCCTGGCAAACGCCATACGAATATACCTTTGCCCTGAGCAAGCGTTTCCCCCAGGCTGCGAATGCGCTCCATCGGCTGGCCGATCTTTTCGTACGCGAACGCTGGTCCAAGCCACAGCCAGTTGTCGCGCAACGCGAAACGCAAGAACTCAATACGCTCTGGCAACAATTGCGCAACACACTGCTGCGCTCTCCATTCACAAAGAAGCGCTAAATAAAGGTAACGTTACATCAAATATATCTGAATACATTTGATGTAACGTTACCTTTTGATTTGTCTCTCGTTTTAATTAGATGAAGTGCTCATTATTAATAGCGTGTGGTTATGTGTGGATGATATGCGTGAGTCGCATATCTGGATGTGGAGGAGCGCTGCAATGAGTAACGAACAAGCTCTATTACATTGCACTTTTGGGTGGGGTAAAACCTGCCGTCTGTATCTTGATTCTCTGGAAATTGCCGGTAAAGCGTATAATTTAAATGATCTCACTGCGATCTATCCTACCTACCGGAACGTTTTGGGTGTGCCATCCGCGCGCCTGGAACTCTCTTTTGGCTCTGAACACCTGGTTTTACGTGGTATCCCTGAGACAGACACGGCTCGTCTCTTAGTTTCCCAGCTACAACCGTATTGTTCCGCCGAGCCACACGTCTCGCACTCGCGTTCCCGTTCTGTCCAGGCCCGCACTGAGGCCAGAGCACAGGCCAGAGCCTGGGAACGTACAAGCAAATTGCCCGCGCTCTCCGCCGCGCCAGCAAAAGATGAGCCAACTGGGCACGCTGCAGATACGCGCAAACGCACGACTCCTACGCGTTCCCTTTCGCTCGACGATGACGAGCTGTTTCTCGACGAGGAGGACGGCCAGGACGAGCAAGCCAAAGCCTCCAATAAATCGCCGCGCGAGCAGGCTGAAACTGCGCAAGCGAGTGATGCGTCTGATGCAGAGGTCGCGCTTGAGCAACCAGGTGGCGTGCCTCACGCGAAGAGTGTGGGCGAAAAAGCAGACAATAAGCCTCACATAAAAAGTCTGCGTGAGAAAGCAAACGCAAAAGCCACGCGCAAGAAAACGAGTGAACCGCGCCGTGAAAAGCCTGCGCAACAGAAGCACATTGAGATGCCTGTGGTGGACGCGGTATTTGCGCCTATGCCTGACGTTGAAGAGTACATGCCCGCGCCCGCGCCGGAAGATCCCTGGCCACTGGCCTCCGAGCAGCCGATGCATACGCCACGCCTGCAACCGCCCTTGCGCTCAGTCCATTTGATTTCGCCAGAGCAAAAGTTGCTGGATACCAACTCAATGCCCGTCCCGGCAGTCAAATCGAGCGTGCTGCCAATTATTCACGTGCCAGTACGCCTCCAGCCCGGCGAGTGCGCGCATTACAGCATCGGCGCATCCCTGTGCAGCGACCGCATCTCTGGCTCTGACCGCGCGCCCTATCCGCCACTGGATCACGGCCTGATGATCCTGACCAATCGGCGTATTTTCTATATTGGCAAAAAGAGTCAGCTCATCCTGGCCTATACCCATCTCTGGTATGTTTCGCTGCTGCATGGCGCGATCGCATTGCATATCGAGCAGCAGTTTCGCCGCATCATCATCGAGGTTGAGCATCCGCACGAATGGGCAAGCCGCATTGAGCAGCTTTCGTTCATCGCGCGTAGGACGCAACCTCGCTCAGAATTGCCCACGTTGCTCGTCGCCGCTCTCCCAGGCATGCAGGCTTCGTCCCTGAGCGCGGCGACCCTCAAACGCCCCGCGTTCAAAAAGCCCGCCGCCATCAGCCTGGCCCAACAAATGTCCCCGGTTGCCAATGCGCCAGTTCTTGACGCGCGCATTGTAGAAGCTGAGACGGTAGAGTTGATCGGGCAGGGTGATCGAAGTTCCGCTGATGCGAACACGTTGGAGTTCTCGCTTAAGGCGGAGGAAAACACAGCCGACGAGCCTGAGCAGCAGCTTGATCTGGCAGAGGTCATCACACACAATCTTGCCGAATATTTTGCCCCGTTGGAGCAACAGTATCTCGCATTCCAGACAGCTCAGGTAAATGGGACAGTTCGGGAGATCCCTGAAGCAGCGGTCCAGGAAATCGAGAAGGGACTACAAGCACGAGAGAGCGAGCGAAAAACGAAGACAGGGATGTTAGAGGAGCCTGGGAAAGGGCCCGCGTGGGATGAGAATGCCTGCGAAAATATCAATACGCAACCGCTCTATCAACGGACCGCTGGACTGACCGAGAAACAGACCGAGACCCTATCCTTTGAGCAAGACGCTGCTCCGACTGAAAAGCACACCAGTACCTTACTCAAAGGGCAGACCGACGCGCTGACCACCAGGCAGACCGACAGACTGGCGCAAGAACAGAGTGACGAGGAAGATGACCAGACCATCGTCCTGCGTCATCGCCAGGCAGGGCCGCGCGCCGGATTAGACCAGGGTGAGCCAGCTTCCGCTCAACGCCCCGAACTGGAAATCACCGATCGGTACCCACGTGTGCGTGGCTCGCGTTTGCCCGCGTATGCGCGGAGAATGCCACCGGCCCATCGCTCAACTGAACGAGCAGGATATCGCTCAGCCTCGTTACTGATTCGGCGCACAAGCAGATTGACCAATTCATGATGTCTATCAACCACTCTGCACATAGCGCGCACATTTCTCTCTATCCGGGCTGGATGCGCTTTTTGGAAAGGATCTGATAAAAATGCTCGATACTCTGATGGTGTTATGGACACGTGGCATCTGTAATCGTCTCTTACAAACTCTGGTGACCTTTCTCTGCCTCTTTACGGCCATCTGCGTGCTACTTTTTCTGGTTACGGCCAGCGGAGTCAAATGGCCAGGTCTGGCGGTCTCAGTCACTCCCGCGACGACAGCCAGCACACCCGCCGTCTCGCCAACCGCGACGCCCGCCCCAGCCTATCCTGGACTTCCGCCTATTCTCCAGAATCCCACGCCGCGTCCACATATACATAGGATTATTCCGTCAGTTATAGGGACGCCGATCGACGAGCCAACGATGTCACCCTACATGCCATCGGACCCAGCGGGCGGCTATCAAACGCTCTTTCCCTGAGAACGCACGCCCAATGCTGAGGTAGTTCTGGGCAAACGAAAGGGACGAACAGTGTAGCGTCTCTAGGATGTTAGTTACTGTTCGCCCCTCTTTGCTTGAGTAAACCTTGCTGTGGATCTACTCAAGTGTTGCCTGTCTCCAGGCATTTCAAGCTTAGTCGATTTATGGAGAGAATGCAAGCGCGGCAGCGCCACCGCACGATGTTCTCCGCAAAAATTGACCATAGTTATCACAGGGACAGGCGAAAGTAGAGTTCGCGGTGTTGCAGTTCAAAGCCCAATGTTTGATAGAGGCGTATCGCTGGCTGGTTGTCCTCCCAGACATGCAAATCGAGAGCGGCCAGGTGCAATTCATCGTGAGCGTAGGCCAGGATATGCCGGAAGAGTTGACGCGCCAGGCCATGCGCGCGAAAGTCGGGATGCACGATCACTCGTTTGATATAGCCAACCGCGTTGGTCGTCGCGGTTGATGGGGGTATCATAAGTTCAGCTTTGGCAACCGCTTTTTCCTCAATCTCAGCCAGAAAGACCAGCGTACATTCGTGGGTGGAGGGATCGACCGAGCCAAAATACTTTTCCATCTCGCGGTGAATATTGCGTGTCGGCGAACTGCTAAAGCTGTCCAGCTCATCGATCAGAGCAATATCAGCGGCGGTAGCAAAACGAAAGGTGGGCGCAACAAGAGGATAGTTTTCGCTTTTCAGATTTTCAACCATGCTGTCTGCCATCTTGCCTAAGGTAGTTTCTTGCGCGGGAGCATCAGGATGGATACCAGCGCGTAGCCGGAGCAGCACAGCAACAGCAGCGAATAGATGATCGTCTCAAAATCTTTGTTGGACGAAACCAGTTGGGCCAGGCCCCACCAGAGAAAACCAATAAAAACCAGAAAGAGCAGAATAGTGCTCGTAAATTTTTTGCCCATAAGCTAATCCTTCAAGGAAACCCCAGCCTGGCCACCAAGCAGCCGTGTGACCAGGGCACAAATACCTGCACCTATTATAGCACGTTCGACCGGCGCAAAAACAAACTTTTAATCTGATATCCCATCCACAATGTCCGTTCAAGCCTGGGGTAGTTGACGCGACCAGTTCTCTTTCCATAGATAGGAACGGGCCAGCATCTCTTCCGCGCTCTTCATCGAGAACTCGGTCGCGCTCCCGCCCATGATATGCGCGATCTCACGCACACGTTGCTCAGGCCGAAGTTCGTTGACAATGGTCATAGTACGCTCGTCGAAAATCTGCTTGTTGACGTTATAGTGCGCGTCGGCGAAGGCTGCGATCTGCGGCAGGTGGGTGACGCAGATGACCTGGTGGTTGCGCGTCAATTGCCAGAGCTTCTCGCCAACAACCTGGCCGCTCTTACCGCTGATACCCGAATCGATTTCGTCAAAGATCAGGGTCGGAGTCTCGTCGGCCTCGGCCAGAATGGTCTTGAGCGCGAGCATCAGGCGCGAAGTTTCACCACCGGAGGCGATTTTCGTCAGCGGCTTGAACGGCTCGCCGGGGTTGGGTGCGATCAGGAACTGGATACGATCAATGCCCGTAGTGTCACAGGCATAATACTGCTCCGTTTGACCCTCAATGCTCGCGGGAACGCCATTCTCATCGGGAACCTGCACCATCTCGACGGAGAAGCGCGCGCGTTTCATATTGAGATCGTTCAACTGCTCTTCCATCGCGGCAGCCAGGGTCACGGCAGCCGCGCGCCGACGCTCAGAGATCTCTTGAGCAAGCGCACCGATCTCAGCGCGGAACTGGCCATCCTGCCGCTGCAACTGCTCAACCAGTTCGTCGCGATGCACCAGCGCCTCCAGTTCAGCGCGATCCTCGGCGGCACGCTGCAAAATCTCTTCAATCGTCGCGCCATATTTGCGTTTGAGGCGCGAAATCAAATCCAGGCGATCTTCAATATCGGCCAGGCGTTGTGGATCGTCCTCGATATCGCTCTGATAGCTGCTGATGCTGGCGGATACCTCTTCCAGTCGATAGATCGCCTCGGCCAGCCCATCCTCTTCATCTTTGAGATTTTTGTCGAGGCGAACCAGTTCATTGAGCGCGTGCAACGCGGGTCGGAGCTGATCCAGAGCCGACTGAAAATCATCGCTGTTCGTTTCGCCGCCGCTGAGCGCGCCATGAACCTGAGCACAGAGTTCGCGCAAACGTTCGGCGCTATTCAAGACCTTGCGCTCTTCTTCCAGCTCTTCAACTTCGCCCGGTTGCAGTTCAGCTTTCTCGATCTCGTCGATCTCAAAGCGGAGAAATTCAGTGCGCCGGCTGACATCGCGCTCATTCTGTTGCAACTCCAGCAACTGTTTGCGCGCATTGCGCCAATCCGTGACCCTGGCGGCCAACCGATTGCGCAGGGGCAACAGATCAACCACGTAGCGATCCAGGAAATTCACGTGCTGTTCCGGGCGCAGAAGGCTCATATGTTCGCTCTGCCCATGAATATCGACCAGCCAGCTCGCGACCTGCTGCAAGACCTGCTGAGAAACCGCGCGCCCATTGATGCGCGCCACCGTGCGCCCGGAGCGAAAAATATCGCGGGCAAGGATCAGCTGATCGCCTTCCGGCGTAATATCGTACTGGTGCAGGAGAGTAGATAGGGCCACAGCCGCGTCGGCGCTCTCCGCATCGCTTGTCACCGCGCGCGTCGAGGCATCGGCACGTTCGATCGCCTCAAACAGCGTCATGCCATCGTGCGCGCCGTTGTGGTTGAGGTCGGAATCGAAAGATTGCCAGTCGCCGTGAACGGGTGGCAGGGGACGGATCGCGAAAATGCCCTCGACCGAAGCGCGTTCGGTGCCTGCGCGCACAAATTCCGCGCCGATCTTGCCGCCCAACAACGCGTTGACGGCGTCAATGATAATCGATTTGCCCGCGCCTGTTTCGCCTGTAAAGACGTTGAAAAGACGATTCAGGCGGAGATGCAGACTGTCAATGATGGCGAAATCTTTGATGCTTAATTCAAGTAACATAGCAACTCGTCGTACCTTTACAATCCTTCTGCAAAATAGAACGGGCTAGCCATCTTCACGCAACTTGTCCGAAATAATCTGGTAGAAACGGGTAGGCGGCCTGCGCCGGAGAAAACGGGCCTGGTATTGACTTTTGCGTACCGTGACCATTGCCTCGCTCTTAATCTCGCGATTCATCTGCCCATCTGCCGAGAAAACGCCGCCCTGTGTGCCGGTAAAAATCTGAAGCTTGACCACGGCCTCTGGCTGGAGGACCAGTGAACGATCAAAGGCCAGGTGCGGCGCAATCGGCGTGAGCACGCAACTCTCCACCTGTGGATGCAGCAACGGACCACCTACAGCCATATTATAAGCCGTCGAACCGGTCGCCGTACAGAGAATAATTCCATCGGCGTATGTCTTATTATAAAAATGGTCATTGACCCAGATATGGACCTCGACGACACGCGGGAGCGCGCCGCGCGCAATCACCACGTCGTTGAGCGCCAGAAATTCTTCGTGTTCTCCATCCTGCTGAAGCTCTGCCTTGAGCATCGCGCGCGTATCCACCCAGACCGACGCATCGGGTTCCAGGTAGAGCGGCAGTTTCTCAGCCACTTCGTCAGGTTCCAGTTCGGTTAAAAAGCCCACACGCCCAAAGTTGACCCCCAGGATCGGCACGTTGACGGGCGCACAGAGGCGGGTCGCGTGCAGAATCGTGCCATCGCCGCCCAGCACCATCACAAAATCGCACCCTTCGAGGCGGTAATCAGCCTGTTCTTCTCCCTCGTCGCGCATATCAATCACGCGCACATCATGTCCCTCAGCCTGTAATTGCGGTGCAATCCAGTGGGCAAGTTCGTAGGTATCCTGTTTCCGTCCTTGATAGAGGAGGGCTATCGCCTTTTTCATGAAAAATACTACTCCCTGGCGCGCAGAACAACGCTGAGCATTAATGCCGTACATCTGTTCGCTTTCACAAACGCATAGTAATGGTATGCCATCAGGCGGAGGTTGTCAACTCATGTGGGCTTTCTTTCCACACGGAAAAATGGGGCGTGCATGATACAATAGTGAGCGACCAGGGCGCAGGCAAGCGGACGCCCGTACTATGGACGGGGTTGGGTGGTCTGGAGAGATTCTCGCGTAAAATCGGACTTGATAACCCCTTAACTAGATGCCAATGGAACGACTACTTCTGCTCATTTGTCTGTACATACTCCTTCGCCAGTAACAACGCCTCTTCTCGCGAATGAATCGTGCCATCGGTCTGAGCTTCGGCGATCATTTCCAGCAGTTGCCCAATCAGCGGGCCGGGCTGGAGTTTGAGGCGGCTCATTAATTCGTCGGCGCGTACCAGGCGCGGAGGGAGAATTTTGGCGCGTTCGCGGATATAGCTGGTGAGCAGCAGGCGCACGACGGAGAGATGGCGTTGCCAGGCGGCTGTACGCGGCTGAGGTCCGAGCGTGGCCAGGTGATCGGCCAGGGAGAAAAGCGCGATGAGGATGCCGGTTGGCCCCAGGTCCATGAAATAGCGACGAATGGCGCGTGGCGTGACATGTCCATCCTGACCGAGCTGGCCGGGACGCATATGATGGGCCGCGACCAGTTGCGCGAGCCGCCGATCCTGGGTGCTGGCACTGATGCGTTGCATCGCCTCGCTGGCCAGGGGCGCGCCCACCTGGGGATGGCCATAGAAATGAATGGCTCCCTGCTCATCGCTGGTATACGTTGGCGGCTTGCCAATATCATGCAGTAGCGCGGCCAGTTTCAAACGCGGCGAACTGAGATCGACGAAATGAAACACGTCCTGTTGCTCACCCTCGCGCAAGAGTTCGCGCAACGCGACTAAATCCTCGTTCGCGGCAGACGTCGGGGCGAGATCGACAGAGAAAGGCGGGGCGGGATCGGCGGTCAGCGCTTCGGCCAGCATCTCTAACGAGTGGACAGATTGCAACGAATGCTCCAGTACATCCCAATGATGCGGTAAAGGTTGACGCATCCCGCGCGCCGGCTCCAATTTTGGGAAAAGCACGGTGAGCAAACCATAGGCGTCCAGGCGATGCAAGGCAGAGAGCGCGTCCGGCATGGCCAGCAGCGTGTACAACTCTTCGTGAATGCGTTCAGCCGCCACCTGCATCAGCAGGGCTGCATCGCGTTTGATAAGAGCTTCCGTCTCTGGCGTGATGGTCAATGCATAGCGCCTGGCCTGGCGCAGTGCGCGTAACATACGCAGCGGGTCATAGCGAAAAACGTCCGCGTTGACTACCTGTAAACGGCACGCACGCACATCGTCAAGACCATGTAGTGGATCGATCATGGGGAATGCGTCAGGCTGCAACGAGGCGGAATGCGCCAGATGTTCAACGAGCGGAGAGAGAGGCGCGGCGAGCGCGTTGAGGGTAAAATCACGGGCGTGTAGATCCTCCAACAGCGTCGCACCGTGCAAGGGGGAAACATCCAGAACAAGTTCTTTATCTGTAGCGGGCAGGCGAACCACAACTCGACTGGCCTTCTCGTGCAAACGCGCGTAGAAACCGCCAAGATGGTCAGCCAGGCGGCGCGCCAGTTTGTGAGCATCGCCATCCGTCACCAGGTCCCAATCGCTGCACTGCTCGCCCAGCAAAAGATTACGCAGCGAGCCACCAACCAGATACACCTCAGCCCCCTGTTCCGCGAACACGTGGGGAACCTGAGCTAAAATCCGCAACGTCGTATCCAGAATCCTCGTCATTCCTTTCCGATTGAGTTTACCTTACATGCTCTATCTTAACACTCACATCTATCCATCGGGAAGCGCGTAGGGCAAAAATCCTGTTGCCAACAAAGGTAGACTTATGAATAGTACCTTTTTCGTGATACAATAGCCTTAAAACCAGGACCTTCGGAGAGTCAGAGAGACACATTGGTACTATGGTGAGAAGAAACAGCCAGGACAGGTGGCAGGGTGTTGAGCGCGATCTCCCTCTGTTTCCGCTCCAGGCTGGTTAGGAAGGAGATGCGGTGGCGCTGATGGAGAAACATCAGCCCCTGCAAACAGAGCATGGTGGAACAAGCACTTCGTGTGATGGTCGTCGTGCAACAACCCATTTTTCGTCAGGGAGTTCTCTCCATACTTGGACAGATGGAGGGATGCGAAATTGTCGGAGAACCGAAAAGCGCGAGCGAGGCAATGGAGATGGCGCGCGAGCGTGAGCCGGAAGTCGCGCTTCTAGACACTTTTTTCGATACGATCGACATTCTGGAGATCGCACGGCAGATGCGTACACATTCGCCCAAAACAGCCGTGATTATCTTATCAGAACTGGAGGGAGAGGAATGGCTCTTCCAGGCAGTCAAAGTGGGAGCAGCGGCCTATTATACGCGCAATATCTCCGCAGAAGAGCTGGTCGATGCCATTCGCAAAGTCAGCCAGGGCGAATACTTAATCAACGACGATGTGCTCTCACAGCCTCATCTGGCCAGTCGCGTCCTGCAATCGTTCCGTGAAATGACTAGCGGAACCGAAGAGGATACGGGACCGTTGGAACCGTGTCCACTCTCCGCGCGCGAAGTGGAAATTCTGGAGCATATCGCGAAAGGCAACAGCAATAAAGAGATCGCCAAGCTGCTCGATATCAGCGACCAGACGGTCAAGAACCACATCACCTCGATTTTGCGCAAACTGGAGGTCAACGATCGCACGGCGGCGGTGGTCTACGCGATTAAACAACGCTGGATCAAGATGGAATAGCTATCCGTTTCCGCTTGCTCACAATACCTCTCCAGCCAAAACAGAATGAAGGACGGCCCTGCTTTGTAGGCAGGGCCGTCCTTTATAACATCAGATAACCAGAATATCTCCCTAATGCAGGGCTATTTAATTCTCGTGAACGTAGCAGCGCCCCTCGCGCGCGTGCGGCGTGGGGGCCGCAGCGCGCGCGAGGGGCGCTGCTACGTTCACCAATGATTTTCGATCCGCTTCAGGATACCGAAACTAATTTAGTGATGCAGAGATAATTTGGGCTACCTCCTGCTTGAGCCGTTCTAAAACGGTGAGCAAATCGTCGCGTTCTGCCGAATGTGGTACATGAGTACGCACCACCCACGCGCACCCATTCAACGCTTTCTTGAGTCCCTGCCATTCCGCCAATGTCAGAGGCAAACAAACAGGATCAGCCCCGGAGAGACGCGCCCGTTCAATGCGAGTGTGTAATTCCCGTAACATTCGCTGATGCTGCTCGCGTTCTGAGGAAATTTTGCCCTGAGTTTTGCAATGGCGCAAGTAGAGCGTGATTACGTGCTGCAAACCTTCCAAATCACCCAGCCCCAGCGGCAAAAACGGTTGGCTATCACTCATCGATTTCTCCTTACTTACTCATGACTGGATGTCGGGTAGCTAATACTCTCGCCTATATGCAGACGAATACGCCCGCGATAACTCACGCCGGTCAGATGGTAAAGGCCAAGACGAACCTGCGCAGCCTGATCTATAGAAATCGGGTAATCGTGCGCGACTCGCCAGACGGTCATCATACGTACTTTCGCTGCTGACGCGACATCCAGAAGCGAAAGCCGATGGCGAGTAAGAAAACGTTCAAAGGCCAGGGGCGAAAGAGGCGGCAAGGGTTGCGTCTGTTCCTCTACTTTCTGTTGCTCAGGCGAGGATTGCCGTTCACGTTTGCGTTTCATAATCATCCCTTTCTCAATGTAAATATCATCAACCTTATCAGCCTATGAGAAGCATACCAACAATAACATTAATATCGATTAAAATCTGACTATAACTCACTGTTACTTGCCTTTACAGCAAAATATACGTATACTCCACATGGGTAGAATAGTTTGTTGTTGGAGGTTAGAGGGCAATGGAACAGGCAATACAGGATGTTTTAGCAGAGCTAGGATTACCACAGTTTGAAATGGGTAGTGATGGATATCCTATTCCTGGCAGAGTTGTTAAACATTATCGAGAGATGATGAAGTATACTGATAGGCATGGGCGTGAAAGACACTGGACTCAAAAGGATCTGGCGGAAAAATTGGGTATCAGTGAAATTATGGTCAATCTCATGGAGAAGCATAATCAAGGTCTTGACTCAATAGAGCGACGGCGTGTATTAACTACCATCTTGAAAATACCGCCTGTCTTGCTGGGGCTAGGTTCTTTAGATCGCATCGTTGAGCTAGTCACAGGGCAAC
>Ga0207652_10004506_pt1 | contig 11313 bp, 14 predicted proteins | sample KBSC63BmetaG_FD_184334 | JGI IMG/M metagenome (GOLD analysis project Ga0207652, IMG submission 184334) | Corn rhizosphere microbial communities from Kellogg Biological Station, Michigan, USA - KBS C6-3B metaG (SPAdes) (version 2) | ecosystem: Host-associated > Plants > Roots > Rhizosphere ... | reverse complement strand
AACCTCGACTTTGCGCGCCGCCGCGATGCCGTCGGCGCGCGCAGCGGCTGCGACCGTGACCAGCACGATCGCAGTCGCTACGCGCACGACGCCGTATCGGCGAACAGCGCGTCTTCGTACACGCGCACCGCGCGCAGCATGAGCAGCGCCTGCAGCACCGAGACGAGGCCGTAGCCGTCGACGAGGCCGATCATCGCCGCCGTGCCCGCGCTCGAGAACGCGTGCGGCACGAAGACCAGCGAGAACACGAACAGGATCCCGTTGAGCCAGAGCGACCACGACGCCGCGTCGCGCACGCGATGCACCGCCAGGCGCGGATCGCGGCGCAAGAGCGCGAAGCCGGCGCGATAGATCTTCGCCGCGGTGATGAGCCCCGGCACCGACACCACGCCGACGCCGCCGGCGAGGATGCCGAAGAGCCCGACGACGAGGCCGGGCACGAACATCTGCCCGAACAGGAAGCAGCTGAACGCGGTCCAGCGGATGAGGCGCGGCGCTTCGTGCAAATAGCGCGGCACGTCGCCCGCGGCGCGGTACACGCCCGGCGCGCCGCGATCGGCGGCCACGCGCCCCGCTTCGATCTCGCGCCAACGCCAACGCCAGCGCGTCTCCACGAAGACATACGGCAGAGACGCTGCGAACAGCATCACGAAGGCGATGACCGCGAACGTGACCAGCCCGTCCATCACGATCAATATTACGTGATTCGCGCGCCGATCAACCCTTCCGTAGACGCGTGGTAAAACGCCTACATGCGCGCCCTGGTGGTCGAACATGCCGAGCACGAAGGGCCGGGCCTCGTCGGCGCCGCGCTGCAAGGCGGCGGGGTGCGCGTCGAGCTCGTACGTCGCTGGGCCGGCGACGCCCTGCCCTCGCGCGACGGCGCCGGCTACGATCTCGTGCTCGTCCTCGGCGGCGCGATGTCCGCCAACGAGCCGTGGCTCGACGACGAAGCCGCGCTCCTCGCCGCCGCCACGCGCGCCGGCCGGCTCACCGTCGGCCTCTGCCTCGGCGCGCAGCTGCTGGCGCGCGGGCTCGGCGCGCGGGTCTACCCCGGCGAAATTCCGGAAATCGGGATATTCCCGATCACCCTCTCCGACGCCGGGCGCGCCGAGCCGCTCGTCGCCGGCCTCGACGGCGCCACCGTCTTCCACTGGCACCACGACACCTTCACGCTCCCGCCCGGCGCCACGCTGCTCGCCTCGTCGGCGCGCTACGCGCATCAAGCTTATCGCGTCGGCGCGCGCGGCTTCGGCGTGCAGTTCCATCCCGAGTGCGATCGCGCGACGCGCATCGACTGGGCCACGCGCGACGGGCGCGACCCGGGGCCGCTCGCCGGCGACGACACCGTCGACGCGCACGGCCGCGCGTTCGCGCGCGCGCTACTGCAGCTCGTAGGCGTGCGCGAACAGGTGTAGGAACAGCCCCTGGAACATCGCCAGCACCACCACGAGCGGCAGCTTCCACGACGGCCGCCGCGTCAGCCACACGCCGAGCGGCAGGAACGCCGGCCACACGCTCGCCGTATAGCGCCCGAGGCCGTACGCGCCCATCACGCAGAAGATGATGAACATCGGCACCGCGATCGCCGCCAGCGGCCGCCATCGCTTTTCGCGTGCGAGCGCCACCACGCCCGCCCCCGGTAGGAGCGCGAAGAACGGATAGACGAGCAACATGCGCGCCTCGCGCCAGCGCACCATGCCGTGGATGACGTTGATGTGCCCGTGCCAGCCCCACAGCTTGCGCGCCTGCATCCACGCCAGCGGATTGCCGAAGCGGATCCAGTTGTGCAGCGGCCACAAGAGCCCGACGGCGACGGGGATGAGCAGCGCCGCGCGCGTGCGCCAGCGCGTGCGCGCCTCGTGCTGCGCCGACGCCAGGCCGAGCCAGCCGATCGCCGACGGCGCGCGCGCGAGCACGCCGCCGCCGAACGCGACCGCCGCCCACACGTGCCGCCCGCGCAGCGCCAGCCACATGCCGACGGCGCTGCCCGCGATCATGAGCGGCTCGGTGTAGCCGGTCGCGAAGAAGAAGGAGAACGGGTAGACCGCGAACATGAGCAGGCCCGCGCGCGCCACCTCTTCGCCGTCGGTGAGCTCGAAGACGCGATAGATCGCCACGAACGCGACCAGCGACGCCGCGTTGGCCACCAGCACCACCGCGACGAGCGATGGCACGTGCAGCCACACGAGCGGCCGCGCCAGCCACGGCAGGAGCGGCCAGAAGTTGGTGGCCATCGTCTGCGCGTAGCCGTGCTCGGCGATCTGCGCGTAGGCGCGGCAATCCCACGCGCACAGCCCGTCGATCCAGCCGATCGGCGCCGCCACCGATCCGTGCGGCGTGTACAGATACGGCCACAGAAAGATGCTGAGCCCGGCGATGGCGACGATGGCGGCGTGCGAGGCCAGCCACAACGTCAGCGGATAGCGCGCGCGCTCGAGCACGCGCGGACTCTACCGCGATCGGCGCGCCTGATGCTTCGGATGATGCTTCTTCTTCGGCGGCGCCTTGCGATGTCCGACGCGCTCGGGCGCAAACGTCATCGCCGGCGCCGCATCCGCTTCGGATGCGCTCTCCGCGCTCGCCGGCGTGTCCGACGCGGGGGCCGTCGCCTCGTCGTCGCGCTCCTCGGGCTTCACCGTCGCGCGCGCGAGCACGGGACGCTTCGGCGTCTCCGCCTGCGCCGCCTCCTCGTCGGGCCAGCGCACGTGATGCTTGCGCCCGACCAGCTCGTCGAAGCGCAGCGTCACGCCGATCGAGATGATGTGCGTCTGCCCGTGGTACTTGCCGTTGTTCACCGCCGGCAGCGGGTTGCCCTGATCGTCGACGGAGTCACCGTGCGACGCGCCGTTGACCGGCGCGATGTCGCCGTCGGTGACGGTGCGATCGAACTCGTAGACGTAGGCGTACGCCGCGTTGATCGTGAAGCCGTGCACCGAGTAGCCGAGCCCCGCCGTCACCGCGAGCTTGGGCAGCGTGTCGAAGTCGAGCCGCGTGTCCTTCGGCGCCGTCGCCGGCGAGTCGTAGTAGCCGCCGACGCGGAACGAGAGCACGCCTGCCGGCAGCTGCGCGTTGTATGAGGCGCCGAGGCGCAGCGAATAGGTGTCGTGGTAGTGGTGCACGATTGTCGGATGGATGTCCTGGAAGATCGAAAGCTCCGGGATGTTCACCTTCGGCCCGTCGCCCTGCGCGGCGCTCCAGTTCTCCCAGGTCGCGTCGAATTCGAGGTCGGCGATCTCGAACTGATCGGCGCGCAGCTTCATGAGGCGCGTCCCGAGGCGCACCACCCACGGCAGGTTGGTCGTGAAGGTCGCTTCACCGGGCGCGATCTGCATCGGCACCGCCGACGGCGCCGTCGCGTTCACCGTGCCCGAGGTGTTGAGGTAGATGGGCCCGCGCACGTTGGCGCCGATGGCCCAGAACGGCACCGGATGCACCATCAGGCCGAGCGCTGCCGTCGCCGTCGCGCCGGTGGTCTCGAGGTGGTTGGTCGAATCGCACGGCTGGTACTCGGCGTTCGGACAGACGCCCTTGGAGATGTCGGTGAACGACACGCTGCGCAGATCGAGCTTGGCGACCGCCACGTGCAGCGCGAGGCCGATGTCGAGCCACCGGGTCGCGCGCACCGCCGCCGCCACGGTCGGCAGGATCACGAGCGGCAGCGCCTGCACCAGGTCGTAGCGCGCCGGGCTCGGCACGCCGCCGACCGACAGCGGATAGGTGCGATTGCCCACCGACGACGGCCCGAACACGCCGACGGCGAACGTCCAGCGATCGAGCCCGAAGTCCGACGAGATCCCGACGAACGGCGCGAAGAACACCCCGCCGGTGTTGTGCACCGTCGGAAACGGCTGCCCGCCCCACGGCGTCGCCGCCGACGGCGCGTCGGGATAATTCCCCGCGCGCGTGAAGTCGAGCGTCGACAGCATCAAGTTGCCGTCGAGGAGCACGCGCGTGCCGCGCTGCCGCGCCAGCCCCGCGACGTTGTACTGCATCGCGGTCGCGTCATCCGCCTTGGCGGTGAAGGCGCCGCCGCGCCCGAGCGCTTCGGTCCCGTTGTCGGGAATCTCGAGCCCGCCCGCATACACGACTCGCGTGGCGGCGAGAAGGATCGCCGCGATGACTACGCCCCTCGTCGTCATCGTCCGCTACTTCGTCGGGCACCCCGGCGCGCCCGTGGGCTGGCCGGTGAGCGGGTTGGTACAAGGCGCGCACTTGTGCAGGTCGTCGCACGAGCCCTGCGAGATGCCGAGCGACTGGATGAAGCCGAAGTCGAGGCAGCTCGACAAGCACACGCCGGTGTAGCTGCCGCCGATGAGCCCGGAGCCGGTGCACGCCGTCGGCTTGAAGCTCGGATCGAGGTTCTCCTTCGGCACGCACAGATCGGTCTGCGTGTTGGTGCACTTGTCGCTGCCGAGGTCGGACTGCAACGACATCGGGATCACCGTCTTCGGCACGCACTTGCCGTACTCGGCGTTGTTCATCTTGCAGCAGTCCTGGAACACCACCTTCGGCTTGGTCGGCCCCGGATCGCACGACTGCTTGCACGCGCCGGTGTCGCTGCCGTCGACCGGCGAGTAGCACGGCACGCACTTCTCGTACGCGGCGCACACGTCCTGCGTGAGCATCGACGCCTGCGCCTTGACCTGCGGGATGACGACGTTGAGGCAGCGCCCCTCGGCGCCGTCGAGCGACGCGCAGGTCTTCGGGATGTAGTTGCCGGCCGAGACGATGAAGACGTCGGGGGCGCACAGCGTTCCCGACGGCGACGGGCAGGCAGCGAGCTGCGACGCCATCGTCGCCGGCACCAGCGACGTCTGCACGCAGTGGGCGCCGTCGCCGCACGCGGTCAGCGTCGAGACGTCGAGGAGCGGCGGGCCCGAGTACGGGCACATCGGCGGCGCCGGCTGCGCGGGCGGCGGCGTCGTTCCGCCGTCGGAGCACTCGGCCTTGCCGATGTCGCACGCGCCCGACGGCATGTTGGTGAGCGGGTTGATGCACGGCGCGCAGCGCTCGTCGGCGGCGCAGGTGTCTTGCGGCAAGAGCGACTCGTACTGCTTGACCTGCGGCACGCAGACGCTGAGGCAAACCCCGTCGGCGGCGTTGAGCGAGTGGCAGGTCGGCGGCGCCGCGCCGCCCGAGGTGATGAAGGTGTCGGGCACGCAGAAGCTCGAGCCATCCGAGCACTGCGCCAGCTGCGCCGCGACGGCGGCCGGCACCTTGTCGGCGGGCACGCAATGGGCGTTCGGCGAATCGGCGCAGACCGCGCTGCCGCACGGCGGGAGCGTCGACGGATCCATCGGCGCCACGGTCGGCGCGCTGCACTGCTGCGAGCCGTTGCCGCCGGTGCCGGCGGGGTTGTCGGGCTTGCCGCCGTTGTTCATGAGCGGCGGTCCGTTCGGGTCCGCGCCGCCGCATCCGGCCGCCGAGCCGATGATCAAAGCCGCCAGAAGAAGGCCCCTCGTCAAACGCATGCTGGCCCACATCGCAAGCCGCGGACCAGCGTTCACCCTAAGTAGTTTTGCGTAGTTGCCGCCGTGTAGGACGGTGTAGCCTGCGGTCGGCGTGAGGCAGGCGGGGAGTTCCGGCGTCAGCCGCGCGATTCCAAACTTGCATCTAAAAGGTAGGCGGGTGTAGGCTGCGCCTCGTGAAGGGGCTTCTATTAATCGGTGTGCTCGCGCTGTCGGGGTCCGCGTTTGCGGACCAGCCGAAAGGCGCGCCGGTGCCGAAGAAGATGAAGCCCGACGCGCCCGTCTACGTGATGGACAAGGACGCGCCGTCGATCGACAAGACCGTGCCGATGGCGCGGCCGCGCATCGCCTTCAAGAACAAGTAGCGCCGCGCTACGGTTTGGCGAGCTCTTCGGCGCGCGCGAGCTCTTCGGGCGTGTTCACGTTGTAGAGCGCGCGCGTGCCGGCGGGAAAGTCGAGCCACGCGGGATCGAGCTCGGCGACGAGATCGAGCATGCGCAGCTTGTCCTTCGAGAGGCGGCGCTGCACGCGCGGCAGCACCGACCTGGCGTAGCGCGCGGCGAGCGGCTGCGCCTTGCCGCCGAGGCGCGCGACCACCGCTTCGGCGGGCGGCGCGTCGCGCAGCGCCGTCACCAGCGCCGCGTCGAGGAACGGCAGATCGCAGGCGAAGACGAGCAGCGTCTCGGCCGTCGTCGCCGCCAGCGCCGACTCGAGGCCGGCGAGCGGCCCGGCGCCGGGGTGCAGGTCGGTCACCAGGCGCGCGTCGAAGTCGGCGTACGGCGTCGGATCGCCGGCGACGACGATGCGCTCGGAGACCAGCGGCGCCAGCACCTGCAGCTGGCGCGCGACGATCGGGACGCCGCCCACGCACACCAGGCCCTTGTGGGTGCCGCCCATGCGCTTGCCGCGCCCGCCGGCCAAGATCGCCGCCGCGACCATCATAGATGACATAGTATGCGCCGCATGCTCGGCAAACACGAGTTCGTTCGCGGCCACGGCCTGGGAAACGACTACCTCGTCGTCGACGGCGAGCGCTTCGGCGTCGAGCTGACGCCGGCGCGCATCGTCGCCATCTGCGACCGTCACACGGGCGTGGGCTCCGACGGAATCCTCGAGCGCGTGCCGGCGCCGGCCGGGTTCGACGCGGCGGTTCGCATCTACAATCCCGACGGCAGCGAGGCCGAGAAGAGCGGCAACGGCACGCGCATCTTCGCCAAGTTCTGCATGGACCACGGCTACGCGACGTCGGACAAGGAGCTCAAGCTGCACACGCTCGGCGGCCCGGTGTCGGCGACGCTCGTGGGACGGCAGAAGGATCGCAGCGTCATGCGCATGTCGATGGGCGGCGTGACGTTCGAGTGGACCGAGCAGCCGCTCACCGTCGGCGATCGCACGTTCTCGACGACGAGCTTGTCGGTGGGCAATCCGCACTGCGTGCTCTTCGACGCGCCCTTCGACGAGGCGTCGGCGCGAAAGTACGGGCCGCTCGTCGAGAACCACGCGAAGTTTCCGCGGCGCACCAACGTGCAGCTGATCCAGCCCGTCGATCGCGAGACGGTGCGCGCGCTCATCTGGGAGCGCGGCGCCGGCTGGACGCTGGCGTCGGGCACGTCGAGCTGCGCGGTGGCGGCGGCCTGCGTGCGCGCGGGGCTGACCGATCGGCGCGTGAAGGTGGTGATGCCGGGCGGAACGCTCGAGGTCCTCGTGGGCGACGACTGGCAGCTCGAGCAGATCGGCTTCGCGCAGGAGATCGCCGTCGGCCGCTTGTCGGCGGATCTGCTCGCCGCGATCGGCGCCTAGGGCGTGAACACCGGCGCCTGCAGCGACGCCGACTGCATCGTGATGTTGCCGAGCGAGTTGTTCACCACCGTCCAGGTGACGGTGAGGAGCTGGCCGGGCGACGACGCGGCGTAGGTGAGCTCGTAGGTCACGTTGATCGGATTGCCGCCCGTCGACGTGTAGGAGTGATCGCTCACCGCCGGCGCCGAGTTGTCGGTGAGCGACGCGTCGAGCTGACCCTCGGCGTTGAGCTGCCCGACGTAGAGCTTGAGGCGGCGCACCGTGGTGTCGGCGGGCGCGGTGATCTTGAGGCCGCCGGTGAGCACGTAGATGCCGGTGGTGCTGCCGTTGGCGTTGGTGTTCATGTGCTGCCCGCCGCCGCTGCCGCCGTCGGACCAGCGATAGGCGACGAGGCCGTCGCCATATTGCGTGGGCGCGTTGATGCCGACCTGCTGGAAGTTCGAGATCTGGCCGCCGCCGGTTTTCTTGTGGTCGAAGTCGCTGGCGCTGGAGTAGCCCCAGTGCGCCCAGTCGGCGTTGCCGTCGGCGGTGAGATCGACCGAGGCGGCCGTCGGGATGGCCTTGAGCTCGAGGAACGGCCCCTTGTGCGCGAGATCGTCGGCGGGGCCGCCGAGATCGAGGCCGGCGAGATCATCCCCGCCGATGATCACCGAGCCGTCGCTGACGCCGCCGCCGCCGCTTCCGCCGCCGTTGTCGCCCAACGGATCGATGCGAAAGTTGCAGCCCGCGAGCGCGCCGAGAACCACCAGCCATCCAACTCGCACGAAAAAAAGATAGCACATGTTCTTCGGACGTCAGAACGCGCGGCTCTGTCCGCCGTCGACGACGACGGTGGCGCCGTGCACCCACTGGGCGCGCGGCGAGCAAAGGAACGCCACCACGTCGGCGACCTCTTCGGGCGCGCCGAAGCGGCCGAACGGCAGCTCGCGCGCGACGAAGGCGGCGATGCCGTCGGGATCGGCTTTCTGACGGCGCTCCCAGCCGCCGCCGGGAAAGAGGATCGATCCCGGAGCGACGGCGTTGACGCGGATGCCGTCGCGCGCGAGATCGTGCGCCATCGCCTTGGCGAGCGACATCTCGGCCGCCTTGGCGACGTTGTACGCGGGCGCGCCCCCGCCCTCTCGCCCCCAGATCGACGTGATCATGACGATGGCGCCGCCGCCGCGCGCGCGCATGTCGGGCAGGACCGCGCGCGAGACGCGGAAGGCGGGCCAGAGGTTGCGATCGAGCGCGGCGGCGAGGTCGGCGTCGTCGACGTCGTGGAAGTCGCGTGCGCCGGAGCCGCCGACGTTGTTGACGAGCAGGTCGACGCCGCCGAACGCGGCGCGCGCGCCGTCGACGAGCGCGGCGACGCCGGCGGGCGTGGTCACGTCGCAGACGACGCCGGTCGCGTCACCGCCGGCGGGCTGCGCGCGGCGCCGGGCCTCGGCGACGGCGTCGTCGAGCGTGGCGGCGGTGCGCGCGCTCAGGACGACGCGGCAGCCTTCGCCGGCGAGCGCGAAGGCGATGGCGCGGCCGATGCCGCGTGACGAGCCGGTGACGATCGCGATCTTTCCGCGAAGGTTGAGATTCATGGCGGCGACGCTAGCACGTCGCGGCGGAAGTCAGCGCGCGGCGGGAAGCGCGCGGCGCGGCGGCGGCAGCATGCGCGGCTCGACGGCGCGCTTGACCAGGAGCTGACTGAGGCCGCGCACGATCGTGGTCGCGCCGGCGATGAGCACCGCCGCGAGCAGCCGCTTGCCGATCGGCTCCTTCTTGTACAGCGCGCGGTGCGGCTCGGCGAGCAGCGCCTTGTACGCATGCAGGCGGGCCTTGAGCCGTGGCATCAGCCGCCGGCGCTCGCGCATCCGCGCCACCGCGACGTACACGCCGAACCCGAGCGCGATCGCCGCCACGGTCGACACGCCGATGGTCACGCGCGGATGCGCCGCGAGCTGTGCGCGCACGTCGGTGACGCGCTTGACCTTGGCGATGGTCTCCTTGGCCTGCGTCGCGCGCATGCGCAGCCGGCGCTCGAGCTCCGCCACCAACGACTGCGTGCGCTCGCGCAGCGCCTCCACCTCCGCATCGACGGCGGGGATGGCGAGCTTCAGGTCGTCCGGTACTTCGCCCATGTCATCTCCTTCGAGATCTCGGCGCGGGTGCGCGCCAGCGGATTGCGGATGCGGCGCTGGTAGCCGACGAGGCCGGTGACGATCGCCGGCACGAACAGCGCGGCGGCGACGATGAGCGCGCCGGCCCAATAGCGGCCGTCGAGCGCGGCGCCGATGGCGAGCGCGGCGGCGACCAGGCAGAGGAGCACGCCGGCATACGCGCAGACGCCGGCGATGCCGAAGAGGCTGATCATGGTCTTGCCCTTCTTCAGCTCCTCTTTGGCCTCCATCGTCGCCAGCTTCACCTGTCGCTTGACCAGCAGCGAGGCGTTGGAGGTCAGCTCTTTGACCAGATCGGCGCTCGACATTGCCTCCGGCATGGAAGGTTCGTGCACGGTGACCTCCTGGGAGACGGACGATGCAGATGTCGCGCCACGCCGGACCGCGTGTTACACGTGGTACCGATGATCGACTTGCATCAGGGGTTTTCCGGGCGGGAGCTCGACGAGGTGCCGCCGACGCTGACGTCGCTGGCGGTGGTGCAGCTCGACGCCGCGGCGGCGCTGGCGCGCGGCGAGATCCGGCGCGCGGCGCGCGAGCAGGTGGCGGCGGCGCGGCTGCTCGGGCGTGCCATCGTGCAAGGCGTGCGCGAGCGCTTCCGGCGATGAGCGCGCCGGCGGCGAACGCGGTGCTCGACAGCCGCGTCGAGGACGGCGTCAAGCTGGAGCTGGTCCAGCGCGGCGACGCGTTCGACGTGCTCGTCGAGGGGCGGCGCGTGATGCGCTCCGACGCGCGGCGCGCCGAGAAGCAGCTCGTCGAGCTGGCGCTGGCGCCGCTCGGCCAGCGCAACGACATCAGCATCGTCCTCGCGGGGCTCGGCATGGGCTTCACGCTGCGCGCGCTGCTCGATGCGCCGGGCGTGGTGCGCGTCGACGTCGTCGAGGCGTCGGCGGGCGTGCTCGAGTGGGAGGCGCGCCATTTTGCCGGGCTCAACGGCGACGCGCTCAAGGATCCGCGCGTGAAGCTGCACGCGATGGATCTGGCGGCGTTCCTCAAGTCGCTGCGCACCAAGGCGGTCGAGCCCCCGGCGGGCGACGGCTGGCTCGCGCTGGTGCTCGACATGGATGAAGGTCCGGCGCTGGTGTCACGGCCCGGCAACGAGGCGTTCTACGAGGACGAGGGCATCGAGCGGCTCGAGGCGGCGCTGCGTCCGGGCGGCGTGCTCGCGCTGTGGTCGGCGACGCGCGAGCCGGCGCTCTTGCAGCGCATGCACGCGCGCATGAAGAACGTCGCCGAGATCGTGGTCCCCGTCGACCTCGACGACAAGTCGAACCTCGACTACGTCTACCGCGGCCGCCGCCCGCCGAATCCGCTCGCCGAGCCGAAAAAGCCGCTCAACTAGCGTCTACTTCGCTTCGATCTTGTCGGGCGTCACCAGGAGCGGTCGATCCAGCAGCGGGTGCGCCGGATCTCCCGGCGGGATCTTGGCGACCGTTCGTATCGTCGACCAATCACCGTTTGCCGGCGCGGGCAGCACCACGAGCGTGTCCCGATCCGTCACCACCGCCGCCACGGACTCTCCCTTTCGCAACGCCGCTTGCACGAGCAGCAGCCGCGCGGCGTCGTAGCTGTCGAGCATCTTGACCACGCGCATGCCACTGCCGGAGATGAGCTTGCGAATGGCGCCGCGATCCATCGTTCTCTCCAGGTTCTTCAACGCCAACGCGCGCAAGCCGGCATCATCAAGGCCCAGATTCTTCTTGTCCGCCGCATTCAGGTAACGAACCGAGGTCTCGCTGTCGACGACGTAGGTGACCTCGAGCCCCGTCTCGCCGAGGTTGCCCGCGTGCAGCATCTTGTCGGCAGGCAGACTGCCCACCCGCACCAGCCGCGGCATGATCCTCGCGCCGTCATGCGCCAGGGTGAGCGGCGGATGGCCGATCTGCTTG
>Ga0207652_10004504_pt1 | contig 11315 bp, 9 predicted proteins | sample KBSC63BmetaG_FD_184334 | JGI IMG/M metagenome (GOLD analysis project Ga0207652, IMG submission 184334) | Corn rhizosphere microbial communities from Kellogg Biological Station, Michigan, USA - KBS C6-3B metaG (SPAdes) (version 2) | ecosystem: Host-associated > Plants > Roots > Rhizosphere ... | reverse complement strand
CAAATATTTTAAAGGATAATTTCCCTGATAATTCCAGGAACGAAATAGCAAAAAATGACTATCCTAACCAGTTTGCCGAAAAATATTCTCTTAAAGGAAAAGTAACGGATGACCAAGGCAAACCACTGGCCTTTGCTATTATAAAAGAGGAAAATAAAAACAAAGCTGTTGTAACAGATACAGCGGGTAATTTCTCTTTTCCCTCAAATGACAGTGCTGTTACCGCAACAGTATCAGCATTGGGCTATGCCTCTAAAGAAATCAGGCTTAAAGAAAGTGAAGAACCTGCTATTGCAGTCAATAGAAACAATGCAGGTTTGTCGGAAGTGGTAGTTACCGGTTATAGAACGCTAAAAAAGAAAATGAAAAGACCGGCTTCTACGCCAAAACAATTAAATGAAAAAACGAAGGGACTGGAAATTAATCCGGTTATAAATAATAATAAGGAATTTGATAAATATCTTGAAGAAAATACTACACCTCTTTATGATGAAAATAATGTTCGGCTCACTGGTGAAGTAATCCTTTCTTTTAAAGTAAACCGAAAGAGAAGGCCAGGAAATATTATCATACTAAAATCGTCCTGCAAAGCTTGTGAAGGCGAAGCCGTAGAGCTTTTGAAGAATGGGCCTGACTGGCCAGCAGAAAAAAACACAAGGCAAAATGCTTTAATAAAATTTCAGAAGTAGCCTTTATTGGTGATCAAATCATGAAGGCAATTTCTTTTTTGAACAAAATTTTCTGTAACTTTTTTTTTATTATAAATATCCTTAATAAATGTATATTTGACACTAATAAGATTTTTCATATACGATTGCTTAATAAATAATCTGCAGTAAAATTTACGGTGCTGGTATTATTGGTCAATTACAGTATTTAGAATCTCTTAAAAAATAATTTACAATTACAAAACCTTCTGACATGAAAAAAGGAATTTTAGTCCCTTTATTGTTCTCATTTTTATTTGCTGCTTCGCAGAATATTATTGTTATTCATGCGGATGAAGGCAAAACCATTATCAATAAAAATATTTATGGACATTTTGCCGAGCACCTTGGGCATTGCATTTATGATGGCTTTTATGTAGGCGATACTAATAAAATAATTCCTAATACTGAGGGCGTAAGAAATGATGTGATAGCAGCTTTACGCAAAATGAAAATTCCTGTACTGCGCTGGCCCGGCGGCTGCTTTGCAGATACCTATCACTGGAAAGATGGCGTGGGGCCAAAAGACAAAAGGCCAACTATTGTAAACACAAATTGGGGTGGCGTTACTGAAGACAACAGTTTTGGCACGCATAATTTTTTAAACATGTGCGAAGCTTTGGGCGCTGATCCTTACATTTCCGGGAATGTGGGCAGCGGCACCGTACAAGAGTTATCTGACTGGTTGCAGTATGTAAACTTTGATGGTAAAAGCCCGATGAGCGACTGGAGAAGAGAAAATGGAAGAGATAAGCCGTGGCATGTTCAATATTGGGGAATTGGCAATGAGGCCTGGGGATGCGGTGGAAATATGACTCCGGAATATTATGCTAATGTTTTCAGGAGGTATGCCACTTTTATGAACAACTGGATCAAGGGCGGGCACCTGTACCGCATTGCCTCCGGCGCTAGTGACGCTGATTATCATTGGACGGAAGTAATGATGAAGGATATTCCGCATAATATGCTGGCGGGTGTTGGTGTACATCATTACTCCATTATTGATTGGAACAAAAAGAGTTCTGCTACTAAATTTACAGAGCAGGAATATTTTGCTACCATGAAATCTGCTTTGCAAATGGAAGAACTTGTAACAAAACACGAAGCCATTATGGATAAATATGATCCGCAAAAAAAAGTGGCCATGGTTGTGGATGAATGGGGCGGCTGGTACGATGTAGAGCCTGGTACAAACCCAGGATTTCTTTATCAGCAAAATACAATGCGTGACGCAATGATAGCCGGCGCTACTTTAAATATTTTCAACAATCATGCAGACAGGGTGCGAATGGCAAACCTTGCACAAACCATCAATGTATTGCAGGCAGTTATTTTAACTAACAAAGAAAAAATTGTACTTACACCTACTTACCATGTAATGGAAATGTACAACGTTCATCAAAATGCTACTTTATTGCCATTGAAACTTACTACAGATGATTATAAACTCGGAGATGAAAAACTGCCTTCTTTATCAGCATCTGCATCAAAAGATTCAGCAGGCGTTGTTCATATTTCTATTACTAACGTTAACGCACACACGCAGGAAGGTGTAACAATAAATATAGATGGAATGAAATGTAATAAAGTAAGCGGAAGAATTTTAACTTCTGCAAAATTACAGGATGATAACACGTTTGAAGATCCTGATAAAATTGAGCCAAAAGCCTTTACAGGCGCTATTTTAAAAGATAACGTTATTAGCTTGAAAATGCCTCCTTTTTCTGTAGTGGTTCTAACATTGAAATGAAAAACTGGTAAATATTAATCTTCTTTTAAAGTGAAAAATAAAAGGTGATCTTATGAGCATTAAAAGATTATTTGTGATTTCTTTCATTACGGTTGGCTCTTTTTCTGCGAAGCTGAATGCACAATCAAAAGCACCTATCATTGTTTCTGCAGATAAGCCAATTGCAGAAGTGCAGCCAACAATGTGGGGCATTTTTTTTGAAGACATCAACTTTGGTGCTGATGGTGGCATTTATGCAGAACTAATTAAAAACCGTTCGTTTGAATTTTCCATGCCTTTAATGGGATGGGCGGTTAGCCAAAATAAATTTAATGAAGGCGCTGTGTTGGTTCTTAACCGCCAGGATTTAAACACCGGCAATCCACGCTTTGTAAGAATAACTAAAAAAAATGCCGAAGATTCTTTAAGTCTTACCAATGAAGGCTTTCGCGGCATGGGAATTAAAAAAGGGTTGCGCTATGATTTTTCAGTTTTGTGCAGGCAACAAACAGCAGGATTAAAACTTCATTTGGAATTATTAAATGCATCCAATGAAGTAATAGGTAAAGCAATTTTAATTCCATCCTCTGTAAGTAATGAATGGAAAAAAGAAGCGATAAGTTTTAATGCAACTGATACTGCATGGAAAGGAAAGTTCAGAATTTCGGTTGAAGGAACTGGCATTGTTGATCTTGACATGATTTCATTATTTCCTTCCGATACCTGGAAACACAGGCCCGGCGGCATGCGCAACGATATGATTCAATTGCTTGCAGATATGAAGCCCGGATTTATCCGCTTTCCCGGCGGCTGCATTGTAGAGGGTCGAGACCTTGCTAATCGGTATCAATGGAAAAAAACATTGGGGCCCGTTGATGAACGACATTTAATTATCAATCGCTGGAATACAGAATTTGCACATCGACCGACACCTGATTATTTTCAAACTTTCGGCCTTGGATTTTATGAATACTTCCAGCTGGCTGAAGATATTGGTGCAGAGCCATTGCCCATTTTAAACTGTGGTATGGCTTGCCAGTTTAATACTGCAGAATCCGTTCCGCTTACTGAAATAAATTCTTATGTTCAGGATGCGTTAGACTTAATTGAGTTTGCTAACGGTGACGCCAACACGAAATGGGGAAAGGTTCGTGCAGCGCTTGGCCATCCTTCTCCTTTTAATTTAAAAATGATGGGCATTGGTAACGAAAACTGGGGGCCGCAATACATTGAAAGATTAAAAATATTTTTTAAAGCCATAAAAGATAAATATTCCAACTTCAAGCTGGTAGTGAGTTCTGGTACAGACCCTAATGGTGATCGTTTCGACTATCTTAATAATGAAGAAAGAAAATTGAAAGCTAATTTAATTGACGAACATTATTATCGCCGACCGGAATGGTTCCTGCAAAATGCAGCACGCTATGATAATTATCCAAGAAACGGTTCAAAAGTTTTCGCAGGCGAATATGCTGCACAAAGCGATCATACCGTAAGCATCAATAATAAAAATAACATGGCAACAGCCATTTCAGAAGCCGCATTTATGACTGGGCTTGAAAGAAATGCGGCAGTGGTAAACATGGCTTCTTATGCGCCTTTGTTTGCACATGAGGCGGCATGGCAATGGACTCCTGATTTGATATGGGTAAATAATATTCAGTCGTATGGAACTACAGATTATTACGTACAAAAATTATTTTCAACAAATAAAGGAACTAATGTTGTTACAGCGCTCCGCGATGGGAAAGCATTAACCGGGCAGGATAGCCTGTATGTTTCGGCAGTAATCGATAAAAATACAAATGATGTAATCATCAAAGTGGTAAATGCTTCAGGCACAGAACAAACAAATACAATTAAAATGGATGGTGCAAAAAAATTGGCATCGCAGGCAATCGTTACCACTTTAGAAAGTAATGATCTCAACAGCGAAAACTCTTTTGCAAAGCCACTTAATGTAGCGCCTGTTAATTCTTCATTAGCAGTGAAAGGAAAACAAATCATATTTACATCAGCGCCTTATTCATTATCTGTTATAAGAGTAAAAATGTAAATCAACATAAATTTGTAAATCAACATAATTAAAAAGTAAGCCTTTATAAAATAAAAATCAATCAATATGAAATTTGTAAGCTTTATGCTTGTTGCAGGCGCTATCTCTATATTAACCGTTTCCTGCAATAACAATTCTGAAAATAAAAATGCTGCCGTAAAACCAGGTATCACTAAAAAAGACTGGGGGCAGGTAGATGGAAAAAATGTTTATCTATATACACTGGTAAACGATAAAGGCGATACGGTTACTATCACAAATTATGGCGGCACAGTAACATCTTTTGTTACGCCCGATAAAAATGGTAAATACTCAAGCGTTATTATTGGCTTTGATAGCCTGCAACCTTATCTACAGAAGCCGCCTTACTTCGGAGCATTGATAGGCCGTTACGGAAACAGGATAGGTAATGCAAAATTTACCTTGGATGGCACCACTTATCAGCTTGCTGCTAATGATGGAAAAAACACTTTGCATGGCGGATTAAAAGGATTTGATAAAGTTGTTTGGGATGCATCTGTTCCAAGTGATACAATTCCTTCGCTTACCTTAAAATATTTGAGTAAGGATGGAGAAGAAGGTTATCCCGGCAATCTCAATGTTACGGTACAATATACCTTAACCAACGATGACGGATTGAAAATTGAATATAATGCAGAAACAGATAAACCAACTCCTCTTAACTTAACCAATCATAGTTATTTTAATTTAACGGGTGATGTAAGTAATAACATACTTGGCGAAACCTTGATGATTGATGCAGATAACTACACGCCTGTTGACACCACATTAATTCCTGCGGGAGAAATAAAATCAGTGAAAGGCACACCGTTTGATTTTACTTCTTCGAAAGAAATCGGGAAAGATTTTGCTGAAGTAAAAGGCGGCTACGATCATAATTTTGTATTGAATAAAAAAGATAGCTCTTTAGATAAAGTCGCAGAAGTTTCAGATTCTATCAGCGGCAGAATAATGGATGTTTATACAACGCAACCAGGTTTGCAATTTTATACCGGCAACTTCTTAGATGGAAAGTTCATTAATCATGGAGGCACTCCGATAGCGCTTCATTCAGCATTTTGTTTAGAAACGCAGCATTTTCCTGATTCACCAAACAAGCCTAACTTTCCATCGACGATTTTAAAACCTGGAGAAAAATATCATGAGGTAACAGTTTATAAGGTGAGTGTGAAATAAGAGAAGAAAATAATGTAATAAATAAATGAGGCCGCTTTTCAGCGGCCTCATTTATTTATATAAATTCGTCCTATTTAGCGGAACATAAAATAGCTTTTTCTCCTAAATTCCCCGCGTCGGTTTTATGTATCTTTAGTTCCGCATCATAGAATAGAACTTTCTTCCCTTAAAAAAAATAAATATGCATATCATAAAAATAACAGCCTGCATCCTGTTGTCCGGTGCCTTGTTGTTGAGTAAAAATAGTGTAATCGCCCAGTCAGCAAATACAAAACAACCAGCCCCTGTACGCACGCCGCCGCCAACTCGCGATCCACATACTCCCGGCTATGTTTCCGCTACAGAATTGCCTGATGGCGCCGTTCCTTCTCCGGACTCAAATGGAAATTTTATCATCGGGCCTACACACAATCCTGCACCGGAAATAACAGAGCAGGAAAACGTGCCGCAAGGAACCATCTATAAGATTACCATGGAATCTAAAGACAGCAAAATTTATCCAGGCATAGCCCGTGAGCCTGGCACCTTCGGCACCGCTGATTCTGCAAACCCGGCTAAGCTGATAGTGACTACAAGTCATCCTGCTCCATACACCCGCCATGTAGAAGTATATGTTCCAAAACAATACGTTCCCGGCATGCCTGCGCCTTTTATTGTTGGCGCCGACGGCCCCGACCACCTGTTGTTCACCGTTTTAAATAACCTTATTGCCGAAGGCAAAGTGCCTGCGATGATTGCTATATCCATCGGTAACGGAAGCGGCGATGCACAGGGCAGCGAACGTGGCCTGGAATACGATGCCATGTCCGGCGTCTATGCCGGGTTTGTAGAACAGGAAGTGCTGCCGCTGGTAGAAAGCACATGCAATGTAAAACTAACGAAAGACCCTGAAGGCCGTGCCACGATGGGTGGCAGTTCAGGCGGCTCATGCGCTTTAATTATGGCATGGTATCATCCGGAATGGTACCACCGTGTGCTTACTTATTCCGGTACTTACATAAACCAGCAATGGCCCTATAACCCAGAAACACCGCATGGCGCATGGGAGTTTCATGAGCATCTTATTCCTGAGAGTGCTGCAAAGCCGATACATATTTGGATGGAAGTGGGCGACCGCGATCTTTATAACCCTAATGTGATGCGTGACAACATGCATGATTGGGTAGTTGCCAACGAAAACATGGCAAAGGTACTTGCCGCAAAGGGCTACAATTACCAGTTTATTTTTGCCCGCAATGCGGGGCATGTAGATGGCAAAGTGAAACAACAAACACTGCCTGAAGCGCTGGAATGGTTATGGAAGGGATATAAGCCGGTAACAAAATAGTGTTTTCGCTTTTATTAAGTTTAGGATAAGGAGGATCTACCGCTAAAGACATCTATGCTTCACATAAATCAGCTTACCCACCACAAATCCCAAAATGAAAAATAAAAATGGATCAGGATGCCCCCGGCTTGATTAGTGGGTGCGATAATATTCAGTCCGATTTCCGTGAGTTGATCTGCAAACTCTTCTTCTTTAATAATACTGCTCAGCAACTAAAAATACAACAACTATCCGACCCGAACGGTACTGAACGAATAGAATTGATGTCTGAACGCATAACATCTTCTTCCATGCGCATTGGGTTTACATCCGAACGCCTGAGACTTAATTCACGCCCATAGGACGAAGTTCCGTGTGCCTTAAATCTTTAATTTACGGATGGTCAGTAATTAATATTATTCAACTTCATTAGTAATTTATAACCTTCTAAAAATTGATGGTAACACTTTCCCCTGCATAATTTGTTTTGGGCAAATCGATTGAAATAATACTGGCCTTTTTGTTTTCATCCCAGGAAGCTTTGAAATTATTTCCATGCTTTGCGAGCTTTGTAGAAATAGACAAATTAATACTGGTCAACTTACGGGTAGGGTCTTCAACTGAAATAGATTTTATGGAACTTCCATTTGTTTTAACCATTACAATCCCTGGGTTATTCATGATCAATTTTAGTTTGTTGGAAATTGCAATGGTTCCTTCTGTATAAAATACAGCCTCACTGATATTTAATTTCGTATTCCTTACTGCCTGGAGGTTAGGCGTATTTGCCAGGACTACCACGCCACTGTTTTGTGATTCCTTCGTAAGCTTTTGCTCGGTGGTGGCAGGCACTACAATATATTCATAAGTAGCGTCCTTCGGATGTGTACCATGATCAAACCAGAGTTTAAAAACATTCATGCTGATTTCATCTTTGGGAGAATCGCTTTGGTGGTTTACTTTATACCAGCTTCCTGTTTGCGCCTGGTTAGATAAATTTACGTTGGCAGATTTAGGAAACAAATAACCAATGCTGTCATGTAATATCCATTGAACATTTTTCAATTGATGTTCTCCTTTTTGCGCTATTGATTTTTTATCAGCACTCATTACTGTAACATTGCCCTTTAATAAGCATTGGTTTAAAGTAGTAGCAACGGAAAGGTTTGAATCACCTGAAATTCCTGTGCCAAGGCAAACGTATTCATCATTAAAAAAGAACCATGATTTTTTGGCGCTTAACGGATCAATAGGGCTTTTAAAATCAAAACCAACTGCGCCATATCTTCCGTCTGTAACGGCCCCCACAAAATCAGTTAATCCTTTCTTCTGAATTTCCTTTGGGTCCGGCATTTCAGTTCTCTGCATAATAGTTGCTCCCGGTATTTTCTGCCAGTCATACACCGGGGAAATATCATCATATTCTTTGCCTGTCCGGGAAATATAATTTGTGCCATCTCCACGGTAATGGTTCATTAATCCTTCACCATTATAAGGCTCTTCCATATTATAATCCCGGTCGGAATACATTCTTACCGAGGTAAAATAATCGTGGCGTTGAAAAGTAAAATGCTCTGTTTGCCAGTAAAACCTGCTAAAAGATAAATTGGGCTTTGCTTCCCCCTTTCTAATGCTAACGATTTCCTGCAATTCTTTTTTACGATAAACAGTAGCTTTTAATAATCTTTCGGGAGTAGCACTGCTAAAGGCATTCGTTGCACCGGCTCTTGTAATTCCCCTGTTCAGTGCTCCGGGGTCAGGATATTTACCATAAACCATCATTTTGCAAATTCCATCGAGGTAATAATCTACAAGCATCTGAATGGCATGTTGAGAGAATTGATATTTTGTTCCGGTAACTTTTGCCGCCCATTCAGCGAAAACATTGGCATAATTAGTTCCATAAGAAAGCGTATTATTCACACGATCATCGCGGTGATGAAAACTATAATCGTATTGCAGCCCTCTTCCGGTTGTAAATTTGATCTCCCCTTCAATAACTTTTACTACTTTATTAAATTGAACACTATCCCGTTCAAACAACAGTTGTTTCGCCACGATGCCGGCAATATTAACCCGGTCGCCACTCTCCCTGGCGCCATAAAACGTCCCGGGTATTTCAGTCAAGGTGGCCCGCCCTACAATGGGTAACGCTTTAGCAATCTGCAAGTCGGTTAAGTCTGTATCCATAATGAGTAACACACTAACCATCGCGGTAGGAGTGCCGATCTGATTCCACCACCAGTTGTCGCAAATAAAATCATTGGCGAGCCAGTAATTCAGCGCTAAATCAATAATCTTTTTCAGTTTCTCATCGCCTTGAAACTGCGATCCTGGCTTTTTATATGCCCGACTTAAATCCACCAGGTTACTCAGGTGTTCACGCTGCTGGAAACCCGTTCGGGAAACATCTTTATAATTAATGCCAGGCCAGGTTCCATTAGGGTTAATAGTATTGATTAAACTTTCAATTTCATTTGAATTTACATTCGGCTGAAGTAATTCTGTTCTAAACTCTTTCCTGAGCTTTTCTAAATCCGAATCTGCATAAGTTTGCTGGTTAGTTGAAAGTAATAGAAAAGAAACTGCCAGTAGGTGAAAAAACTTCATATTCTCGTGATTTTAAAATTTAATTTATAAAGCAAATATTAATATTCAGTGTGATGTATTGTTTAACGCTTTGTACCTTCCCAAAGCCGGAAATCATCCCAATAAATTTGCAGGGTTTTCCCTTCACTTCTCATGTAATCAATCAGCCCTTTTGAAGTATAAAGTTTCATCGGGCAAAAATCAGTTACTCCATCCGGGCTGGGGTCTTTTGTATTATGGGTGAATCCTGTAATATCGAAGATCACTTCCTTTTTTTTCCCATCGGGTTGAATAGTCATATAAAACCGGCCGTTCTCAGCGTTTCCTTCTTTATAATAATATTGAAGCGTAAACCATTTTCCAACAGGCACTCTCACGTCTTTATTTATCCTGGACCAAATGGTTGTATATTTTTGCCTGTCATCGCTGAACAACTGGCAATCTTGTGCGTCAAGTATAAAATAAAGATCACTTTCAGTTTCCACTGGTTTCCCAATGCCAAGCGTGATGCGAAAGCCGTAAGGAACATGCTGGTTCCAGGTTACATTATTCCAGAACTCGGCAATAGTTAGCCAATCGATTTTACCGGGAAAAGTGCGCACAGTATTAAAATCATCAGGTAAAAAAATACGTTCCGACTGGCTGAACTCTTTCATGCCCTTATTCCCATACAAGTTTACCTGGATGCGTCCTTTTTTGCCTTCTACATTTGCTTCATTCAGCCAGAATTTCAATACATGATTGTTTGGGTTGCCAGGCTCAGCAACTATTTTTGCGTAGCGCATAGTAGAATCGCCGCCCTGGAACTGCAGGTTAAAAAACCCGATATCAGGATTATTATCCAAATCATCTACCCAATTGTTATGGTTTGTAAATGAAGAATCGGTTCCGATAATATCTGCATCCGATCCCTTTGCAATTACTTCCGACGCCGGTTCAAAGCCCGATTGAAAAATTAATTTGCCATGAAAAATTTTGGGTCCAGGTTGCTGGGCATATCCTAAATGCAACAGCAATAGTAGAAAAATAACCAAATAAGTAGCCTTCATTTTTTTCTTGTTTTCAAACCAGAGGTATCTAAAATTTATTAGGTGGCGTTACAAAGTAATTCAATTTCCTGAAAGTCTGCTGAAGAGGTGACACGTTTTGAAAAGGTGTTACTTCCAGAAAAGTAATCATAAAGATAATTCACCTTCTATTCCGCAATAACGCAGCAATTACAGTCTTAAAAATACTTAGTGCATTCCATACAAAACGATTTTGATCGTGACCCCACTCTCCTATATCAATTATTTCGCAACGCCTTATAATTGCATCTGCCAGCTTGCGGATAACCTTTAGCGACGCTATAGCCTTAGCAAATTTTTCTACGTATACATGCGCCCATATTTCCACCGCCATAGATTTATCACTTACTTTCAACTGTTTGCCAAACTCTTCCTGGTACCTTGCTTTTATAGCTGTTATCAGCTCACCGGTGGCAGCTTCTGTATCATGCGCAAGCAAAGCAGTAAGTTCATCATCATTGGTAATTCTTGTTATATGCTGTTGAATGCAAATAAGCAAAGTTCTTCCCCTAACCGTAATCGTTATATCCATATTGAAGGTAAACTTAAAATAAGTTTTTAAGATTAGATAAAGAAGATGCAATGCAAGCAAGAGGTGACACTTTTTCAAAAGGTGTCACCTCTTTGAAAGATATAAAGAAAGGTCCACGGATAGGAATAGGAA
>Ga0207652_10004503_pt1 | contig 11316 bp, 10 predicted proteins | sample KBSC63BmetaG_FD_184334 | JGI IMG/M metagenome (GOLD analysis project Ga0207652, IMG submission 184334) | Corn rhizosphere microbial communities from Kellogg Biological Station, Michigan, USA - KBS C6-3B metaG (SPAdes) (version 2) | ecosystem: Host-associated > Plants > Roots > Rhizosphere ... | reverse complement strand
CCCGAGCTGCGCGCCATGCTCGCGCGGCCGGACCTCGAGCAGCTGGGCCAGCGCGTCATCGCGCGCTATCACCTGGATGCATTGACGCCGGCCGAGACGGCGCAGTACATCCAGCATCGGCTCGAGGTGGCGGGGCTGGATCGGGCGATGCCCTTCGAGCGCAACGCGTTCGCGCGCATCCACCAGCTCTCGCGTGGCGTGCCACGCCGCATCAACCTGCTGTGCGATCGCGCGCTGCTCGGCGCGTTCGCGGGCTCACGCGCCGGGGTCGACCGGGCAACCGTGGACAAGGCGGCGGTCGAAGTGTTCGGTCCGCGCTCTGCGACGCCGTCTCCGCGCCGCCGCATGGCGGCCGTGCTCGCGGTGGGGCTTGCCGCGGGCGCCGGCTTGTTTGCCGCCGCCACCCATGTGACGGACGATTCATCTGCACCGGCGGCGCAAGCCAAGCCGGCGCAAGCCGCTGTCGCGAGTGCGGCCGCTATTCCCAATGTTCCCAAGTCACCGCCGGCCTCGCCGGTTGTTTCAAAAACAGCCTTGGCCGAGGCTGCGTTGAAATTGCCGCCGAAACTGCTTGCCGACCAGCAGCAGGCCTGGCGCGAACTGGCAAAGGCGTGGAAAGTGGATCCCGGACCCGGCGAAGCGTGCAAGGTCCTGCAGAAGGAGCAGTTGCATTGCTTCAGCAAGAATCTCACGCTCGCAGCGATTCGCGAGCTCGGGCGGCCCGGCATCCTCACGCTGGATGCTCAGGGTGGTTCGCCGCGCTATGCGGTGCTCGCCGCCTTGACCCACGACAGCGCCACCTTGCGCGCGGCGGGCACCGAGCAAACGGTGACACTGCCGGCGCTGGCCGCGCGCTGGCACGGCGATTTCGCGACGCTGTGGCGAGCACCGCCGGGGTATGCCGGACGCGTGGCAGCCGGAGACGGTGAAGCCGTCAGGTGGATCGCCACGCGGCTCGCGGCGCTCGACGGATCTGAACCGCCGGAGCACGCGGCGATGGATGCGCGGCTGCGCTCGCAGCTGCGGACGTTTCAGCTGGCGCAGGGACTGGACGGCGACGGCCAGCCCGGTCCCATGACCTTGATGCAACTCAATCGCGCAGCCGGCGTCGACGAGCCGCGGCTGCGCACCGAACCTTGAACTGCGATGTCCTACATCCTCGACGCACTTAGAAAGGCCGATGCGCAGCGCCAGCGCGACCCGGCGCGCGGCATCCATGCGCAGCCCCTGAGCGCGTCCGCGCTGCAGTTCAAGGCGCGCAGCGGACGAGGCGTCCGCCTGTGGTCCGCAGCCGCGGTGGGCGTGGTCGCGCTCTCATCTGCGGGTTGGTATCTGTATCGAGACAAGGCTGAGAGCGGTACGCCGCGCCAGCAGCATGCCGGCAACGGCGCGCCTGTTCCTGCATCGCTCACCACGCTCGTGCAGGCGCAGACCGCCCCCGTCGTGGGCAACCCGGGCTCAGCGCCTGCCGTGATGGCGCCCGCGCCCATGCCGGCACCGGCGATCAATCCTGCGCCGGTGATCAACCCGCCCCCGCAGCCTGGACAGCCGCTTGCAGCGCCCCCGCGAGACCCGCGCGCGACCTCGCAGCCGACGATGCGCGGCGGCCCTCAGCTTGGCGCGGCGGCGACGGCGCGCAGTCCCGGCGCGCAGACGGCTGCACCTCTCGTGCCGCCTCCCGCCGCGGTGCCGCCGCGGCCGGCCATCAGCGCACCCGTTCCGCCGCCGCCGCCCACGCCGCCAGTTTCGGGCTTGCCGCCGGATGCTCCGAAGCTCGTCCTCAGTGGCGGCGTCTATTCCGCCAATCCCGCTCAGCGGATGTTGATCGTGAACGGCCAGGTGTTCAACGAGGGCAGCGAGGTGGCTCCCGGCGTGAAGCTGGAGGCGATCAAACCCAGGACCGTGGTGCTCGGGTTCCGCGGCGCGCACTACACCGTCGCGTATTGAAGTCAATACGCTTGCGGCGGCTGGAACACGGACCAGTGCCCGCTCTTGAACAGGTACAGCGCCGAAGAAAGGCGCGCGCCCGCAGCTCCCGCGTATAGCGCCGCCACGCTGAACCGAAGGCTCGCCACAGCCGCCTCGTCCGATGCCGGGGCATACACCAGCCCCCCGCGCCGAGGGACCGCGACCACCAGTCCATCGGGATGCTCCACCTGCAGGCCTTGCCAGAAATCGCGATCGAGGAAGTAACTGCTGGTGAGGTCCGACGAACCGCTTTGCACCTGCATCATTCCGCCGCTCCAGGGCTGGACTGCCGGCGGCCCGTACCTGCGCCGCAGGTTGGAGACCGCCAGCTTCAGGGCGGCATTCGGATCGAGGTGCAGGCGCCGCAAGTCTTCCGGCGAGGCGCTTTGCATGCTGTGGGCGCCGTCGAACACCAGGCGGATATGCATGTCGCCCAGATACTGATACCAGCTGGTGTCGAACTCGACGCGCTGTCCGTCGGGCATCCGCGCGCTGAGCTTGCCATACGGCCGCAGGGCCTCGTCCTGCTTGTTTTCGCCGTGGGATTCGCGCAGTACGGCCAACAAGTTGGGCGCGCTGGTATCGAACACCTCGTCTGCCGGTTGCTGCGCTCCCGCTACCGCGCCGGCCGACACGAACGCGAGCGCGACGAAAGATCGCGTGAGAAAGCGAATGCACCTGGCCATGCCGTTCCCCTCTTCGAATGAACAGATGGTGACGTGCAGGTCGTGAGCACGCAACAGCCGTTTACCAAGTCCATCAAAAAAGTCACACGCCCAAAATGGTCGCGTCGGTACCTGGCAACGAACTTCGTTACGGATATTGCGCAAACGGATGTACATGTAATCCAGCGCATCCGTAGCATCGGCAGCTCTTTCAACGCCACTCAGAGGAAGTACATCATGGCATTGCAATCCCCGTTCTTCAACAAACGCGAACCGGACGCGTACAACCAGCGTCAACCGGGCACCCCCAACACCGTCGGCGCCGTCACCACCGTGACCAGCACGCCGGTTCCCGCCGCCGCCACTGCCGCGTCGGCACCCACTGCTCCCGCCGCGAACAGCGTCCCGGTCAAGGAAGGCGAGAGCAAATTGACGGTGGGCCCGAACATCAAGCTCAAGGGCGTCGAGATCACCGACTGCGACACGCTGGTCGTTGAAGGCTCCGTCGAAGCAACGATGGATTCGCGCGTCATCCAGATTTCGGAGCGCGGTTCCTTCAAGGGCTCGGCCGAGATCGATATTGCCGAGATCCATGGGCAATTCGAAGGCAACCTCACGGTGCGCCAGAAGCTGGTGATCTATTCGACCGGCAAGGTATCGGGCCGTGTGCGCTATGGCAAGGTGGTGATCGAGGAGGGCGGGCAGCTGTCCGGCGAAATCGAGTCCGGCACCGGCAACAGCCGTCCCGCGGTTGCCGCGGTGCGCTCGGCGGCCTGACGCTTGCTCAAACCGCGCTGCGGTGCCGCTGGATGCAGGTATCCAGCACTTCGGCGCGCTCACGCTGCCACCAGTTGCCGGCCGAGAAGATCTCGGCTTCGCAGTAGCCGGCAAACCCCTGGGCCTCGACCCAGCCGCGGATGCGCGGAATGTCGATCACCCCGTCGCCCATCATGCCTCGGTCGTTGAGAAGGTCGACCGTTGGCGTGAGCCAGTCGCACACATGAAATGCCAGCAGGCGCCGTTTGCCGGCGCGTTGGACTTGCGCGCGCAACTTCGGGTCCCACCATACGTGGTAGACGTCCACCGCGACTCCTAGCGCGGCCTGCTGTGATGCTCGGTGCGCATCCGAGGGTGCAGGATCCAGCTCCTCGCAGACATCGAGCGCCTGCTCCAGCGTGTTGATGCACGCTCGGTCGGCGGCGTACATCGGATGCAGGGGCTCGATGGCCAGCGGCATACGCGCTTTCTTGGCGTATTCCAGCAATTGCGCTATGCCATCACGCACCTGGTTGCGCGCCAGCGCCATGTCTTTGTGCACCGCCTTGCCTTCCAGCGCGCCCGGCAAAGAGCCCACGACGAGCACCAGGCAGGCGGCTCCCAGCTCGCACGCTTCATCCACCGCGCGCCGGTTGTCCTCGCGTGCGTCAGCGAGGCCTTGCGCATCGGCAGCCGGAAACATCCCGCCTCTGCAGTAGCCGGAGAGTTCCAGGCCGTGGGCCTTGACCAGACGCGAAATTGTTTCCAGGCCGCATGCCGCCACCTGAGCGCGCCATGGCGAGATCGCGCGGATCTGCCGCCGCGCGCAATCCTCGATGATGTCCGTCAACGGCGCTTCGACGCCGCGCGACATGCGCACGGTGGCCGTATTGATGGAAAGCCAGCGATGGTCCGCCGAGAAATCGCGCATCGTCAGGCTTCGATGCCGTGCACCGCCAGCAGCGCCTTCATTCGCGCGACGGCGAGTTCCGGCCGCTCCAGCACGTTTGCCGTGTCCGCGAGCCGGAACAGTTCGGCCAGATGCTGCAGCGAGCGAGCGCTCTGTTGGCCACCCACCATGGTGAAGTGCGATTGATGACCGTTGAGCCAGGCCATGAACACCACGCCCGTCTTGTAAAAGCGCGTCGGCGCCGCAAAGATGTGGCGCGAGAGCGCGACGGTGGGGCCGAGGATCGCGTGGAAAGCATCGACATCGCCGCGCGCCAGCTCGCCCAGAGCCGAGCTTGCGGCGGGCGCGATGGCGTCGAAGATCCCGAGCAACGCGTCGCTCTTGCCGTGCGTGGGCTCGCTGCCGATTCCGTCGCCGGCGATCAGCTCCGCGTAATTGAAGTCATCTCCCGTGTACATACGCACGCCGGGAGGGAGCTTGCGGCGCATCGCGATTTCCTTGTCCTTGTCCAACAGCGAAATCTTGATGCCATCAACCTTCTGCGGGTGGGCGGCGATGATGCCCAGCGCAGTTTCCATCGCGGCATCGATGCCGGCGGCGCTCCCGGTTGCTTGCGTGCCAGTCCAATATCCGGCCAGTGCCGGATCGAACATGTCACCGAGCCAATGCAGGATCACCGGCTGCTTCGCTTGAGACAGGACGCGGCTGTATACGCGCTCGTAGTCCGCGGCACTCGATGCCACTCGCGCGAGGGCGCGGCTCGCCATCACGATCAGTCGGCCGCCGATTTTCTCGATGGCGGCCATCTGCTGTTCGTAGGCTTCGATGACCTGGTCCACGCTTTGCACGTCTTCCGGCGCGAGCTGGTCAGTTCCGCAACCGGAGGCGACGAGCGCGCCTGGGATGTCCTTGGCCGCATCCACGCAGCGTTGAATCAGTTCGAGTGACGTCGGCCAGTCCAGCCCCATTCCGCGTTGCGCCGTATCCATGGCTTCCGCGACACCCAGTCCCAGCGACCACAAGTGCCGGCGATAAGCGATCGTGGCATCCCAGTCGATCGCGCATTGCACCCAGGGATCGATTGCGGCGCGCGGATCGGCGACGACGTGCGCCGCGGAATACGCGATGCGATTGAACCGAATGTTCGTGCTCGATCGAGCGGGCGCAGCGCCGCGCAACGTATAGGTCGCCAATTCGCGGCCGGCGCTTGGCAATGTCAGCGAGAGAGCCATTGCGCGCGCCTCAGACCGCCAGCGCTGGAACGTCGATCCAGCGCCGCTCGTTCCAGCTTTGCAACGCAGCTTCCACCAGTTGCACGCCCTTGGCGCCTTCGGCAAGGTTCCAGCGATACGGCTCGTTCTCCACCACATGACGGATGAAGTGCTCCCACTGGATCTTGAAGCCGTTGTCGTAGACCTGGGTGTCGGGTACTTCCTGCCACTGCTCGTAGAAATTCATCGTCTGCTTTTCGTCGGGGTTCCATACCGGCCGGGGCGTGGTCACGCGGCTCTGCGCTTTGCAGGACGACAGGCCCGCGACGGCGGAACCGTGAGTTCCATCGACATGAAAAGTGACAAGGTCGTCGCGGCGTACGCGCGTCGCCCACGACATGTTCATCTGCGCTATGACGGGCTCGCCGTTGTGGCCCGTCAACTGCGCGGTCGCATAGGCCGCGTCGTCCGCTGTTGCGACATACGCCTGGCCCGACTCATCCCAGCGTTGCGGAATGTGCGTGGCGCCAATGCAGGAGACCGACTTCACCTCGCCGAACAGGTTGTCGAGTACGTAGCGCCAGTGGCACATCATGTCCAGGATCATCCCGCCGCCTTCCTCCTTGCGATAGTTCCAGCTGGGACGCTGGATCGGCTGCAAGTCGCCCTCGAACACCCAGTAGCCGAATTCGAGCCGCACCGACAGCATGCGGCCGAAGAATCCCGCGCGCCGCAACAGGTCGAGCTTGCGCAGGCCCGGCAAGAACAGCTTGTCTTGGACGGCCCCGTTCTTCAGCCCCGAGGCTTGCGCCAGGCGAGCGATTTCCACGGCTTCGTTCAGGTTGGTGGCGATGGGCTTTTCGCAATAAACGTGCTTGCCGGCGCGCAGCGCCTTGGCCAGGAGCGTGGGCCGCATCTGCGTGGTGCCGGCGTCGAAGAAGATCGCGTCGTCGCGATTGCCCAGCGCCTGGTCGAGATCGGTCGTCCAGCGTTCGATCCCGTGCGCTTTCGCCAACGCGGCGATCTTTTCCGCGTTACGGCCAACCAGCACCGGATCGGGCATGCACAAGTTGCCATTGCTCAGCGGCACGCCGCCTTGCTTGCGAATGGCGACGATCGAGCGAATCAAGTGCTGGTTCATGCCCATGCGCCCGGTGACGCCGTGCATGATGATTCCGAGTCGCTGGGTGGCCATGTGCGCTGCCTCTCGCTTTCGTAATTAACTGTATGGTGAATTATAAGAGAGGGCGAGGCGGGTGCAAACCGCCGGGCACGCAGCGCTTCAGCTCCTGAGCACGTAGCCGAGGATGACGTCACACATGTGGGTCAGCCGCTCGTTCTTGGCTTTGGCCGACAGCAGGTCGCGCCCGAAAATCGCGGACAGGGTGTGGCTGTTGGAGAGATAGAAATAGGCGAGGCCCGCGATGGAGACATAAAGCTGCACCGGGTCGATGCCGCCGCGAAAACTGCCGTCCTTGCGCCCGCGCTCCAGGATCTGCGCCAGCATTTCGATCAGGGGCGAATTCATTTCGCGGGCCCGCTTCGATTCCTGCAAGTGGCGTGCGCGGTGCAGGTTGGCGCTGTTGAGCAGAGTGAGAAACTCCGGGTGCGCCAGATAGTAGTTCCAGGTGAACTCGACCAGGCGGCGAACGGCGTCCGCCGGCTTCAAATCGAGCAGGTGCAACTTGTGTTCCTGCTCGCGGATGTCGCGATAGGCCTGCTCCAGCACCGCCTGGAACAGCTTCTCCTTGTCCTCGAAATAGTAGTAGATCAGTCGCTTGTTCAGGCCGGCGCGCTCCGCGATGCGATCCATCCGCGCGCCGCCCAGTCCGAACTCCGCGAACTCGTCGCGAGCCGCCGTTAAGATGGTGCCTTGCGAGCGGTCTGCATCGCGCTGGCGCTCTTCCGTGGCGGGGGCAGCGTCTCGCGTCATGGCGCGATAATTCACTGATTGGTTAATAAAGTCAAGCACATGCCAAACACCATCCCAGCCTCTCAACTTGCCGGCCATCTGGTCGTCGAATGCCTGGCGGAGCAAGGCGTGACGCACGCGTTCGGCGTGCCCGGCGAAAGCTATCTTGCAGTGCTCGATGGGTTTCACGCGTATCGCGACCGCGTCCGCCTCATCATCAATCGCCAGGAGGGCGGGGCAGCGTACATGGCGGAGGCGCATGGCAAGCTGTCGGGGCGTCCCGGCGTGTGCTTCGTCACGCGCGGTCCGGGGGCGACCAATGCATCGATCGGCGTTCACACCGCATTCCAGGACTCGACGCCCATGGTGCTGTTCGTCGGTGACGTCGCCAGCGATCAACGCGACCGTGAAGCCTTCCAGGAACTCGACTACACCAGCTTTTTCGGGCCCAGCACCAAAGGCATGGCGAAACGGGTGGAGCGCATCGATGATCCGGATCGCATTCCCGAATACGTCGCACGCGCTTTTGCGACGGCCATGAACGGCCGGCCGGGACCGGTGGTTTTGGTACTGCCCGAAGACATGCTCACCCGTTCCACGTCGGCGCGGCCGCTGCCACGCATCGAGCCGGTGCAGGCGTGGAGTGACCCAGGGTCACTGCGTGAACTGCGTGAGTTGCTGCTGCAGGCCAGACAGCCGTTCGTCATCGCGGGTGGCGGCGGATGGACACCGCAAGCCGCACAGGCCCTGGAGCGGTTCGCGGAAAACTGGCAATTGCCGGTGGGCAACGCATTCCGGTTCCAGGACATCTTCGACAATCATCATCCGCTGTACGCAGGCGACGTCGGCATCGGGCTGAACCCGAAACTTGCCGCGCGCATCAAGGACAGCGACCTGATCCTTGCGATCGGGCCGCGCCTGGGCGAAATGACGACGAGCGGCTACACCTTGCTGCAGGTGCCCAAGGCCGCGCAGAAGCTGGTGCATATCCACGCGAGCGCCGAGGAACTCAATCGCGTGTACCAGGCCGATCTCGCGATCAATGCAACGATGAATGCCGCGGCACGTTCCTTGGAAGTGCTCACGGCTCCAGCCGAGTTGCCGTGGGCCGCGTGGACGCAGGCGGCCCACGCCGACTATGAAGCGAACCTGGTGCCTCAGCCGCTTGCCGGCTTGAGTGAAGAAACGTCGGCGTGCGTCGTGGACATGCCCGCGATCGTCGCGGCGCTGAAAAAGCATTTGCCGCAAGACGCCGTGCTCACCAATGGCGCCGGCAACTTCGCGAGCTGGGTCCATCGTTTCTTCAAGCACCATGGACTGGTCAAAGGCCTGAAGACACAACTGGCGCCCACCGTGGGCGGCATGGGCTACGGCGTGCCGGCCGGCATCGCAGCGAACATCGTGAGCGGACGCACGGTGGTGACGATGACGGGCGACGGCGACTTCCTGATGAACGGCCAGGAACTGGCGACAGCGGTTCAGCATGGCGCGAAAACGATCGTCGTGTTGCTGAACAACGGCATGTACGGAACCATCCGCATGCACCAGGAGCGCGAGTACCCGCGGCATGTCAGCGGCAGTGAGCTCGCGAATCCCGATTTCGCCGCGCTCGCCCGCGCCTATGGGTACGCCGGGGTCCGCATCGCTCGCACGGCGCAGTTCGAGCCGGAGTTCATCGCCGCCCTCGAGCGCAAGCAAGGCACCCTGATCGAAGTCATGCTGGATCCGCAAGTGATCACCACGCGCGGCACCCTGAGTGCAATCACCGAGAGCGCGCTGAAGAAAAAGTGAGCATGTGGTCCTGGGCTCGCGTGGGATCCAGCGGCGAGCGTGGATGGCGAGCCAAATCCGCCATAACAACTCCTAAAGAAAAAAGGGCCGCGCAAGCGGCCCTTTTTGCATCAGCGCAAGTTCGATTACTTCACGTGCTTGCCGATCAGGCCGGCCATCTCGAACATGGAGACCTGCGCCTTGCCGAAGATTTCCTTCAGCTTGGCGTCGGCGTTGACCATGCGCTTGTTGACGGAGTCCTGCAGCTTGTTCTTCTTGATGTAGGCCCACAGCTTGCTGACCACTTCGGTGCGGGGCAGCGGTGCCGAACCGACGACGGCCGCGAGTTGCGGGCTGGGCGTCAGCGCCTTCATGAATGCGGCGTTGGGAGTGCGCTTCTTTGCGGGGGCCTTGGCCTTCTTCGCAGCTTTTTTTGCCGGAGCTTTCTTCGCTGCGGCCTTCTTCGCCGGTGCCGCCTTCTTGGCCGGAGCCTTCTTCGCGGCGGCCTTCTTTGCCGGAGCCTTCTTCGCCGCGGATTTCTTCGCGGGTGCTTTCTTCGCAGCCTTTTTCGCAGTTGCCATGATCATTTCCTTCTAGAAGTTGATTAATCACCAATGAGAACCTGCATTCCCTCTGGCACTCGGATGCTACTGGAGAAAAAACGCGTTTCCAAGCGAAAAATGGCTTTTTTCACTCTGGCGTGTCGCTTTTTCACTCGGCACGAGCCGGCGATTTCCCTGCAGGAGACCGCGAAAACGCGCTAAGCGGTCGCTCTGGGAGGCCACGTCGCCAGCAGCACGCCCGCTAACGCGAGCGCAAATGCGGCCAACTGCAGGCCGCTCAGCGGTTCGTGAAGGGCGATCACACCGACGAGCGCAGCAGATACCGGCAGCATGACGGTGAAGACGCCGCCCTGTGCCGCGGGCACTCGTTTGAGCCCCGTCATCCACAGCCAGACGCTCCACACGCTGGCCGCCAGCGAGTAAAACACGAGGAGCAGCCAGATCGGCGGCGGCAGATCGCGTACATCGAAGCGCAGCGCCGAGTAGATGCCCAGCGGTGTGATCAGCGCGAATCCCCAGAGGTTGATCAGCGCTGTGATGCGTTTCGCGCTGATGGTGCGTGTGAGCTTCTTGCCGATGACGGCATAGGCGGCCTCGCAAAGCACGGCGCCGAACACCAGCAGGTTGCCCAGCCACGGCGTCTCGCTCGCTCCAGCCTCCGCGCGCGTCGCAGCGCTGGGACTCGCCCCGCCGAGCAGCGCCATGCCGCAAACCGCGCATGCAACCGCCAGCCAGATGCGTGCGGCGATGCGTTCGCGCAGGAACAGCCAGCTGAAAACGGCCACCACGGATGGGATCGAGGCCATCACGACGCCGGCCGATACAGCGCTCGTCATGCTGACGCCGTACAACATGCAGATGGAGAACAGGAAATTCCCGAGGAAGGATTCCAGGAACAGGAGGAGCCGCATTCGGCTGTCGATCAACGGTTCGTCGGCGGGTTTGCGCAGCCACGGGAGCATTGCAAGGCCGCCGATCCCAAAGCGCATCCAGGCCAGCAGGAATACGGGGATGGCGGCGACCAGCGGCTTGGAAAGCGCCACGTAGCTGCCCACGAGCGACATCGAAAGCGCCAGGCATGCGTATGCGAACAGACGCTGGCGGCGCAGGCTCATGGACAACGGGTCGCTTTCAAGACGTTCGCATCATGCATGAGGCGATCTGCGCGGGTCTTGGGCAAGGTCGTGCGGCCCTTTGCGGCGCCGGCAGACCGGCGCTGCGGCGCTCGTTTCATGAAGCATCAATGCGTTTCACATTGAGAAATTACTGAATGCTGCATCGCGACAAAATTTCTCAATATGAGAGAACAGATCCCGCATTGAGAAAATCACCATCTAAGTGGCTGATTTTAAAGAAAATAAAATATCTCTTCTATAAGACATAAGAGAGTTCATAGGTCTTCTACAAGACTTAAAGTTCATTCCATCGATTGCGCGCTTTCGAATGCCAACCGAACGAATCTTCAACAACCTCGGAGTGAACTCATGACGACCCACTGGACCCACCTGACGCGCGAACAGCAGATTGCCCAACTCGAAACCGACTGGGCCGAGAACCCGCG
>Ga0207652_10004500_pt1 | contig 11323 bp, 9 predicted proteins | sample KBSC63BmetaG_FD_184334 | JGI IMG/M metagenome (GOLD analysis project Ga0207652, IMG submission 184334) | Corn rhizosphere microbial communities from Kellogg Biological Station, Michigan, USA - KBS C6-3B metaG (SPAdes) (version 2) | ecosystem: Host-associated > Plants > Roots > Rhizosphere ... | reverse complement strand
GGGGTGGGGTGGGGAATCTCCCCCGACGGGATCGTCACGGAAGTCCGACCTCCCCCGTCCCTGTGACGCCTCCGTCACGGAAGTCCGACCTCCTCCCGTCCCTGTGGCGCCTCCCCCACGGAAGCCTCACGGCCCGGGCGCCTCATGGGGGTCACAGCCTGCCAGGACCCCCATGAGGCGCCCGGGACACCCGCCACCCCATCTCGGACGGCCGCCCCGACACCGGACAACCCTCGGACCCCCGCCCGGGCCCCAGACAACGCCCGGACGGCCGCCCCGCCGCAGAATCGACCGCTCAGGCCGGAACCGCAGCAAGGATCTCGGCGCCAGTCGGCATACCCTCGCGGGCGCCCTGCTTGCCGACCGAGATCGAGGCGGCGGCCACCGCCAGCTCCACCGCGCGGTGGAGGTCGTCGCCGGCGGCGAGGCGGGTGGCGAGGACGCCGTTGAATGTGTCGCCGGCGCCGGTGGTGTCGACCACCGTGGCGGCCGGGGCGGGCAGTTCGAAGGTCTCTTCCCCATCCGCGACGAGGACGCCGTCGCCGCCGCGGGTGACGATCACCGGGGCGCCGCTCCGGCCCGCGAGGGCGCGGGCGGCCGCTGCGAGATCATGGGACTCGGCCGCGTCGCCGTGCCGCGCGAGGCTGCTCGCATCGGCAGCCAGGTCGCCCCGCCCGCCGGCGTCGCCCGGCCGCGCAGGGTCGCTCGCATCGCCCGCTACATTGCCCGGCTCACCGGCGTCACCCGGCCGCGCAAGGCTGCTCGCATCGGCCACCACATCACCCGCCCCGCCGCCCTCCCCCAGTCGCGCCAACAAGTCCCGCAGCTCGCCGGCGTTCGGGGTCAGGATCGCGCCGCGGGGGACCGAGCGCTCGACCGCCGGGGTCGGCGGCGCCGGGTTGAGGACGCAGGGCAGGCCGGCGGCCGTGGCGACGTCGACCGCGGCGAGCACCGCCTCGTCGGGGATCTCGGTCGAGACGAGGACGCAGCCGAGCGCGGCGAGGCGCGGCTCGAGGGCCGCCCGCACCGCGGCCGCGCCGAGCGCCCCGTTGGCGCCCGCCCCGACCGCGATCTGGTTCTCCCCGGCGGCGTCGACGACGATCAGGGCGACGCCGGTCGACTCCCCCTCCATCCGCGCGACGCCGGCGACGTCGACCCCGTCGGCGCGGAGGAGGTCGAGCGTCTCGGCACCGGTCGGGTCGGCCCCGACCGCGCCGACCAGGACGACCTCCGCCCCCGCACGGGCCGCCGCCACCGCCGCGTTGGCCCCCTTGCCGCCGCCGAAGCTCCGCGGGCCCTCGCCGACCACGGTCTCCCCGGCCTGCGGCAGCCGCTCGCTGCTGACCACCAGGTCGACGTTGATCGCGCCGACCACCGCCAGGCCACGGGCCCGAGCGCTCACCGCGGCGCCGGCGGCCCCACCGACTCCCGTTCCATCAGCGTGGTCGGGAAGGGCATCGGCGGAGTCGCCTCCTCCTCCTCGTCGGCGATCAGGGCGAAGAGAAGGCGGGCGGCGGCGGCGCCGAGGTCGGTCGCCGGCTGCCGGATCGTGGTCAGCCGCGGCGTCACCAGCGAGGCCGTCGGGACGTCGTCGAAGCCGACGATCGTCAGGTCGGCGGGGACCTGGATCCCCTGGCTCCGGCAGTACTCGAGGGCGCCGAACGCCATCAGGTCATTCGCGCAGATCAGCGCCGTGGGACGCTCGGCGGGCGCGACGTCGAGCGCCTTCGCCGCCAGCTCGTAACCGGAGCGCTGGCGATAATCGCCGCCGAGGAACGGCACCTCGTCGGGGTTGTGGCCCGCCGCGGCAAGCGCCTCACGGTAGCCCGCCAGGCGCTGGTCGGCGCTCCAGAGCGGGGCCGGACCGCCGATCAGGGCGATCCGCTGGTGCCCCGCGCCGATCACGTGCTGGGCGATCTCGCGCGCCCCGCGCCGGTTGTCGGCGACCACCGCGGGCAGCTTGAAGCCGGGCATCTGCTCGTCGACCAGGACGACCGCCCCGGAGCGGGTCAGCTCCAGGATCAGCGACGGCAGGGTGCCGGTGGCGGAGAGGTAGACGACCCCGTCGAGGCGCTGGCTGCGCAGCAGCTGGGCGTAGAAGTCGTCGCTCTTGCCGGTCGTCTGGGGCACGCAGAGGACCACCAGCACGCCGCGCTCCGACGCTTCCCGCTCGACCCCCTCGGCGACCAGCGCGAAGTACTGGTTGGCAAGGTCGGGCACGATCAGGCCGATCGTCGAGGCGGAGCGCCGCTTCAGGCTGCGCGCCGACTCGTTCGGGGTGTAGTTGAGGATCCGGATCGCGTCGAGCACGCGGGCGCGCCGGTCGCTGGCGACCGGGCCGGAGTCGTTGAGGACGTAGCTCACCGTGCTCAGCGACACGCCCGCGTGAGCGGCGACGTCCTTCATCGTTGGTCGGCGCTGCTTCGCCATCTGCTCCCCCCTACACGTCCGCGGTGACTCTCCCGCCGGCCCAGAGGATGATCGACGACCAGAGCTCGGCGTAGTCGGTCCACTCTACGAACTCCGGAGGCGCCCAGTGGGGCGCGCAATCGGAGGCGAAGGCGGCGGTACGACCGCGACCGTACTCGGAGACGACGAGCAGCGGATCCTCGCCGACGGTGGCGACGACGGTCGCGCCCTCCTTCGCCCGCAGGCGGTTGTACCCGAGCAGGCGCGGCCACTCGTCGGCGACGCGACCGAGCGCCGGGTGGCCGACCGCGGCGACCTCCGGGACGACGCCCTGCGGCACCTCGACCCGGTCGTCGTGGTCGAGCATCTCCACCGGCAGCACCTCCGCCAGCGGGCTCTCGGCGTACCGCGCGCGGCCGTCGATCCCGGTGAAGGACAGATAGCCGCCGACCATCACCAGGCCGCCGCCGGACTCGACGTAGGCGGCGATCTCGGCCAGCCGGTTGGTGGTGACTTCGGAGCGCAGGAACGTCTCGTCGCTGAGCAGGAACGAGTTGGCGCCGACGTCGGAGATGATCACCGCGTCGTACTCCGACAGCGCCTCGCGATCGCGCGGAAAGCGGCCCGAGATCTCGTGCGCCCGCACGTAGGTGACCTCGATCCCGGCCCGGGTCAGCGATTCGATGAAGACGGTGCCGCCCTCCTCGTACTCGGTCGAGTGGAAGTGGTCGAACCCCTTCATGTGGACGGTGTGCTTGACCCACGACTCGCCCGCGACCAGGACCTTGACCCGGTGGTTGCCGTTCGCGCCGGACATCAGGCGTTCTCCAGCAGGCGGTCGCCGACGTGGTCCGGCAGCACCCGCGCCTCGCTGGCGGGGACCTCGGCCAGCTCCCGCATGTCCCAGCCGATCATCTTCTCCGGCACCAGCTCGAAGTAGCGCCGCCCGGCGAACTCGCCGAACTCGAAGTAGGCGTCCGCGTAGGGGTGGTTCTTGTAGAAGTACTTCTGTCGCACCAGCTCCTGCAGCTGGTCGAAGAGGGCGGCGTCGTCGATCGGCTCCATCGTGCCATGGATGCGTACCCCGTGGACGGTGGCGTACTCGTCGCCGCCGTCGACCAGGGCCGCGAGCGGCCGGCCGGCCTCGAAGTTGGCGCCGTGTTTGGAGGCCGCGTCCACGGGGATGAAGATCCGCCGTTCGTGGACCACCAGCCAGAGCGGCGAGAGGTAGATCGAGCCGTCCTCGTTGGCGGTGGCAAAGCGGATCGTCTTCGCCCGCTCCAGGAACTCCCAGCGCTTGGCGCCGCGCAACGGCGCGAAGGTGCTCGCGGTCACCGGCTTGACGTCGGCCATGTCACTCTCCCCTCAGTGCGGTGAGCTTTTCGGAATATTCCTTCGCGTCGGCGAGGCCGACCCGCGGCGACGGGCCGCTGGTCCAGAAGAACTTGGATTTCACCCCGGTCGCTTCGAGCGTGTACTTGAAGCCCGCCGGCAGGAAGATGTGCTCGCCCTCCTTCGCTTCGAGCACGATCTGGCGCCCGGCGGCGTCCTCCACCCGCAGCTTGATCCGCCCTTCGAGGCAGAAGTGCGACTCGTCGAAGTTGCTCTGGTCCCAGTGGTAATCGCCGTGGTCGGGCTCCATGTAGCAGTAGCCATGCCGGAAGTAACGGGCGTCGTCGCGCTCGCGCGAGACGAAGATCGCGGTGTCGATCCCGGTGTTGAATTCGAGCCGCGGCAGGGCGTCGATCTCCGCCTCGTCGATCACTTTCGGGTACCTCATGGCGTTCTTGGCTTTGGGATCGTGGTCGGGCAACGTGTCCTCGCTCTGGTCGATTGCCGCCAAGCGGCTGGTCGAAACGGTTCTGTAAATGTGGGCTAGGATCGCCTCAATGAGAGTTGTACAGGGAGCATATTCGTTTTCACCGTACAGCGATTCGGGAACTTGGTCAATGCGCGGAGCACGGGTACGGACCGATGAGCGGCGTTGACGCCAGTGCGATCCCCGTGGTCGTCGACTGCGACCCCGGCATCGACGACGCGCTGGCCCTTGCCCTGCTCGCCGCCAGCCCGGAGTTCGACGTGCGCGCCGTCACCACGGTCTGCGGCAACGTCCCGGTCGAGTTCGCGACCGAGAACGCGCGCCGCGCCCTGCATGCCTTCGGCCGCGGCGACGTCCCGGTCTGCCCCGGCGCCGCCCGCCCGCTCGTCCGGGCCAACCCGCCCTACGCTCCGATCCACGGCCTCAACGGCCTCGGCGGGGTCGAGCTGCCGGCGGTGACGCCGAGCCGCCCGGCGGAGCCCGCGATCACGTCCCTCGAGCGCGTGCTCGAGCCGGCCGCGCCGGGCGAGATCACGGTGATCGCGCTGGCGCCGCTCACCAACCTGGCGCTGCTCCTCTCGCTGCGGCCCGACCTCGCCGACCGGATCGGCCTGCTCGCCACGATGAGCGCGACGATCGACCGCGGCAACGTCACCCCGGCGGCGGAGTTCAACGTCTGGGCGGATCCCGAGGCCGCCTACCGGGTGCTGGCCGAGGGGAAGCTGCCGACCCGCCTCTTCCCCCTCGCGGCGACCCGCAAGGCGGCGCTCGACGAGTCCCAGCGCCTGGAATTGGCGAGCTGGTCGCCCGCCGGCGCCTCGCTGGCGGAGATGATCCTCGGCTACGACGACCAGGTTACCGGCGCGGGCTGGCCCCTCCACGACGCGATGGTCGTCGCGCAGCTCCTCGAGCCGGAGATCGTCCAGCTGCGCACCGCGGCGGCGGTCGACGTCGACACCACGACGGGTCCGAACCGCGGCGCCACGACGGTCACCTGGGAGGGCGAGCCGCCGCGGCCGCTCGAGGTCGCCATCGACGCCGACCCCGAGCGTTTCCGGGCCCTGCTCCGCGAGCGGATCTCCCGCCTCGCCCGCTCGTAACCGGCGTAGATGGCGGATTCCACACGGGCCGGGGACGGAAGCTGGCGCCTCGGGACTGTGCGCAGGGATTGCTGTCGCCTCGCGGCTGATTGGCGGCCCCGGCGGGCTATGGCCGCCCATCAGCCGCCGGGCCGGGGAGGCTTCGAAGGGGACGGAGTTCCGGGACGAAGCCGTGCGCTTCGGGACGAAGGCGCACGAGGGGCGCGCGGAAGGGTCACTTCTCCTCCTTCCGTGACCTTCTCCACGGATCCGCGCGCCTTTCGTGGCGCCGGATCCGTCGCTCGCTGAGTCATGGGCGCCCTGGCGCCCTCAACTCAGCGAGCGTCGGGGGCCACGCAGGGAACTGTGCCGTCCCTCCCCGCAGGCGCCCGCAGGCCACCCGTCCCTCAGGCTCGGCCCCGCGAAATCGTCGATCTGGTTCATCCGGCCGCATCCGCCGCGGAACCGAGCGCGCTCGCCTACCCTTCCTGGATCTTGATGCGGCGAACCATCTCGCTCCTCGCCGTCGCGGCGGTTGGCGCGGCGCTCTCCATGCCTGCGGCGGCGAATGCCGCGGACTCTCCGGCCTGGGCGCCGGACGTGCCCTGGGGCGCGGGGTGCGAACCGGCGCCGAGTGTCGCGCAGCGGACGGCGGCGAACTGTGGCGCGACGCTTGTCGACGGCGAAGCGGTGCCGCCGCGGGGTGCACCGCCGGTGGTGAGGCGCGTCATCGCCGCCGCCGACGAAATCGACAACCGGCCCTATATATGGGGCGGCGGTCATGCGGCCTTCATCGCCAAGGGGTACGACTGCTCGGGCGCCGTGAGCTATGCGCTCCACGGCGCGGATCTCCTCGGCTACACCCTGGTCAGCGGGCAGCTCGCCCATTACGGCTCCCCCGGCTCCGGCAGGTGGATCACCATCTACGCCAACGCCGAGCACGTCTTCATGGTCGTCGCCGGGCTCCGCTTCGACACCCGCAACGACCCCGAAGGCATCAGCGGCCCACGCTGGAAGATGGCCGCCCCGGAAGCGAGCATCCTGCCCAAGTTCGCGGTGCGGCACCCCGCGGGCCTGTAACCGCCGGCTCTCCCTCGCAGCTCGACCTCGGCACATCCGACGCGCACCTCACCGCGGTGGGTGGCCGCACGGCGGTGCTCATGGCCTGGAGCGGCTTCAGCTGCTCTCGGGCGCCAGGTCGGCTCCAAGCACCGCCGGGTCGACTTCGGGAGCCGAGACCGGCAGGGTGAGCGGCGCGCGGTCGAGCTCGCTCGGTGCTTCCGGGGCCTCGCGCGGGCGGCGGCGGCGGTCGGCGTGGCCGAGGTAGAGGACCAGCTCCCAGTTGGCGGTGCCCTCCGGCGTCGGCTTGAGCGCGGCGGGCGCGCGGGGGGCCATCTTCTTCGGCCCCTGCGGCTTGTAGAGCCAGGAGACGACGTTGACCCAGATGTCGGCCAGCGAGGTACGGACGCCGATGAAGGCGATGATCGCGTAGGCGCCGAGCAGACCGTTGATCGCCGCGAAGACCGCGTTCGACCAGAGGTCGTGCTGGTAGGCGACCTTGAAGGTGTAGACCGACCAGCCGACCAGGAGGTAGGGCAGCGTCACGTACATGAAGGCCGGCACGGTGCGGTTGCGGACCTTCGGCGTGCGCATGAATTTGCCCTTGGCGCCGGTCAGCGCCTGGACGATCGAGCTGATGCTGCCCGCCAGGTTGACGGGCAGGAGCAGCAGGTTGAAGCCGTAGATGCGGAGCGCGTCGGTGTATTTGTAGCCGCAGTACTTGAGGTCGATCGCCATCACCACGAAGTAGGGGATCGCGACCGCGTAGGTGAGCGGCGAGACCAGGTGGCCGTTGAAGGGGATGATCATCAGGCAGAGGACGAAGAGCGAGGCCCAGAAGGTCGAGGCCATGTAGTTCAGGCGCAGCAGCAGCTCGCCGATCGACGTCCGTTCGCCGCGCTTGCGGCGCTCGCGCACCGCCCGCCAGAGGTTCGGCAGGATCAGCAGGCCGCCGTTGGCCCAGCGGTTGCGCTGGATGCAGAGCGAGCCGAAGTCGGGCGGCGTGGCGCTGAAGGCGAGCCGCTCGTTGTAGTTGTGGAGGGCCCAGCCGCCCGCCGCGAGGTCGATCGTCGACTCGGTGTCCTCGATCACCGTGCGGTCGGAGATGTAGCGGTAGATCTTGAACGGGCCCTTGTATTCGACCTGCTCGATGTCGGCGAGGGCGCTTTTGCGCAGGACCGCGTTGGCGCCGACCCAGAAGGTCGCGTTGTTGTAGGTCATCCCCTGGTGGATGATGTGCTGGAGGTCGGTGGTGGCGCCGGCGATCCGCTCGATCCGCGTCGCCGCGCCGGGGAAGGCGCTGTAGGGAGACTGGGCGACGGCGACGTTCTGGTGCTCCTCGCACTCCATCAGGTGCACGAGCCGCAGGCAGTACTCGGGCATGATCACGCTGTCGGCGTCGATCGTCAGCACGTAGTCGGATTCCGGCACCACGAGGTCGGCCTCGTGCTCCTCGCACGAGGTGAGGAAGAGGCCGGCCGGGGTCTCGTCTTCGCGATAGGCGCCGCCCATCAGGCCGATGTAGCTGTTCAGGTTCATCGCCTTGTTCGGCTCGGCCGAGAGCGAGGCGTAGCGCTTGCGCTGGAAGCTCGACACCTCGCAGCGGAAGGTCCAGCCGAGGCGGCGGTAGAGCTGCCCCATGCGGTCGGCGCCGATCTTCTCCGGCTCGTCGTCGGCGGCGTTGCGCAGGGCGCCGCCGATCACCGCCAGGTCGGCGGAGAGTTTGCCGAGCACGTGGTTGGCGAAGAACTCCTCGTTGTGGTCGGACACGTGGTAGCGGTCGGAGAGCGAGCGGATCCAGGCGCCCGCGAACTCGTACTCGGCGGCGATCGCGTGGACCTCGGCCGCGGTGGTCGGCAGGGTCGGGTCGGCGGAGCGCTCGAAGGCCTCGAGCGCGCGGTCGAAGCGGCGGCGCGGCTCCGAGAGCAGGCGCTCGACCTCGGCCGGGAGCGCCTCGGCGCTGTCGAGCAGCTTGCGCGGGCCGGCGTAGCGCGGGTTCGGCGGGTCGTCGACGAGGAGGACGACGCGCAGGTCGGGGTACTCCTGCAGCGCGGTCGAGAGCAGCGTCATCAGGATCACGCCGGGCTCCTCCTGGTAGGAGGGGATCAGCGCGGTGACCGAGGGGCGGCGCTCGGCGTAGAACTCGTCGAGCATCGCGCGCGGCGTGCGGCGGCCGGTTTTGGTCCGGTAGTAGAAGCCGAGCCGGCCGAAGAGGTAGGCGGTGGCAGAGGCGGCGAGCAGGGTGACGGCGGTGAGGAAGCCGACCGTCTCGACCAGGCTCGCGTGGCCCACGACCCCTTCGATCACCTGGCCGTTGACGACGCTGAAGAAGAGCGCCGCCCAGGCGGCGACGGTGAGGACGACCGCGGCGCGGCCGATCGTCATCGTCCAGTCGCCGACGATGCGCGGCACCTGCGGCATCGGGTCCTTCTGGGTGTCGGCGCCCCACTGGCGGCGGGGGCCATCGTTCTTGCGGTGGAAGAGGCTCATCAGCGTTCGGCTCCTGCGGTCGTTTCGGCCCCGGTGGGTTCGGTGGAGTTCGGCTCGCCCGGGTACTTGAAGAGCGGTTCCCAGGGGACGCTCGGGTCGGAGGGCAGTTCGGCCAGCGGCTGTTCGCCCTGCGTGTACCAGCGGGCCCGGTAGGGCAGCTTTTCGAAGGTCACCCGGTCGTCTTCGTGGTAGACCTTCGTCGGCGACCAGGCGGGGTGGTCAGCCTGGTCGAGCCTGACCAGCTTCGGCGCGTGGCTGCCGGCCGGCACCGGGCCGATCGGCTGCCAGGGGCCGCGCGGCGAATCGGCGGCGACGGTGCCGGGCGGGGTGCCCTGGTTCCACCAGCCGGCCTGGTAGATCTGGCCCTGCCAGACGACCTTGTAGCCGCTGACGTAGGCGGCGGCCGGGCGCCAGATCGGGTACGGGCTCTTCGCCGGGTCGTCGGCTTCCGGGGACGGATGGGTCTGCGGCGCGGACGCGGCTTCGGCCTCGGCGCGATGGGCGGTCTTGGTCCCCCGCAGCCCGCTGAAGATGTGGGTGAATTGGAGCGGCCTCTGTTCGACGCCGCTGCAGGTGTTGGAGAGCTCGCCGACCTTGGCGAAGGCGCCGCCGCACTGCTGATCGCGGTTCAGCGACCAGATCGAGACGCGCGGGATGCCGCGCTCCTTGACGAACTTGGCCAGTTCGCGGGCGTCCTCGGTGGTGAAGCGCTCCGCGGTGACGTCGTTGACGCCGATCATCGGGGTGACGCCGACGTGGCCCCAGGCGGCGCCGGCGCTGCTCGGCAGGTCGGCGGCGCGCCAGAGCGTCTGCACCTGCGCCTGGGTGGCGACGAGCGAGCGCTCGATCGTCCCGATCATGTCGTGCGCGGCCCCTTCGCCGGCCCCGAAGTCCATCGTCATCGCGTTGACGCCTTCGAGCTTCACGCCCGCCTTCAACATCGCCTGCACGGCGGCGATCCCTTCGGCGGTGAGGCCGCTGGTCGCGACCGGCAGCGTCATCCACACCTTCAGCGGCTTCCCTTCCGCGGCGCGCTGCCTCTGCACGGCGGCGATCGCCTTCGCCCGCCTGGTGTTGGCGGCGGCGTCCGCGAGGTTGGCGCCCTCGACGTCGAGGTCGATCGCCTTCGCGTGGTAGCGCTCGACCGGTTCCAGGTAGGCCTGCTGGAGCTGTTGCGGGTCGGTGCAGTCGACCGCCAGCTCGGTGTTCGTCTGTCCGCCGTAGGAGATCATCACGCTGCCGCCCTGGCTGCGCAGCTGCGCGGTGCGGGCGTCGAGGTCGAGGCCCTGCTCGGCGTCGTCCAGCGTGTAGAAGTTGCCCCAGGAGGGCGTGCACGGTTCTTCGCCGTCGCTGACCACAAAGGCCAGGTAGACGCTCGAGACCGGGTTCGAGGACGGCAGCTGGAACGGGTAGGTCGGCGTGTTGGTGACGTCTACATAAGGGGAGTAGACCGGCACCGCGTCGGATTTGGCGCTGGCGGCGGGGGTTTCCTTGCTGACCAGCTGCCAGACGCCGAAGCCGATCGCGCAGAGCACGACCAGCAGCACGACGACCCGGATCGCCGACAGTTCACGCGGCGGCGGCTCCAGCGGCGCTTTGGCTTTTTCCTTGACGATGACCATCGGCGTCCCCCCGGTCTTCGGCAGGTCGAAGCGAGGACTTGAGTGCTGGGCGAATCCCGCTCTTTCCACGGTCCTCGCCAGGTACGGGGGGATAACTTCCAACCCTTAGCCCTTGGTAACCCTGTGGGTGACAAAGGGCTAAGGGTTGGGCATGGGGCGCTGGCCGAGCTGGCGACGAGGCAGCACGGGGTCGTCGCGACCAGGCAGTTCGCGGAGCTGGGATATGGCCGGAACGCCGTGGCGAAGGCCGCGAGGGTGGGACGACTCCATCGGGTGCACCGGGGCGTCTACGTGGTGGGGCAGCGAGGGCTCACCTGGCAGGGACGGTGCATGGCGGCGGTGCTCGCCCGCCATCCCTCGGTCGCCAGCCATCTCTCGGCGGCGTGGATCTGGGGACTGCTGCGCTCGCGGCCGGAACGGATCCACGTCACCTGTCGGAGCCCACGGCCGCGCGAGCGGCCGTTCGTCGTCCACACGGCCGACCTGGCGCCGCGCGACCTGGCGCGGCGCGACGGGATCCCGGTCACCTCGCTCTCGCGGACGATCCTCGACGTCGCGGCGACCAGCCGCGAGCGGACGGTCGCCCGCCACATCCAGCTCGCCGACGACCTGAAGGTCTTCGACCTGCGCGAGATGCACGACCTGCTCGAGCGCACGAAGGGGCACCGCGGGCAGGCGAAGGTCCGCGCCGCCCTCGACCTCCAGGAGGAGAACCCGCCGTTCACCCGCTCGGGGCTCGAGCGCAGGTTCCTGGAGCTGGTGCGGGAGGCGGGGCTTCCCGAGCCGTCGATGAACTTCTTCGTCGCCGGCCACGAGATCGACGCCTGGTGGGAGGCGGAGCGCTT
>Ga0207652_10004499_pt1 | contig 11325 bp, 11 predicted proteins | sample KBSC63BmetaG_FD_184334 | JGI IMG/M metagenome (GOLD analysis project Ga0207652, IMG submission 184334) | Corn rhizosphere microbial communities from Kellogg Biological Station, Michigan, USA - KBS C6-3B metaG (SPAdes) (version 2) | ecosystem: Host-associated > Plants > Roots > Rhizosphere ... | reverse complement strand
ACAGAACGAACTCGACCGCGGCCGCGCCTCGCGTCTCCCTGACGAACCTCGCAATGGCGGCGCGCGCGGCGGCGGTCATTGCACGAGCGCTTGACGGATCGCCGAGCCGCCCGACGGCGGGATCAGCCCGGCGACGGCGCATTGCGTCTGGTGCTCCATGAAACGGACGCCGCCGTTCGACCTGAAGATGTCGCTCACCAGCGCGAAACAGTCCTGCGCGCCGACAGCGGCATTTGTCGCGTGGGTCACATCGCCATTAAGCGTCACGTCTGCGTGAGGCATGTAGACCAGACCCGTAATCCGCCAGGACACCGAATTCGCGCCGGTTTGAGTATATTGGACTTGAGTAGTTTGAGATGGATCAGTGTAGATCGCAACACCAGACCAGTCTCCCGACTGCGGTGCAGCGATATCGATAACACCTTTACCATTCTGCTCGATGGTATAGCTAGTCGTCGTCGATCCTGTAAATATCAAAGTGACTCCGGAAGACGGTCCTGATTGAAAGGTCTTTCCGTTTAGCAACAGAGGACCATTTACCAACTCTATTATACCAGTCCCACTAGTCGTCACGTCTCCCGTGATATTTAGACCACCGCAATATATCACTGGCGTTGCGGAAAGTGCGATATTGCCGCCACTAAGCGTCTTTATAGGGTCCGTCGGATTACACGTATTAGGTGGAATTTTCGAAGCTAGGTACGCATATGGGTCCGTGATGACTGCATTCTTCACGGGACCGCCACACATAGAATCGTTGTTCGTGGCGACAACAGCCAGCGCTCCCTGCGGTTGATTGCAATTCGCGGCGCCGTTGGTTCCGATCGGGCATCCGTTAAATGGCAAGGGCACGACATTGCTGTTTCCCTTCGTTACAATACCGTCGCCGGAGCCAGCCCAATCCATGGCCAACAGGCATAGCGTCGAAGGCAGCACGCGCGCGCTCGCGACCGAGAGCGCCGCTATGGTCTGGCCGCGGCCGAGGCCGTTGCTCAGGGCCGCATCCCCGCGGAAGCCGACCATCCGCAACATGTTGACCGGGACGACCCGGGTGATCTTGACCCAGTAGCAGGTCGCGCTCGGGTCCGCGGGGCACGCCTTCGTCTTGGTGCTTACCGTGGTGTCGTTGACGCCGTCGGTGAAACCGTAGTTCGTGGCGACCGCAGCGGCTTCCTGAACGAAGGTCGGTTGCGTGGTCGCGCCCGTGTGGCAGGCAGCGGCGACGTCGCAGGTGTTGGTGGCCGCCGCCAGGGCCGCGGAGTCCGCAGCGTTCTGCATCGCCCGGCCGGTGAAATAGAAGCTCGACCCTTCGACCGCCATGCCCATGATCCCGATCATCGGGATCAGCATCAGCACCAGCATGACGCTGACGCCGCCGCGCTGGTCGGCGAGGAAGCGCCTCAGACGCCGGACCGCGAACATCGAAACCCCCTCCGGTTCGCCAGGGTCCGCCACATGTCGCGGCAAAGACGAAGGCTCTCTTCTTTATACCACCGAACAGCATTCGTGAAATCGCAAGCAACCCGCAGGCGAATATTCCTTAATACCTTCTAACACCTGAGGCGTTACGTCGCAGGACCCGGAACAACATGGGGTCTGCCTCAGCCACCGCAGGTGACGGAGGGGGTGACGCCGCTTCGGCCGATCCTGCCTAATCCAGGTTGAGGCGATAGCCTTCGCGGGCCTCGGCGATCAGGAAGCGCGGCGCGGTGACGTCGGGCTCGATCTTGCGGCGCACCTGCCAGGCCAGCACGCGCACGTTCATGTGGTCGGCGTCGCCGCCGCGGCCCCAGATCGCCTCGATGATCCGCTCGTGGCTGACGATCTCGCCCGCCGCCTCGCCCAGCAGCTGGAGGAACTCCGTCTCCTTGCGCGACAGCCTGACCGACACGCCGTCGACGATCGCCCGGCGCGAAGCCACTTCGATCTTCAGGCCGCGATTGGCCGCGCCGCTGCCGATCGGGGCCTCCGGCCGGTCGCGGAGCGCCACGCGGATGCGCGCCAGGAGCTCGCCCACGTCGAACGGCTTGGCCACGTAGTCGCTGGCGCCCAGGTCGAGCGCGGCGATCTTCTCGCGCTCCGAGCCGCGCGCCGAGATCACGATCAGCGGGGCCGAGGATATGGCGCGCGCCTCGCGGATGACGTCCTTGCCGTCCATGTCCGGCAGGCCGAGGTCGACGAGCACCACCCCGAAGGATTGCACGATCATCGCCTTCAGCGCGTCCGAGCCGGTCTTGGCGAGGGTCACCGCATAGCCGGCCTGGATGAGCGTCGCGCGCAGCATGCGCGAGAGCTGCTCTTCGTCCTCGATGACGAGGATCCGCGGTTCGGTCTGGCTCATGCGGCCACCGGTAGGGTCAGGGCGACCTTCAGGCCGCTCTCGCCGTCGTTGCGGTTGCTGGCCCGCACCTCGCCGCCCTGCATCTGCACCAGGCTGCGGGTGATATAGAGCCCCAGGCCCAGTCCTGGGGCCTTCGCCCCCGGGCTGCGGAAGAAGCGGCGGAAAATGTGGTCCTCATTGCCGGACTGGACCCCGACGCCCTGGTCGGTGACCTCAATGACAAGCTTGTCGCCGTCGCGGCGGCCGCGGACGTCGACGATGGACTCTTCGGGACTGAACTTGATGGCGTTCTCCAAGACATTGCCCAGCACCTGCGCGAGCAGGCCGGGATCGGCGCGAACGGGTTGAGGGTCCACCTTGACCTGCAGGAAGCGGCGCGCCCCGCCCGCTTCGCCGAAGGTCTCCCAGACGTCGTAAATGAGGGGTTCGATCAGCACGTCGACCAGGTTGACGTCGATCGAGCCCGACTCCAGGCGCGCCACGCTGAGGAAGTTGTCGACGTAGCGGCTGAGCCGGTTGGCCTGCTCCTTGATGATCAGCAGGAGTTCGCGCCTCACCTCGCGGTCATGCTGGTCAGGCAGGTTCAGGACGCTGGTCACCGAGCCGATGATGCCGGCCAGGGGCGAGCGGAAATGGTGCGAGACGGCGTCCAGCAGGATGGTGCGCAGGTGCTCGCTGCGCGCCATGAACTCCATCTCGGACTTCTCGACGCTGAGGCGGGCGCGCACGATCGCCGAACCGCCCAGGTCCACGAGCGAGCCGGCGATCTCGTCGGCGATCGCCACGTCGGCGGCCGGGCCGAGATAGCGCCAGCGCACGCTGCCGACCATGCGGCCGTCCGCTGCGAGCGGGCGGGCGTGCCAGCCGGCCAGGGGCTCGGCCTCCGACAGCGGCGCGACGCCCGGCGAGGCGAGCACGGTCGAGCCGGCCTGGTCGCGGATCTCCACCCAGCTGCGCGCCATCAGCTTCGCCAGGCTGTCGAACAGGGCGTGGTGGATCACCGCCTCGTCCGTGGTGGTGGAGATCTCGCGGCTGGCCGACACCACCACCTTGAGGGCGCTGCGCTTGGCCTGCAGGCTGTCGGCGATCAACCCCACGCACCAGCCGACCGAGGCGAAGACGATGAGGTTGAGGGTCGCGCTTGGCGTGCGCAGCTCGACGTCGTGCCGCGCGATCACGAAGTCGTTCAGCACGACCGCCGCCAGCAGCCCCGCCGCGACGCCATAGCGGGATCCGAAGACGCCCGCGACGCACAGCGTGGCGACCAGCATGAGCTGCATGCCGCCCTCCACGCCGATCTCGTCGCGCCCCACCAGGGAGGCGAACGCCCCGACCCCGAGGATCAGGTAGGGAATGACCCCGCGGCGGGTCTTCTGGAGCGTCAGCGGCCAGCTGAAATCGGAAGTCTGGCGGCGCGCGAAACCGGCGAGCGAGGCCGCGATGCGCTCGCCGAGCGGCGGCGCCGGCGCGGGAAACTGGGCCGCGGCGCGGCGATCGGCCTGGGCCGTGCGGATCAGCACCGCGAGCCACGGCACGGCGACCGCAGCCACGGCCACCAGCAGGAAGGCGCCGGCCCGGGAATCCACGCGGCCGATCTGCCCGTCGCCATAGAGCCGCGCCGCCACCAGGCCGGCCGCGACCGCCAGGAGCCCGTGGGTCGGGCCGAACAGCACGGCGGCGGCGAGCGCGCCGGTCAGCAGCAGCGCCGGCAGGTAGGCGATCTGGCCGGCGACGACCAGGACGGCGGCCAGACCCGTGGCCGAAACGATGATGAGGACGATGGTGGCGGTGTCGACGAGGGGGTTCCATGCCGGGCCAGGGCGCTCGGCGCCTCCCGCAGCTCCCCTGTCTTGCGAACCCCCCGACATCGACGCCTTCTCCGCGATCGGCCAAGTCACCGATCGCAAATTCTAACAATACCCAACACTGAGGCCTGGGCCTCATGTGGAACGTGACGCCTGAGGCAAGTGCCCGAGCAAGCTTCACCAAACAGAACACTGGATACACGCATTAATACTGTTTTTTCAACCAAAGCCTTCTTGCGATCTCGCAATGTGGGAGATCGCGCCCGTAACGAACCGGGCCGCCGCCGGCGGCGCTCCAAGGGGCTCGCCGGCGAATTCCCGCCTGCGCCGTGGCGTCGGGACCGCCGCGGCCTTCGGATAACGTCGCGATCGAGTTAACGCAAACGAGCTTGGCATTGGCCTCCGCGGCGGCCCAACCCCGCCCTGGCGCTTCTCGCCCGAGGTGAAAAACTCGCCTCTAACGCGAGGAAAAGTCAGAGATTCTCGAAATATTTTTTAACATCTCTTTATTCAAAATCCCGCCGACCGATGCTATATTGAATATTCATTATATTGGGGTGCATCTTATGAAACTTCGTCTCGCGGTCGCCGCCTCGGCGCTGGCGATCTCTCTCGCGACGGCTGGCGCATCGAGCGCGGCCGTCATCACCGCGGACCTGACGGCCAACGGCGCCTCGGGTGGCTTGAATGTCGGTTCGCCCTACGGCACCGTCACGGTCAATGACCTCGGCGGCACGCTGGCCTTCACAGTCGATCTGACCGACGGCTTGGTCTTCCGCAACGCGCCGGACAAGAACCATTGGTCCTTCGGCTTCGATCTGAACGTCGCGACCGGCTCGATCGGCAGCATCGCCGATAACGGCGCCGGGACCTTCACGGTCCAGACGGCCCCGGACAACTTCTCGCCCTTCGGCACGTTCAACTATGTGCTCGAGTGCGACAGCTGCAGCACCGGCTACAACGCCGCTTCGCCGACGCAACTGACGTTCACGGTTACGGCGCCGACTACGCTGACCGTTAACAGCATCGTTGCCAACGGCAGCGGCTACTACTTCGCCGCGGACGTGGCCGACAGCAACGGCTCGACCGGGAACGTGGCTGCGCTGGGCTTCAAGACCCCCGGCGTGCCGGAACCGGCGACCTGGGCGATGATGCTCATGGGCTTCGGCGGCCTCGGCGCGGTGCTCCGCACCCAGCGGCGTCGCCAGGCGCTCAGCGTCGCCTAAGACGAACCTTCCCGACGTCAGGGAAACGGAACCCCGGCCCTCGCGGCCGGGGTTTTTGTTTGCGGGCGCCCTCAGGCCGGCGGCTCTGCAGCCGCTTAGCGCTGCATGTCCATGAGCTGGTCCATGGTCGGCATCATGTTGTGGCTCAGGTGGGTCATGATCCAGACCGAGCCGGCGACGATCAGGAAGACCACCAGCACCCCGAACGCCAGCGCCAGGACGTTGTTGGTGTTGTCGGGCCCTGTCGTGACGTGCAGGAAGAAGACCAGGTGCACGCCCATCTGGGCGATCGCCAGCACGATCAGGGCGACCGGAACGGCCGGCCCCCAGATCGGGCGGTAGCCGGCGATGACGAAGGCGGCGACGGTCAGCACGATCGAAAAGCCAAGGCCCAGGTTGGAGTTGCGCACCCAGTGGCCGGCGCTCTCCTCCGGCTCGTCGCCCGGCGCGTGATCCTCCCGGCGGTTCAGTTCGCCGGTGTAGCGATGCGGGTCGAACTCGAGCTCGCTCATGCGCCGCTCCCCATCAGGTAGACGATCGTGAAGATGCCGATCCAGACGATGTCGAGGGCATGCCAGAACAGGTTGAAGCAGATCAGCCGGTGGATGATCTCCGGGCGGAAGCCCTTCAGCTGGACCTGGGCCATCATGGTCGCAAGCCACATGCCCGCCACCGTGACATGCAGGCCGTGCAGCCCGACCAGCCCGAAGAACGAGGTCAGGAAGCCGCTGCGCTGCGGCGTGACGCCCTGAGCCGCGAGCGAGATGAACTCCTGCAGCTCCATGCCGACGAACGCGAGGCCCAGCAGGCCGGTGATCAGCAGGAAGACCTGGGTCCAGAGCTTGTTGCGGGCGTTGGTGGCGGCGAACGAAAGGCCGCAGGTGTAGCTCGACAGCAGCAGCGCGCCGGTCTGAAGCGCGACCCTCGGGATCTCGACGATCTGCCCGGCGGTGGGCCCGCCTGCCGTCGCCCCGTGCTGCACCGCGAAGGCGGCGAAGAAGCACGAGAACATGACGATGTCGCTGAGCAGGAAGATCCAGAAGCCGTAGCCGACCACGATCCGCTTGTTCGCGGGGCCCGTGGCGCCATGGCCGGCGCCCTCCACCGGGGCTTCCGGCCCGTGGCTGCGGTGGCCCAGCCGGTGTGGGTCTTCGCGAATCCGGCGCAGGGCCTCGATGGTGGCGGGAAGGTCGACCTGGCTCATGGCAGCGCGCCCTGCTGCGCGAGCCGTTCGAGAAGCGCTCCGCGGGCCGCCCGGCGCGCCCGGTCGACGCGCGCCACCTCTTCGACGGGGACGTGGAACTCATGGACGTCGCGCCACGCGAACACCACGAACCCCGCGAAGGCCGCGGCCAGCCCCAGGCCGGCGAGCCACCAGATCTGCCAGATCAGCGCAAAGCCGGTCACGGTGGCGAAGAACGCCGTGTAGAAGCCGACCGGGCTGTTCACCGGCATTTCGATCGGCTCATAGGCCGGCTCAGGCGACAGCTGCTGGGACTCGATCGCCTTCAGCTTGATGCCCCAATAGGCCTCCTCGCCCTCGACGTTGGGCATGACGGCGTAGTTGAAGAAGGGCGGCGGCGACGGGGTCGCCCATTCCAGCGACCGCCCGTCCCATGGATCCCCGGTCACGTCCCGCAGCTTCTCGCGGTCGCGGATGCTGACCACCAGCATGATCACCTGGCAGATCACGCCCAGGATCAGCACGCCCACGCCGAGGAGCGACAGGTACAGCATCGGGCGCCACTCCTCGATGTTCACGTGCTGGAGCCGGCGGGTCATGCCCTGCATGCCCAGGATGTAGAGCGGCGCGAAGGTGATCCAGAACCCGAAGAAGGCGAACCAGAACGCCGCCTTGCCCCAGCCCTCGTGCAGCCGGAAGCCGAAGGCCTTGGGGAACCAGTAGTCGAGGCCCGCGAACAGCGCGAACACCACCCCGCCCACGATCACGTTGTGGAAGTGGGCGACGAGGAACATCGAGTTGTGGACCAGGAAGTCGGCCGGCGGCACGGCGAGCAGCACCCCGGTCATTCCGCCGATGATGAAGGTGAAGATGAAGCCCAGCGACCACAGCATGGGCACGCTGAAGCGCACCCGCCCGCCGTACATGGTGAAGATCCAGTTGTAGATCTTCACCCCTGTGCCCACCGCGATGATGCTGCTGGCGATGCCGAAGAAGGTGTTCACGGCGGGCCCCGCCCCCATCGTGAAGAAGTGGTGCAGCCAGACCATCATCGAGACGACGCAGATGAACAGCGTCGCCGCCACCATCGAGCGGTAACCGAACAGCGGCTTGCCGGAGAAGGTGGGGAATATCTCGGAGAAGATCCCGAACGCCGGCAGCACCAGGATGTAGACCTCAGGGTGGCCCCACGCCCAGATCAGGTTCATGAACATCATGGGGTTTCCGCCCAGGGTGTTCGTGAAGTAGTGGAAGCCGAAGTACCGATCCAGGCTCAGCATCGCCAAGGTCGCGGTCAGGATCGGAAACACCGCGACGATGAGCAGGCTGGACGAAAGCGTGGTCCAGCAGAACATCGGCATGCGAAAATAGGTCATGCCGGGGCACCGCATCTTCAGCACTGTGGTGACGAAATTTATCCCGGTCATCAGTGTGCCGATGCCTGAGATCTGCACGGCCCAGAGATAGTAGTCGACGCCCACCCCAGGGGAGTAGGTCGCCTCGCTGAGCGGCGGATACGGCAGCCAGCCCGTCCGTGCGAATTCGCCCACGAACAGCGAGATGTTCACCAGCAGCGCGCCGGACGCGGTCAGCCAGAAGCTGACGGAGTTCAGGGTGGGAAACGCCACGTCCCGCACGCCGAGCTGCAACGGGGTCACGAAGTTCATGAAGCCGATCACCAGCGGCATGGCGCCGAAGAAGATCATGATCGTCCCGTGGGCGCTGAACACCTGGTTGTAGTGCTCGGGCGGCAGATAGCCGGCGGCGTGTATGGCGATCGCCTGCTGGCTGCGCATCATGATCGCGTCGGCGAACCCGCGGATCAGCATCACCACGCCCAGCAGGCAGTACATGATGCCGATGCGCTTGTGGTCGACGGAGGTGATCCACTCCTTCCAGAGATAGGGCCACCAGCCTTTCGCCGTCACCAGGCCGAGCACGCCCAGGATGATGACGACCAGGATCAGCGAGGTGATCAGCGGGATGGGCTGATCGAAGGGGATCGCAGACCAGCTGAGCTTGCCGAACATGGGTTAGCGCCCTCCCCCGGTGGAAACCTCACGCCCGCCGGTCTCCGGCGTTCCGGGCTCGGGACCTGGGCCTGGGGCGATCTTCTGACTGGAGATGGCGTGGAACAGCTGCGGCTCGACGGCGCGGTAGGTGAAGGGTGTCACGTTCTGGCTCTGCCGCGCGAGGGCGGCGTAGGCGGCCGAATCCAGCGTGGGCCCTGCGTTGTGAACGCTCTGCGCCCAGCTTGCGAACTCGGCCGGCGCGACGCTCCTCACCTGGAACTGCATGTCCGAAAACCCGTCGCCGCTGAAGTGCGACGACTGGCCGAACAGCACGCCCGGCCGGTCCGCCTGCAGGTTCAGCTGCGAGACCATGCCGGGCATGGCGTAGATCATCGAACCCAGGCGGGGGATGAAGAAGACGTTGAAAACGTTCGAGGCGGTGATCGAGAAGTGCACCGGCTGGCCCGCCGGCACGACGAGCTGGTTGACCGTGGCGATGCCTTGCTGCGGGTAGATGAACAGCCACTTCCAATCGAGGGCGACCACCTGCACCTCCAGCGGCGGCGTCTTCGACGGCAACGGCTTGAACGGATCCAGCCTGTAGGAACCGATCCAGATCACCCCGCCGATGAACATGATGGCCAGGATCGGGATCGCCCAGACGACCGCCTCGATCCGTCCCGAATAGGACCAGTACGGCAGGTACTCGGCCTTGGTGTTCGAGGCGCGGTAGCGCCAGGCCATCCAGAACGCGAGCAGGATCGTGGGGATCACGATCGCCAGCATGATCAGCAGGGCGTCCATGAAGATCGTGGCGTCGTCCGCCCCGACGGGGCCGGCCGGGTCCAGGATGCTGCGCGCGCATCCGCTCAGCCCCAGCGTCGCGGCGCCGATCGCGAGCGAACGTCCGGCCTTGGCGAAAAACGCCACCCGCATCGATTTTTCAGGCATGCCCGAGCACCCCCTGAAACGCCGAACGCCAGCCTCGAAAGGAAAGTTCCCCTTCGCGCCGTAACGCCGTTCATCTTCCCGGCCCCGACATTACGCGGGCCCGGATCGAAAGCAATACGTCCGATGCATCTTCGGACTGCCCGCGCGCCGCGCGGCCGTGCTAAAATCGAGCATGCGGGGCGGCCATCCGGATCCTGAACGGTGACGCCTCCGCCAGACCCGCGTCGGCTGGAAGCCCTGCTGGCGGAAATTCAGGCCTGCCGCGCGTGCGCTCCTGAGTTTGGCCATGAGCCCCGGCCGGTGCTGCGGGTGACGCCGCGGACGCGACTGTTGATCTGCGGCCAGGCCCCCGGGCGCCGCGTGCACGAGAGCGGCGTTCCCTTCGACGACCCGTCCGGCGACCGCCTTCGCGAATGGCTCGGAATAGATCGCCAGACCTTCGACGGCGATCCGCGCATCGGGGTCGCGCCGATGGCGTTCTGCTTCCCCGGGACCAATCCCAAAGGCGGCGATTATCCCCCGCCGCCGCGCTGCGCCGCGCTCTGGCGAGGGCCGCTCCTGTCGCGCCTGCCGAAGATGGAGCTGACGCTGCTGGTGGGGTCCTATGCCCAGCGGTGGGCGTTGCGCGACAGCCCCAGGCGGTCGATGACCGAGACGGTGGCGGCGTGGCGCACCTATGGCCCCGCGGTGATCCCGCTGCCGCACCCGTCGTGGCGCAGTACGGTCTGGCTACGCCGCAACCCGTGGTTTGAGCAGGAGCTGGCGCCCTATCTGCGCAGCCGCGTCGCCGCGCTTCTGGGCGAGGCTGCGACCGCCGAGGAAGCTCCGGGCGATCAGCGCGCCGTCTCGTCGGGCGCCTCATAGAGCAGGCCTCCAGCCACGGCCCTGGCGCCGCTGGTGAGGACCGCCGGCTTGATGTCGTTCAGGCCCAGGATGTGAAAAACCGTCGCGCCCTCGACGAGCAGGTAGTCGGCGATGATGCGGCGATGGCATCGCCACCAAAGCGCCTCTGAGCACATGATCGCGCACGTCCGCTCCCGCCCGAGCGCAATCAGTTCCGTCAGGCCGCTCCTGAAGGCCGGCGTCAGGGCGTAGTCGGCGTAGTTGCGAAAGCTTGCGTTGCGCCAAAGCGTGTTGCGCGAGGCGGACGCGTCGGGAGATCGCCCGCGCAAGCCGCCGAGCGCGGCGATGTGGCGATAGCCGAGCTGCCGCGCCTCGAGCTCGCAAGGCAGGGTTTCAATGTTGAACTGCGGATTGGCCCGCGAGCGTGGCATTTTCCGAACGTCGACGACCGTTTCCGCCCCCGCCTCACGCAAGAGGTCGACGAACTGGTCCAGCGATCGGGTGGAATGCCCGATCGTGAAGAAGGCGCGACACGGCCCGCCCGTCTGGATCATATGGCCTGGCCGATCTCCGCTTCCCGGACGCGCATGGCGCCGCCGAGCTGGAAACGCTCCGCCCTACGGCTTGGCTTTGCGCGCGCCGCGCGGGCGCCCTGCGCCGGGGTCGGGCGTCTTCGCGGGCTGCGTGCCGGGGACGGCCGTTTGAGGCCCACCCTCCGCGGCTCCGCCTTCATTGTCCCATCTTCCGAGCGCGCGCCGACGCATCTCGGCGGCGTCGGGAGACTCGGGCGTTCTCTTGTCCGGCACGCGAGGACCTCTCTGCACGACGGTCTCCAACATGAACGAGGTACGCCGTTCCGTCTCCCCGATCCAGTTTCAATGACGCCCTCAGCGGCGACGTTCGATGCTTGCTGCACGCCCCGCGGACCTCTCTGCGCTGTGCGGCGAGCATCTGCGTAGATCGC
>Ga0207652_10004496_pt1 | contig 11333 bp, 9 predicted proteins | sample KBSC63BmetaG_FD_184334 | JGI IMG/M metagenome (GOLD analysis project Ga0207652, IMG submission 184334) | Corn rhizosphere microbial communities from Kellogg Biological Station, Michigan, USA - KBS C6-3B metaG (SPAdes) (version 2) | ecosystem: Host-associated > Plants > Roots > Rhizosphere ... | reverse complement strand
CCACTCAATGAAGCTACTTTCATGCTGTTGCATTTGAAATCAACAAAACTGAAAAAAAAGAAAATGATAATGAGTGCAAAAGCGATGGGAATAACAGAACGCTTCGTTGCCAGCGTATTCAACACCTCTGAAACATTTTGCGGCATAGGTGCAGGATTGGCGGGACTGGAATTGTTGTTCATGTTTGTCTTTTTTAATTGTTACAGAAAAATATGAACGAATATAATTGCCGCGAATGAGTGAAGTCAAGTGGCATCTATTATTTGCCGGCTTTCATTTATTATTTGCAGGAAAGAGGTTCTTTATTAGGCCAATACGCAACATGCCAGAAGATCCATAAACGATTTTCTCAGCGCGGTAAAGCAACAAATAACAAGCATTCTTCTTTTCTTTAACATCAACTGCATTATGGTAAACAAACGCCGGCATTTTTCATTGACAGAAAAAGCAATAAAAGGCCTCGCTTTTTTTCTTTAAATTCTGTGAAAAACAAATCCCTCAAAACAAATTTTGTTTTTCTTTAAATTGTATATTTGGATACAACTTTAGCGAAATGAAAGCGCTCGCTTTTTTCAGCTGTTTTATTTTTATTTATTGTGCCGCCTCTGCACAACAATCCATTATAGATTCCCTTCAAAAAAAATTAAAAGAACATACGCAGCAGGATACGATCACGCTGAATAACCTGGTTGACCTTGCGTTTTATTATAAAGACATCAACCCAAAGAAAGGGATAGAAACTGCAAATGAAGCGATCCTGCTTGCTCAAAAAATTAAAGATGAAAAAAGACTGGCAACGGCTTATAATTATACAGGCGTAAATTATACAGCGCAGGGAAATGATTCAACCGCATTGATATTTTTCGACAAATCGCTTACCATCCGCAAGCAACTCAATGATCAAAAAGGCATCGCCAGTACGCTTCATAATATCGGCATGAGCTATTTCAATTTATCTGATTATCGTAAGGCGCTTGACTATCAGAAAGACGCTTTTGAAATTTTAAAAAGCCTCAAAAATAAAACGGGTATGGCGATAACCCTCAACAGTATCGGTGTTGTGTATTTGTTTCTTTCAGATTATCCAAAAGCGCTTGATAATTATTTTGATGCATTGCAGATTTATGAGCAAAACCATGATGAAAAAAACAAGGCGATCGCTTTTATCAATATTGGCCTTGTTTATAAGCATCTCGGCAATTACAACAAATCGCTGGAATATCAAATGAAAGCTTTGGACATTTCAAAGAAAATGGACGATCTGTATAACGTGCAGAATGAATTAGGAAACCTGGGAGAAACTTATGATGATATCGGTAACAGGAAAAACGCTTTGTCGTATTTTCAACAAGCGATGATCATCAATGAAAAGCTGGCCAATAACAGGGGGATCGCATCAAACCTCATCAACACAGGGATTGTTTATAATGGAATGGGTAAATACGATTCTGCGATATTTTTTTTAAATAGCGCGTTCCGGCTTTATCGGCAGCTAAATGATAAATACGGTATGAGCAACGCGCTTTCTTATATTTCAAACAGCTACCTTAAAGCACCTGAAGATGTTTTATCTGAAAATGGAATAAGGCCTGTAAGCCGCTATGCGAAAGCAATTGAACTGCAACAGCAAGGTTTGCAAATGGCGCATAAAATCGGCAATCTGAGCACTGAGAGTGACGGCTGGCAAAACCTCAGCGATATTTATATTGATCAGAAAGATTTTACAAAAGCATTGGAGGCTTATAAAAAACACATTGCGATTCGTGACAGCATTCTGGGCAACGAGAAAAAAAATGAGATCACGAGGTTGGTCATGCAATATGATTTTGATAAAAAAGAAGCTGCATCAAAAGCTGAAGCTGATAAAAATCAGACGATTGCAAATGCTGAAATCAAAAGACAAGTTCTTGTAAACAATCTCATTACCGCAGGTGCGGCCATGCTGATCATTGCATCGATTTTGATTTTTATTTTTTACAAAAGAAAGCGCGATGCCGAAGAACTGCGCAAAGAAGCCGAATATAAAGCGGAGGTTGCCGATACAGAAATGAAAGCGTTGCGGGCACAAATGAATCCGCATTTTATTTTTAATTCGCTCAATTCCATAGGCGATTATATTTCGAGGCATGATGTGAAAACAGCGAATTATTATTTGGGAAAATTTGGAAAAATGATGCGGATGATCCTTGAAAATTCTGAGCATACACAGGTGAGCCTTGCAGATGATCTGAAAGCGCTGGAATTGTATATGCAACTGGAAGCGCTGCGGCTGAATGGTCAATTTGATTATGAAATAAAAGTAGATGATCAGATAGATCAGGAGAACACGATGGTGCCGCCGCTGATATTGCAGCCTTTCGTTGAAAACAGCATCTGGCATGGAATTGCTCAGAATGAGGGAATGGGAAAGATATTGATCGAGATTAAAAAAGAAGATGAAATGATCAATTGCATGGTGGAAGATAATGGCATTGGGCGACTGGCAAATAAAGAAACCAGGAATGAAAAAAAATCCCTGGGAATGAAAATAACAAGGTCACGGATCGAGATGATGAATAAAATAAAAAAGACAAAAGGAAGTGTTGAACTATTTGATATCGCCCGCGGCACCCGTGTAGAAGTAAAACTGCCCCTGGCATTAAATTTTTAAGTGAATGCTTAAAGCTGTTATCATTGATGATGAACCTCATTGTATCAATCGTTTAAGCGAAATGCTGGCAGATTATTGTTCCGATAAGGTTCAGCTTCTCGATTCATTTTCGTCAGTAAAAGAAGGAATAACCGGTATTTTAAAATTGCATCCGGATGTGGTATTTCTTGATGTTCAAATGAATGACAAGACCGGCTTTGACCTGCTGAATGAACTTTCGGAAATTAATTTTGAAGTGATTTTTACAACGGCTTATGAAAAATATGCGGTGCAGGCTTTTAAATTCAGCGCCATAGATTATTTATTAAAACCGGTAGATGCAGATGATGTTGTAGCAGCAGTAAACAAGGTCACTAAAAAAATTTCAGGTAATGACATATCCCAAAAGATCGATACGCTCTTTCACAATTTACAAAATAACCAGGCTTCAAAAAGGATCAGTATAGCCACCGTCGACGGGATTTCATTTGTCGAGATCAATGACATCATCCGCTGTCAGGGTCAAATAAATTATACCGTGATCTTTTTAAAAGACAAACAGAAAATTACTGTTGCGAAAACATTGAAAGAATTTGAAGAATTATTATCAGATCATAATTTTTACCGGGTACACAATTCGCATCTTGTGAATCTTGCCTGCATCAAAAAATATCATAAGGGCAAAGGTGGAACTATTTCCATGATCGATCATTCAGAAATAGAAGTTTCATCCAGAAGAAAAGAAGGATTATTGGCGAGATTGTGCTAATAAACCGATTCGCGCATTAGACAAAACTTCCTTCAACCGCGGTGGCTGCGTCTTTAAAAGATTCTCTTGGTTTTAATCCCAACAGTTCAAACATCATTTTATCCTGGTCAAACCCGGGATTGGGAGTAGTTAATAATTTTTCCCCTGAGAAAATAGAATTAGCGCCTGCCATAAAACACAATGCCTGTTCTGCAATAGACATTTCCGTGCGGCCTGCACTCAGTCGGACCATTGCTTTGGGCATAATAATTCTTGCGGTAGCAATCATCCTTACCATATCCCAGATATCTACTTTTTGATTTCCTTCAAGCGGTGTTCCTTTCACCCTTACAAGCGCATTGATCGGCACACTTCCGGGATGAGAAGGCAAAGTGGATAAAGTATGCAGCATTCCAATCCGGTCTTCATGTGTTTCGCCCAAACCGATAATTCCTCCGCTGCAAACACTGATGCCTGCCTTGCGCACATTACCTAAAGTCCTCAACCGGTCGTCATATGTTCTGGTAGTAATAATATCCGCATAATGTTCTTCAGATGTATCCACATTGTGATTGTATGCATATAAACCTGCAGCCTGTAATTTTTCTGCCTGGCCTTCCGAAAGCATTCCCATCGTACAACAAACTTCCAGTCCAAGTTCATTCACGCCTTTTACCATTTCCAACACACGGTCAAAGTCGCGATTGTCACGCACTTCACGCCATGCGGCTCCCATGCAAAACCTGGTGGAGCCTGCATTTTTAGCTCGTTGCGCATAAGCGAGTACTTCTTCTTTTTTCATCAATGCCTGCACATCAACTCCTGTATGATATCGGGCGGCCTGCGGACAATAGGCACAATCTTCCGGACAGCCACCGGTTTTAATGGAAAGCAAAGTACAAACCTGCACTTCACCCGTTTCCTGGTACTCCCGATGAATGACAGACGCCTTATAAATCAGCTCTAATAAAGGCGTATTGTATATTTCAGCGATTTCTTCTTTTGTCCAATCGTTTCTTATTTGCATTAAGATTTTTTTATTTTTAAATAAACCCAAAATAGTTTTTAAACCTTCCTACACGGTTTTATTTTTATCATCAGCAGATTCTTCTTCATCTTCAATTTTAATTGCTATTACTTCTATCTTTTTCCAATTAAAGTATCAGGTATAGTCAATACGATCTTATTTGTTTTCAGGAATAAAAATTTCTCTTATTGATCCCATAATTCACCTTTTTATTCATCAAAAATAACTCAAATTCGTCTTCGGCGTGAGCGCTAAAACACTTTCATAAATTAATTTGATGGTGTTTTCCACGTCATCTTTATGCAACATTTCCACAGTCGTGTGCATATAACGCAATGGAATAGAAATCAATGCCGACGGGCATCCATCATTCGCATAAGCAAAAGAATCCGTATCGGTGCCGGTGCTGCGGCTTACTGCCTGCAACTGAACGGGAATGTTATTTTTTTCAGCAACATCCTGGATAAACGCAAGCAATTTATTATGAACAGCAGGGCCATACGTTAACGCAGGACCTTTGCCACACATACAATCACCCTGAATGTTTTTGTTGATCATCGGCGTGTTCGTATCATGCGTTACATCAGTGATGATGGCTACATTTGGCTTAATTCTTCTGGCAATCATTTCTGCACCGCGCAAACCAATTTCTTCCTGAACGGCATTTACCACATACAGTGAATAAGGAAGCGTTTTTTTATTTTCTTTTAATAACCTCGCCACTTCTGCAATCATAAAACCACCGATCCGGTTGTCAAATGCACGCCCGATTAAATTACCATTTGCAATTTCATCAAAGCCTTCTGTATACGTAACTACCGCGCCTACATGTACTCCCAAATCGGCTACTTCTTTTTTACTTCTTGCACCACAATCGAGGAAAAGATTTTCAACTTTTGCTTTCTGTTCTTTATCGTCGTTTCCGGAGCGTGTATGAATTGCAGGCCAGCCAAAAACTGCTTTTACCGGCCCTTTTTTGCCATGGATAATTACCCTTTGAGATGGCGCAATTTGCTGATCTACTCCTCCGTTTCTTTTCAAATAAATAAACCCTTCATTGGTAATATAATTTACAAACCAGCTGATCTCGTCTGCATGCGCTTCGATCACTACCTTAAAGCTTTTATCAGGATTAATAACGCCTACAGCCGTTCCGTAAGGATCGGTGAAAGTAGTGTCCACAAAGCTTTTAATATAATTCAACCACGCCTTTTGTCCGTTAGATTCTGCACCGACAGGTGATGCAGTATTCATGTAGGTTCTTAAAAAATTCATTGAGCTTTCTGAAATACCGGAAGAGGGTTTTTTCGCTTTTGCCATATCAAAAAATTGAAGATTTTTATTGTAAGAAAACGCAAATTTAAAGTATTAAAGTGAATAGGTAAATGAGAATCGGCTGCAAAAGCATCATGCCATCAATACCTGCCAGGTACACATAATCTGAATTGATCTTTTTAGTGATTTCAATCGTTGCTAATGTAGCTGCAGCTGAGATCAGCATTGGAATCAGGAACTGAATTTGCGGCAAATAAATATACTGTGCCACAGATAATAACACAAACACAAGTAGCACAATATAAGATAAAACATACGACCTTTTGCGGCCCAAAGCCACCGCAAGCGTCCTGATATTTTCTGAACGATCTACTTCTATATCGCGCATGTCAAACAGTAAACAAAGAATAAACATGAAAACCAATCTTTTCATGAATATAAAAAGAAAAAGGACTCCATCAAATGCGCGGCCACTAACCGGAAACCACACAGTTACCAGTGTCCACAAAAGCGACAGGGTAATAATTTTTAGAAAGCCATAATCTTTGATCCGCTTTTTTTGAGCAAAAGGAATAAAGGGAAATGAATATAAAAATGAAATGCAACCGAGAATAAAAAGAACAATAAAATGCGCCAGGTGAAAACCAAACAAACTGTAGACGATCAATATACATCCGGCTATCAACAGCACAAGATGGATATTTTTATTTCGTTGAGACCAGGCGAGGCGGGCTGAATCTTTAACCGCTACTTTTTTTACAATGTAATGAAGATTGTATTGAACAATGGTAGCTCCAAAAACAAAAGCGTAGAAACTAAAATTATTAAAAGGAACATTTAGCATAATGCTTGTTTCCAGGCAAAATGCAATCGCACAAACGGCAACAAAAATGCTCGTGAATAAAAGAAAATCGACAAACTTTTTGATCCACGCGATCATTGAAAAATAATAATAATTGGCGGGGAAGATACGGTATCGCTGGTATGATTTTCCTTATTGCTAATGGCAAAACGAAAAACGGCAGTATCGTTTTGCTGGCATTTTGGAGCAATGTTTTCATAAGGATAAGTGACCACCAAATCGCCCTTTTGATTTTTTGATGTTGGAAACTTTGGTATCGAATCCATTTCTGTAAAGCTGCTCGTTGCACAAGTAGGCACATTTTCCTCTACATACATCGAACCGGAAAGGTTGCCCGTACCATCTGTAAATGATAAAGTAAATTCCAATTGCTGCCCGTTTGTGAGAACTGTGGTATTAACAGATTTAAACTTCAGTACCGGTTTTGAACCGAATTTATCTTTGTTACAACCTGCCAGTATCGCAAATAAGAATATTGAAAATAAGATTGTGTATCGCATCTTTGTCGTTTAATTTTTCAAATTTAATTATTAAAAGCTGAATAATAAGTTACAAATACAGGAATGGGAAAATAAAATATTTGATGCCTCCTATTACAATTTCAAGCAGATGGCATTAGACATATTTTTTATTCAGTCTGCAAATAATGAAGTGTATAAAAAATACATTCAGGCGCTTGGTATTGAGCCTGGAACAGTCGATTCTATTGAAAAGATTCCTTTCTTGCCCATTTCATTTTTCAAAACGCACCAAGTAATTACTGGTACTTTTCAACCGGAAATTATTTTTGAAAGCAGCGGCACTACCGGTGAAAACACAAGCAGGCATTTTGTAAAAAGCATTGATCTTTATAAAAAAAGTTTTACCAAAGGTTTCAATTTATTTTATGGTGATATTTCCAAATGGTGCATCCTTGGTTTATTGCCCGGTTATCTTGAAAGAGACAATTCTTCATTGATCGTAATGGTTGATGATCTTATCAAAAAAAGCAATCATCCCAATAGCGGATTTTATCTACACGACCACGAAAAACTTTACCAGGCTTTGGTGCACAATGAAATAACCGGTCAACCGACTTTATTGATTGGTGTTACTTATGCGTTGCTTGATTTTGCCGAAAAATATTCCATGAAATTGCAAAATACTTTCATCATGGAAACCGGCGGAATGAAAGGCAAAAGAAAAGAAATGACACGGGAAGAAGTGCATGAAATTGTAAGAAATAAATTCGGTTTAAATAAAATTCATTCTGAGTACGGGATGACCGAATTGCTTTCACAGGCTTATTCAAAAGGAGATGGAATATTTGAAACACCGCCATGGATGAAGGTTTTAACACGAGAATACAACGACCCTTTTGCCATAAATTCATTCTCAAAAAATAACAGATCTTCAAACGGACTGATCAACATCATTGATTTGGCCAATCTTTATTCATGCTGTTTTATTGCCACTGATGATGTCGGCAGGGTTTATAAAAATAATCGTTTCGAAGTTTTGGGAAGAAGAGATGTGAGCGATTTGAGAGGCTGTAGTTTACTGACGATTTAGAAAATACTTTTACAATTCTTTCTTTCAGCAAAACAATAAATATTGTAGATTCCTGTTTTGTTTTGGAATAAGAACTGGCGTTATTTCTTTATTTGCTGCCGATTATAGCACTACTTCCCGAGGAATAAATTTGAATGTTTATTTTGCCGTCAATTTCCTGCATCATTTCAATGATCTTTTTAAAAGAAAGCGTTCCTTCACAAAAAATAATTTCTTTAGCCTGTCCCAACTCGATCTTCGCAGGTAAACCGGTTGTATTATTCTCGATATGGTAATACAATATATTTTTTCTTCCCGATTCTTCTGCTATTTGTTTTCCATTTTCCAAATTCTGCTGGTTGCCCGCGATGACAATTGAATAAGCTGCATCGTCTTTTGTCACGTCCTTTGAAGTTTTCGGTTTAAATTTTAGCAAACGCGAAAATGCCGACATGGATGCTCTGATAACGATCGCGACATGAATAAAAAAACTAAATAATGCGCCACGCTTTCCATAATGCTTTTTTACAAAAATGCTCATCGCTTTATAAAAGATAATCACATAATTCAGCGTTCCCTTTTTCGTGCTTTCGCCTTTGAAATGAATCATCGTACTTTCAGCAAAATAATAATTTTTGAATCCGGCTTTTTGAATCCGGTAACTCAGGTCGATATCCTCACCATACATAAAAAAATCCTCATCAAAGCCGCGGGTGATATCCAGGATTTTTTTTGGGACCATTATAAAAGCGCCTGCAAGTACATCCACTTCATGATTCTTATTTTCATCTAAATATCCCAAATTATACTTTGAAAACATTTTTGAATGCGGAAACAATTTTGAAAATCCAAAAAGTTTATAAAGGGAGGGAAATGGCGAAGGAAAAGATCTTTTACTTTCTTTTAAAAATCGACCCTGTCCATCAATCATTTTTATTCCAACAGCACAATTATTATTTTTTGTTTTGATAAAGAAAATACATTTTTCAAAACAATCTTCCGCAATAATTGTATCAGGATTTAGAAATAAAATATATTCGCCTTTCGCAATTTTTAATGCCTGGTTATTTGCTTTTGCAAATCCCGGATTATTTTTATTCCAAATAAATTTTACTTCTGAAAACCGGTTATGAAAAAACTCAAAACTGCCATCTGAAGAATTATTATCGACCACAATTATTTCGCCTTCGATATTCTTCATTGTTTTTATTACAGAAAAAAGACATTGTTCTAAAAAATATTTGACGTTATAATTTATTATGATTACTGAGAGGCACAATTGTGGGATGAAAATTGAAGATTAAAAGTTGAAAATTTAAATGAATCAGTTATTAAACGGTGGCAATTTAGCAATAGAATGATGAACGATAAAACATTGCCGAAAAAAATTAATCTTTGCAGAATGTATAAAGAAATATTAATCGAAGCCACCAAAGCCGGTGCAAATGAATTACAGAAATATTTTAATGGCAAATTTTCAATCAGCCATAAAGAAGGGATCAACAACCTAGTCACCGAAGCTGATTTTGCATCCGACAAAGCCATTCGTTCCGTAATTAAAACCGCTTTCCCCGATCACGGGATCGTAAGCGAAGAAGCAGACGCAAAAATCTCTGAAAGCGACTACAGGTGGATCATTGACCCGATAGATGGAACGGTAAATTTTGCAAACGGAATCCCGATTTGTTGCGTTAGTATTGGTCTTGAATTTAAACGCGAAATGTTTATGGGCGCCGTTTATAATCCAAATCTGAATGAATTTTTTTTCGCTGAAAAAGGAAAAGGCGCATTTCTCAATGATGAAAAAATTTCTGTGGGAAATAAAACAGAGGTATCTACAAGTTGCCTCGTTACAGGCTTTCCTTATAATTATCTAGACCAGCCAAATGGCCCTTTGGAAGTATTTGCCAAATTAATAAAACGCGGAATTCCGGTAAGAAGATTGGGAAGCGCAGCCATTGATTTATGTTGGGTTGCAGCGGGACGTTTTGATGGTTTTTATGAGCATGAATTGCATGCGTGGGACAGCGCAGCAGGTTTTTTAATGGTAGAAGAAGCTGGTGGAAAAGTAACCAATTTAAAAGGAGAAAAATATAATCCTTTTCAACCCGGGATCATTGCAACAAATGGAAAAATTCATGATGAATTGCAAAAAATAATTGCAGGAGAAAAATGGTGAGGATGTTGAAGAGTCAACGTTGCAGGTTGATGATACTTTTCTGCTAAATTTGCACACTTTTAAAAAACATATGAAAAATACTCCGTTTACTCAGAAGCATATGGCACTTGGGGCAAAGATGGCTGAATATGCCGGTTTTAATATGCCCATCAGTTATTCCGGAATCAATGATGAACATGCCAACGTCAGAAAAAATGCCGGTGTTTTTGATGTGAGCCACATGGGCGAATTTATTCTCAAAGGCGATAAAGCGCTTGATCTGATACAACGAATCACGAGCAATGACGCTTCAAAACTTACTGCCGGAAAAGCGCAATATAGTTGCCTTCCAAATGAAGCCGGCGGCATTATTGACGACCTTATTGTATATTGTATCGAAGAAAATAAAGTGTATATGCTGGTGGTAAATGCTGCGAATATAGAGAAAGACTGGGCGTGGATTTCTGAACACAATACAGAAAACGTTGAAATGCATAATATTTCTGAGAAAACCTGCTTGCTGGCAATCCAGGGGCCAAACGCTACAAAAATTTTACAGCCGCTGACAGATGTCGATATTCTCAACATGAAATATTACACTTTTATAAAAGGAAAATTTGCAGGAGTAGACAATGTTTTAATAAGTGCCACAGGATATACTGGCTCGGGTGGAATAGAAATTTATTTTGAAGATAAAGACGATCATGCAAACATCATTTGGGATAAGATCTTTGAAGAAGGAACGCCAAAAGGATTAAAACCTATTGGACTGGCGGCCCGCGATACTTTGCGTCTCGAAATGGGATATTGCCTTTATGGAAATGATATTGATGATACCACTACTCCGTTGGAAGCAGGTCTGGGTTGGATTACAAAATTTACCAAAGATTTCGTGGCGAAAGAAATTCTTGCAAAAGAAAAGGCTGCTGGCATCAAACAAAAATTAGTGGGCCTGGAAATGCTCGAAAAAGGAATTCCCCGCCATGATTATGAGATCCAGAACGAAGAAGGCGAAACAATTGGACGGGTTACGAGCGGAACACAATCGCCGTCGCTTCAAAAAGCCATAGCCATGGGATACGTGAATGTAAGCTATTCGAAAAT
>Ga0207652_10004492_pt1 | contig 11338 bp, 9 predicted proteins | sample KBSC63BmetaG_FD_184334 | JGI IMG/M metagenome (GOLD analysis project Ga0207652, IMG submission 184334) | Corn rhizosphere microbial communities from Kellogg Biological Station, Michigan, USA - KBS C6-3B metaG (SPAdes) (version 2) | ecosystem: Host-associated > Plants > Roots > Rhizosphere ... | reverse complement strand
TTCGGCGACACGACGATAGGCAATGAGCCGAAACGGGTTCTCGCCCTTGATCTCACTCAGATCGGCGAACATCTTGAGCCGGTCGGCCAGCACCTTGTTATCGGGCATGCGGGATCGCGCCTTTCTCGCCCCGACGCGTTATTCCGGCTGTGGGCCGGTGAGCGGATCGTCGTCGCGTACTGCGAGCGAGGCGACCGGCTGACCACGATAAACGGCAATACCGTTCCGCCAGCCGATTAGCCAGCCATCAGCCGTCGCTGTGATATCGCCGCCGTCAATCGATCGACCATAGATATCGACGACTCGCCCAAGGAGATCACCCTGCGTGAATGGCTGACCCGGCTGAACTTCGCTCTGCAGGATGCCCGAGACCGGTGCCCGAGCCGAGTCGTCGCGCCGAACCTGGAAGCCGAGATCGATCACCGGCACCTGGGTAATCGGCTCAACCACGCCATCGATCATCTCGTACGCACGAAGGACGTTCAGGATGCCCTGTGCGCCAGCCTCCACTGCCGGCGGATCGATTGCCATGCCCATACCCAATTCCAACGTCAGCGACGGGATGCCGGCCGTGTTGACGATGCTGCCGGCAACCGATCGGTGGAGTGCCAGTTCGACATATTTTGCGGCCGGTGACTCGTTGACGATCGACAGTCCGAAAGCCCGCGCCAGCCAATCTAATTTTTCTGCCAGTTCGTCTGCCTGTTGGAGTTGTTCGGCGGACGCCTTCGGCGGAAAAAGCACGCGGTCGCGAATGGTAAATGGAATTGAATCGATCGAGGCATTGTGCAAGTCGAGCAGGCAGTCCGGTTCGGTCGCGAGGATCGCGTCGAAGATTTGGGTCGCGACCTGCTGGTAAATCGCTGGTGGCACGCCGGTCGACGTCGGATTCTTGAAACCGGGCCAGACGCGGTTGGGGTCTTTCGGCTCGTAGTAGGGATAGCGCTGCATCACTTGCAGTCCGGCCGGATTGATGGTTGGCAGCGCGACCAGCGTGCCGCGCAACTGTGCGGCGAGATCATTGGACAGCACCTGATGGATGCAGGCGATGCCGGTCAGTTCTCCGCCGTGAATATTCGCCGTCACCCAGACGAGCGGGCCAGGCTCCGTCCCTTGCGCGATAATTACTGGAATCTCTTCATGCCCACCGGTCGGCAAATCAAGCACGCGTAGCGAACCGTAACTCGTTGCGCCCGGCTGGCTGGCGGCCGTCCCGACCTTAATCTTCGAACTCGACATCTTCTCGTCTCCTGGTTGCATCAACTACAGTCTATCGATCGATCATACGATGAATATGACCAGAGGGTCGATGATCGTTGACCATCGACCCTCTGGCTGCATGACGCGAGACGCGCCGTTGTGGTTAGGCGTGGTGCTGTTTACTTTTGTGGACGAACCGACGGCGTGCGACTGAGTCGCTTGATGGCGGTGACGGCGCTCTCGACGTCATCGGTAATCAGGAGGCAGAGGCTGTTGTCGCCGATCATGCGAAGCGCGTGATCGAAAGCCTCCTGTTCGCCCGGCATCGAAAGGACCAGCGGAGGCACTTCGTTTTGGGCGATGCCGTCGATCATCAAATCAATGTTGTCGCGGTGTGTCTCCTCGGCGTGCAGGATGATGGCGCCGCCAAGCCGGCCGAGGATGCGCCCGGCCTCGACGACCTGGAAATCGTTGAGATGCGGGAAGCAACCGCTGACGGTGATCATTCGGCGATGCGGCTGATGGCGAATACCGCGGGCGAGGGAACGAAGCGTCCAGACCTGTCGCGCCGAGTCAACGATCACGGTCGAATGGTGGACGCGGAAGATATTGCAACTCCCCGGCAGGCGCGTTGGATCCGGATCGAACGCACGCAAGCCTTCGCGGATGGCCGAGTCGGGAATGCCGAATCCGACCGCCAACGCGACGGCACAGAGCAGATTTTGCACCTGGAAGGTCAGAGTCCCATCGAGCGTAAACTGGGCGTCCGCGACATCGATAATGTGGCGCTCATTGGCTGCCGTGCCGACGATCACACGGCCATCCCGCACCCAAACTGCTGCCTTGCCGGCGCGCAGATGTCGACGCAACGCAGGGTTTTCATGGTGCAGCGCGAAAAGAACGATGTCGGCTGATGTATGGTCGCCCGCTTCGAGCACGCCATTATCGTCGCCGTTGAGCACGAGCACGCCATCCGGACGCACCGCACGCGCGACGATTGCCTGCGCACGGGCACCGAGACTCGCCTCAGGGCTGATGAGGCATTCCTCATTGTTGCCGCAGAGCGTCGAGATCGCGGCGAGCGGATAGATCTGCTCGGGTAGGCCGACGCCGTTGACGAGCGCCGTCTCCAATTCTTGTACGGCGACGTCGAGTTCGCCGGACTGTGTCGCTTCAAGAACACGCGTCCATGGCCCGAGTTCTCCCGTCTGTCGCTCGCCCTGCACGTAGACGCCGGTACTCGACCAGACGCCGACCGTCCGTCCAGCGGAGCGAAGCATGCGCTCCAAAATCCAGACGATGGTCGACTTGCCACGAACCCCCGCCACAGCGACGAGAGGCAGAGCGGCATGCCGAGTCTTTGGCGGCGCGACTTTGGGTGTATCAACAGAGAGAACGTCGGTCATGGTTCTACCTCGATGTTTGAATCGCTAGTGTCGGTCCCGTCGACTCGACATTCGTCATACGTTTGAAGGAGCGCGATTAGTTGTTCGATAACGCCACGGAACGCACGCGCACGGTGACTGATGGCATTCTTATCGTCAAGTGACAGTTCCGCCATCGTCAGATTATATCCACGGATCAGAAAGAGTGGATCATAGCCGAAGCCGCCGCTACCTCTGGGTGTTTCCAGAATCCGCCCCTCGATTGTGCCCTGGGCGCTGAACGCTTCGTCATCTGGTCCCACGATCGCTACCACTGACTGGAAGCGAGCGGTTCGTTGTTCCTCCGGAATGCCCGCAAGCTTCGCAAGCAGCAACGCGTTGTTTCGAGCATCGTCACTTGGCTCACCGGCAAAGCGTGCCGAGCGTACGCCGGGTGCGCTGCCGAGCGCGTCGACTTCGAGGCCAGAATCGTCGGCGATAGCGATTTGACCGGTGGCGGCGGCAACGGCTCGGGCCTTGAGGAAGGCGTTTTCCGCGAACGTCAATCCCGTTTCTTCGGGCAGTTCAACGCCGAGTTCGCCCGCCGTCTTGACCTCCACCGCGCCGGGTAAGAGCTCCTTGAGTTCGCGAAGCTTGCCCTGATTGTTGGACGCAAGCACGATCAGCATCGCTTACTCGTTTCCGATCCGGCCGTTCCGTGACGGCACAGGTCTGTACTTCGGAAGACCGAACAGGTCGGTCGCGTTCCTCGTCGTGATCATTGCCAATTCGTTCGCATCACTTTCGCGTAACGCCGCGATTCTGTCCAGTATATAGCGAACATACGCAGGCTCGTTACGTTCGCCGCGGTGTGGACTGGGCGTCATGTAGGGTGCATCGGTTTCGAGCACGATACGGTCGAGCGGGATCTGACGAACGGCCTCGTGCAGCGCTTTCAGCTTGCGGAAGGTAACCGCGCCACCGAGTCCGATGTGCAGGCCGAGTTCCAAACAGCGCTCTGCGTAGGCAACATTGCCGGTGAAACAGTGCATGACGCCGCGGTGCGGTGGATCGGTTGCCCGCAGCACATCGAGCGTATCTTCCTCGGCGTCGCGTTGATGGATGATGAAGGGGAGATCGAGTTCCCGCGCCAACTCAATCTGCCGGACGAACGCATCGCGCTGCCGAGGGGCCGTGTCGGCTTTCCAGTGGAAGTCGAGTCCTGTTTCGCCTATGGCGACGACATTTGTCTGCTGTGCCGTTTGTCGTAGCGCCTGTTCCAACGTGTCGTCGTACGCTTCCGCTTCGGTCGGGTGCAGCCCGACTGCCAGGTACATTCCCGTATGCTGCGCGCAGAGAGCGGCGCCCGTGCGCCAGCGCTCCGGCGCGAATCCAATCACGATCATCTGGTCGACACTCGCTGCCCGCGCGCTCTCGATCACCTCATCCCGATCCTCGTCGAAGCGATCGAGGTCGATGTGGCAGTGGGTATCGACCAGACCTGCCACTCCTATTTAACCGTCACGCTCTTCGCCAGATTCCGCGGCTTGTCCGGATCATGGCCGCGGAGCAGCGCCAGTTCATATCCGAGCAACTGCGCCGGGATCACGTTGACGATTGGCGACGCGTCGCCGACGTCAGCGACCGGAATGAACTCGTCGAAGGTGTCATCGTTTACCGGTGAGACGCCGATGGTCAGTGCTCCACGGCTGCGCATTTCCATGGCGCCGGAGAGGATGTCGTCGCGGGTTTCATCGTTCGGGGAGAAGACGATGGCTGGTGTTCCCTGTTCGACGAGCGCGATCACCCCATGCTTCAACTCTCCACCAGCGAAGCCCTCTGCATGCATGTAGCTCACTTCTTTGATCTTGAGCGCCGCTTCAAGCGCGGTCGGATATGACAATCCTCGACCGATGATGAAGGCATGCTCACGTTGCACGATGCGGGCTGCGATGGCTCGTATGAGGTTGGCGGAGTCGGGGGCGATGGCCTGTTCAATACCGTCGATCGCTTGCCAGAGAAGTTCGCGCGCGACATGGAGACTACCGTTCAATTCGTGTGCCGCCATGAGTAGGATCGCCAGTTTCGCGGTATAGGCCTTGGTCGAGAGGACACACTGCTCTGGACCGGCTCCGAGCGGGATACTGAAATCGGCGAGTCGATCGAGGGTTGAACCCTTTACATTGACCAAGGCTGCAATTTTCGCGCCACGCTGCTTGGCGGCAAGCACCGACTCGATGACATCGGCCGTCTCGCCGCTCTGCGAGAGGGCGATTACCAGGCTCCGGTCAGTAATGAAGTGTTCCTGATACTTGAATTCCGAACCCACCGTGAAGTTGACATGTCGCCGGGCGATGCGCGAGAAGAGATAGGAGCCCGACAGCGCTGCGTAGCTGGCCGTACCGCTACCGACGAGGAACGATCCGTACGATTCGCGAATGAGCGCGGCGAGCTCCTTAACCGGTTCGCTGTAGTCGCTGCCGATTTTTCGCAAGACTTCTGGCTGTTCGTGAATCTCTTTAATCATGAAGTGCGGGTAGATGCCGAGCGAGGTGTCGTTGGCGGTCAACGTGAGCGGCTGGAAATCGGGCACCTCCGATGCGCCCGTCGCTGCTGACCAGAGTGTCACGCCGTCTGAGGCGAGTCGCGCCATCTGTCCGTCTTCGAGGTAATGAACGCGATCCGCGTGACCGACCAGCGCCAGCGCGTCGGACGCGAGATAGAAACCTTTGGTCCCCTGACCCAGCACCAGTGGTGAAACGTTCTTAACGGCCGTCAGTTGATGCGTCCGATTATCGAGCACGATGATGGCGTTGAGCCCGCGCAGCTGTGCGAAGACGTCGCGCACGGCGGAGATGAGGTCACGATTGGGGTCATCCGCCATCGCGTCTTCGACCAGGTGGGCTATCACTTCGGAGTCGGTCTCGCTGTGGAACTGATGACCGCGTGCGAGCAGGCGATCCTTGATGCCACGGAAGTTTTCGATGATGCCGTTGTGGATAACGGCGAAGCGCCCGGTGCAGTCGAGATGCGGGTGCGCGTTGGCGTCGGTGACGCCGCCGTGGGTCGCCCAGCGTGTGTGGCCAAAGCCAATGGGAGCATCAGGCAGCTCGGCGACGGCGTCACCGATACGGCCGGCGCGCTTGGCGATGTCGATGTGTCCGTTGGCACCGACGGCCACACCCCAGGAGTCGTAGCCACGATATTCGAGCTTGCGCAGCGCGTCGAGAATAATGTCGCCGCCGGCCTGATTAGCGCCGACGTAGCCGAAGATTCCGCACATAGAATGAGCCCTTCCGATGAATACCCGGTACAGGAACACCTGCCGTGGCATAGCCGAATAGAACGGCCACGGCATCCCTGTTGTCGAGCAACCGAAGTCCTAAATGTTCACTTGTCGCGGGTACTTACCTGGGAGGGGGTGCACGCCGATTACGTCCTGTCTCGCTGATCGCTCAGCGCCTTTGGTGCAATCGTTTCGACCGTGCCAGCCGGGAGACCACCCGCCGAATGGTTCGCTCGGTCTCCTCCGCGTCAACTTGCCGCCTCCAGGGGCAAGTCCAGGCGCTACGCAAAACGGATCGATCCCAGTGCCCGCTGAAGCCAGCGTGCCTGACCTCTATCATCCACTATAGCGGGCAGGTCCCAGTGGTTCAAGCTCCAAAAGTACTGGGGGCGGTAGTACCCGCGCCGCCGGCTGCGACCGATGTTCACGAAAATTGCGGCACGGCGTCCTGCCAGATGAGGTTGCAATCTGTATAATCAGGGCGTTGTCTTTCGAGCCAGCACGATTGGAATGATGGAAGCACCAATTCGGCTGTTCGAACATTTCAAAACGGGGCGGTACGCGCCGCGCATCACCGTATACGCGCTCACCCTTCTTTTCAAAGTGATTCCCATTGATATCCAGATGAAAGCCAGTATCCCGATTGTTCGTTCGGGCGTTTCGGCGTTCGCCTCGCCAATCGTCCGTTTCGCGTGCCCAGGCCAAGGAGTCAGCCCGTGATAGATCGCTATACCCGTGATGAGATGGGCCGTGTTTGGAGCGAGCGCAACAAGATCGATCAGTGGCTTCGCGTCGAAGTCGCGGTGTCCGAGGCTTGGGCGACACGCGGTGTCGTTTCGTCCGATGCGATCGCCGCCATCCGCAACGCGAGTTGCGATCTCGATCGAATGAAGGAGATCGAGAAGGAGACCGACCACGACGTGATCGCGTTCCTGCGGGCGACCGGCGAGACGGTCGGTGAGGCGTCGCGTTTCATTCATCTCGGGCTGACCAGTTCCGATGTCATCGACACCGCCATGGCGCTGCAGATCGTCGAGGGGATCGACCTCCTGCTGCGCGATGTCGATGAACTGATCGAAGGGGTTGGTCGTGAGGCGGTCAAGCATCGCGGGACGGTGATGATCGGCCGGACGCACGGCGTCCATGCCGAGCCGATCACCTTCGGGTTCAAGCTGGCGGTTTGGTACGACGAACTGCGGCGGCACCGGCTGCGGCTGGACGAGGCGCGCGAGAATATTCGCGTCGGCAAGATTTCGGGCGCGGTTGGGACGCATGCCAATGTACCGCCCGATCTGGAAGAGGACGTGTGCCGGCAGCTTGGATTGCGCGCGGCGCCGGTTTCGACTCAGATCATCCAGCGTGACCGGCATGCGCAGGTCATCAATGCCCTGGCGCTGCTCGCCTCGTCGCTGGATAAGTTCGCGACCGAAATCCGGCATTTGCAGCGCACTGAAGTACGTGAGTTAGAAGAGCCGTTCGATCCGGGGAATCAGGGTTCGTCGGCGATGCCGCACAAGCGGAATCCGCACGAGAGCGAGCGGATTAGCGGATTGGCACGGCTGGTGCGCGGCTTCGCGGTCACCGCGTTGGAGAACGTCGTTCTCTGGCACGAGCGCGACATCAGCAACAGCTCGGCCGAGCGCGTCACGTTCCCGGATGCCTTTATCCTGCTCGACTACATGCTTGATCTGATGACCGAGATCGTCAGCGGCTGGACCGTTTACCCGGAGCGGATGATGGCGAATCTCGAATCGACGCACGGCGCGATCTTCTCGCAGCGCGCGATGCTGGCGCTGGTCGAATCGGGCATGGACCGGCAGCAGGCATATCGCATCGTGCAGCACGCAGCGCACGAGGCGTGGGATAGCGGCGTGCATCTGCGCGAACTGCTCAGAGAGAACGACGAAGTTCAAACACGAATTTCGAACGAGCAGCTGGCCGATATCTTCGATCTCGCGCCGCATTTGAAACATATCGACGCGACGTTCGAGCGACTTGGCCTGACGCCGGCGCCGGTCACGGCGGATTAGGGGGACGAGTGGGAGTTCTGGTCGATCTGCCGGATATTCCGGGCTTGCGGCGCTTCAGTCGTGGAAAAGTGCGCGAGACGTTCGATCTTGGCGATCGCTTGTTGATGGTCGCCAGCGATCGGATTTCGGCCTACGACTCGATCCTTCCGACCGGCATTCCAAACAAGGGGATAGTCCTGACGCAGCTCTCGAAGTTCTGGTTCGAGCGCACCGGCGACATCATAGCGAATCACATGTTGACGACCGATCTGTCGAGCCTGCCAGATGAAGCGCAGTCAATGCGTGGCATGCTCGATGGACGCTCGATGATCGTGCGCAAAGCCGAGCGAATCGATATCGAATGCGTAGCGCGGGGCTATCTCTCCGGTTCGGCCTGGGCTGAATACCAGAAAAGCGGGTCTGTCGTCGGCATCTCGCTGCCGAGTGGGCTGACCGAGAGCGCGAAATTGCCCGAACCGATTTTCACTCCGGCGACCAAGTCCTCTGCGGGCCATGACATCAATGTGCCGTTCGAGCATGTCGTCAACGAAGTCGGAGAAGATCTCGCCCACCGGTTGCGCGACATAACACTCACTGTCTATCGGGCGGCTGAGGAGTATGCGGCCGGGCAGGGGATCATCATCGCCGACACGAAATTTGAACTCGGTTTCATCGACGGCGATTTGACGCTGATCGACGAAGCCTTGACGCCGGACAGCTCGCGCTTCTGGGATGCCGAGCAATACGCACCGGGGCAGGCGCAACCGTCGTTCGACAAGCAGTTCGTGCGCGACTGGCTGACGTCGTCCGGCTGGGATCGCGAGCCACCAGCGCCGCCGCTGCCGCACGACGTCGCCGAGGCGACATCGCAAAAGTACATCAGCGCATACGAGCGATTGAGCGGACGGCCGCTCTTTCCGTTGTCATGAGTAGGGTGAGCCAGGAGGGTTCGTTGCAGAGTCAGTCCGCGAACAGTCAGCGCCGCTGGCGCGCCGATGTCTATGTAACACTCAAACCGGTCGTTAACGATCCGCAAGGTCTCGCGGTGCGCGACGGCCTGCATATGCTCGGCTACGACGAGGTCGGAGCGGTGCGCGCCGGTAAGTACATTCAGGTCTGGCTCGAGGCGGACGAAGAAGCGGGTGCCGAAAAGCGCGTAGCCGAAATGTGCGACAAGCTCCTCGCCAACCCCGTCATCGAGCAGTATCGATTCAATCTGGTTGAGCAAGCTCACGACGAAGCGGAGTAGGGGAACAATGCGATTTGGTGTCATCACGTTTCCCGGCAGCAATGGTGATCACGACGCGCTCAAGGCGATCGAACTTGGCCTCAAGCAGCCGGTTGAGGCGGTTTGGTATCGAGACACGAGTCTGGACGGCTTTGACTGCATCCTGATCCCCGGTGGTTTTTCGTATGGAGACTACTTGCGCGCGGGAGCGATTGCGCGTTTCGCGCCGATCATGGACGCAGTCGCTGACTTCGCGCAAAAGGGCGGGCCGATTCTCGGGATGTGCAACGGCTTTCAGGTGCTGACCGAAGCAGGCTTGCTGCCGGGTGCGCTCTTGCCGAACGGCTCGCTCCAGTTTCGCTCACAGTGGGTTCACGTGCAGGTCGAACGGAGCGACACTCCCTGGACATCGCACATCGATGACGGGACGGTGCTGAAACTCCCGATCGCCCACGGTGGCGGGCGCTATTTCGCTGATCCCGAGACGCTGGCGCGCCTCGAAGAGAACGGCCAGGTCATCTTCCGCTATACCGATGCGAGCGGGAATCGTGTGCCTGACGCGAATCCAAACGATTCGCTGAACGCTATCGCTGGCATCTGCAACGAGCAGCGGAACGTCGTCGGACTGATGCCGCATCCGGAGCGCGCCTTCGATGCGATCATCGGTGGAGACGACGGAATGAAAGTGCTTTCCTCGGTTCTTGACGCAGGGATCGCCGCGGTCACCGGGCGTTAGCCGGGTACCGGACGAAGGAACGAAGTAGCTTGGTCGAAGTCACAGCGGAAGTCCTGGCCGAGGTTGCGCTCTCCAGCGACGAATACCGGTTGATCGTTGAAAAGCTCGGGCGTGCGCCGAACGGGGTCGAACTCGGCATGTTCGGCGCCATGTGGAGCGAGCACTGCGGCTACAAGAACTCGCGCCCGTTGCTACGGCTCTTCCCGACGACCGGTCCACGAGTAGCCCAGGGGCCGGGTGAGAATGCCGGGGCCGTCGATATTGGCGACGGGCTCGTCGCAGTGTTCAAGATCGAATCACACAACCACCCGTCGGCGGTCGAACCGTACGAGGGCGCGGCGACTGGGGTCGGCGGCATCGTACGCGACATCTTCACGATGGGCGCCCGGCCGGTGGCGATTCTCGATTCGCTCCGCTTTGGCCCATTGACCGAGGCGCGCAATCGCTATCTCTTCGGCGGCGTGGTCGGCGGCATTGGTGGATACGGCAACTGCCTCGGCATCCCGAATCTGGGCGGCGACATCTTCTTCGATCCGGCGTACTCGGGCAATCCGCTGGTGAACGCGATGTGCGTCGGCGTAGCGCAGCGCGACGAGCTTATGCGCGCCAAGGCATCTGGCGTTGGCAACCTCGTGCTGCTGGTCGGCGCGGATACCGGTCGCGACGGCATCCACGGCGCCACGTTCGCTTCGGTTGACGATCCGGAGAAATCGCATCGTGGCGTGGTGCAGGTCGGTAATCCGTTTCTGGAAAAGTTGCTGTTGGAAGCGTGTCTCGAAGTCTTGCAGACCGAACATGTCGTCGCGATGCAGGATCTCGGGGCAGCCGGCTTGACGAGTTCGGCGGTCGAATGCGCCAGTCGCGGCGATGTCGGCATTGAGATCGATGTCGCGCTCGTATCGCGGCGCGAGTCCGGCATGTCCGCCTATGACGTCATGCTCTCCGAGAGCCAGGAGCGGATGCTCGTCGTCGTAACACAAGATGGCCTTGACGAGGTTCGGGTCGTCTTCGATCGATGGAGCCTTCATTCGGATGTGATCGGTCGTGTGACGGACGATGGGCTCGTCCGCGTGCTCGACAATGGCGAGATCGCAGCCGAGATTCCGGCGATGCTGCTGACCGACGAATGTCCAACCTACACGCGCGAAGGGATTGAATCGGCGCGCACGGTCGAGTTGCGCTCGTTCGACCCGCTGTCGCTGCCCGATCTCGGTCGCGGCGAGACCCTGAGCGCTGCGGATGCCTTGCTGTCGTTGCTTTCATCCCCCAACATCGCGAGCCGTCTGCCGGTTACTCGCACATACGACTCGACGATCATGACGAATACGGTTGTCGGACCGACCTACGGCGACGCCGGCGTGGTGCGGATAAAAGGGACCGGACGCGGCCTGGCGATGAAGACTGATTGCAACCCGCGCTACTGCTTCCTCGACCCATACCTCGGGGGCATGCATGCAGTCGCGGAATCCGCCCGAAATCTTGCCTGTGTCGGTGCCGAGATCGTAGCGATAACCA
>Ga0207652_10004490_pt1 | contig 11343 bp, 7 predicted proteins | sample KBSC63BmetaG_FD_184334 | JGI IMG/M metagenome (GOLD analysis project Ga0207652, IMG submission 184334) | Corn rhizosphere microbial communities from Kellogg Biological Station, Michigan, USA - KBS C6-3B metaG (SPAdes) (version 2) | ecosystem: Host-associated > Plants > Roots > Rhizosphere ... | reverse complement strand
CGACCTTCGCCCCAAGGGCGCGCCAGGCCTCGCCGTGGCGCCGCCAGCTCAGCACCGCGCTCCCGCGATCGATAGCGAGGCGCAACTCGACCGGCCCGCCCCCGCCGAACCGCGCGCTCGCGATCCGCTCCCCGCGCGGGTCCTGCTTCGCGTCGGTGCGCAGGCGGGCGACGATCTCCTGCCCCTCGATGCCGAAGGCAAGGAAGTGGCCTTCGTCCATGAACGCCAGCAAGCCGGCGAAATCCCCCGGCTTGTCGGCCGCGAAGCTGACGGTCGTGGAGATCGTCGCCGCGGGATGGCGCAAGCGCTTGCCCCAGAACGACGGCGCGCCGAGGCTGCCGGCGGGATCGCGGCTCGGCACGAGCAGGAGCTCGCCGTTCTCCAGCGCGTGGTCTTGCACAGTCGGCGGACCACGCAAGCGCAGCCACTCGGGCGACAGCCTGGTCTCGCTGAAATCGTCGCGCCATGTGTCCCACTGGCTGCCCGACGAGGCTGGCAAGGCCGGCCGCTCGGCGACCAGCGGCACCGGCGCGCCCGGCTCGAGGAACAGCGGCCAGCCGTCCTTCCAGCTCACCGGCAGCAGGTAAGTCTCGCGGCCCAACAGGGTCGATTGCCCGGCGAACGGCCGCGTGGCCAGGAACACGCCCCACCATTGTCCGCCCGGCAGCGCGACGAGCTCGGCGTGGCCCGTCGCTTCGACCCGGTTCGGCCGGTCATGGGGCAAGTCGCGCTGGGTGAGGATCGGGTTGACCGGCCCGGCCTCGTAAGGCCCGTCGGGCTTGCGCGAGCGGTAGATGGTCTCCGAATGGTTCTCCGCCGTGCCGCCTTCGGCCGCCATCAGGTAGTACCAGCCGTCCTTCTTGAACACGTGCGGCCCTTCGGCCCAGACCGGCTTGTCCTGCGGATGAACCCCGCCGTCGACCAGAACCTTGCGCGGGCCGAACAGCTTCAGGGTCTTGAGGTCGAACGCCTGGATCCAGATCGCCCGGTGCCCATCGTAGCGCGGCTTTTCCGGCGGCGGCCCGTTGTTGACCACCCAGGCGCTGCCGTCGTCGTCGATGAACAGCGCGCAGTCGATGCCGTCGAAATCGAGCCACACCGGGTCCGACCACGGGCCGGCCGGGTCCTTGGCGGTGACGAGGTAGTTGCCGCCGCAATCGACGCAGGTGTTGAGGATGTAGAACGTGCCGTCATGCCAGGTGATCGCCGGGGCAAAGGCCCCGCGCTCGGTGCCGAGACCATGCATGTCGAGCATTCCCGGCCGGTCGATCGCGTTGCCGATCTGCCGCCAGTGGACGAGGTCGCGGCTGTGATAGACCGGGATGCCGGGGAACCAGGCGAAGGTCGAGTTCACCAGATAGAAGTCGTCGCCCACCCGGACGATCGAAGGATCCGGCTGAAATCCCGGCAGAATGGGGTTGGCGTAGCTGCCGACCGGCGGTTTCGCCGAAGGGCCGGCCGCATAGTCGAGTTCGCTGAACCGTGCCGTCGGCGCGGCGCCAGCTTGCGCGGATGCGGCCATGAAAAAGACCGCAATGGCCATTGCCCATCGACGCATAGATAATTACTCCTACTAGAGCGGAACGGGGCTTGCCCTCGCTTTCATCCTCGCCCATATGGTAGCGCTATCAACGGAGAGGGCAACAGGGCGCAGATGGCCCAAAGACTGCAAGACTTACTGCCCGCGGACTACGCGGCGGGCACGTTTATCGGCCGGGCGCTGTCGCCCGAAGGGCCGTGCGTCATTGCGATTCGCGGTGGCGTGATTTTCGACCTCACCCGCGAAGTGGCGACCGTTTCCGGCGCGATCGATCGCAAGCAGTTCGGCGGCGGGCGCGAGCTCGGATCGGTCGAACAGGGCTTGCCGGTCAACTGGAGCCTGCTGTCGCCGGTCGACTTGCAATGCATCAAGGCGTGCGGCGTGACGTTCGCCGTCTCGGCCATCGAGCGGGTGATCGAAGAGCGTGCGCGTGGCGATGCCAGCAAGGCATCGGAAATTCGCGCCGCGCTCGAAGCGAAGGTCGGCGCGGGCATCCGCGCGGTCGTGCCGGGCAGCCCCGAAGCGGCGGAGCTCAAGCAGGCGCTGATCGACGAAGGCATGTGGTCGCAGTACCTCGAAGTGGCGATCGGGCCGGATGCCGAAGTCTTCTCCAAGTCACCGGTGCTCTCGACCGTCGGCGCCGGGGCCGAGATCGGCGTGCGCTCCGATTCGGCGTGGAACAATCCCGAACCCGAAGTGGTCCTGGCGGTCGATGCGCGGGGCGAAGTGGTCGGCGCGACGCTCGGCAACGACGTCAACTTGCGCGATTTCGAAGGCCGCTCCGCGCTGCTGCTGTCGAAAGCCAAGGACAACACCGCGAGCTGCTCGATCGGCCCGTTAATCCGCCTGTTCGATGGCGATTTCACGATCGATGACGTCCGCCAGGCCAATGTCGACCTGATCATCGAAGGGCCGGAGGGGTACCGCCTCGAAGGCTCCAACGACATGGGTCAGATCAGCCGCGATCCGCTCGACCTGGTCGAGCAGACGCTGAGCGAGCACCATTACCCGGATGGCTTCGTGCTGTTCTGCGGCACGCTGTTCGCGCCGACGCAGGATCGCGACACGCCGGGCGGGGGGTTCACGCACAAGGTCGGCGACACCGTTACCATCGCGTCGCGGCGGCTCGGCAAGCTGGTCAACACCGTCACCACCAGCCGCGATGCCCCGTCGTGGGAGCTCGGCATCGGCGCCTTCGTGCGCAACCTCGCCGAGCGCGGGCTGGTCGAGAGGATTTAAGGGTCAGGAACATGGATACGCAGATTCTCGGTCACTACATCGGCGGCGAATGGACCGGCGCCGACGGCGCGCTGGAAAGCCTCAACCCGTCGAACACCGACGAAGTCGTCGCCCGCTTCCCCGACGGCGGCCAGGCCGAAGTCGACGCCGCCGTGGCGGCGGCAAAAGCGGCGCAGCCGGGCTGGGCCAACGCCTCGCCGGAAGTCCGCTCCGACGTGCTGCGCAAGGCCGGCGAAGCGCTGTTCGCCCGCTCGGCCGAAGTCGGCGAGCTGCTCGCCCGCGAGGAAGGCAAGACCCGCGCCGAAGGCATCGGCGAGACGCTGCGCGCCGCGCGCATCCTGCTGTACTTCTCGGGTGAGGCGCTGCGCCGTCACGGCCAGACGCTCGAATCGACCCGGCCCGGGCTCGATGTCGCGACGTACCGCGAAGCGCTCGGGGTCGTCGGCCTGATAACCCCGTGGAACTTCCCGATCGCGATCCCGGCGTGGAAAGCCGCGCCGGCGCTGGCGTTCGGCAACACCGTGGTGATCAAGCCGGCCAACATCACCTCGGCCATCGCCGTCGCGCTGACCCAGGTGCTGCACGATGCAGGTGTTCCCCCGGGCGTGTTCAACCTCGTGCTCGGCCGCGGCAAAGTCGGCCAGGCGATCGTCGATCACAAGGACGTCGCCGCGATCAGCTTCACCGGTTCGCAAGGTGTCGGCTCGACCGTGGCCAAGAGCGCGGTCGCGCGGCAGGCCCGCGTGCAGCTCGAAATGGGCGGCAAGAACCCGCTGGTCGTGCTCGCCGACGCCGATCTCGACAAGGCGGTGGCGATCGCCGCGGACGGGGGCTTCTTCCAGACCGGTCAACGCTGCACCGCGTCGAGCCGGGTGATCGTCGAGGATGCGATCCACGACAAGTTCGTCGCCGCGCTGGCCGAGAAGGCCAAGGCCATCAAGGTCGGCCCGGCTCTCGCCGAAGGCACCCAGGTCGGCCCGGCCTCGAGCGAGAGCCAGTTCGAACAGAACATGAGCTACGTCGACATCGCCACCGGCGAAGGCGGACGCCTGGCCGCGGGCGGCGAGCGGGTCAAGCTCGATACACCCGGCTACTTCATGCAGCCGACGCTGATCGCCGACACCGATCCCGACATGCGCATCAATTGCGAGGAAGTGTTCGGCCCGGTCGTCTCGACGGTTCGCGTGAAGAACTACGAAGAAGCGCTGGAGCTGGCCAACCGCGGCGAGTTCGGCCTTTCGGCCGGCATCGTGTCGAACAACGCGAAGCTGATCCGCGACTTCCGCAGAAATGTCCGCGCCGGAATGGTGATGGTCAACCTGCCGACCGCGGGGGTCGATTACCACGTGCCGTTCGGCGGCACTCGCGGATCCAGCTACGGGCCGCGCGAACAAGGCTTCGCGGCGGTCGAATTCTACACCCAGATCAAAACGGTTTACACAGGGGATTGAGGGCTTTGGCGGAGGGAATCATGAAGCCGGTGGGAGAAGGCGCGGTCTATCCGAGCCTCGCCGGCAAGCGCGTCATCATCAGCGGTGGCGGCTCGGGCATCGGCGAAGGCATCGTCGAAGGCTTCGTCCGCCAGGGCGCGGCGGTGGCGTTCGTCGACATCCAGGACGAGCTCAGCCAGGCGCTCGTCGGCCGGCTGGCCGACGCGGCGATCCCGCCGCTGTTCATCCATTGCGACATCACCGATTGCGTCGATTACGGCGCCAAGATCGGCAAGATCGTCGACAAGCTCGGCGGGTGCGACGTGCTGGTCAACAACGCCGCGAACGACGATCGGCACGAGGTCGAGGAAGTCACCCCCGCCTATTGGGACGAGCGCATGGCGGTGAACCTCAAGCACCAGTTCTTCGCGTCCAAGGCGGTCTTCCCGACGATGAAGGAGGCGGGCGGCGGCTCGATCATCAACCTCGGCTCGATCAGCTGGCACCTGGGCTTGCCCGACCTGGCGATCTACCAGACGGCCAAGGCGGCGATCGAAGGCCTGACCCGCAGCCTGGCGCGCGAATGGGGGCGCTGCGGCATCCGCGTCAACGCGATCATCCCGGGCAACGTCCAGACGCCGCGGCAGATGAAATGGTACTCGCCCGAAGGCGAGGCAGAGATCGTCGCGGCCCAGTGCCTCGAAGGCCGCATCCAGCCCAAGGACATCGCCGCGATGGCCCTGTTCCTGGCGAGCGACGACGCGCATCTGTGCACCGGCCACAACTACTGGGTCGACGCCGGATGGCGCTGAGCGCCCAGGTCCGGGAGGTCCTCCGCTCCGAGTGCACGCTCGGCGAAGGGGCCCTCTGGGACGCTGAGCGCAAGCTGGTCTGGTTCGTAGACATCAAGCAGCACCTCGTCTGGCGCTACGATCCGGCAACCGGCGAGCATTCCAAGGCGGAAGCGCCCGACCAGATCGGTTGGGTGCTGCCGGCCGACAACGGCCTCTTGCTGTGCGGCCTCAAGGAAGGGCTGTGGACTTTCGATCCGCGGACCGAGGCGTTTGCACGCCTTTGCGCAGTGCCGGGCGAACTCGCCAGCAACCGCAACAACGACGCCTGCACCGACACCCAAGGCCGGGTGTGGTTCGGCACGATGGACGACGGCGAGAAGGACGATACCGGGCGGTTCTATCGCTTCGACCGCGGCGAGGTGACGCCGGCCGGGCCGGATAAAGTTTCGATCACCAACGGCCCGGCGGTCAGCCCGGACGGCAAGCGGATCGTCTTCACCAGCACGCTCGGCAAGACGATCCACATCGCCGATTTGCACGATGACGGCAGCCTCGGCCCCGCGCGGCTGTTCGTCGATACCGCCGAACATTTCCCCGACGCCTACCCCGACGGCCCGGTGTTCGATGCCGAAGGCTACTTGTGGACCGGGCTTTACTTCGGCGATCACATCGCCCGCTTCGCCCCGGACGGACGGCTCGATCTGACGGTGCCGATGCCGACCTCGAACTTGACCAAGCTGTGCTTCGGCGGGGATGACCTGAGGACGATCTACGTCACCACAGCGCGGGGTGGGCTCAGCGAGGACAAGCTCGCCGCGCAGCCTCTCGCCGGCAGCCTCCTGGCGCTGGAATCGCCCGTGGCCGGGTTCGTTGGAACGAAAGTGAAGCTCGCATGATCCGCTACGCCGCTCTCTCCGCCGCAGTGCTCGCCACTCCCGCCCTTGCCGCCCCGACGCTGGGCCCGGTGTGGACCGACCACGCGGTGATCCAGCGCGACCGGCCGGTGGTGGTCGAAGGGTCCGCGACGCCGGGCGAGGCGGTCAGCGGCACGCTCGGCGGGGACAAAGCGAGCACCAGGGCCGGCAAGGACGGTTCGTTCGCCCTGACTTTCCCGGCGCGGGCCGCCTCGAGCGACCCGGCAACGCTCACCGTGACCGGCGCGGACGGCACCTCGGCCACGGTGTCGGACCTGCTCGTCGGCGATGTGTGGCTGTGCGGCGGGCAGTCGAACATGGAGTTTTCGCTGCGCAACTCGGCCGGCGGCGGGTTCGCGGCGCAAATGGCCAAGGACGACGGCCTGCGCCTGCTGATGATCCCCAAGGTCACCGCGCTCACGCCGCAAAAGACCTTCGGCGGCGACGTGAAATGGACGGCGGCCACGCCCGACAGCGTCAAGGACTTTTCCGGCGCGTGCTACTTCATGGCCCGCCAGCTCCGCCGCGATCTCAAGGTGCCGATCGGGGCGATCCATTCGAACTGGGGCGGCTCGCAGATCCGCGCCTGGCTGACGCCCGAAGGCGCGGCGAAGCTCTACGGCGCGCCGGCTCTGGCCCAGCTCAAGCAATACGGCACCGATCCGCTCGGCGCGGTCACCGCGTTCGCGCCGGGGTGGGAGAAATGGTGGACCGAGCACGATCATCAGAGCCCGTGGGCCAATCCCGAGGCGCTGCAATGGCTTCCCGTGCCGCAGATGTCCGCCTGGGGCGACTGGAAGGGCACTCCGCTCGCCAGCAACGGCAACGGCAACGTGTGGATGCGCCGCACGGTCACGCTGACCCCGGCGCAAGCCAAGGCCGGCGGCACGCTCAACATCGGCCTCATCGACGACATCGACATGACGTTCGTCAACGGCCGCCCGGTCGGCAATACCTCGAGCTGGAGCGACGAGCGGCATTACCCCATCCCCGCCTCGTACCTCAAGGCGGGCGCCAACGAGGTCCTGGTGCTGGTCACCAACAGCTACGGTGCCGGCGGGATGGAGAGCAAGCCGGAGCGGCTGTCGTTCGACGTGACCCGCGGCGCGAGCATCCCGCTCGGCGAAGGCTGGCGCTATTCGATCTCCAAGGTCACCGACTACCCGCCGCGCGCGCCGTGGGACGGGATCGCCGGCATCGGGGTGATGTACAACAAGATGATCGCCCCGTTCGGCCATTTCCCGATGAGCGGCATGGCCTGGTACCAGGGCGAAAGCGACGTCGGCATCCCCGGCTATGCGGACCGCATGCGGGAGCTGTTCGCCGGCTGGCGCGGGCAGATGGGCCAGCCGGCGCGGATGCTCGTCGTCCAGTTGCCTAACTATGGCCCGACGACCGACCACCCGGTCGCCTCGGACTGGGCGGAGATCCGCAACGAGGAATTCAAGTCGGTCGCCGCCGACCGGAACGCGGCGCTGATCCCGACGCTCGACATCGGCGAGAACGGCAACCTCCATCCGCTCGACAAGCTCGACGTCGGCTTGCGGCTGGCGCTGGGCGCCGAGGGCAAGCCGCTGATCATGCCGGTCTCCGCCAAGCGCCAGGGCGGCGCTGTCGTCGTCGGCTTCGCGGGCGTCGACGGCGGCCTGCACACCTGGAGCGGCACGCATGCCCTCGGCGTCGAGCTGTGCGGCGCGACGCAGGAGAGCTGCCGCTATGCCCCGGCCACCGCCACCGGCGACACGCTCAGCATCGCCGACGACGGCAAGCCGGCGACCCGCGTGCGCTACGCCTGGATCGATAGCCCGGTGGTCAACCTTTACGACGCGCGGTCGCTGCCGGTGCCGGGCTTCGAGCTGCCGATCAGCCAATGACGCTGACGTTGCGCAGCGCCGGCTGGGAAGCGACGCTGCGGCCGGAGATCGGTGGTTCGCTGGCCTCGCTGACGTTCGAGGGCCTCGAAGTGCTGCGAACGATGCCGGACGGCGCGAGCAACCCGCTCGAGGGCGCCTGCTTCCCGCTCGCGCCGTACTGCAACCGTATCCGCGAAGGGCGCTTCCGTTTCGGCGAGCGCGAGGTCGCCCTGCCGCTCAACTTCGCGCCGGAGCGCCACAGCATCCACGGCCTGAGCTGGCAGCGGCCCTGGCGGGTCGAAAGCCAGGCGCCGAACAAGTGCGTGTTGGTCGACGAATACGACGGGACGGGCGGATGGCCGTGGCCCTACCGCGCCGAGCAGCGCGTGCGGCTGGGCGAGAAAGGCTGCGCGATCACCCTCGTGCTCACCAACCGCGGCGATACCCCGATGCCCGCTGGGATCGGCCTGCACCCCTATTTTCGCCGCGCCGCGTCGAGCCGGGTGCGCTTTGCCGCGGATCACGTGCTGCTCAGCGATCCGGAACTCCTGCCGACCGGAGTCACCGCGCCGGCCGATCACTTCGGCGACTTCTCGCGCGGCTCCGCGCTGCCCGGCCAAACCATCGATCACTGCTTTGCCGGATGGGCCGGCGAAGTGTCGATCGAGGACGAGCACGGCACGATCGCCATCGCCGCCTCGGGCACGCCGGACCTGCACCTTTACGCCCCGGCCGACGGCAGCGCGCTGTGCTGCGAACCGGTGAGCCATTCGCCCGACGCCCCCAACCGCTCGCCGGAGGAAATGACCGTGCTGCCGCCCGGTTGCTCGGCCTCCCTGACGCTGCGGATTTCCGCCCAGCGCGCTTAGGGCTCAGGGCGCCTTGTTCGCCTCCGGGAAGCTCGGCGGTTCCTGGTAGCCGTTAGCGTCGAGCCTCAGGCTCGGGCGCACGGTGCAAGGCACGCAGTCCTTCTGGTAGAGCGGCGGCTCGCGTCCGCTGACCGGGTTCACGTATTCGAACCACATCGGCAGGATCGTCGGCCATTGCCACGGCTCGCCGGTGCCGCCCTGGAAGTGCTCCTCGCGCTTGCCGAGCTCGGTCAGCGGAATGTCGGGCGGGAAATTGCCGCCGGAGAAGGAACGCTTCGGCTTGTTCGGATCGGGCGGCGGCGGGTCCTTCGACTTGGCCCAGATTCCGTCCTTCCACGCGACCGGGTTGATGTAAGGCTCGTCGAGCGTCAGCTCCCACAGCTTCCAGCTGCCGTTCTCCAGCACGTAGCGGTTGTGGTACATCCCGCCCCAGAAGCCCGCGCCGAGGAATTCGCCGGTCTTGCTGACGTTCTTGCTGGTGCGCGGCTGGAACAGGCGCTGGCGGCTGTAGGCGGAGCGCCCGTCGTCCGAGACCAGCGTCACCGGCCCCATCAGCCAGTGATACGGCACGCCGGGCCGCATCGCCGGAAGCGGGCCGGTGATCCGGGCCTTCTGGTTCTTCTCGCGCGTGATGTAGTACCCGGCGAACGGCGTCATCTTGAAGCCCTTCTCGGCGATCACGCCGGTGAAGCCGCGCGCGTCGACATCGTCGGCATACATGCCGTAAGCCGCGCTGACGTTCTCGACCCCGTCCCACGCGGCCGAGCGGGCGAGGCGGCGCTTGGCCTCCGCGAGCTGGACCGGCGCGGTCTGGCCCGCCGCGATCGCTCCCGTCAGCGCCGCCGCCGCGACGGTCCTGCCCGCTCCGGCTACGACGGTGACGGCCTTGCCGGTAACCGGGTTCGGCGCGATGAAGGCGGGCACCGCCAGCGCGACGTTACCCGCGTCCGCGGCGGGGAGCGGCGCGTCGGGCGCATCGGCGCCGGTCGGCGCGGGATCGGCGAAGCGCTCCTTGCCCCACCCTTTGAACACGTCCGTCTTCATCACCGGGAAGCGGCGCATCTCGCGGATCTTCCACACCCCGTTCTCCTTGACGAAGCGGTTGCGGAACACGGCGATTTCCCACCAGCCCTTTTCGTGGTCGGCATCGCCGAGCATCCCGAGCTCGATGCCGCGGGTCCACGCCTCGTTGCCGCCCGGCGCCAAGGTCACCGTCACATCGTACTGCGGCCGGTCGTTGAGGATGCCGTGGGTCAGCCCGGCGGGGCCGATGCTGTTGAGCCATTTGCGCACCCCGGCCTTGCCGCGCCACACACCCTGGCCGCCGACTTCGACCACGCCGTTGTCGGCGAACAGGTCGGTCACGTCGTCCCACATCCGCCGGTCCGCGTAATAGCCGTAAGCCGACTGGAGGTTCCGCACGCGGTCTTCGTCGTTCATGCGGTCGACGCGCTTTTGCAGCGCGGCGAGCGTCGCCTTGGCCGCCGGGGCGGTTCCGGCGGGCGGCAGCACCGGCATACCGGCCTCGTCGACCGTGTAATGGAACGGCACCCGAGGCAGGTCGCCGCCGCCCCAGTTGGTCCAGCCGTCCTCGTACGGGCCGTAGTATTCGGGGAACCAGTGCATCGCGGCGACTTTCCACACACCGCCCTGTCGCACGTAATCGTTCTCGAAATAGCCGCCTTCGATCAGCGCCTTGCCGCCGTGGCCATAATAGATGATCGTTTCCCAGCGCGCTTTCGCCATGTTGCCGTCGGGCGCGACGTTGACCACCGGGGATTCGGTCATGATCGTCGACAGCCCGTCGGCGCTGACGCCTTCGTGGCCGCCGCCGTAGCGAGTGCGCAGGAAAGCCGCGATCGCTGTCGGTCCCTTCGAGATCTCCGCCGGTCTGACCGCACCGTCGAACACGAACTGCCCGTCGGGGACGAACAGCGCGCCGGCCTGGGCCCACAGCCCGGCCTGGGCGTATTGCGAGAAGCTGCGCTGCAGTGTCTTGACCGCGCGCACGCTCTCGGTGCGGTCGACGTCGCGGGCGAAAGTGTCGAGCGCCGGATCGGCCTGGGCCGCGCTCGCGGCGGACAAGGCAAGCGCGGCGCAAAACAGCGCGAACGGGCGAGTCATCGGCTCTCTCCTCGGCGGCCGTCCGCGGCGCGGCGGCTACTCTTCGGGAAACGAGCCTAACGAGCAAGCCGGCCGGCGCAACGGCCGGGTCCGCTTCGGTCAACCTTTCGCGCCGCCCGGGTCTAGGCGCGGCCCCGCCGGGTACGAATGCCGTGCCTCAGGCGCCGGTCAGGCGATCCCAGTTGCCATGGGCAAACGCTTCCCGCGCCGCGTCATCGAGCGCGATTTCCTCGAGGAAGCGGCGGGGACCGCCGCCTTCGCGATACTGGTACGGGAAGTCGGTCGAGAACAGCAGGCGGTCCGGACCGACGATGTCGAGGCATCGCCGCAAGTACGTTTCGCTCCACATCCCGCTGCCCGTCACATAGAGGTTGTCGCGCGCATAATCGGCCAGCGTGCGGCGAAGATCGATCGTGCGCTCGAAGACCGGGGACATGCGTTCCAGGTAGAACAAGACCACCTCGCCCCAGTGCCCGAGGATGATCTGGAGGTCGGGCAGTTCGTCGAAAACGCCGGCGGCCGCCAGGCGGACCCATTGCAAGCCCGCTTCATAGTGCCAGCCCAGACCGAACGCGGCGAG
>Ga0207652_10004485_pt1 | contig 11352 bp, 7 predicted proteins | sample KBSC63BmetaG_FD_184334 | JGI IMG/M metagenome (GOLD analysis project Ga0207652, IMG submission 184334) | Corn rhizosphere microbial communities from Kellogg Biological Station, Michigan, USA - KBS C6-3B metaG (SPAdes) (version 2) | ecosystem: Host-associated > Plants > Roots > Rhizosphere ... | reverse complement strand
TGATGTGCGACGATTGATCCAATGGCTTGCAGGAAAAGCTTTTTTCAGAAATACAGAAGTTTCTCAGATGAATGGCGATGGCATCAGTCGTTCTGTATTCCTTAGCTGGATTGGGTTGGCGGCAGGCACTACACTTTTTGGAAGTTTGATTTATGGATTTTCAAATAAGTATAATTATAGAGTAAAGCACGTAAAGCTTTCTTTTGATAATCTGCCTGGAGGTTTCAAAGGATTGAAAATTGTTCACTTCAGCGATGTGCATTCCGGAAGTTTTATGAATAAAAAAGCGGTGGAACATGGTGTAGAAAAAATAATAGTTCAAAATGCCGACCTGGTCATTTTTAGTGGCGACCTGGTAAATGACCGGGCGCCGGAAATGCTGAATTACATGGATGTATTTAACAAAGTAAAAGCGCCGATGGGCGTGTATTCTACTTTTGGAAATCACGATTATGGCGATTATGTAAAATGGCCTTATGACGGTGTAACTAAAGAGCAGAATCTGATAAACCTTGCAAAAATTCATGCAAACCTCGGCTGGCGACTGTTGATGGATGAACATGTGGAACTGGAAAGAAATGGTGATAAAATTGCTTTGATAGGCATCCAAAACTGGAGCGCCAAAGCTCGTTTTCCAAAATATGGCAACATGAAAAAAGCGTATGCCGGAGCAGAAAATTATCCTTTTAAAATATTGATCAGTCATGACCCAAGCCATTGGGACGCACAGGTCCGGCCTGAATATTCTGATGTGGATCTCACCTTAAGCGGCCATACACACGGAATGCAATTTGGCGTAGAAATTCCGGGATTCAAATGGAGCCCGGTTCAATATGTTTATAAAGAATGGGATGGCTTGTACGAAGAAGGAAAACAAAAATTGTATGTAAATCCAGGTTTTGGATTTATTGGATATCCTGGCAGGGTAGGGATTCTGGCAGAAATAACGGTGATCGAATTGGTTTAAAATACATTTTCTGCGATCGGACAGGGTTTGTGTCTTCACAAACCACATTCGTTCAGCCTTGTTTGTGTCTTCACAAACGACATTCGCTCAGTAAAAGAACAAATATTCCAAATTTACATTTTCGGTTTCTCACAGGAATCATCGCTGGCAGCTCACCCAGGATCATAAATAACGACGAATGACTTGGCATAAATATTTTCAAAAAAATATTACAAAAAGAAAGAATTAGTTTAAATTGAAATTAATTTCTCACTTCTAAAAAATGATTTTATGAAGAGACTTCTTTTTCCCGCAATTTTTTTTATTTCTTTTTCTTTAAATGCACAAAAACATCAGCTGGTAAAACTTTGGGAAACTGATACCATCATCAATGTTCCTGAATCAGTTTTGCCGGATTTGAACAAAAACATTTTGTATGTTTCTTTGATAGATGGCGGCGGCTGGGACGCGGATGGAAAAGGAGGTGTAGGAAAATTATCGTTGTCCGGGAAAATAATTGATACAAATTTTATAACCGGTTTGAATGCACCGAAAGGTTTGGGAAAATTTGGAAATCGCCTTTATGCTGCAGATATCAGTGACGTGCTGGTGATTGATATTAGCAAAGGAAAAGTGGAAAAGAAAATTTCAATTGCCGGTGCTTCAGGATTGAATGATATAACCGTTTCAAGCAAAGGTGTGGTCTATGTTTCCGATTCAAAAACCAGCAAAATCTGGAAGATCCAAAATGATCAGCCTTCTTTATTTCTTGAAAATGTCAAGGGCGCGAATGGGTTGAAAGCAATAGGAAATGATTTAATTTATGCGGAAGGAAAAGATTTAAAGAAAGCAGATGCAAATAAAAAAATTAGTTTGATTGCAACTGTTACAGAAGGCATTGATGGAATTGAACCTGTCGGAAAAGGCGATTTTCTCGTTACATCATGGGTTGGCTATATTTATTATGTTCATGCAAATGGAAATGTAGAAACTTTACTGGAAACGCATAATGAGAAAATCAATGCAGCGGACATTGGGTATAACCCCGAAAAAAAGATCGTTTATGTTCCTACATTTCTTCATAAAACGGTTGCAGCGTATCAGTTGAAGTGAGATTGAAGTTGAAGGTTGAAAGTTGATGATTGAAGTTTGATGGACTGAATAAATCCGAAATCCTACAACCTGAATCCAGGACGGAATTTCAATATTTTTATTTTCTAAAAATTATAACTTTAATTACAAAATCAATTTCATGGAACTAACTATCCGCGTAGAAGGTGACGACGCTGTCACTGACGCTAAAAGCCTTAAAGATTTTCTTGAAAATCGCAGTGCAAAAGGACTTGATGAAGTTGTAATGTCCAGGACGGTGCATAAAGAAGGAGAGCAGGGACTTGGCAGTTTTATCGGCAGCCTGCTGCTTAAACTGGCGGGAGGCGATGAAGTAGTGAAAGGAATTGTTACGCTACTGAATACATGGGCACAACAGCACGACAAAAGAATTCATTTGCCAAATGGAGTAATTATCCCCGCCAATACACTATCGCCTGAACAAATAGTGCAAGTCGTAAGTAAAATTAAGGAGCAGTCCTAAAAATCCTGAACATGGATGTTCAAAAAACAAAAGTAATTCTGGTAGGCAATTCTATCTTTCCGGATTGGGGCGGAGAAAAAAAAGATATACCCAATGTGGAACAAAACATGGACTTGCTCAAAAAGGTTTTTACTGATGAGAATTATTTTGGAGTGCCTGATGATGCAAAACATCTTGTGGAAATCAAAAACGGAACATCACAGGAAATATTATTGACCGTAAAACATGAAACGAAATCGTTTTTAGAAAAAAATCTCTTTGACCGGTTGATCTTTTATTATTGTGGCCATGGAATACCGGGAGAAGATTCGAATCTTTTTTTTGCATCAAAAGACACGGTAAGGAGAGATTATGAAATTACGTCTGTTAATTCTCACCAATTGTTCTCTTACCTGGAAGCTTTTTGTGCTAAGGAACTGATCGTTATTTTGGATTGCTGTTACGCAGCACAAAGCAAAGAAAACCAGGGCGATGCTGATTCATTGATCTCAAAAAGCTTGCCTGAAGATAAAGCGGAACTTGAGGAATCAGAAAATGGCATTTATTATCTGTTTGCTGCAGGAAAAGACAATGTGGCAAAATTTAATCCGAAAGAACCCAAAAAGCCTACCTATTTTACGGAAGCACTATTAAGCACGATTGGAAAGGGAACAGAACCAGGGCGTGATTTTATTACCATTGGTGAAATATATATTCAGCTTCGCAAAGAAATAGCAGAATTAAAGAAATCGGTGGATGCGGATATACCTGAACCAAGGCCGGTATTGCAAGGGAATGTAAACGGTTTTGTCTTTTGTAAAAATATCAAGTTCAAAAACCAGGAGGATAAAGACTGGTCTGAATTGCGTGAGGATCCAAGCATGAAAAAATTACTGCTGTTTAAGGAAAAGTATCCTGAAAGCAGGTTTGAAAATGAAATGGATGATCTCACAATCAGGGTGCTTGAAGCACAGAAAGCATTACAAAACATGGAGGAAAACAAGGACATTAAACTTGCTGTTCAAATAAAAAAAATTTATGAAGATATTCCTTATATAAAAAAACGGGCCGATGCATTTATTAATGATCAACTTGCGGTAAATGCAATTCAGGAAGACCAGGAAATAAAAAGTGCCGGCTTCCGCGAACCATCTTTGAAAGATATTTCTAATTCTATGGCCAATTCTTCAGCAGCCACAATTATAAAACAAACCGAAAATAAACAACCCGAAAGCGCTTCTTTTAGTACCGGGTATGGCAGCGCGGCAAGGCCTATATAAATAGTCTAACAATCAATTCTATCGTTTAAAATATTTATATTCATGAGCAGCCAGGAAGAAATTGAAAAACTGAAGAGCGAGATTGAAGCGCAGCCGGAAAACTCTGTTTTATATAATAACCTGGCAATTAAATATTTTGACGATCAGAATTTTGATGAAGCAAAAAACTATTATCAAAAAGCCATTGATCTCAATCCGAACGTAGCTGTTTATTATGAAAACATGGGACTTCTAAATGACGAGTTAAAAAATCCGGCCGCTTCTGTAGATTGTTATGAGAAAGCAACAGCACTCAATCCTTCCTGGAATAATTATAACAAATTGGGAATTGCTTATTTTAAATTAAACCAATTTGAGCCGGCTATTACCAATTATTTACGTGCCATTGATTTGAATAAGGACGATGCGGTGCTTTTTGAAAATATAGGACTTGCGTACGAAAGCTGCGGAAAAATGCAGGAAGCCGAAGAAGCGTATCTTAAGGCGGCAACGATAGATCCGGATAATTATAGCGATCAAAACACACTGGGTGTGTTCATGTTGAAGCAAGGGAAATATGATAAGGCCGTCGAACATTTTAAAAATGCCATCAGGCTTGGAAAAGGAGAAGCAGTTTTGTATGATAATATCGGGCTTGCTTATGAAAATCTACACATGGATGAGGACGCTGAAAACGCGTATCGAAAAACGATCGAAGCCGAACCTTCAAACTCTGTTTACCTAAACCGGCTTGGCGTATTCCTGTACCGGAAAAAAAGATATCAGGAAGCGATTGAATTTTATAAAAAAGCTGTTGAGAACAATCCTTCTATAGCAGTTTACTGGGACAATCTCGGTCTTGCTCATGAAGATTCTGGTCAGTTTACTGAAGCAAAAGCTGCTTATCAGAAGTTAGCGGAACTCGAGCCAGAATCTTCCAATTCTTATTACAAACTGGCTTTGGTATTGGTAAAAGAGAAAAATTTTCCGGAAGTCATTCGTGTTTTGAAAGAAGGGTTAACACTGGATCCGAATAATATCGAATCACTGAAATTGCTGGGCCAATACCAGGAAAACCAGGATCTTTATGAAGATGCATTTAATACCTATCTGCAGGCATTGAAACTGCAACCGGATGATGAATATTTTAATAACCGCGCCGGTATATGTTGCTACAAATTGAATCACAATGAAGACGCAATAAAATACTATCAAAAAGCTATTTCTGCTAATCCGAAGTTGGGTGTGTATTATGAAAATAGCGGATTGTCCTTCGTGCAGCTAAAAAACTGGGCGAATGCTATACAAGCTTATGAGACCGCGCTTTCGATTCAGCCTTCAGAAGATATTTATAACGCTCTCGGTATCGCATATTACAATTCCGGAAACGATCAGGAAGCAATTACGAATTACAAAAAGGCAATAGAATTAAGCAAAGAATCGAATAAGGAACAAGCAGTTTATTACACCAATCTCGGACTTTCTTACGAAAATACCGGTGATAAAGAAAATGCGGAACAGGCCTACAAAAAAGCATTGGAACTTGAACCGGAAAATTATATTTACCAAAACCGGATGGGGGTTTTTTATTTTTTGAATGGAAATTATGATGCAGCGATCGGATTTTATAAAAAAGCCATCAGCCTGAATAAATCAGAGGAAATATTATACGAAAACCTGGGATTGGCTTATGAAAGAAAGGAGATGCCGGAAGAAGCGCTGAATACTTATAAAGAAGCGCTGAAAATAATGCCTGTAAGTGAAAGTATGAATAGCAAAGCCGGCGAACTTTCCTACAAAAAATCAGACTATGAATCAGCGATTGATTTTATAAAAAAGGCGATTGAAGCTAATCCGAAAAATGCTGTTTATTACGATAATCTAAGCCTTGCTTACAGGTCATTGAATAATTATCAGCTTGCAAAAAAAACATTGGAAAAAGCAATGGAACTGGATCCGAAAAATCCGGTTTATCTGAACAATTACGGACTCATTTATTATTATGAAAAAGATTATCACAATGCTATAAATTATTATAACCAGGCGATTGCTTTAGATGATAAAAATGAAATTTATTTTGATAATCTCGGATTGGTATATGAAGACATGGAAGATTATAAAATGGCACTTTCTGCTTATGAAAAAGGACTAAATGTTTCCAATAAAAAAGATAATTTTCTGAACCTGATCGGCCTGATGTATTATTATCAAAATATCATGCCTGATGCCATTATTGCTTATAAAAAAGCAATTAGTATCAATGGTTCCATAGCGGTTTATTGGGCTAATCTTTCATTAGCATACAGCAAAGTAGCCAATTATACAGAAGCTGAAAAAGCAATGAACGAGGCAATACTTTTAAATGATAGCGAAGAATATCGCCAGCGGCTAAATGACATCAAAGCACTTGCGATGCAGGCACAATGATTTTATTCAGCAAAGGAAGAAATAAGATGATTTTGTGTTTATCTGAATCATTCAAACATTAGACAAACGGCTTCCCTTCTTTTATCATTTCCCGCCTGATTCCTTCTATCACATCTTCCTGGTGAAAAAGTAGTTTAGAATCGTTGCCAGCATCTTCATGGCTATAATTTTTCATAGATTCGCTTCTCCTTTTTACTGCCTGGATGCCGGCGAAATGTATTGCGTTGATGATATTTCCACCGGTAACTTCATATTTTTTTACCTGGTTTGGAATTCCATGAAAATCGGCATTTTCCGGAAATGATTTTTCCCAAATTTCTTTTCTTTCTTCTTCTTTTGGTATTGTAAACTTAACGATGTCATTAAATCTCCTGATAAACGCATCATCGATATTGCTTTTCATGTTGGTTGCTAAAATTATCAATCCATTATAATCTTCTATTCTTTGCAATAAATACGAAACTTCTTGGTTGGCGTATTTATCATGCGCATCCCTTACATTGGTTCTTTTGCCAAAAATCGCATCGGCTTCATCGAAAAATAAAATCCAATCTTTATCTTCAGCTCTTGCAAATAACAGTTCAAGGTTTTTTTCTGTTTCGCCAATATATTTTGAAACTACCATAGAAAGATCAATTTTATAAACATCTTTTTTAGTCTCATTTCCGAGTACTCCTGCTGTCAGTGTTTTGCCGGTTCCCGGCGGTCCATAAAATAAAACCCTGAATCCTTTGCGCAGCCGCTTTTGCATCTGCCATTTGTCCATAAGGGAGTCATTAAAGTTGATCCAGTCGCTTAGGTTTTTATAATGTCTTTGAACTTCTTTATTTAAAACAATATCATTTGCGGTAAGCCTTGTTTCAATTTTCTTTGCCGGAAAACTCGTACTGAAATGTGGTGGAGCAGAAGTGCCGGACAAAAACAGATCAACATAATCAAGGGCCATGATAATTTTTCCATTCAGAACCGGTTCGCTTTGAGCCAGTTGTTCCAGCCACAGTATTTTCTTTTTTGCAAACTCCTTATCAGACCAGAATAATTGTTCAACCTTTTGGCGCCGTTGCCAGTCATCGCCGGCTAACAGGAAAACGGCTGTTTGCCCGGTTGGCAGAAAACCTCGGAAATTCTTTCCACGAACGCCCCCAATCTCCGGAAAATCTCCGGATGTTTTTATTTTGTCCTGAAAAGCATGATCAAATAGCTGAGGAACAGCGTGTGGCGAAAGGCCAATCAATAACACAGTAGCCGCGTCCTGATCAAGCTGATTTTCCCGGATAAATTTTTTTACAGGCAACCTCCATTCCTCTAAATGGGTCATTTGCGGAATTTCCCGGCCAAAAGGATTATTTAAGCGGTAATCGATCAGTTGTTTGATATACAAAAACTCCGGTGGAATAGCGCTTTCGGAATTCGCCTCATCCGGATTAAATAAATTATCGTTTTTATCTTCCATGTGATTTTTGTTTGAACGGTTTATGGATATTTTCGACTTTCCCCACTGGTAGCAATTTTAAAATTATTTCAGAGCGCAGATACACCTATGTTATCGCAGCAGGTAGTGCAAGGCAAGAGCGGCACATTGCCGCAACCTATTCCTTCTACATCCGCTAAAAAATCCATGAATTCCGCTTTACATCCCTTTCCATAAGCATCACAAATGGCATCGAGTCCTTCTTTGCCGGCTCCAATGATCAGTGCAATGGCATCGCCCCCGCACCAGGCCGTGATTTTACAAGATACCCAGCAATGTTTCCATTTGTCGTTTTTGTCAGGGAAATTGCTAAGGGCATATTCAAAAAAGGCATAGGAGCACAAAACAGCGGCTACGACTGCAGCTCCTATTGCCACAGCTACTGCAGGGCTTTTTTGAATGCCGTCATCAGCAAATGTTTCCTGCTGCACCACATGGGTTAATTCATGTGCCAATAAAAATTTGCCCGCAGAAGAATTTGGATCATATTTACCTTCATTAAAATAAATATCGCTACCGTGTGTGAACGCCTGCGCATTCAGTTCTTTAGCCATTGCGGCCGCCTTGCTGTCGTGGTGGATGCGTACATTACTGAAATCAACACCAAAGGAAGAACTCATTTCATGCAAACTTTTTTGAGGTAAAGAATTTCCGTGTCCGGTAGTATTTTCAATAGTGGAAGAAAGATGTGTTGGAGCCGTACCAGCCGCTGCGTCTTGTTTTGCCTGTACCAAGGTTGTCTTTTTCTTTTCTTTTTCTTTCTTTTCAAGGTTATCTTTTTTCTGAATTCCCTTCATCTTATCTTTTTCCGGCTCTCCATTTTTTTGTGGTACAACAGGCGTTTTTTCTGGATGACTTATGACTGTTTTTGCAACAGAATCCGCTTCACGTTCGTACTTGTCGCCCGCTTCATTCGAAGAGACTTTAGTTTGAAAAAAACTATTTGTTTTATCAGTATCATTTTGTTTAGCAAAGAAAGGTTCCTTTACTTTTTCGTCATAGCTGTGCGCATTGCGTTGCCTGTAAACACGGGAACTGTAAGACATAATAAATGGTTTTAAAAATAAAATTACCTTTTAATAAAAATAGAAATCTACACCTTTGATTGTACCATTCACAAGTGAATACTTTTCCATTCTTTAATCATTAAAATAAACAAGTGCCTTTTCCCAGGCGTTTTTCGCAACCGCTAAACCCAATTTTTGCCCAAGGTCGTTTGCTCTTTTAAAATGAATCCCACTATACAAACCTGAATTGGCTGCTTCATCTGCCGCAACAGTAAATGTAGGCCAATCCAGCATGATATCCGCCGAAGGTGTTTTACCAAATTCTATCCTCGATGAACCTTTTTTTACCAGGAAACAGCCTCCAAAGCTATCCTTTCGGCTGTAAGCCTGTAAAATAAAAGCTGCTGCTTTACTGAAAGCAGCATGTGCAGAAACGTGTTCAGGATACGGTGGTGTAAGCACGTCCGGTAATTGATATGGCATCCAGTCCTTGCCATCCATTTCAACAATGCCTTTAAAAGGTCCTCCCCACGCTTTGATAATTTTGCCTCGGTATAATTCATGTATGGCAGTAACCGGACGAACAGAGTCATACCTTCGCTTGCACTCCCAACAGGCAATGGAAGTATCCAGAAAAGCGTTGCCCATAGCAAATAATAATTTGATGCAATCCTTGTTGCCATATTTTTCTTTTTCGCAAATGAATTGAGCTATTTCACACCAATGACCAGGGGGCGAAAAGGTGCCGGGGCCGTCATCCCAGTATTCTGCAATCGCCTTTTCTTTATCAGAAAGGGTTTCACTTATCGAAATAATTTCTTGTGCTTGTTTTCTAAAATCTGCCGTCGAATCTTTCATGTTGAACGGAGGTTCAGGCCTGAATTGTTTTGCGAAAGAAAGTGCAAATGGTTTTACCAGTGGCCAATGAGGTAATAAAAAATGCTGCGTTTTATGATTGTTGCGAAGCGGTTGCCAATGGTTAATGTCCTTTATGGGTGCTGGTTCAGGTGCATTTGCAGGTTGATAACCGGTAAAATCATCCGATGGAGCAAAATGAAAAAGGATTCCATTTGGGATCGATTCGTCTCCCCGACGATAATCCACTGTTAGCCTTGCAATTAAATTGCCGATTCCTGCAGCAGTACGAATATCATAACTGCAATCATCGGGATCAAAATTATTTTTGTACATTAGATTACGAAACATATCTCTGTTATTCTCCGGCAATTGGAGCCAAAATAAATCCGTAAGAACCCTGAAAGCGGCGTAGCTAAAAGTTTTTTCAATTTCATTTTCACCACAACCTTCTTCATATCTTTTAATATATCTGGAAGTGGTAGTGCTGAATGCACATTTATTGTAAACGCTCCATGCATCATAAATGGCCGTATGAACCATAGCAAGCGCCCGTGCTGCCAATGGCGGCGAACTATTAGTCAACTTAATGGCATCAAGGGTTAGTTGATTCCATTCGAGGATAAGGGGTTTTGATGATTTTTCAGCCATCGTTGAATTATTTTTTAGAATTTTTTGTTTTTAAACGACTATTATTTGATATCAGATAGCAGAAGGAAGAGCAACTTGCAATGGTTCAGTAGAATTTGTCGGACTATTTGCTGCGTTACCTGCTCCATTTACGACAGCGTCTTTTTTAACCTGCTGCGCCTTTTGCTTTTCAATCTCAATATTTGTCAGTTCAATAATGAAGGTTTGCCTGTCTGCTTCTGTTATGTAACGATTAAACATTGTGATTATATTTACCAACGATATTTTATTTGCCAGAGGTACCGGCATGGAGCGTATTTTGGATTTTTCCTCTTCGAAGCGCTCATGTTCCAACCGGTTGGATTCGTCTTCAATTGTTTTCAATACAAACTCTTTTAGCTCCGGCGACTTTCCATATTTTTCTACCATTGAATCTTTATAATCACTGAATGAAAAATCTTTTTCGTTGTATTTTTTCCGAAGGCTATTTTCAATTTCAGCCTTTATCTGCTGTTTCTTCTGTTCCAATTCCTGCTCTGAATCACCGTTGATGGCTTTATCAAGTATGTCCTTTCCCTGTGATCCGGTAAAGTCAGGTTTTTGAAGATTTATTTGATCTAATGAAGGGAGTATCAGGTTATTTTCTTCATCAAATTTTATTGGAAAGTCCGCCTTTAAAGTAAGCCCACCCAAATCAAGTTGCTTTTCAGCAAATACCCATTTATGGTAATAGAGATTAACTGTAGTAATCCAAAGATCAAGATCCACACTTACGTCACCCGTGAGCCGGAATACTGCACGCGGAGTAACATTCAGATAAGCCCTTATTTCTTTAAACTGTAAACCTTTATCCTTGTTCCATGAAGCGTCGAGTTGGCCACCGGCCTCAGCGCTGATACCTAATCCGGCTTCCCCACCAATTGAACCACTTAACGTTGCAATTAATGCCCGGCCTTCCAAACCAGCTTTAATTGTAAGATACACTTCCGCGTCTGCAATCGAACCAACTTCACCATGAATATCCAATGTAGCGTTTTCAATTTCATTAATGTTGATTTCTTTAAATCCTACTTTCAGTTCTTTTAAAACAAGTGGATCCCAGCTAAATTTAAAGTAAACACCCCCATCAATAAATGCTGAAATGCTAAGTCCCGGGAGGCCGACTAATGGAATAGTAATGCGTG
>Ga0207652_10004484_pt1 | contig 11353 bp, 9 predicted proteins | sample KBSC63BmetaG_FD_184334 | JGI IMG/M metagenome (GOLD analysis project Ga0207652, IMG submission 184334) | Corn rhizosphere microbial communities from Kellogg Biological Station, Michigan, USA - KBS C6-3B metaG (SPAdes) (version 2) | ecosystem: Host-associated > Plants > Roots > Rhizosphere ... | reverse complement strand
CTCGCGGCGGCCTACGAGGCGGCGCTCGGCGACCTGCCTGAATTGAACCTGCCGCCCGCGCCCGACGCCGACAGCCGCCACTTCGACGTCTATCAGAACTACGAGCTCGAGGCCGATCGCCGCGACGAGCTCAAGGTGTTCCTCAAGTCCCGCGGCATCGGCACGCTGATTCAGTGGGGCGGCTCCGCCGTGCACCAGTTCCCGGCCCTGGGCTTCAAGGTGTCGCTCCCCGCGACCGAGCGGTTCTTCCAGCGGTGCATCATGCTTCCGATGAACATGATGGTCACGACTGATGACGTCGAGTACATCGCGGAGTGCATCCGCGGTTTCTACGGTCATTGAGCCTTCTCGTCTGGCTTGTAACCGTTGGAGAGCCGCTTCCATTCGATAGTCCATCCGAGCGACTCCTGCGCGCTGGTCTGCTGGCGCGGGAGCTCGCCCGGGCAGGTCACGAGGTCGTCTGGTGGACGTCGGCATTCGACCACCGGTCAAAGGCATTCCGGGACGTGCCAGCGGAGCTCGTGCACGAGGGCGTTTCCTTCAGGATCCTCCGCGGCTGCGGATACAGGAGAAACGTCTCGTTCCAACGGATTCGCGATCACCGGCAGATCGCTCGTGAGTTCGCCAGCCGTGCGCGTACGGAGACGCGAACACCCGACGTGGTGCTCGCGTCGTACCCGCCCATCGAGCTCGCCGCCGAAGCCGTGAACTACGCGCGGGCGGCGCGCCGCCCGGTCGTGGTAGATGTGCGGGATCTGTGGCCGGACATCTTCGCCGATCTGCTTCCCGGGCCGCTCCGCGCCGTCGGGCATGCGGCATTGTGGCGGATGCACGGCCAGGCCGCGGCCGCGCTATCCGGCGCCACCGCCATCTGGGGCATCACAGATGGATTCGTGGACTGGGGGCTCCAGCATACGGCTCGCGAGCGGGGTCCCAACGATCTCGCCTTTCCGCTTTCGTATTCGTCGGAGACGCCATCGGCGGAGCTGGAAGCCCGAGGCCGCGCATCGCTGGCTTCCCGCGGCCTTCTCGCCGGTCCCGATATCTTTCAGATCACGTTCGCTGGATCGCTGGGGCGCCAGTTCGATTTTGCGCCCGTGCTCGAAGCGGCCCGGCGCCTCCGGGATCGACCAGTGCGCTTCGTTTGCGCCGGCAGCGGAGAATCGGAAGATTCCCTTCGCCGAGCCGCGAACGACCTGCCCAACCTCGTCTTCCCGGGATGGCTCGACAGAGCCGAGCTGTTTGTGCTGTTGAGTGAATCCAGCGTCGGTCTCGCGCCATACGCCAACACGTGGGATTTTCAGGCATCGGTGCCGAACAAGGCCATCGAATATCTGTCGTTTGGACTACCAATAGTGTCGAGCCTCGACGGCGAGCTGGCGCGGCTGCTTCAGGAGCATAAATGCGGGCTGACGTATCGGCGTGACGTGGAGGGCGATCTGGCTCGAACCATCGAGCGTGTTCTCGAAGACCCGACCCTGCGAGCTGGCATGTCCGCTCGCGGCCGGCAGTTGTACGCCGATCGGTTCACCGGAAGCGTCGTGTATGGAAGCATGGTGCACGCGCTCAAGGATCTGACGACGACGCCGGCAGCACTTCCGCTTACACTCGAGTCGTGAGGAATTCCCAGGTGTTCATCGCTGATCAGGCTGATCGGGCTCGGCTCGGATCGCTCGCCGATGCGGCAGCCGGCTTCGCCGAGATCCAGCTTCCGTCCGATGCGACGGGGCTGACTAGCGTCCTCGAACGGATGCTGCTGATCCGGTTGGCGGAGGAGCGGATCGCCGACAACGTCGCGACGGGATTGATCCGTTGTCCGTGCCACCTCGCCATCGGACAGGAAGGGCCGCCGGCCGGGGTCTCCCTGAGCCTGCGCCCGACGGACCGCTCGTTCGGCGCGCACAGGTCGCATGGCCACTTCCTGGCCGCCGGCGGCTCGCTTGTCGGGCTGTTCGCCGAGATCCTCGGCCGGGACACGGGCGTCTCGCGGGGGATGGGTGGCTCCATGCACCTCACCGACCGCGCCCATGGGTTCTACGGCTCCGTGCCCATCGTCGGCGCGACCATTCCGATCGCCGTGGGAGCAGGCCTCGCCGCCAAGATGGATGGCAACGGCGACATCGCCGTGAGCTGGTTCGGTGATGGGGCCACGGAGGAGGGCGGATTTCACGAGTCGATGAATCTCGCGCGCGTGCTGAACGCGCCCGTGCTCTTCGTCTGTGAGAACAACCTGTTCTCGAGCCACTTGCACATCGACCTCCGGCAGCCGGGCGATTCAGTGCTCCGCTATGCCGACGCGCACCGCATTCCCGCGGCGCGTGTGGACGGAAACGACGTCGTCGAAGTCGCGCGTGTGGCGCGCGAGGCCATCGAGAGCATGCGCGAGCATGGCGGCCCCTTCTTCCTCGAGTGCGTCACGTACAGGTGGCGCGGCCACGTGGGCCATCGCGAAGACGAGGATGTCGGCGTGAAGCGCAAGGACGATCTGGTGCTATGGAAGCAGAAGGATCCGATCGCCCGCCTCGCCAGAGCACTCGAGCGCGTGGGGGTGATCGAGCCCGGGCATCTCGACACGCTTCGGGCGCGGTTGCAGTCCCAGGTGGATGAGGCGTGGACCACGGCGCTTTCCGCGCCGTTCCCCGACGCCTCCGAGCTGCTCAAGCGCACGTGGTCCCCTTCGACGCCCGCACGATGACGACGACCTACGGAGTAGCCATTCGCGAGGCGTTCGAGTACCTGCTCTCGTCGCACCCGAAAGTGTTCACGATCGGGCAGGGACTGTGGAGTCCCTGGTACGTGGGGAACTCCATGACGGACCTCGACCACAAATTCGGACGCGAGCGCGTCATCGATACGCCCGTGTCGGAGCTCGCCACCACGGGTGCCGCACTGGGTGCATCCCTGTGCGGCTACCGCCCCGTCGTGATCCATCCGCGCATCGACTTCATGCTGCTCGCCGTCGATCAGATCGTGACGCAGGCCGCGAAGTGGCGTTCGATGTTCGGCGGCGACGTTGACGTTCCGCTCACGGTCCGCGGCATCGTCAATCGCGGTGGAGAACAGGGCGCCCAGCATTCCCAGTCACTCCAATCCTGGTTCGCGCACATCCCGGGGCTGCGCACCGTGATGCCGGCCACCGCCCGCGACGCGCGCGACCTGCTCATCGCGAGTGTGCTGAGTAACGACCCCGTCCTGTACATCGACGACCGCTGGCTGTACGACGAGGCCGAGGAGCTCCCGCCGGCCGGGCCTGTGTCGCTCGCGGAGCAGAAGCCGAAAATCGTGCGGCCGGGGACTGACATCACGCTCGTGGGATGCGGATGGACCACCAGGCTGTGCAAGGACGCGGCGGAGATGCTCGATGCCGAGGGGGTGTCCGCCGAGGTCATCGACCTGCGCGTGCTCAACCCGCTCGATCCATCCGTGGTGATCGCTTCCGTTGGGCGCACCCGGCGTTTGCTCGCGGTGGATGGCGACTGGAAGACCTGCGGCATCGCCGGAGAGATCATCGCGGCTGTGACCGAAGCGTGGACGGACGACGAGCGGTTCTTCCGCGCCTCCCGCATCACCCACCCCGACGCGCCCGCGCCCACGAGCAAGGCCCTGGAGCAAGCCTTCTATTTCACGGCGGATACGATCGTGGACGCCGCGCGAGTGCTGTTGCGATGAGGATCAACGCGGCATCCCGGCTCGGGTGACGGAGTCGCCTTGAGCGCGTTGACTCGATGAAGGTTCTCATCACCGGGGCCGCCGGTCAGGACGGCACGCTGTTACGGCGCTTCCTGCGCGGCCGGGGCCACGAGATTCTGGGAATCGCAAGGCGGATCGATTCGTCGGCTGAATGCTCCGAGGAGCTTGTCCGCCTCGACATCACGGACATGGCAGCGGTGGCAACGACCATCCGGGAGTTCGCTCCGGAGCAGGTCTATCACCTGGCCGTCTGCCACCAGTCGTCGGACCAGCAAAGTACGATAGCGCTCGATCAGGAAATGCTCAGAACGAACGTCCTGGCGCTCCAGACGATCGCCAGCACCCTCGTCGAGCACCTGCCGGCGTGCCGGCTCCTGTCGGCGGGCTCCAGCCGCATGTACAGCGCGACGGCGGCGGACTGCGTCGTGGATGAGCAGACGGGCATGTCACCCTCCACGTTCTACGGGTGGACCAAGGCGTGGGCGCGCGAGCTGGTCGCATTCTATCGCGAGCGGCACGGCCTGTACGGGGTGACGGCGATCCTGTTCAACCACGAGTCGCCGCTGCGGGCCTCGACGTTCGTGAGCAGCAAGATCACCCACGCCGCCGCGCGCGCGAAACGGCACGGGCGCTGTGAGCTTCACCTGCGCGACGTGGGCGCGGCCGCCGATTGGATGAGCGCCGGTGACGCCGTGGAGGCCATGGTGCTCGCCCTGTCGGCGCCGGACCCGCTGGACTATGTGGTGGCGTCCGGCACGCGCCACACGGTGCAGGATATTCTCGAGGTCGCATTCGGGCACGTCGGCCTCGATTGGCGGGAGTTCACGCGCTCCGATCGTAGCACGGCCCCGGGGCAGCCTGCCGTGATCGGCGACCCCTCGCGGATCAGGAAGGCTGGCTGGACGCCGCGAGTCACCTTCTCCCAGCTCATCTCCGAAATGACCGCGGCCGCACTGGAGCAGACGTCGTGAAGACAGCGCTGATCACCGGCATCACGGGCCAGGACGGCTCGTATCTGGCCGAGCTGTTGCTGGCGAAGGGGTACGCGGTGCACGGCATCGTCCGGCGTGCGTCCACCTTCAACACAGGCCGCATAGACGGATTGCGCGGCGACGAGCACGATCCGGAGCGCCGGTTCTTCCTGCATTACGGCGACCTCGCCGACGCCACAGTGCTGCGTCGCATCATCGAGGCTGTCTGCCCCGACGAGATCTACAACCTCGGCGCGCAATCGCACGTGCGCGTTTCGTTCGAGGAGCCCGAGTACACCAATGACGTCGTCGCCGGCGGCACGCTCCGACTCCTCGAGAGCACGCGCGATTACGCGGAGCGAACCGGGCGTCCTGTGCGATTCTATCAGGCCGGCTCGTCGGAGATGTTCGGTGCCGCCCCGCCGCCCCAGAATGAGGGCACGGCCTTCCACCCGCGAAGCCCGTACGCCGTGGCGAAGGTTGCCGCTCACTGGTTCGCCGTGAATCACCGTGAAGCCTACGGGATGTTCATCGCGAACGGGATTCTGTTCAATCACGAATCCCCCCGGCGCGGCGAGAACTTCGTCACGCGCAAGATCACGCGCGCGGTCGCGCGCATCCGGCAGGGCTCTGATGAGTATCTGTATCTGGGCAATCTCGCGGCGCGGCGCGACTGGGGCTTCGCCGGGGATTACGTCGAAGCCATGTGGCGCATGCTGCAGCACGAGACGGGCGACGATTTCGTCGTGGCGACCGGCGAGAGCCACTCGGTCGAGGAGTTCCTCGATGAAGCGTTCGGGTACGTGGACCTCGATTGGCATGACTACGTGCGCATCGATCCACGATACTTCCGCCCGTCCGAGGTTGACGCCCTCGAGGGGGATGCGTCGAAAGCGAGGCGGATTCTCGGGTGGGAGCCCAAGGTGACCTTTCGCGAGCTCGCCCGCATGATGGTCGATGCGGACATGGCCGGACCGAGCCACGAACCCATGGACCGAGCCTAGATTTCACGGATATGTACTCGAAAATCTCAGCGTGCCGGATCTGCGCCGGGTCGGATCTCACGACGGTGCTTTCCCTCGGAGAGCAGTGTCTCACGGGCGTGTTCCTCCGGTCCCCGACGGAGCCGATCACCCGCGGACCGCTCGACGTCGTGTGGTGCCGCCAGTGCGGGCTGCTGCAGATGCTCGAGTCGTACAGTCTCGACGAGATGTACGGCGACAACTACGGCTACCGCTCGGGGCTCAACGGCTCGATGGTTCGGCACCTTCAGCAGAAGGTCCGCTTTCTCGAGCGGCTCGCGCAGCCGAAGGACGGCGAGATCGTCCTCGACATCGGCAGCAACGATGCAACGACGCTCAAGGCCTACTCCGGCAAGCTGCGCAGAATCGGCATCGATCCGACCGGAAACAAGTTCCGCCAGTATTACACTGACGACATCGCGCTCGTGCCGGATTTCTTTTCGGCGAGCGCCTTCGAGAAGCTGTTTCCGAACGAGCGCGCGAAGATCGTGACGTCCATCGCGATGTTCTACGACCTCGAGCGCCCCGCCGCGTTCGTCGCCGACGTCGCCAGCGTGCTCGCCGACGACGGCGTCTGGCACTTCGAGCAGAGCTACATGCCGTCCATGCTCCGGACGAACTCGTACGACACGATCTGCCACGAGCATCTGGAGTTCTACTCGTTCAGGGTCGTGAAGAATCTGCTCGAGGCCGCGGGGCTTCGCGTGGTCGACGTGCAGATGAACGCGATCAATGGCGGAAGCTTCGCCGTGACCGCGTGCAGAGCGGCCGCGCCCTACAAGTCGAATGCGCCCGTGATCGAGTGGATGCTGAAGCAGGAGGCGGCCATGGGGCTGTCCACGGTTCAGCCCTACGCCGACTTCGAGCGGCGGGTCTTCGAGCACCGCGACAACCTGCGCGACCTCATCGAGTCACTGGTCGCCGACGGCAAGCGGATCGTCGGCTACGGCGCGAGCACCAAGGGCAACGTGCTGTTGCAGTTCTGCGGACTCACCGCCGAACACATCTCGTGCATCGCCGAGGTGAACGAGGACAAGTTCGGTTCGTTCACGCCCGGCACGCTGATTCCGATCGTCTCGGAGGCGGAGGCGCGGGCGCTCAAGCCCGACTACTTCCTGGTGCTCCCCTGGCACTTCAAGGCCGGAATCCTCGAGCGCGAAAAGGATTACCTCGCCAGCGGCGGCCGGCTCATCTTCCCGATGCCAGAAATCGAGATCATCTGACGGTCGCGGTCGGCCATCTCCGCCACCATGGCCGGCCATGACTCCGGGCTGAACCCGGTCGCGGAGCGATAGCGCGAGTCGTCCAGGCTCCGGTCGCAATGAAAGGACTCATCCGGCACGATCTCGCAGTCGCGATCGTACGCTGACCGCAGCAGCACCAGCAGATCGTGCTTGGAGATCCGGTCGCCGGCCACGTGATACACGCCGGAGAGACCGCGATCCTCCGCGATGACATCCGCGATCGCTCGCGCCAGCGCGAGCGTCGTGAGCCCGCTGAAGAACGCGTTCACGAAGCCCCGCACGGGCCCATTGCCCTGCGCGAGGAACCATTCGACCAGCGAAGCGCGCCCCACCAGCTCCCTGCCGATCATCGACGTGCGAATGGTCAGCGCGCCCTCGCGCGTCACCTCGCCAAGGGCTTTGGTCTTGCCGTAGAGGTCCGTCGCGTCGGGCGTGTCGTTCTCGGAGTAGTGCCCGCGGTCGCCGGCGAACACGCAGTCAGTGCTGAGGTGGATCAGTCGCGCCTGGCGGGACTCGCACAGATCCGCGAGGAGATGCGGGAAGAGCGCGTTCACCTCGATCGACGGGATTTCGCGCTTGGCGTCGTCGCGCTGCTTGACGATGCCGATGCAATTCAGCACCCAGTCGGGCTCCGTCGCCGCGATCGCCCGGGCAACCGTCTCCGGACGCTCGGCTTCGACGCCCGTGAGCAATCGCTCCGGATCCCTGAACCCGCGCTCCGCGATCGCCGGGTCGAGCCGCCGGATCGTGCCAGTCGTCTCGAAGCGCTCCGAGAAAGTCTCGAACGCCTGGTGGCCGAACATCCCGGCCGCACCGAGGATGAGCACTCGCGTCATGGCCAGTGCAACCGCGCGGACAGATTCAGATTCAGGTTGAAGCGGTCGCTCATGAAATCCCGGTTCAGGTCCCAGACGGCGTTCGCGCCGAAAACGAAGTCCGCCGCCGAGCGGCGAACGAGCCGCTCCACGCCGAGGGTCTGCATCACATCCGCGCTGTCTGGCAGTGCCAAGCCGCCGGCGGCGCGGTCCTCGCCCCGCATCATCCGGCCAATCTGGACGGTCCATCGGCCGTCACTCGTGTAGCGGTCGAGCGCGATAGTCGAAGCGCCTCCGCCCAGGCCGCCCGGCGCGGCGAGCACCTGTCCCATCTCCGTGTGCCCCTGCGTGATCGGGGCGTGGATGTACCACGCGCCCTGCGGCTCCGACGGCGCCTGGTGCGAGATCCTCGAGTTCAGAACCTCCGCCCGAAACACGTACCACCGCGACGGCGATGATCTGAACACACGCTGCAGCCCGAGCACATACGCCGCATCGTGGTCGATGTTCATCCAGAGATCGCGGAGATCCCAGTTGTGGTCTTCACGGCCGTATTCCCCGTACGCCTCGAATCCGCTCGCGGGAAAGGCCCAGCGGAAGAATACGGACGCCAACTGGTTGTCACTGCGATTGTCTCCGCTCGGATCGCCGGCGGTGACGAGGCTCTGCTTGAGGATCCCGGCGAATGGACGCAGCAGATCCGATGCGCCAATGCCACCGCTGGGCCAGGGACTATGGAAAAATCTGGCCGCCCCCAGCTCGAGGCCGGGAGCGCCCCGCGGGATGATCTCGCCGATTGCCCCGGACATGAACCGGGAGGCGCCCAGGCTGTGGGGCGGCGCGAACGCCGACTCCTCCAGACGGCCGTAGACCACGCGTCCGTGAACCGTTCCGATCCCGATGTTGATCGGATGCGCCGTCCCGGCGAAGGCGTGCGGGAAGCCCGCGGCGTTGTTGCCCAGCAGCAGGGGCTCGGCGAGCGCCGGACCCCAGAACTGATCGGCCGTCGAGAATCCAGCCGCGACGGGACCGGCGTCCAGCCTGATCGTGCTCTGGCCTGGATCGAATCGGCCGTATGACTTGGGCCCAAAGCGTTCCGGCACATCGATGCTCGCCGGATCGAATTCGTTCTCGTACCTGGTGTCCGCCGAGCGTATTGCCGCGAGCCCGGCGAACGCGGCATTCTGCGACAGAAACACCATGGGCTCGAGCTGGATGCTCAGGTGGCCGAACCGGGCTGCGATGCCCGTTTGCAGGGCCGTGGTGACCCCGCGCCCCGCCCACACGGGGCCATCGTTGTAGCCGTAGGGAAACGCCGAGTTGAAGTACACGTCCGCCTGCGTCGGCAGGGCGGACCAGGACAGGCCGGATCGGTGGTGGACCGCCGACCGCTGCCAGGTCGATCTGGCCCAGGGATGGCCGGAGTCCGCCACCGCCAGCAGATCCTGCTCGCTTGGAGACAGGCCCCGCTGCGACCAGGGGTAGAGCTTTGCGAATGCCGTGATCTGGAGCAGCCTGTCGTACCGCTCCTGTTCACTGCCAACGTCGGGCGCGGCGACAGTTGCGCTTGCGACAGTTGCGCCTGTCTGCGCGACCGCCTCGCGAGCGGGCAGCACGAGCACGACGGCCGCGACGAGCGCCGCGACGAGGCGAGCGTGGTGCCGCGCCGGCTTCACTGTCGCGCGTTCCTGGCGAGCGCGGGCATCGGCCCCACGACGCGCTGGGTAAAATCCCGGTAGCCGCACAACACGGCGCGCGCGCGACGGAACTGGCCGCGGAGCACCTTCGGAAGCAGGCAGCGATAGGCCGTGTAGGCGAACACCGAGGGGAGCAGCGCGGGGTAAAAGCGGTGAGCCAGCATGAGCGAGTTCCGGATCGTGTAGTAATCGTGTCGCTCGCTGCGAACCTGGACGGACACGTTCCCCTTGTGCCACGCGCGCGCCGCGGAACAGTACACCAGCGAAAGTCCGGCTCGGCGAAGCCGCAGCGAGTAGTCCACGTCTTCCACGTACATGAAGTATCGCTCGTCGAGCAGACCCACGCGCCTGACCGCACTGGCCGGCACGAGCATGCAGCCAGCTGTCACGTAGTCGGGTGTCCGCCCCGACTCTGTGTGCGTCGGGGTCGCCATGCCCGTCCACGGCATGAATCGTCCGCCGCCGGCCATCTGCAGACGATCCGGCTCCGTATAGTAGAGGAGCGTCCCGGAAACGGCTCCGATCCCTTCCCGGCTCTCCCAGCACTCCACGAGCTTGGAGAGGGAGTCGCGCGCGACGAGAATGTCGTTGTTCAACACCCAGATCAGGCCGTCGCCACCGCGGGCCAGGATGTACCTGAGCCCCACGTTATTGCCGCCGGCGAATCCAAGGTTCCGTCCTGTATTGATGACCGTCAGCCGGCTCTCCGGCGCGGAGAGGTCGCCGCCCGCCTCCGCCTGCTCCCGGGTGTATTCCCGCACCGCGAGTGGCTTGGGCGTCGGGGGATCGACGAGACCCCGCAACTGCTCCGGCGGCCGCGACGCCCCGGGAACGCCCGACGCGGCCCAGCCGCGGATCTTCTCGACGGAGCCATCGTCGCTCGCGTTGTCGCACACGACCACGCTGAAATTGGGGTAATCCAGGCGGAAGAGGCTCTCGAGACAATCGACTGTATCCTGCCAGCCGTTCCAGGTCAGGAGAAGGATGTGAACGAACGGGGGTTCCCGGGTCATAGGGGTTGAGGATAGCCGGCGTGTTGTCCATCTCACAAGAAGCGCTGTCGAAGCGCTGTCGAAGCGCTGTCGCTGGACACCCCGCGCACCCGCGACTAGCCTCCTCGCTGTGCCCCACATTGTGTCGCCCACCGTGCCAGACACGCGCCTCCGCCCCGTGACGGCGCTTGGCTGGAGCTTCGTCGCGCTCCTCGCGGCGAACCTGGGCCGCATCCCGGTGATAGCCAGCGGACAGCACTCGCTCCCTATCATTCTGAATGATCTGGCGCTCGCGGCCGTCCTCACGTTCGGGCTCATTGGCATCGTCCAGCGGCGGCGCCTCGCCCTGGACCGGATTACCGTCGCCGTGCTCGTATTCGCGCTGGTGGGGGGACTGACAGCGATCGCCGCCGTTCCACGGTTCGGCATGCCCGTCTCTCAGCTCTACGTGAGTCTGGCCTACCTGCTGCGGTGGCTCTTCTACGTGGGCGTGTACGTCGTCGTGATCAACTGCGGCACCGCGGGTGACGCCGCTCGTCTGTGGCGAGCGCTCGAAGGAGTTATCCTCGTCTTCGCGGCGTTCGGCGTGCTCCAGGCGGCGCTGCTGCCCGGCTTCGCGCAGATGGTGCAGCCCGGGGCCGGTTGGGATCTGCAGGGACACCGGCTCGTCTCCACCGCGCTCGATCCGAACATCGCCGGTGCGATGATCCTCATCGTGCTGCTCGTGCAGCTCGCGATGATTTCCACCGGCGTGCCCACGCGGCGCTGGAAGCCGTTGCTGCTCACGCTCGCCGTGGCGCTCACCCTGTCGCGCAGCGCCGTGCTCGCGTTGGTGGCGGGCGGTCTGATCATCCTGTTTGCCCGCGGACTTTCCCGCCGTCTCGTGCGGCTCGGGGCCGTGGTGCTGCTCGCCGTCCTCGCG
>Ga0207652_10004482_pt1 | contig 11359 bp, 7 predicted proteins | sample KBSC63BmetaG_FD_184334 | JGI IMG/M metagenome (GOLD analysis project Ga0207652, IMG submission 184334) | Corn rhizosphere microbial communities from Kellogg Biological Station, Michigan, USA - KBS C6-3B metaG (SPAdes) (version 2) | ecosystem: Host-associated > Plants > Roots > Rhizosphere ... | reverse complement strand
CTGGATTGGGGGCATGGTCGTGTTGAGCGGAGCAGTGATCCCGGCAGTGTTCAATACATTTGGAGGACAGGATTCCGGCGGCATGTTTTTGACCCGGGCGTTCGAAGGCTATCATCGTTTTGTCATCGGGGCCGGGGCCATCCTCTGTGCTGCACTCTGGTATCGTCGGTGGAACGGGGATCCGATCGCGGACGTCGGTCGGAGTGAGATGATCGTCTTGGGAGTCATGGTGATGATGGCCGTGCTCATCATTGTGGTTCTGCACCCAAATGCGGTGGCGCTTCAAGCGCAGGCATTCGCGACGAAAGACGAGGCGACGAGGAAAGCAGCTTTGGCAAGAACGAGCCGAAGAGTGTCATATCCAGGTAACTTCCTGAAGTAGTCTCTAGTACCCGTAGGCAAATCCGTAAGCCTGGATACTTGCTGACCGCTTAGAAGCATTAGATTCTCAAGGCCGAGCTTATTTACGACGTACGAACTGTGCGTTGCGATGATGACTTGACGGTCCTTACACTTTGCCCCGATCTTCTCAATAAGCTGGTTGAGCGACGAAAAGGACAGATGGTTTTCGGGTTCTTCAATCAGAATGACGTGCGCATCTTCCAGTTTGCGAGCAAGGGCCAGCAAGATCTTGAGTTTGTTACGCTCGCCGCTACCTGAAAATTGAAACGGAAGGTTATCTAAGTGAGGAGCAAGCGACCCTTCCCAGTTAGTTGACTGAGAAGCGTCCATTGCCAGGGTCAAGCGTTTGTCGGTGATTTCGTCTTGGTTTGCGTCGAGAGCGTTGTTGATTTCTTGTATTTCTGGGTACGCCGCAAATTCTTCCTGAAGCAATCTGAAACTTGAGGCGAGCTGGGCTCTTTGCTTGTTATCGAGGCTCTCTTTGATGATTCTCTGGAGATAGTAGTCCGCGCCGGACTCAAGGCGAATACGGGAAGCATCGATCAGAGACGCAGTGATCTTCACTGCCCGCGCATTCACCATATTCTGTGCGAAGTCGTGCCAATCGACTCGATAGAACTCAACGGGCACACCTTTTACGCCAGAGGGACTCTCTAGAAAGGTCTTGTATTCATCCGCAAAGACAGCGTCGAGTTTCGCGCAAAGCCGAAGACCCACAGAGTCTTCTAGTAGGGAGTTGTTCCTGCCCTTAAGGTGCGCAGTGGCGGCCACAGCGTCGAGGTAAAGCTCAATGACTACCTCAGGTGGCTGGGGTTTATCGCCAGCTTTGACTGCTTCAAGATATTCATTAACAGCCTCAGAGTTGATAAAGCTCTGAGAGAGCTCGGTATTGAACAGCCGGCCCTGCCATCGATAGGATAAGACAAGGTTGATCGCCTCTAGCAATGTCGACTTGCCCGCTTCGTTATCACCAACAACGATATTCAGACCGGCCTCGAAATCAATCTCCGTTTCACGGAACTGCAAGAAGTTCTTGAGGACAATCTTTCGTATCACTGACTAGCTCCCATGCCCCAATGAGTTCGACGTGGAACTGGTCAGAACCTCTATTGGACATTAATACTGCTTATGCTTTGGTGGGCGGAAAAGGACTTGAACCTTCACGCCTTGCGGCACCAGCTCCTAAGGCTGGCGTGTCTACCAATTCCACCATCCGCCCTTATTAACAGAGGTATTTTACTTGATTTTACGATAAAAAACCAGCTGGGCATCGCCGTATTTTTTTACGTGTTCAATTTCCGCGCCAGACAGTTTTTCCGGTTTATAATTGCCCGGAAACGATAAAACCGCCAGTGCCCGCGGCTTTAAATGGAGTTTGATCAGTCTTTCGACCAGATTTATCTGCAGGTCGTCATATGGCGGGTCGAACAGCAGGACGTCGAATTTCTGTTCTGTATTACGGGCGCTCCAGCCGGAAGCATGGGCCCTGACGGCTTTAACCTGTTCACCTAATCCAAGCTCTCGGATATTGCGGTCAATAGCGCTATAGGCTACCCGGTCAACGTCAATCGCGATGGCCGATTTGGCGCCGCGACTGATGGCCTCTATTGACAGCGCGCCGCTGCCGGCGAATATATCAAGGAAACTCAGATCCTCGATATCGCCCAGCACATTGAATAGCGCGCCGCGCACCTTGTCGCTCATCGGATGAGTCTTGTGGCCGCCAGGCGATTTGATTTCGCGGCCCTTGAGTTTACCGGCTATGACTCTCATCTATACATTCTAGTTCAAGTTAGTGACAGCCCGAAGCGCTGATACCTTGGCGTCAAGATACGGGTATTTTTTCAACTTTTCATTTTTATCGATAAACCGCTGGGCGGCGGCCCGGGCGGCGGCAATCAGTTTGATATCTGTCAGCTTAGCTATCCGCAGATCCAGCGCGCCGTGCTGGAGAGTGCCGTAAATAGCTCCCGGTCCGCGCAGCCGCAGGTCCAGCTCCGCCAATTTAAACCCGTCAGTCGTATTCTCTAGCGCTCTTAATCGTTCTGATGGAGCTTTGCTATCGCTCATCATCAAAAAACAATAGCTTTGGTGTGCACCGCGCCCGACCCGCCCGCGCAGCTGGTGGATTTGGGCCAGTCCGAACCGCTCAACACCTTCTATTAACATGATTGAAGCATTAGGGATATCGACGCCGACTTCTATCACGGTAGTGCTGACCAAAATGTCATATTTACGGTCCAGAAAATTTCTCATTACTGCCTCTTTTTCGGCGGACTTCATCTTGCCGTGCAGCAGTCCGACTTTCCGGTGTTTAAAATCGTGCTCGGATAGTTTTTTATAAACTTCTTCAGCTGACAGCCCGGCGCTGGTCTCCGAATCGGTAATCAAAGGGCAGACCACGAACATCTGCCGCCCGGCCGTCAGGTCTTTATCGATCTGCTCGTAGAGCGTGAGCCGTGAGTTGGGCGAGCAGATCTTAGTCTTAATAACCTGGCGGCCGGGCGGCAGCTCGTCGAGCACCGATATATCCAGCTCGCCATACAGCGTCAGGGCCAGGCTGCGCGGAATCGGTGTAGCCGTCATATGGAGCACGTGCGGCATGTGGCCGGCTTTGGCCTGGAGCTTTTTGCGCTGTTCTACACCGAAGCGGTGCTGCTCATCGATGATAATCAATCCCAGCTTATGCATGTCGACTTTCTCGGCGATCAGCGCGTGGGTGCCGACTATCAGCCTGACTGTGCCATCAGTGATTTTGTCGTGAATAAGTTTCTTTTGAGCTGGCTTAAGGCTGCCGATCAACAATCCGACCTGGTCTCCGTAGCTGACATTACTCAGCAGGTTAAGTAAGGTCTCGGCGTGCTGGCGAGCCAGGATTTCCGTCGGCGCCATCAGGGCTACCTGGAAGCCTTGCTCCATGGCCATCACGGCCGCCATCGCCGCCACGACAGTCTTACCGGAACCGACGTCGCCTTCGATCAGACGGTTCATCGGCTGACTCTTAGCCATGTCTTGGAACACCTGCCAAGCGGCTTTGCGCTGGGCGCCGGTCAGCTGAAAAGGCAGATTGCCCACGAAGCTCTTCGCCAGAGGCTCGTTAAAAGGGATTTTAAGCCCTTCCTCATGGGCGACATCCCGCTTGTTCAGCAAGGCGGCCAGGGTCAGGCCGAAAACTTCTTCGAACGCCAGTCGTTTTTTGGCGTCTACGAAACTCCTGGCCGAGCCCGGAAAGTGGATGTTCGTCACGGCGGTTGAATAATCGGCCAGCTTCAGTTCGCTGACTAACCAATCGGGCAAGTGCTCCGGCAGTTCTTTGACCAAGCCCAGGGCTTCCCTGATGAGCTTGCGGATCTGGTGTGATTTAAGACCTTTGGTTTCTTTATATATTGGAATTATACGGGCGGTATTGATTGGAAAGTCGCTGACCAGCTCGACTGAGGGGTTGGCGATGGAAAAGCGGCTGCGGCGCAGGGCATATTCGCCGGCGACGAAATACTCCTGGCTGGCTTTAATGGCGCCGGCGCGGTAGGGCTGGTTGAACCAGACCAGCCGGACGCTGGCCGTATTATCGGAGGCGATCGCCTCGGTGATATGCATGCCGCGGCGGACGTAGCGGCCCGTCACAGAGCTTATCTTGGCCTGGAGAGTAACAGGACCCGGGCGTAGATCTTTAATATCTGTTACCTGCGAATAGTCCTCATAGCGGCGTGGGAAGTTATCGACCAGCCCGCCAATGTTATGGATGCCAAGTATCGCCAGCTTTTTGGCCAGTTCCTCGCCCACACCCTTTAAATCCGTTACCGGACTGTTCAGCTCCATTACTACAGTTTACCAATTCCCAGAAACATATATTCGGATGCAGTACAAGGAAGAACTGAGCAACGGACTGAGCTGTATTCGACATACTGTGAAGGAGTAGCGGAAGCTCTGACGCAGTAATGCGCCGAAGATATGCTTCTGGCTATTTTTTCTTGAGGCGGAGCCAAACCGAAGGTCCGAAATAAATCGGCGCCAGCAGCGGCTGCATCAGTTTTTCAACCGCTAGCAGCGGCTTTTTGCCTAGAATCCGCTTAAGCGTCGGCGAGCGGAGATTTGAACCGGAGAGCGTAGCTTCGACTTCGAAGCCGGCGGCCTGAAGTTTGTCGATTATAGCTTTTGGATGATGGTTTACGAACGGTATCTCTTCTTCCCGCTTATTGTGTTCGGAGCGGATATCTACCGGGTTCTTCGGCACCGCCCGGCCTCGCATCCCATACCGGATACGGTTGAGGAAGTGCGCGTCGTTGGCGAATTCGAGAAGGAATGTGCCGCCAGGCTTCAAGACGCGGGATATCTCTTTAAACTCCGGGGTCGGATCCGGCAGATGATGCAGTACCCGGACCACTAATACAAGGTCAGCCGACCCATCTTTCAGTTTCATATCGGCAGCCTGCAGTAGTTTCTGGGCGACCTGAGGCGTATCTTTAAGATATATTTTGGCAATATCCAGCTGCTGCTGGCTTGGCTCAGCCAGAGTGACTTTATCAGCATATTTGGTCAAAAACTTGCTCAGCCGTCCATACCCGCCGCCCACATCGACGGCGTGCTCAAAGTGTCGGCCGCGTAGCAGACGCTTGATAGCCATCTCTTCCGCGGCGTGTTCATAATCGCGGCCCTGCCAGTAGTCCTGGTAGTTGTAGGCGGGATCGTCGTACTGGTTGGCTTTGCGTGTGGGTTTGGCGGTTTTTGCTCGGGCCATATCTGTTATTATACCAGCTCCACAAGAGCGGAGTCCTTGAAAGCCTTGCCGCGGCGCAGCATCAGCCGGCCATTCTTAAAATCCTCCGATTCCAAATGGGTTTTTTCGAATTGATTACCGCTGACATACACTGCTTTGCTTTGCATAAGCCGCCGTGCCTCAGAATTAGAGGCAGCCAGGCCGGACTGCACCAAGATATCAACCATAGAGCTGCCAGGCTGGACCCTGATGGCCGGAAGGGCTTGTCTAACCTCCGATAACGCTTCATCATTCGCCTCCGATACCGGCCTTTCGCCGGTTAAGTACTTAGCCACTTCTTCGGCAAACTCCAGTTTATCCTGGCCATGTACCAGCCTGGTCACTTCACGGGCCAGCTCGATCTGGGCTAAACGCTTCTCTGGCGACTGGGTGTGCCGCTTAGCTATTTCGTCGATTTTTTCTCTCGCTAGCAGCGTGAAGACCTTCAGGTAATCCACCGCGTCTTCGTCGTCGCAGTTGATCCAAAACTGATAGAACTGGGTCGGCGAGGTCTTGCCAGGGTCAAGCCAGATCGCCCCGGCCTCGCTTTTGCCGAACTTCCGGCCGGTCGCCTTATTGACTACCAGCGGCATACTCAAGGCGTGTGCTTCGGCGTTTTCTTTCTTTCTGATCAAAGCGACACCGGAAAGCATATTGCCCCACTGATCGGACCCGCCAAGCTGCAGAATCGCATTATGCCTTTTATACAGCTGCCAGAAATCGTAGCCTTGGATAAGCGAGTAGCTGAATTCGGCGTAGCTGATGCCGCTGCCGCCTTCGCCGATGCGCTCAGCGATGAAATCGCGCTGGATAAGCTCACTGACCGAGAAATGCTTGCCGGTATCGCGCAGAAACTCCAGGTAATTAAGGTCTTTGAACCATTCGTAATTATCGGCCGGTATAAAATCCTGGCCGGCGAACAGGGTGGCCACCTGCGTTCTGATGGCATCTACATTAGCCTGCACGGTTTCGCGCGGCAGCAGCGGCCGCTCGGCGTCTTTACCGCCGGGGTCGCCGATCAGACTGGTGGCGCCGCCGACCAGCAGCACGGCTTTCCAGCCGGCTTCGGCTAGACGGCGAGCCAGCAGCAGGGGCGCCAAGTTGCCGATGGTTAAACTGTCCGAACTGCAGTCGACGCCCCAATAAAACGTGCCAGGTTTATCCAGCCACTGCGGTTTATCAAAGGTAGTGTCTTTAATAAGGCCGCGCCAGTTCAGATCTTGGCTTAAACTCATAAGCTAATTTTCAGCATATATATCATTAAATTATAGTATAGCGGAATAAGCCCCCAGGTTTTTACTTCGTTAACCTATAAGCGTTTTGCTATAATTAATCCGAAACATGGGTAAGAGGAAAAATCGATGAAAAGGGTCCCAAGACCTTCTTCGGGCCGGCCTGTCACTACCAGGAGCGGCAAGGTATTGAAGGTGAACCAAACCTTGGGTGACCGCTATTCAGCGCTCAAGAAAGCCAAAGCCCTGCGTAAAGTCAACCGGCTGCGGGGCTTGCCTAAGTCACGCCTCAAACGGCTGGCCTGGCGGCTGCACCCTAAGAGGCTATACGCCTACTGGACCAGCCGCGACGGCGCCATCACGGCCCTTAAGGCGCTGGGTATTATCATCTTGGCGATGTTCGTGCTGACCCTGGGCGTGTTCGCTTATTTCCGTAAGGATTTAAAGAGTATAACCGACGTGTCGGGCAGTAATCTGGGCGGCAGCATCAGTTATTATGACCGTACCGGCCAGACATTACTGTGGCAGGATTATAACGTCAATAAGCGGATTCCGGTCAGTAGCGCCGATATTTCAAATTACATGAAAGAGGCCACTGTCTCGGTCGAGGATAAGGATTTCTATAAACACCGCGGCTTTGATATAAAAGGCATAGTTCGGGCGGCATTCGTCGATGTTTTCCATCACGGCAGCGGCACCCAAGGCGGCTCTACCATCACCCAGCAGCTGGTTAAGCTGACCCAGGATTTCAATCAGAATCGCAGCTTCGCACTCAAGATGAAAGAACTCATCCTGGCGGTCGAGCTGGAGCGCAATTATACCAAGGATGATATCTTGAAGAGCTATCTTAATGCCGCGCCTTACGGCAGCGTGGACTACGGTGTCCAGGCCGCCGCCGGAGATTATTTCCATACTTCAGCCAAGAATCTTACGCTGGCCCAGGCGGCATTCTTGGCGGCGATTCCTAAGTCGCCGGCTTACTATTCTAAGTACAGCCCATACTTCGATGAGAAAGCCTTTTTGGACCGCGACCACTACGTACTGGACCAGATGGCAGCCCAGGGTAAGATTACCAAGTCTCAAGCCGAAGAGGCCAAAAAAGTCGACGTTCTAGCCACCGTCCAGCCGCTGCAGAGCCGCTACGCCGGAATCCGCGCGCCTTATTTCGTGCTGGCGGCTAAGGACGAACTCAATAAACGGTTCGCCTCCCAGACATCGAAAGTCGGCGGCTGGAAAGTCACGACTACTTTGGATCTGAATTATCAGAATAAGGCAGAGGAAGTAACCCAGAGCAATATAGCCAACATCCATCGCTACGGCGCTGACGAATCGGCCATTGTCATGGAAGATGTCAAGACCGGCCAGATGATGGCACTGGTTGGCGGCACCGACTTCAATGACACTGACCACGGCTACCTCAACTATGCCCACGACGTCAAGATCTCACCAGGATCCAGTTTCAAACCTTATGACTACGCCACGCTGATAGACAATAACAATAACGTCGGCGCTGGATCGGTGCTTTATGATTCCCAGGGACCGATACCGGGTTATCCTTGTACGAACAAGTCCTTGCCGGTATTCAATGGAGCCACCCAGACCGGCGGCAACTGTCTGGAAGATTACGATTTCCGCTATCCTGGACCGCTGACTCTGCGTTATGCCTTGGGAGGCTCGCGCAACGTGCCGGCCGTCAAGGCAATGTTATCCGCTGTACCGAACGATACCAGCCCTGATAGGGTCAACTCTGTCAATAAGACCATAACTACAGCTGACAATCTGATGGACTATCCTGGAGCTTATAAATGCTATAACCCGGGCGTCGATGTCAACACCGCCAAGTCGACCGACGAGGCCCAGTGCCATGGGGCGGCAGCCATCGGCGACGGCGCCTACATGCACTTGGACCAGCATATCAACGGCATATCCAGCTTGGCGCGTTTAGGAAGCGCTATCCCTAATACATACATCCTGAAGATCAACAATTCTTCCGATAAGACAATATATCAGTGGAAGCAGCCTAAGGGCACTCAGGTAATCCGCCAGGAAAGCGCTTATATCGTTGATAATATGACATCCGACCCGAATGCCAGTTACCTGCCCAGCGGTTATTACAAGTGGCACCGTTACGGCGGCTATACCACCTCTATAAAGACCGGAACTACAAACAATGGCTTCGACGGCCTGGAGATGGCCTGGAACACCCATTTCGCGGTCGGCAGCTGGGTTGGATACCACACCCGCAACAAGAGTTTATCGGGCACTATGGAGCTGTTGACTACGCCGCTGACCCGCGGATTGATGACATACGCCCTGGATAGTTTGCATGCGACTCCGGATGCTTGGCAGGAGCCGTCCGGTATCCAGCACCTGTCAACCTTCGTAGTCCGCAACAAAGTAAGTAAGAACGGGGAGATAGTTCCCAGCCCTTCGACTGACATTTTCCCATCATGGTATAAGCCGAAGGCCGCCAGCAGCAGCAACTCGGTCATTGATAAGGTTACTAATAAGCTGGCTACTAACTGCACGCCGCCTGCCGCTAAGGAAACCGTCGGCGGCAGCGCCGCACCGAACATCTACTCCATCGACTTGTTCTATCCGCCTGGCCAGACATCCAGCACCTCCTCGGCCAATACAGCCGCTTCGGACGATGTCCACAACTGTAGTGACAATCCGCCGACTATCAACTTGACCGCTACTCAGAATCCGGACAACACTTATCAGATAGCTGCTTTCGTCAGCGCTGGTACGCATCCGTTTAACGACTCCAATTATCCGCAATTCCCCGGTACGATAACCTACTCCATAAACGGCCAAACTGTGCACACTACCTCAGTTTCCGATCCGCAGTTTAATGACTCGTGGGTCTACACTCCGACGGCCAGCGGCACACTGACGGCCACGGTGACAGATAGCGTCTTATACAGCGCTAGTGCCACGGCCGACATAAATTTTTCTCCAGCGGCGGTGGGGCCGCAGGGATTCACGGTCACCATAAGCGGGGGCAGAACTAATTTTAACTGGTCCGGCGGATCGGGTCCTTATTCCGTTTATAGTACCAGTAGCCCTAGTACCCCTGTCAGCGCCGATTGTACCAACACTTCAAACGGTAATTGTCATTCTAATTCGGTCATCCACGGTACGTTCTACGTCCAGGACAAAGATAGCAAGCAATCTTCACAAGTAACTGTTTAGTCTTTTTCTAGGAAAGTATTGAGGGCGCTGCGGATATCGCCGACTTCGCTAAGGGATGCGGGTTTCTTTCCGGTACGCACTTTTGGGCCGATTACAGTTTCAAAGCCCATTTTCTTAGCTTCGGCCGCCCGTTTTTCAGCGAATGGTACATGGCGGACTTCTCCGGATAAGCCGACTTCTCCAAACACTACAGCGTTCTTTTTGAGCTGCATCGCCTTGGCGGCCGACGCGATAGCCATACAGACCGCTAAATCGGCCGCCGGTTCGCTTAAGCGTATGCCGCCGACTACATTCACATAAATGTCTTTATCAGCCAGTTTGAGTTTAGTCCGGCGCTCCAGCATGGCTATCAGCAGGTTTACACGATTTAAGTCGATGCCGCTGGCGGTGCGCTTCGGATAACCGTATGACGTCGGGTTGACCAAGGCTTGGATCTCTACCAATATCGGGCGGGTGCCTTCCATGGTGGCATGTACGATTGAGCCGTCGCTGACCTGGCGCTCGGCCAGCAAGGCCGCCGACGGATTATCGACCGGCCGCATGCCATCGTCGTTCATCTCGAAGATTCCGGCTTCATTGGTCGAGCCGAAACGATTCTTCACACCGCGCAGTATTTTGAAACCGCCGTAGCGGTCGCCTTCCAGCTGCAGCACCACGTCAACCATATGCTCGAGTATCTTAGGTCCGGCGATCGAGCCCTCTTTAGTGACATGTCCGACTAGAATTAACGCCGTGTTGCTAGACTTAGCAGCCGCGCTTAATAACTGGGCGCTATTGGTTATCTGGCTGACGTTTCCGGCGGCCGAAGCCACTTCATTGACGGTAACTGTCTGGATAGAATCGACTATGACCAGCTCATAACCGCCGCTAGAGATAGTTGAGGCGATGTCATTGGCGATGGTCGAGACCGCCAGCTGCAAATCTTTATTCTGGGCCTTGAGCCTCTCGGCCCGCATAGCGATCTGCTGCTCGGACTCCTCACCGCTAATGTATAAAACTTTATGGGATTTGGAGGCATCGTTGGCGATCTGCAGCAGCAGCGTACTTTTGCCGATGCCCGGCTGGCCGGCCAGCAAGTTCACGCTGCCGGCCACGAAGCCGCCGCCCAATACCTCGTCAACCTCTGCCATGCCGCTGTGAAGCCGGGGCGTTTTTATGCTCAGAGCGCTGCTGACCGACTTTGGCGCCAGTTTCTTGCCGCTGCTGCCGGCTGTGGCCGTCGTTATCTCGATCTGTTCGGTAATGGTGTTCCACTGGCCGCATGTGCTGCAGCGCCCCTGCCACTTGTTATAAGCGGCGCCGCAGTTGGAACAGCTGTATTTGATCCCTAATGATTTAGCCATCGTTCTCCTTACTGCGTAGCCTGCGGCTGGACGCGGCTGTCAATGGACTGCGCTAAGCTGGCCAGCTCCTTAGCTACCGCATTATATTGTTCAACCACCTGATTATATTGATTGATAGAACTGCGCAGCGTCTCGACGGAGTTATTGTATGAATTGACCTCCTGGTTAAAGCCGCTGACACCGGCATTGTATTCCGCTATCCGGCCGGACGAGCGCTCAGAGTCCAGCTTTGCCCGGTCGGCATTTATCTGCTTCAGCTGGGCATCCAGGTCGGCTTCCTGGGAGTTAATCGATGTTTTCAGCTGATCCAGCTGGCTCTTTAGCGCTTTGATCTGGTCTTCACGGGTCGTGAATTCGTCCTCATAACTGCTGGCAAAGCCGGCCACTGCCTGTCGGTTGTCGAAATACTTCTTATAATAAGTCTCGAGCGG
>Ga0207652_10004479_pt1 | contig 11369 bp, 10 predicted proteins | sample KBSC63BmetaG_FD_184334 | JGI IMG/M metagenome (GOLD analysis project Ga0207652, IMG submission 184334) | Corn rhizosphere microbial communities from Kellogg Biological Station, Michigan, USA - KBS C6-3B metaG (SPAdes) (version 2) | ecosystem: Host-associated > Plants > Roots > Rhizosphere ... | reverse complement strand
AATTCGTCTCGTCGCTGTGAGTCAGCCGGCTGTATTCACTCGAAGCAAGAAGGAGAGTCCCGATGTCGTTCCGTGGAGCCATGAGCCCTCGCCTGTTCACCGCGGGCGCCCTGCTGGGCGCGTCGTTGCAGTTCATCGGATGCGGCAGTGATTCGCCGGCCGATGAGAAGGCGCAGGTCGCCAGCGCCATGCAGACGTCGATGAAGGGCGATCTTTCGGACCTGTGGCAGGCCTCGGTCGACCTGCAGGCGGCGGCGCCGCTGACCGTGGGACGGGGCTGGGACGCCACCCAGGACGCCGCCGCCATCGCGGCGATGAAGGCCGCCTGGGTCCGCGCCCGCACCGCCTACGAGCACGTGGAGGGCGCCACGGCGCCCATCTTCAGCGACATCGACATCTCGATCGACGAGCGCTACGACGGCTTCCTGGCCTCGCCCGCCGGGCTGGCCGACGCCGACCTGTTCGACGGCGCGGGCATCACGGGCATGCACGCGATCGAGCGCGTCCTGTACGCCGACGTGATCCCGGCCAACGTGATCGCGTTCGAGGCGACGATCCCCGGCTACCAGCCTGCCACCTTCCCCCTGACCGAGGCGCAGGCGGCCGAGTTCAAGAATGGCCTGTGCGCCAAGCTGGTCACCGACGCCAAGCTGCTGCTGGACCAGTGGACGCCGCAGCAGATCGACGTGGCGGGCGCGTTCAAGGGGCTGGAAGGCCTGATGAACGAGCAGCAGGAGAAGGTGAACAAGGCGTCGAGCGGCGAGGAGGAGTCCCGCTACTCGCAGCGCACGATGGCCGACCTGCGCGCCAACCTGGACGGCACGACGAAGATCTACAACCTGTTCAGCGGCTGGCTGCAGTCGAAGCCCGCCACCGCCATGGTGCCGGCGACGGGCGTACAGGTGGACGCCTCGATCAAGGGGGGATTCACGTCGCTGGCCGCCGTGTACGCGACGATCCCGGGAGACGCCATCCCCACCCCACCCGCCACCTGGGCTGCCGAGGCGCCGTCCGCCGCCGACCTGCTGACGCCGTTCGGCACCCTTTACGAGGCGGTCCACGGCGCCGTCGATCCGACCATGCCCGGCTCGGTCGTGTATCAGATGAACGAGGGCGCGCTGCTGCTGGACATCCCCGTCTTCTCCGAAGAATGAAGATGACAGCGAAGGCGCGACATCCGGCGATCATGCGGGGCGCCCTGGCGCTGGGGTTGGGCGCGGCCGCGTGCGGCGGCAACGGCGCCCCCACCACCGGCACGGGCGTGCCGTTCATCGCCTACACGAAGGACTTCGCGAACTATCAGTCCTGGCCGTCCAACACCATCACCGACGCGCAAGCCTCGGGCATGACCCACGTGGGCGGGACGAGGACCATCTACATCAACCAGCTTCCGACAGCCGACGCGACGGCGTTCCCGGTGGGGACGATCATCGTGAAAGAGACCGCGGCCGACGGACGCATTTTTGCCCAGGTCAAGCGCGGCGGTGGATACAACGTCACCGGGGCGGTGGACTGGGAGTGGTACGAACTGGGGATAGCAACGAACAATGCCATCGGAATCAAGTGGAGCGGCTTCGGTCCGCCGGCGGGCGAGCAGTACGGCGGTGATCCCAACGGGACGTGCAACAGCTGCCACGTCGCCGGAAAGAGCAATGACTACGTCATGGCGTCCTGGCTCATCCTGGGACCGAACATCGGGGTGCTCCCCGGCGCGGGCGGCGCGGGCGGCGATCCAGGCGCCGCAGGCGTCGGAGGCGCAGGCGGTGCCGGGGCGATCGACGGCGCAGGCGGCGCCGCTGGCGCAGGCGGCACCGGGGCGCCCTGAGCCGATGCGAACCCCAGCTCCCGGCCAACCGATGACGCGCGCCGCGCTGGCGGGGCTGGTCGCCGCCGCCCTTCTGGCGCTGGCGTCCCCTGCCCGCGCCAACCCGCGCCCCCTGCCCTTCACCTATCAGTCCGAGTCGCTGGCCAAGGGCACTGGCGAGGTCGAGCAGTTCATCGACTTCATTCCCACCCAGGTGACCAACGCCAATACCGGCGCCCCGACGCACTACCTGGCCACCCAGTTCCAGACGGAGATCGAGTACGGGCTGACGGACAGGCTGGAGATCGCCCTGTACCTGATGTTCGTCCCCCAGCCGAACCCCGGGCTGTTCACCGGCGTGCCCGAGCTGACCATGGGCAACGGTTCCTCGCAGCGCGTCCGCTATCGCTTCGCGGATCCGGGCGCCTGGCCGGTCGACGTCGCGGTCTACGGCGAGGTCACCGAGAACGATCACGAGCTGGAGCTGGAGGCGAAGGTCATCCTGCAGCGCCGCATCGGCAAGCTGCGGGTGATCACGAACTTGTGGGCCGAGCGGGAGATGTACTACAACAGCGCTCGCGAGTGGGTGCTGAACCCCACCCTGGGCGCCACCTACGAGTTCTCGCCGAAGTTTCACCTGGGCCTGGAAGGCTGGATGCGCGCCGAGTATCTCGACAACCAGGTGGGGTCGCGCGACTTCGATCAGGGACCGCACGTCTTCGTGGGCCCGGCGTTCATGTTCAACTTCGGCCCGGTGTGGTGGACCACGGGCGCCTATGCGCGCGTCACCGACGCCAGCCACGACGTCCAGCCGGGCGACTCGTTCGGCCGCGTCTGGGTCCGCACCGTCGTCGGGCTGGGCTTCTGAGCGGCGCGCTCAGGCCGCCCAGTTCACCAGCAGCAACAGCCAGGCGGCGGTCAACGCCACCGTGCCCAGCAGGCTGAGCAGGGCCGCCCCGCGCTGCAGCGCCCCGCCGGCCAGGACGAAGGCGTTCACCCCCACCGCGCGCCACAGGTAGGGGGTGACGTTCAGCCAGCCCGCCCCCACCAGCAGCGCCGCGGCCAGCGCGTCACGCGGGCCGGGCGCCGCGTGGATGGCGGCGCCGGCCGCGAACTGCATCAGCGACAGCAGCGCCAGATCCAGGTGGATGCTCATCAGCACGCGCGGCGCCGGCCAGCGCGCGCGCAGCCGTTCCCCCCACGGCTGCATGGGAATCAGCATCGCGTAGCCCAGCAGCGACGCGACCAGCATCTCGGCGGCGGCGCTGACCAGCAACCAGGTCGTCGGTCCGTGCTTCATCGCCCCACCTGACCACGGGCGGCGCCGCCAGGATTGAATGAATCTGCTGCCGCGGCGAAGGGGCCGTGGCCTGCAGGGTCATCCGGCTGAACACGGATGGCGTGATGCCCATCATTTGCACGAACGTGCGGCACAGGTGCGCGGCGTCGGAGAAGGCGTGGGCGTGCGCCGCCGTGGTCACGTCGACGCCGCAGGACAGATCGCTCATGGCGCGGCGCAGGTGGCGCCAGCGCCGGTAGCGCACCACCGAGATCCCCAGCCACGCGGCGAACAGGTGCGCCAGCCGCCCCGGCGACAGGCCCACGGAGCGCGCCAGCTCGGGGATGCATCCGCTGGTCGCCGGTTCGTCGTCCAGCCGCGCGATGGCGCGACGCACGCGCGGGTCCAGCGGCCGGGGCGGCAGCGGCCCCAGCAGTCCCCCCACCACCGCCTCCGCTGTCGGCAGCGTGCCCCGCGGACTGTCGCCCAGCCGCGCCCTGATCGCCTCGGCCTGCGCCGGGCTCCACCGCCCCGCGCCGCGCTCGTGATGGGCGGCCAGCTGGCGCCCCAGCGGGCTCTGCGGCTCGACGAAGATCAGCGCCACCTGGCAGTCGCGCGCGCGTACGGCGTGCTGCTCGTTGGGCGCCACGACCACCAGGGGACCGCGCAGCGGGCCGCGCGAGGCGCTGTGGACGCGCACCCGTCCATCCAGGGGCACCACCAGCTTGAAGGCGTGGTGCGCGTGCAGCGGGGTCTCTCCCCCCTCACCCACGAACAGGCCGCCGTTGCTGTCGTCCAGCAAGATCCGCCCCGCCCAGGCGCCGCTTCCCATGGCGTGATGATACGACGGCGGGCCGCTGCCGGTCGGACCGGCGCTGCGCCGCCCCGGCGGCTATGTTTGCCGCATGAGCATCATCGAGTCGCTGAAGAAGCTGGTCGATCCCGAGCAGGCGCGCGAAGAAGAGGCGGGCCGGCTGGTGGCGCGCAACCTGCCCCAGCGCGAGGACGCCGGGCCACCGCCGGCCACCTACCAGTGCCGCGTGTGCGGACACACCGGCAAGGAGAAGGTCTTCTGCCCGAAGTGCCTGGCCGAGACGATGCGCAAGCAGGACTGAGCGGACGAAACGCGCGCGCCAGCCGGCTACCCGCCCATCACCAGCTTGTACCCCGTGCCGTAGATGGTGACGATGTGCCGCGGGTTGCTGGCGTCGTCCTCGATCTTCTTGCGCAGCTTCACCACCACGTTGTCCACGCCCCGGGTCGACGAGGCGCTGGAGACGCCCCAGATCTTCTCCAGGATCTCGTCGCGCGTGACCGGCTGGCCGCCCCGCTCGTGAAGCAGGCGCAGCAGCTCGACCTCGTAGAACGACAGCGGCACCTTCTTCCCCTTGCGCGTCATCTCGTGGGTGCGCGGGAAGATGGTGCAGGCGCCCACCCGGATCTCCTCCTCGCGCGGGGCGATGCGCTGCAGGCGCCGGAAGATGGCGTTGATGCGCGCCAGCAGCTCGCCGACCGAGAACGGCTTCGTCACGTAGTCATCCGCCCCCACCTCCAGCCCCCGGATCTTGTCGCTCTCCTGCGAGCGGGCCGTCAGCATGATGACGGGGATGGTGGGGTTGGTGGCGCGGATCTCCTCGCACACGCTGAAGCCGTTCATGTCGGGCAGCATCAGGTCCAGCAGCACCAGATCGGGCCCCCGCTCGCGCGCCAGGCGCACCCCCTCGCGGCCCAGCCCCGCGGCCACCACCTCGAACCCCTCGAACTCCAGGGCGTCGCGCAGGCCGCGCACCAGATCGGGCTCGTCCTCGACGATCAGGACGCGGCGGCGAGCCGCCGCCACGCTGGAAGGCGCGGTCATCGCTTCACCATCGGTTCCACCGGACGCAGCGGCGTCTCGACCTGGATCGGCGGCGGCGTCACGCCCAGCGGCGGCGGCGTGGCGGTGGTGGCGGCCGGATCACCGGAGGCGACGGTGACCGGGGCGGCCGGCAAGGCGACGGTGAACGTGGCGCCCTGCCCCGGCGCGCTGTCCACCGCCAGCCGGCCGCCGTGGGCCTCGACGATGTGCTTCACCAGCGCCAGGCCGATGCCGCTGCCGCGCACGTTGCGGTCGCGGGCGGTGCGGGCCCGGTAGAAGCGCTCGAAGATGCGCGGCTGCTCGTCGAGCGGGATGCCCGGCCCCCGATCGCGCACCGACAGCGTCACGCCGCCCGGCGTGCGGTACAGGCGCACGTCGATCTCCTTGCCGTCCGCCGCGTACTTCACCGCGTTGTCGACCAGGTTCAGCAGCACCAGCGTCATGGCGTTCTCGTCCATGCGCACGGGCGGCAGCCCCGGCTGGATCTCCGTGCGCAGGCGCATCTTCTCCTTCTCCACCCGGTAGCGGGCCAGGTCCAGGGCCCGTTCGATGACGTCGTCCAGCTGCCCCTCGGCGAAGTCGTAGCTGGCCTTGCCCCGCTCGATGCGCGCGAAGTCCAGCACGTTGTCGATCAGGTGCGACAGCCGCTCGGCCTCGCGCGTGATGATCTCGGCGTACTCCTTGCCGCTCTCCGCCCCCTTGTGCTTGCCGGTGGCCAGCAGCTCGCCGAACATGCGGATCAGCGACAGCGGCGTCTTCAGCTCGTGCGACACGTTGGCGATGAACTCGCTCTTCATGCGCGAGGTGCGGCGCTCGGCGGCCACCGACAGCAGCACGATGGCCAGCCCCACGCCGATGATCAAGGTCGACACCGGGATCAGCAGCACGCCCAGCAGCCGCTCGGTCTCGGCCTGCGCCTGCAGCTCCTCGACGTTCTTGGGCAGCGTCTGGATGCGCCAGGCGTACAGCGTCTTGCCGAACGACGACTCGTACAGGAAGCGCTGATCGCGCTGGGTGACCGGCTGTCCGAACACGGGCCGCGCCACCTCGTCCAGGATGGCGATCTTGCGGTCCCCCCCCAGCTCGCGGACCTCCTCGGGCAGCCACTCCTTGGTGATCAGGCTCAGGTTCATGCGGGCCGCCACGAAGTACTCCTCGCCCGACTCGGACTCCTTGGCGGCGTAAGCGATCAGCACCGAGCGGCCGTCGAACAGCTGGTGCAGGTGGCGGAAGTTGCCGGGCTGGGCGGGCGTCCAGGGCTGCAGCGACTTCCAGTCGAGGCCCCGCACGTAATTCTGCCACCGCTCCAGCTCGCGGCCGCGCTTCTTGGCATCGCCGGCCGACGCGGGCGACGGGACGATGGACCGGATGCGCAGATCCTTGTCCAGCACCGCCACCGACTCGATGCCCTTGGGCAGCTCGACGTCGGAGGGCGGGTCGCGATCGCTGTCATCCCATTCGATCTCCTTGAACAGCTCGAAGTCCGCCGTGTCGATGCGCTGCTGGATGCTGCCCGCCAGCGCCTGGGCCAGCTGGCGGTTGCCGTCCATCAGCGAGGCCTTGCTCCGCTCGGAGGCGGACTTCGCGTACCGGAACCCGTAGGTCGACAGGGCCAGCGTCGCCGCGACGATGGCGGGAAAGACGAACGCCAGGATCAGCGAGATGCGCGCGCCCTGCCTTGGCATCACCTGTAAACGTTAGCCCAGATGTCGTACTCGTACCCGTAATACCAGCCCGCCACCGCCACACCGCTGGACCCCATGGCCATCGATGGGGCGTACAGCGTGTTGTCGTTCTTCGTCTCCAGCAGCACGCCCGGGCCCCAGACGCCGCTCGCCGCGTCGTAGTTGCGCGCCCACATGTCGAAGCGCGTCCCGGTCCGCTTGCGCCACGCCAGCGCCACGTTGCCCGCCGCGTCGTGCCCCAGCGACGGCGACGTCACCCAGGCATAGTCGTCCGAGTTCGCCTTATCGTCGGTGGCCTCGTCATCGGTCTCCATGGCCATCGGGGCGGACCAGGCCTGGCCCCAGGCCGCCCGCGACGTGTGCACGTTGTACTTCGTCTTGATCTGGAAGGCCCAGGCGGCCGTGGCCACGCCGCTGTCGTCCAGGGTGATGGCGGGCGCCGGGTCCCAGGCGATGTTGCCCCCTTCGGCCACCATCATGGGCGCCTCGGGCGCGCCGGTGGCCGGATAGCGCTGCGCCCATAGCTGCAAGGTCGAGGTCGTCGCCTGCAGCCACGTCACCACCGACTGGCCCGCGTTGTTCGCGGCCACGTTCGCCGAATAGGCCTGGCCGCCCGTGTACGACTCGATCAGGCTGGCGGCGCTCCACGTGCCGGCCGAGAAGCGGGCCTGCCACACGCTGAGCTGATCGTTGGTCGTGCCGTCACTCTGCTCCCAGGCGACGATGCCGGTGCCGGTGCTGGTCACCGCCACCGCGGCGTAGTGCTCGCCGGTATCCACGCCCGCCAGTAGCACGTGCGGCGCCGTCCAGGTGCCGTTGACGCGGGCGCTGGCCGTCAGCGTGAAGTGGTTGTCCGGGGGGACGTTCTCGGTCCAGGCGACGATCGCCATGCCGTCCTGGTTCATGGCCAGCACCGGCTCGTAGATGTTGCCCGTCGTCGTTATCGCCGCCGGCGCGGTCCAGTGCGTACCGTCGGTCGACGTGCTCTGCCAGATGCCGTGCTGGGGCACGTCCGGATCCTGCTGCCACACGGTCAGCCAGTTGCCGTTCTTGTCGACGGCGATGGTCGGGGTCTCGTTGATGGTGGTCATCGCGCTGTTGTCGATGGCGACCTCGGGCCCCCAGGCGCCCTTGCTGTACTCGTAGTACGCGGACGCCAGCGCCGAGCCGTGCAGGTACACAGCGACGATGTTGCCCTTTCCGTCGACGGCGAAGAGCGGCACGTAGTTGTCCACGGTATCCATCGTCTCGGCCAGCGCGGCGCCCTGCCAGGCGCGGCCCGCCTTTCCGCCAGCCGCCCCCCCGCCCGCGCCGCCCGCGGCGCCGCCTCTGCCTGCCGCGCCGCCGCTTCCCGGACCACCGCCGGCCGCCCCGCCCGTGCCCGGCATCGTCATGCCGCCGCTGCCCGGCATCGTCAGGCCGCCGGTGCCCGGCATGGTCAGGCCACCCGTCCCCCCTGGGTGGCCGCCGCTGCCCGGATTGGTGACGCCGCCGGTGCCCGCCGCCATGCCGCCCGCGCCGCCGCTCCCAGGTGCGGTGCCGCCCATACCGCCGGTGCCCCCCGTTCGCGCGGAAAGAATGATGGCGACGGGCGCGGTCTTCTGCCCCGGCGTAACGGAGGTCATGCCCATGCCATCCGCGATGGGGGTCCCGGACGCGTTACCGACCACGCTGACGGTCACCCCGCCGCTGACGCTGCTGTCGACGTAGACGCCGAACGTGTTCTTCACGGTGCGGTCCGTGATCGGGAAGTTCGCCGACGAACTGGGACCGCTGCCCATTGGCTTGACGGTGACGTCCACGCTGGACAGGGTGGCCAGCGCAGCGTCCGTCGCCGACACCGGCTCGATCTCGACCGTCACTACCGACTTGCCCGCTTTCGTGCACCCGGCCGCCAGCGTCAGCCCGGCCACCAGGATCACCCGCGCCAGGCGGCGCTTCGTCATCACTCCCGTCGTCATCACTCCCGTCGTCATCGTCATCCCCCGCAAAGCATTCCCGCGCCGCACGGCGCGTCGTTGGTCTTCGTGAACACGCCGGCCGCAGCCGCGCCAGCCACGCCCCCGACGATCACCACGCCGATGATCGTCCAGAACCACCACTTCGTGTACACCGGATGCGACTCTTCCTGCGCCGGCGGCGGGGGAGGATTGTGCAGCGTCAGCGACGGCGGCGGCGTGGCCGGCACGGTCACGGCGGCTGGCGGCGTGGTCGCCACGGGCGTCCTGGCGGACGGCAGCGGTTCCACCGGCGGCGGCGCGGCGGCCTGCTCGCGCTGCTTCTTCAGGTCCTCCATCTCCTTGATGTAACCCTCGACCTCGCTGCGCTCGTCGGGCGTCACGTTCTTCGCCTTGCGCAGGTACTCGCGGAAGCTGCTGATCGCCTTGTCCGGATCGCCCAGGTTCTGGTAGCAGCGCCCGATGTTGCGCAGATAGTTCGGGTGCAACTTCTCCGCGTACAGCTTGACGAAGATGTCCAGCGCGTCCTGGTACCGGCCCGCGCCGAAATCTTCCCGCGCCTTCATCTCGCGGCGATCCACCTCGGCCGCCACCGGACGCGCCACGGCCGCCAGCGCCAGCGCGGCCACGATACCCACGACGATTCGCCTCTTCATCTCGCTCCTTGCAAGCACCACGACGACTCACAGCTTGGCGGGCTCGTCTTCCTGTTGAACCGCCGGATGATGGGGATGATCCTTTTGCGGCGCGTGTTCGCCCGCGTGCTTGGGATGCCCGCCCGGCTTCGCCTGCGACGTGGCGGTCTCGCCGTGACTGGCGGGCGGCGGCGCGAGCGCGGCCAGGCTCACCATCTCGCGCGTGTCGCGGGCCAGGCTCAGCTCCAGGGTCGACGGCACGAACCCGGACTTCTCCACGCGCACGGTCAGGGTCCTGTCGGCGGCGGGTCGAACCATCATCAGCGGGGTGGAGCCCAGCGACGTACCGCCGGCCACGTCCATCACCGAGGCGCCCGACGGCTCGGAGTCGATGTTCAGTTGAATCGTCGCCGGGACCTTCTTGTCCGGTCGCGCGGTGCCCGCGCCCGGCTGCGGCTCGTCGGCGGTCGCCGTCTTGGTTCCCGCCCCACCAGCGGGAGCCAGCTTCTTCGTCGCCACCCATCCCCCGGCCGCCAGCAGCACAATCAGCACGGCGGCGCCCGCCAGCAGGCCGCGGTTGCTCCTGGTCTTCACGGTCGGCGCGTGGCGCTCGCCGGTGCTGCCGCTCATGGTGGTGGAGCCGACCCCCAGCTTGCCCAGCTTCGCGGGCGTCGGCATGGTGGTCGCCGCCGCGCGCGCCCCGGCGGTGCTCCCGCGCATGGTCTCCGACAGCAGCTCGGGCGACGAGACCCCGCGCATCATCACCGACTCTCCCGCGGCGTTACGCAGATCGATCTGCAGCTCGGTCGCCGAGCGCTGCCGCGCGTCCGGCGACTTCTCCAGCGCCTTCATGATCACCGCCTCGACGGGGCCGGTGACCTCGGCGTTCAGATCGCGCAGCGACGGCGGCCGCACGTTCAGGTGCATGTTCACCAGCTCGCCGAACCCCTCCGACACGAACGGCGGGTGGCCGGCCAGCATCTCGAACATGATGATGCCCAGCGCGTAGATGTCGCTGCGGTGGTCCACCGCGCGCGTGCCCAGGCACTGTTCGGGCGACATGTAGACGGGCGTACCCATCAGCATGCCGGTGCGCGTCTGCATGCCGCCGCCCGTGGGCAGCGTCTGCAGCTTGGCGATGCCGAAGTCCAGCACCTTGATCATCTCGCGCGCCGGATCGCTGGGATACGGCACCAGGAACAGGTTGTCCGGCTTCAGATCGCGGTGGACGATCCCCTTGCCGTGCGCCGCCGCCAGCGCCGAGGCGGCCTGGAACGCGAACTCCATCGCCTCGCGCAGGGGCAGCTTCCCCACGCGCCGGATGCGCGCGGACAGCACCTCCCCCTCCAGCAGCTCCATGACCAGGTAAGGCACGCCCTCGGGCGTGGTGCCCGAGTCCAGCACCTCGATGATGTTCGGGTGACGGATGGCGTTCGCGGCCCGCGCCTCGTTCAGGAAGCGCACCAGCAGCTGCGGCTCCCGGATCATCTCCGGGCGCAGCACCTTCACGGCGACGCGGCGGCCGATCTGCGGATGTTCGGCCAGGTAAACGGCGCCCATGCCTCCTTCTCCCAACAAAGACAGGGCACGATAGTTGCCGAACCGCTGGCCAATCACGGCTGACCACAATACCGGGTTTTAACCGCCCCCGCGACTCGACAGCGCCGCGGATCGCGGGGATCCTAGCGGCCATGAAGTCGGCACCGAACCATCATCGCCATTTTCGTCCACTCCGGCCGCAATCGGCCCTGGGGCGGTCCCTGGAGGTCATGTCGCGTGACGTGACCATCTTCACCGGCAGTTCCTGGGCCTTCGCCGTCGCGGCGCTGGTCATCGTGGGCTGGCTCATCAGCGGACCCTTATTTCACTACTCGGACACCTGGCAGCTGGTGATCAACACCGGAACCACCATCGTCACCTTCCTGATGGTGTTCCTGATCCAGCGCTCGCAGAACAAGGACTCGCTGGCGCTGCAGTTGAAGCTGAACGAGATCGTGGCGGCGCTGGCAGGGGCCAGTAACCGGCTGATCGACATCGAGGACCTGACTGAGCAAGAGCTGCGCGCCTTGCACGAGCACTACAAGGTGCTGGCCGACATGGCCAGGCGAGGCATCGACCTGAAAGAGTCGCACTCCGTCGAGGAGGCGATG
>Ga0207652_10004477_pt1 | contig 11375 bp, 6 predicted proteins | sample KBSC63BmetaG_FD_184334 | JGI IMG/M metagenome (GOLD analysis project Ga0207652, IMG submission 184334) | Corn rhizosphere microbial communities from Kellogg Biological Station, Michigan, USA - KBS C6-3B metaG (SPAdes) (version 2) | ecosystem: Host-associated > Plants > Roots > Rhizosphere ... | reverse complement strand
CATCGCGGTCAAGGGTGCGGCAGCCAATCACATCACGCGCGTGCTGCGTCTGAGAGCCGGAGAGCCGCTCACACTCTTCAACGGTAATGGCGCGGAATATGCCGCAACGATCCTCGAGTTGCACCGAGACGCCGTCGTCGTGGAAGTCGGGCAGGAACAGGCGGTGAGCCGGGAGTCGGCCCTGCAGCTCACGCTGGCGCAGGGGATCTCGCGCGGGGAGCGTATGGATTGGATCCTGCAGAAGGCGACCGAGCTGGGTGGCTCGCGGATCGTTCCGCTGTTCACCGAGCGCAGCGTGGTGCGCCTCGATGCGAAGCAGTCGGAGAGGAAGCTCCAACACTGGCGCGCCATCGCCATCGCCGCTTGCGAGCAATGCGGCCGCAACAGCGTTCCGGAGATAGCTCAGCCAACCGGTCTCTTCGAGTTCGTCGGTAATGGCGTCCAGCCGCATGTGACACGGCTGCTGCTCTCGCCGGTCAGCGATGTGTCGATCGACGAGGTCGGCGTGAGCGCTACGGGCGTCACCGTGTTGATCGGGCCGGAGGGCGGCCTGACGGAGAATGAGCAGGCAGTGGCGCTGCGTTCCGGCTTCACCTCCGTGCGCATGGGCCCTCGCGTGCTGCGCACGGAGACCGCGGCGATCGCGGCGTTGACCATCCTGCAGCATCGGTTCGGCGACCTGGGGAAGCGAGCATGAAGTACCTCGTCATTGCGGTCCTGGCGCTCGTGCTGGGCGGCCTGATCGGGCGGGCGATCTGGATGCAGAAGCCCGAGCAACCCGTCGATCCCGTGCAGGTCATCGTCACGCAGCTCAAGACCCACGCCGTCATCTCGCACGAGCGTCAGCTGGCGATCTGGTACCGAGCCTGTCCGTCCGTACTGGGGAAAACCCCGACGATTTTCATCGCCTGGCCGGCGACGATTTCCTATCAGCTGGAGCTGCAGGACGTGCAGGTCACCCGCTCGGGCACCGTCATCAAGGTCCGTACGCCGGCGATCCACGCGGACGAGCCTTCCGTGCCGACTGACTTCATGGATTACCTGTCCACGAAGTCGATCTTCACCTTTGCGAACGAAGAAGAGCTCGTCAATCACGAGATCGGCAAGGCATCCCCGATTGCCCGCTACCTGACCACGTACTTCCTGAAGCGCGATCCCTCCCTGCGCCGGGATTTCGGCACTGAGGTACAAGGGCTCGTCCAGCGCCTCGCTTCTGCCCTCGGCGTACCCGTATCGGAAGTCGACGTGGAGATTCCCGAGCCGCAGGTCAATCTGCCAAAGCTACCCAAGCTCGAGTTGTGTACGGGCAGCATGGCCTCGGTGAACGGCCTGCCGTTCGCGAAAGTCGACAGCGGGTACACGGTGCCGATTGCCTTCCATCCACAGCAGAAAGGACACGCCGTCGCCGCGACGGATGGGAGCGCCGACGTGCCCAGAGGAATCGCCTCGGTATACGGAGCGGCGAGGTAAACCCTGCGGAGGACTGGCACGCCGGCGAAAACCACGCTTTTCGCCGGCCGCGTGGGCTGGCTGAGGGCCTCAATTCCGCGAAAATTTGGCGACGTCCCTTCCCGCCGATGCCTGCGGCATTCCGCAGGGAATTCTCGCCCATTGACTAGGAAACCCGGGTCTCGTCCGCGATCATCTCTTCGAGGCGCTCGATGTCGGGCACCAGCGGCGTCTCGTTCACCATGCGTACCTGACAGATGACCGGCGCGCGATCGGGGAAGATGCGTGAGTTGTCAGGGCGCACCACATCGGAGCTGACGCGCACGAGCTGTGGGAATCCCTGCGAGACGATCGCAAAGTTTCCACCTTCCACGCGCGAGCCCAGGCAATGCAGGATGACGATGCGTGTGCGCCCGGAGGCAGGCGGGATCATCTGGCCACAGGCACCCTCGAAGGAGACGAGCGGCACCGCTCGGCCGTTCCACGGCACCGTCCCGACGTACCAGGGCGGCGCACCCGTCATTTCGGAGGGCACCTGGAAGCCGATCACTTCCGCCACGCAGGCGCGCGGAATGATGAGCCGGCCCTCGGTCAGGGGGACCAGCAGGCTGTAGATTTCGGTTACGCGTTCGGCCATATCTCTTACGCCCGGGCTTCGTCCAACGCGGTGTAGCCGGTGTCGCCCAGACGCGCGGCACGACTGCGCTCGACTAGCGGCGCGATCGCATCGAGCAGTTGCGCCTCCTGATACGGCTTGCCCAGGTAGTCGTCTACTCCGAGCTCGATCGCGCGCGCCCGGTGTTTCTCACCGACGCGCGAGGTGATCATGATGATGGGCACGTTCTTCAGGCGCGGATCATTGCGCACGTGTGCGGCGACCTCGTAGCCGTCCATTCGCGGCATCTCGATGTCGAGCAGAATGATGTCGGGAACGTTGTCCTGCAGCAGCGCCACCGCGTCCATGCCGTCGCGAGCCGTGAGCACACGCATGCCATTGCGCTCCAGCAAGCGCTGAGTCACGCGGCGCACGGTGATGGAATCGTCCACGACCATCGCGAACGTCCGCTTGTCGGTCTTTTCCTTGACGACGACCTGGGGTTGCGGCCGGCCGCGCCACTCGGCACGAACCAGCGCGCCGATATCCAGAATGATCACGATGCGGCCGTCGCCGAGAATGGTAGCGCCGGAAATCCCCCGAATGCCGGAGATCTGCGGCCCGACCGACTTCACCACGATCTCGCGGCTGCCCACCAGCTCATCGGCGACGAGGCCCGTCGAATGCTCCCCGGCGCGCACCAGCACGACGGGAATGGTCACGTCCTGCTCCGGAAGCGGTGAGGGCTCGAGGCTGACGAACGTGGCAAGGTGCTGGAAGCGGTACTTCTGTCCGCCGTAGTCGAATGCATTGGCGTCCCGACCCAGGTGTGCCGTGACCTCGGCCTTCGACAAGCGCAGCACGCCTTCGACGGTCGGCAGGGGCAGCGCGTAGAACTCTTCTCCTGTTCTCACCACCAGCGCGTGAGTGATCGCCAGCGTGAACGGCAGACGGATGGTGAATACGGTGCCCTGACCGCTCTTCGTCTCCATATGGAGCGCGCCGCCGAGTCGCTTGATCTCGGTGGCGACGACGTCCATTCCGACGCCTCTGCCGGCCTGCTGCGTGATCGTGCCGGCGGTGGAGAACCCAGGCTCGAGGATGAGCTGCATCGCATCCTCATCGCTGAGCACCTGACCCGCAGGCACCAGGCCCAGGGCTGCCCCCTTCGCCCGGATCGCGTTCAGATTCATGCCGCCGCCGTCATCGGTCAGGCGCACCATGACCTCGGCGCCCTCGCGATGCAGCTCCAGAATGATGCGGCCCGTTTCGGGCTTGCCGTTGCGCACGCGCTCGTCCGGCTTCTCGATACCGTGCACGACGGCGTTGCGCAGCATGTGCTCGAACGGCGGCAGCATGCGCTCGAGCACTTGCCTGTCCAGCTCGCCTGCGGCGCCTTCGACGACCAGCTCGGCTCGCTTGCCGGTGTCCGAGGCGGCCTGGCGAACGATGCGCGCCAGTCGCTGCACGTGCCGCTGGAAGGGCACCATGCGCGTGCGCATCAAACCGTTCTGCAGCTCCGTGATGGTTCTCGCCTGCTGCTGCAACAGGTTCTGTGTGTCCTTGGCGAGGTTCTCGAGCAGTTGCTGAATGCTCGCGACGTCGTTGGCCGTTTCGGCAAGCGCGCGCGAGAACTGCTGGATCGAGGAATAGCGGTCCAGCTCCAGAGGATCGAAGTCGCCGCGATGGCCGCCCTCATCCTCGTGACGGTGCAGAATCTGCGCCTCCGTCTCGATCTCGAGGCTACGCAGCTGCTCCTTCAGACGGATGACGGTGCGCGACAGCTCGCCGAGGTTGAAGTCGATCGAGCCCAGTTGCTGCTCCAGGCGCGAGCGGGCGATGCTGGCCTCGCCTGAGATGTTGAGCAGCTGATCGAGCAGGTCCGCGTCCACGCGGGCCATCTCGACACGCTCGGGCTGGCCCACAGGCTCGCGGCCGGGGGGCACGGGCATGGGTGGCGCAGGTGCTTCGTCGCCTCGGCCCTCGGACAGTCGCGCCAACGCCACCGAGACGGAGACCGGGTTATGTGCCGGTTCGACGTGGGGCGCGGCTTCAGCCTGCGCCGCCGCTTCGGCGGACTCGGCTAGAGCTTCGTGCGACGGCTCGCCCGCGAGCTCGCTGCGCAGCTCGACGTCTTGAGATTCCTCTGAGGGTTGTGCACGCGCCTCGGGCGAGTACGCGCGAACTGTCTCGGACAGCGGATCCGGAGCTGCACCTGACTCCTGGTCCTGGTTCCACTGCTGCTGCAGGTCCAGCGACGCTGCCAGATCGTCGGCGCTGAGGATGATCTCCTCGCCTTCGCCGGCCGCCGCTTCGGGCCATTCCGGCGCACCGGCGGCCAGAGGCTCCTCCGTCTGGGGTGTCTCGCCTTCCAGCTCGACAGCATCCGTTTCCGCAAGCGGCTCCTCTTCGGGCATAGCTGCGGCGAAGGGCTCCGGTGCCACTGCGGCTGGCGCGGGCGACGAAGGCGCGACGATCGGCGCGGGGGCCACTGGCGGAACAAACGCAGCCGTCGGCGCGGGCGCGGCGGACGCGGGTGCCAACGCAGACGCGGGTGCCAACGCAGGCGCGGGTGCCAACGCAGGCGCGGGTGCCGACGCAGGCTCGGGTGCCGACGCGGCCGCGGCCGCGGCGGCTGTGGCTGCGGGTGGCGCTTCGCCGAGGGAGATCGCGTGAATTCGGGCGATGATTGCGCGCGCCTGTGACACGCGGCGCCCGTTCGCGACAGCCTCGCGCATGCGGGCAAGCTCATCGAGGCTCGCTTGAATCGTGTCGAATACGGCGGTGTCGGCAGCCACGGAGCCGTTGTCGACCTGCATCACGAGGGATTCCAACTCGTGGCTCAGATCTCCCATGGCGGTGATACCGGCCATGCGCGCACCGCCCTTGAGTGTGTGCAGCGGCCGCTTCAGCGCCGAACGGTAATCCGCGCTCGAAGGCTCGGTGCGCCAGTCCGACAGTGCGTGCTCGGAAGCGTCGATCAGCTCGAGCGCTTCCTCCGTGAAGATTGCAGCGACCTCAGGATCGAAATCGCCCGCGTCCTCGACTGGCTCCTCGACCGGCGGCTCGGGTACCTGCGCAGCGACGGGAGCAGCCGGCGCATGCGGTACCGATGCGGCAGGAGGCGGTGCGTGCGCATGGGAGGCAGCGGCCTGACCCGGCGCGTGAGCAGCGGCGAGGCGCTGATCCAACAGGGCCTCGGCCTGGCCGATGCGCTGCTGCAGATCCCAGTGGCTGACAAAGTAGCCGGTAGTCTCATCAAGATGGCTCGCCACGGTCTCCATGGCAGCCATGCAATCGGACAACAGCGCGAGGTCCTGGTTGGACAGGCCGAGGCCGCTGCTGTACATGCGGCGCAGCCAATGATCGAGGGGCTCGGCGAGACGGATGCCATGGCGCGCCTGCGCCATCTTGGAGCTGCCCGAGAGCGTATGGCAGGCGCGATAGACATCCTCAGGGATGGCGTGCAGCTCGGGAGCGGACGACTCTCGTTGAAGGTATGCACGCACGGTGGCGACGTGTGCGCTGGTCTCGCGCGCATAGATCTCGCGCAGCGCCTCGTCGGGGTCCTGTTGTTTGGCCGCTTCGGCCGAAACCTGCTCCGCGGGCGCGTGCATTTTGTGTTCTGCCGCCGCGATCGACGGCTCGGGTGCGGCCGTCTCCTCCGGCGAATCCTCGATCAGCTCGATCGGCTCGTCGGCCTCGGCGATGACGAAGTCGGGCTCGAGGGCAGAAGGGGCGTCGGTCGCGGCGGGCTCGGCCGCAAAAGACGCTTCGGCCGCCGTTTCGGCGCCAGGAGACGCCTTGGCGGCAGCTCCGGCGGCCGCAGACTCGCGCGACGGGGCGGCGGCAGCAGCCCGGATCCCAGGACTCTGCTCGGGAGCGGGCGCGCTGGAAGGCCGTTCCGGCGGCGGCTGCGCCGCTTCCTCCTCCGCCTGGGCGACAGGCGCGGCTCGTGTTGGGGCAGACCCCGGCTGGCGGCCCGCCGCTAGCGCATGGGCGCGCGCTGCGATCGAAGCCGCATCGACCCGGGGAGCTCGACCGGTCTCCAGATGCTCGATCATCTGGGGCAGGCCGGCGACGGCTTCGCGCAACACTTCGAGAATCGCGGGAGAACGCGACAAGGTGTTGTCGAGCACGCGGTTGAGGAGATTCTCGATGGACCAGGCGAACTCACCCAGATCGCGTGCGCCGACCATTCTTCCGCTGCCCTTGAGCGTGTGGAAGGAGCGGCGCACGGTGATCAGGGACTCGCGATCCATCGGGTTCTGATCCCACGCCGGGAAGCAGCGTGTGATCTTCGCCAGCTCTTCGTGGGCTTCCTCGATGAACAGCTTGACCAGCTCCGGATCGGCGCTCTCGGCGAGCGCTGCGACCACGGCGGTGCGCGATGGCGACAAAGTCGGCGCCGCGTTGCCGACCGCCGTGGCGGAAGGATCCATCTCGGAGCCGATGATCAACCCGGTCTGGGCGATCTGCACGGTCTTCGCGTAGCTCGAGGGCTCCAGCGGCGGTACGGTCGGCACCGGGGGCGCCTGCTGCTGCTCGAGCGCCTGCACGCACGCCTGCGCGTTGTCGAGCATGTACCAGGGGTCGCTGCGCCCGGCCTGCAGCGTCTCCATGTAGTACTCGACGCTGACGATGGCATCCGCGAGCCTGTCCATGAATCCCGGCGGCAGAGCATGCCGGCCAGGCTGCATCACACGCTTCAATTGCGCCGTCACCCCGTCGATGACCTCGACAGCGCGCGACTTGCCGAGCATCAACAGCCCAGCCTTCAGGCCGCGCATGAGATCCTGCCAGCTGTCCAGGCCCGCGGCATCCAGTGTGCCCCCCACGTTTTGTGAGATGGCTTCCTTGATGCGCGCCAGGTTGAGGATGCACTCGCGCAGCACGGCCGACTGCACCTGCTGGAACTCGACGTCCTCGCCCGCCTGCGCGGGCTCCTCGGTCTTCGGGCGAATCAGGCCGACGAGGCTGTCATCAAGCTTATCTTCCACGCCGATGAGCGTCGCCGCGATCTCCACGAGAGTCGCCTCATCGGCCTTCAGATCCCCTGCAACGATCTTCTGCAGGCGCTCGGTCTCAGCCTGCACGTTGGCGCGCAGGTCGCCGAGCCCCAGCACGCCCAGTGTGTCGCCGATCTTGCGGAGCAGCTCCACCTGGGGCGAGAGCTCTTTGGGCTGCCCGGCGCCGCGGCGCACGAAAATATCGAGGACGTCCTTGACCTTGGACAGATCCTCGCGAATGGCCGCAGCGACCGTCTGCATGAGCTTCACGCTCGGTGCGGACAGGTTCTCGCGCTCCTGCTCGATGCTTTCATCGACCGGGAGCAGCTCCGCGAGGCGAAACGAGGCACGCACTGCCGTCACGCGCGGCCCTGAGGACTCGGCGCGTCCGACGTAGTACAGAAGGTTGTTGAGCAGCTCCACCGGCGGGGACTGTGAGTACCGAGCCTCACCCTGCTCGTACAGGCGGCGGATCTCGCGATCGCCGAGGCCGAGCAACCGTTTGATGGAAACGCCGCCTTCCAGGCCATTCTCGCGCAGCGCCTCGATCACCGCTCCGGTCACCCACCAGAGCTGGAAGATGGGTTGGCGCGTAGCGATCTGCTCCAGCTTCTGGGCGACGGCGGAGAGGATGTCGAGGTTCTGCTCGGTGCGCTCACCGCGAATCCAGCCGATCAGTCCGACCTGATAGCGCGCACGGACCCGGCGGGCCCACTGCTCCACCGTCATCGGGGGCTCGCCCGGGGTCGTGGCGATCGGCTGCGCCTGCTTGTCCGACTTCAGGTTCAGCAGCAGCAGCGTCCCTTCGGAGAGCAGCGAGCTGCCACGGACCGCGCGCAGATCGTTGAGCAAGGGCAGCAGCACCAGGGCGAGGTCGCGGCCTCCCGCCAGTACACGCTCCAGGTAGCTCGGAAGCTGAACCATGGCGCGCATGAGAGCGTCGAGGCTTTCCGCCTGGTTCTTCCGCTCGGCCACGGTGGCGAGCAGGTAGGCAGCCACCTGCTCCATTTCCTCCGCGAGCAGCGCGGCACCGTAGATCTCGAGGACTCGCAGCACGCCCTGCACACGGTGCAGCTCCTGCGTGCAGCGCTCGAGAAGCGCGGCGTTGCCCTGCTGCTCGACGTAGTTCTCGAGAGCGGTGCGGGCGTCGGTGAGCGTGACGTTCAGCTCACGACCGACAAAATCCAGCGTCTGGGAAGCAACTTCCGGCATGCGTCAGACCTGTGAGTCCGATCTCAAGTGCTGCCGAGTGCGGGGGATATCTGCCGCACCGACGTCGTCGAGGCCGTTGATTTCTCGTCGAGCCGTTTGAAGGCTCCGGAAGCTCCGATCGGCTCGTGGGTGGTGCCGGGGAGCCTGAAACCTGCGGCCGCCTTGCGCAGGCCGGCCGACAGCTCGGCCAGTTTCGCGATGGCGGCGGAGGTGGCGTGGGTCGACTCTGCGGTCTGGGCGCTGATCTCCTTCAGGACCTGCATGTTGCGTGCGATGTTCTGGGCCGCGCCGGTCTGCTGACGGGCGCTCCCGGAGATGTTCTGCACGAGACTGGCGATCTGATTGGACACCTGCTCGATCTCCTCGAGTGCGGCGCCCGCATTCTCCGCGAGCAGTGCTCCGCCGACCACATCGGTCGTGCTGCGCTCCATCGACACGACCGCCTCGTTGGTATCGGTCTGAATGGTCCGCACCAGCACCTCGATCTGTTTCGTCGCGTTGGCCGCGCGCTCGGCGAGCCGCTGAACCTCGTCGGCCACGACTGCGAATCCCCGCCCCGCTTCGCCGGCCATCGAAGCCTGGATCGAGGCGTTGAGCGCGAGAATATTCGTCTGCTCGGCGATGTCGTTGATCAGCTCGACGATATTACCGATCTCCTGCGAGCTCTCTCCCAGACGCTTGATGCGCTTGGAAGTTTCCTGAATGGTCTCGCGAATGGTGTTCATGCCGTCGATGGTGCGCCGCACGGCGTCGCCGCCCTTGTGCGCCACTTCCACCGAGTGCCGCGCGACATCCGCCGCGCGCTCGGCGTTGCCGGAGACTTCCTCCACCGAGGAAGCCATGCTGCCGGCCGACTCGGTCGCGGAGGCGATCTGCTTGGATTGCGCACCGCTCGCCTTCGCCAGATGCCCGGACAACGCCTGCGTCTGGCGGGTGGCGCTGTCGAGCGAGATGGCGGACTGATTGATCGTGGTGACCAGCCCGCGCAGGGCATCGACTGCGTAGTTGATCGAGTCCGCGATGGCGCCGGTGATGTCCTCGGTCACCGTCGCCTGCACCGTCAGGTCACCGTCCGCGAGGCTGGACAGCTCATCGAGCAGTCGCAGAATGGCCTGCTGATTGCGGTCGTTCTCCTTGCGCTGGGTGTCCACGGCCAGGCGCTGCTGGTCGAGCGCCTTGCGCAGGCGGGCGGCGGCGATCAGGGCGAACAGCACCAACAGCAGTCCCGCGGCCACCAGGCCCAGAGGCAGCCAGGGAGGCAGCTGGCTCGCGGCGACCGTCTCACCGCTTCCGGTAGCCACTGCGCCAAGTGCGCGAGCATCGGTGGAAACGGCGCGCGCGGCGGCCTGCGCCTGCGGCAGCACGGGCGCAGCGGCTACTGCACGGCGCACGGCCGAGTTCAGCTGCGTGTAGATGGAGGCTAGCGTCTTCAGCCGCTTCTCAGGTTCGGCTCCGGTCAAGTGCGGCAGCCCCAGGCCGGTGTTGGTGCCCTGCAGACCCTGGATCACCTGGCCGAGGTAGTCTGCGCTCTCCGCCAGGCGCTGAGCCGCCTGCCCGGCATTGCCCGAGCCCGTGGCCAGCGTAGAGACATCCAGCTCCAGGCGTTGGGCGCGGACCTCAAACCGTTCCAGCGCGCGGCTCGCCGACTCGAGGCTGGCGCCGGAGAGTCCGGTAGTGATCCCGCTGGCCTCGGCAATCAGCCGCGGCACCAGATCGTGTGCGTCGCGTGCAGCCGAGCCGGCATCGTGCAAAGCGCCGCGTGCCTGCGCCACCGCGGCGGCGTTGCTCAGAAGGCGGGGGAAGCGCGCGTCCTTGGCAAAGGCCGCGCCCGAACTGGTGACTGCCGCGTCCTTCAGCTGGCGCAACTGGTACTGGAAGCTGTCGAAGGAAGCGTCGTTGCCGGTGGCCGCGCCGTCGGCGTCGATCGCGATTCCGTAGAAGGCGCTGATCGGCGCGGGCTCGGCCGTCGGCGCCGGACGATTCTGCAGGGAAAAGTAGTAGGCGGCTGCGCCTGCTGCGATCAGCAGCGCCGCGACGGCCAGCACCGCGGTCAGGCCCCGATTGGAGCGAGTCGGTGCGACTCCAGTCGTCATGCGGCTGCCTCCGAGAACGCTGTGCTCTCCAGAATGGACCTCAGACCGAGCACCGGCCACTGCTCATTGGCGCGGCGGAAAGACCCGGCGAGGTAGCGTTCACAGCGGGCGACGGTCGGCGGAGCGTCTCCGGAGAACTCGCCTTCGGCGAAGCGCCGGAATCCCAGCACCTCGTCCACGATCAATCCAGCCGGAACCTCACGATGATTCACCACGACGATGCGGGTGTTGCGGCTCACGGGCGTGGTCCCGCTGCCCAGGAACTGTCGCAGGTCGATGATCGGCAGCAGTTGTCCGCGAACGTTGGCGATGCCTTTGATCCAGGGCTTGGCTCCGGGGACCCGGGTCATCGAAGACGGCACCCCGAGCACCTCACGAGTCTCCTCGCGAGCCACCAGGTAGAGATCGCCCGCCATGCGCAACGCCACTCCGACCCACTCCCGTCCTGCGGCCCCCTCCTGGCTCACCTGTGCGGAGACCGCACGGCCGCGGCGCTCGAGCTCGGCCAGCAGCTCGAAGGGTCGGTCGCGCAGTGACTTGAGCGTCACCTCGTCAGACATGATTCGCGTCACTTTGCATGAGGTTCACGCCGACAGCGTCGCTTGTGCCTTGGCGACGAGCTGATCCGGAGAGACGGGCTTGACCATGTAATCGACTGCGCCCTGGCGCAGTCCCCAGATGCGGTCGGTCTCCTGACCCTTGGAGGTCACCATGATGATCGGGATGGTGCGTGTCTTGGGATCGTTGGCGAGCGCACGGGTCGCCTGGTAGCCGTTCATGCCGGGCATGACGATGTCCATGAAAATCAGGTCGGGGCTCATCTCCCGCGCGAGCCGCACGCCCTCGGCGCCGTCAGCCGCCGATGCCGTCCGGTAGCCGTGCTTCTCCAACGCCTTCTGCATGACGTGGACCTCGGTCGGCGAGTCGTCGACGATGAGTATCAGCGGCATATCATCATCTCCCGATATGCGTCTCGATCGCGCTCAGGAGCTCATCCTTGGTGAACGGCTTGGTCAG
>Ga0207652_10004476_pt1 | contig 11375 bp, 9 predicted proteins | sample KBSC63BmetaG_FD_184334 | JGI IMG/M metagenome (GOLD analysis project Ga0207652, IMG submission 184334) | Corn rhizosphere microbial communities from Kellogg Biological Station, Michigan, USA - KBS C6-3B metaG (SPAdes) (version 2) | ecosystem: Host-associated > Plants > Roots > Rhizosphere ... | reverse complement strand
CGATGCCAGGCCCCATGCGATGAAGATGAGAAACCCTGCGATATCGACGATGTTGATGCTGAGGAACGCAGGCGTGAAACCGGGAGTTCGGAGGTTGGTGGCCAGCGACGAGAGGGCGGCCCATGGGCCGAGCACAGCCATGAGGCACGTCCAGATGGCCGCGAACCAGCCGAAGCGGCGGTGCCATGCCACGCGGTCGCGGACGACCATCAACACCTGAGCCGTCATGATGAGCAGCCAAATGGTGAAGACCACCGCGTGTATGTGAGCGACCAGCGGCGGCTCGGGCTTTTCGTGCAAGTAGCGAGGAATGTCGAGGCCGAAGCCGCCAAGAATGCCGAGCCAGAAGATGGCGAGCCAGACGACGGTGGGAATGCGATCGTCACGTGCGCTCCACGTGCCGCGGTCGTGCAGGAATGCCGGTTGCTTCGCTACGACAGTAGTAGCCACTTCTTCCCCCAAGACGCCAGTGGGACTGTAGCGAAAACGCAACGCGAAAGCAATCAGTTTTCGAAATGGCGCTCTTGTTCGAGTGCAACGAGGGTGTTCGTCTAGATTCCTGATAACAGGCGTTATCACAAGCTTGCGCCTTTTGTTCGCCAAATCGCGCGAATCCGTCTATTTTGAACTGATTCGATTCGCCGTTCATCCGAATCCTGCCCAAATCCTGACCGACAGCTTCGTACAGCTTCGTGCAGATCCGTTTTGAATCGCACGAGCAAAGAGACGTTAAGTCCCTAGAAGACCGTGTAGATGCGCATAGATAAAGGGTAAGAGCAGATTTGTGGGTTTGGGGTGTTACTCGTTTTTAAGTCCCGTGCGTCTGCCAGTTTCGCCACCCGGGCAAGCTGATCGCATTCTACCCCAAACCCACTGTTGACAAAGCTAGTTTAACGCCAATTGAGTTGCTGTATGCTGTTGGCCGATTCAAGTTCCCTCAATTGGAGCAGAGAAAATGCGACTCTCGCTGTCGGTGAACGGCCATCCCCGTTACACGGCATCCGTGAACGGCGCAGGGTATTTGAGAGCCCACCTGAATATGCACAACAGGCCCAAAGAGAACAACTACTTTCATAGTGTCCACGTCGATGGGACCGAGACTAAGGAAACAGAGACCGTGAGAATGAAGTGGCCTGCACAGCCACTCAAGGTCGGCGATGTCGTCGAGATAAAGATATTGCAGGATGATGGTGCTACCGACCCACCCGCCGAGGTCAAAACGTCCAGCGAAGCTCCCAATAATCTCTTCTCCAATGCGGAATTGGCCAAGGAAGTCTTCGATACCGTTCGAGGATTTGACGCGCAACTTATGCAGCTTCTTTCAAAATCCGAGCGGATCGAATCTGCTGAGGAACACCGAAAGGTGACGCTGGCGATAGGTGCGGTGCTGTACGAACTTGGGGAACGCTTGCTGTACCCAATCTTCCGCCGCCACAAGAGTCTGATACCCGAGGAGATGAAAGGGGAATTGCTGCTCTAAGATCTTCATCGCGAAGTGATCAAAATGCCTGAACGGACTAGACTTCGCACAGCCGTTCTTGAAGGAATAGCAAACCTGTCCTCGCAGGCTCAGCGGTAACACCGATCCCAAGCACCTCTGGAAATTGAGCACGCGGCTACCACCCATGGGAATGAAAAAATAGCGCGCTCTCCTTACCGACAACACAAACCCCCAGCAGTTCGTATTCAATCCTGCCAAGAGGCCACGGCCCCCCGGCCAGCGCAGATTCTACTTCTTGCATCCAACACAGACACGGTTTAAGCGTATGGCCGAAAGCTCTCCCGCGAAGCAGTCCTACCTCCAACAGCAGAGGTTCCATCGACCAAGCCTTGGCGGCAGCCTACGTGCAGGGCTGGCGCGGGTCTTGCCGCGAGAATTACGGCAACGGCTCAGATTGCGCCGCCGGGTGGAGCTCGTCGGCCAATTTGCTCTTGATGGCGTGGATCTGATACTCGGTAGGCGGAAGCCGCTTGTGCCACCTCGCCATTTGAACTTCGTCGGGCACGGAGATTTTGTGGCGATCGGCGACGAGTTCCTACGTTATTTTGTCGAACTGGGCGGCTTGACTCCGGAAGCAAAGGTCCTGGAAATCGGCAGCGGAATTGGCAGGATGGCCCGGCCCCTTACAAGCTATCTGACCTCCGGAACCTACGATGGGATTGACATCGTCTCTAAAGGAATCAACTGGTGTAAAAGGAACATCACTGGCCGGTTGCCGAACTTTCGATTTCACCTCGCGGATATTCACAACCGGGCCTACAACCCGGGCGGCCATCTCAAGGCTCTGGAGTACCGATTCCCGTTCGCTGACAACACCTTTGACTTCGTCGCGCTAACGTCGGTTTTCTCGCATATGCTTACTGCTGAAATGGAGCACTATCTGCGTGAGACGACCACGTGCCTACGCGACGGCGGCACGGCTCTGATGACTTTTTTCTTGCTGAATGATGAATCGAGAACCCTCATCGAAAAGGGATTAAGCCCCCTGACATTCAAGTTTTCGCGAGACGGTTGTCAAGTTAACGATGATATGGTTCCCGAGTATGCCGTTGCCTACGACGAGGGGACAATCCGACAACTTTGTCGCCAGACGGGCCTCGCAATTGAGTCACTAACATATGGGGCATGGTGTGGCCGCCCCGCGTATCTGAGCTACCAGGACATTCTCGTTGTGCGAAAGGTTTTATAAAGAGTTCCCGCACTAATTGCCATGGCTGATGTTCTGCAAAACTGTCCGCTGTGCGGTTCCACTGAAATCAGGGAATGGCTCTGGGCAACAGACCCGCACTATGGAATTCCTGGCCGTCACCGACTCGTGAGATGCGGCGGGTGCGCCCTGGTGTTCCTTAATCCGATGTACTCCGACGAGGAATTAAAGGCGCTTTACCCGGAAGATTACTACGCCTACCAAGAGGAAGTTCAAGCAGGTCGATGGAAAACACGAGCTAAGAAGCTCTTGGGGTACTGGCAGGGGACAAAAGACCCTGAAGTAGAAGTTCCCGGTGAAATGCTCGACATTGGGTGCGGCTCAGGCTCGTTCTTAGCCACTATGCGTGACCGAGGATGGGCCGTTCGAGGGCTAGAAATCAACGAGAATGCTGCACGACGGGCGGAAGCGAAAGGCCTCGATGTATTCTGCGGAACCCTAACCGCCGCGCAATTTCCAGCAGAATCGTTCGATTACATTCGGGCTAGCCATTCGTTTGAGCATATGACTCGCCCGCACGAGTCGCTCGATGAGGTCTACCGATTGCTCAGGCCCCAAGGAAAGCTGCTCATAGCGGTACCCAATCATGAGAGCTTCGCAGCCCGCCTTTTCTCCAGAAACTGGTACCACCTGTGCCCGCCAGTACATGCTTTCCAATATTCTGTAGCAACGCTGCGCCAACTATTACAGATGCACAACTTCGATGTGATCCGCGTAGTCTTCAACTCTCACTATGCTGGGGTGCTTGGAAGCCTACAGATTTGGCTAAATCGCGATAGTCAACGAAGGTCATTTGAAGGCAAAGCATTCAACAACCACGGATTGCGCGTCGTTGCAGGATGGATCGAGAACGTTGCTGACCTGTTCAGGTGGGGTGACATGATTGAAGTGAGCGCAATGAAGGCACCCAGCAGGGCGGTGCCTTTCGCCTTGACCAAAGAAACTTCCAGGAGCGCGGCCTAAGCACAAGGAAACTCTCATCCCCATTTATTGATACGACCGGCTTCATTGGTAGGTCCGTTGTTTCGGCCCACCTAGACGCATCGCCGCGTAATCCTTCCGCTCGGGGTGCTCACCGAGTGGCAAATTCGCACCCCGCTGAAAGAACCTGCTATTTGGCTTCTGGAGACAGTTCGGCTGAAAGGTTGATGTGCCCTGCAGGTACCGACATTTTCCTGTCCCAAACCGTGAAGCCACTCTTCTTGACCGCGATTTCGTGATCTCCGGGAGATAACTTGATCGAGGACGGCGTGCTACCGACGAATTTCCCATCAACCTCGATATCTGCGCCGGAAGGACTAGAAGCAATGTCGACTAACGTCATCGCCGTGTCGGTCAAAGCTTGGGCCGTAGTTACTGGGCTGAGTTTCTTTTCCTGGAATTTAGCCTCGTCGAGATGTGTGTCTCCGTTGATGTAAGCAGTGATTTCGGTACCTTTCGGAATCGTGATGTCTTTCCCGTGCATGAACAAGAAGAACGGCGCGGCCGGAAAGAACACAATTGCGGTGGCTACGATGCCACCGGTCATCGCCCCCGTGTGACCTCCTCCTTTGGCCTCTTTCACGGCGCGTAGAGGAACCTTCTCCCCGTCGCTTAGACGAACGGCGTCGATATTGATATTCAGTTTTCCCCCGCGAGCCATTCTTTTCTTCGCTTCCGCCTCCGTGACGGTGCCCCAGGCAATGCCGTTTTTAGGAATTACGAGGTTGCCGCCCACAAACACATCTTCCAGGACTTCAAAGTCCAGAGTGTCTCCGGCATGTGCATCCGCCGAAGAAATGGTTCGAGCAGTTCGCAGCTTAACCGGCGTCCCGTCTTCCAAGCCGAATCCCTGCATCGCGGGTTTTGGAGTAGCGGCCGGAAGCGGTGTCGGCTCGGTGGATGGTGGAGCAGCACTTGTTGATGGTGGAGCAGCGCTTCCGGTCGTGCTTTGGGCCAAACCGATCGACGAGCACAGTAACACGACTAAGACAGACGCGAGAATTTTTCGCATGTTTTCTTCGTTCTCCTAGCGAGTCGGCGTGATGCTAGGCTCCCCAAAGAAAGGACCTCAGAAAAGGAACTCACGCCGCGAGCAGTATTATCCGCCACGCTGGAGAAATGTCAATCTTTGAGAACACGCTGTCCATGGTAGACGGCGATCGCACTTATCGAATCCCTCGGGGCAATGGGACACAGGTTCCGATCGCCCGGTTAGCCGCATTTTGGCGGCGGGGGCCCCACGATCCGCCATTTCGTACCGGCTCCGCCAAATGGCGACGGCGACGATTTGCGCTCTGCTTAGTTGCCCTCTCGCGTGAGCACATAACGGAAGCCGAGCGCGTAAGTAGGTTTGTAATACTCACGTTGCAGTACGTACTGCGGGCGCCCGTTGTAGAAGCCGAAGACCTCGTTATTCATATTTAGGCCGTAGGCAATCACGGACAGACCACGCCAGAAGCGATAACTACCCTGCGCATCAACCTGTAAATGAGGATAGAGGTACGTGTCTCCGGCTGGCCCCTTGGGCCCTAGATTCGCCACGTCTCCGGTTGGATCGTAGTACTGGAAGATGTTAGCCCCGTTGTAGGAAAGTCCGGTTCTCAAAGAAAGGCGCGGACGATCATAAGTCGGACTTACGTTCCAAGTATGTGGGGCTTGGCGAAGAAGCGGGCGATGAGTGGGCGTTCCGGTTAACCCGCGCGCCTCCGATGTGGTGTAACTGTAGTTGGCCGAGATTCCCAGGCCATGCAGTCCTCCCGGCAAGAACGAGAGGTGCTGAATGTAGGCGAACTCGACTCCGCTAACATATGCGCTGCCGGCATTGCCAGGTTGGCTCACAAAATTCGGAGCGTAAGGTCCGCTTGTCGGCTTGGAAAGAGTACCAATGATCGGATCGGTGAGGTCCTTGTAAAAGAACCCGGCTTGGATCATGCCTAGTGGGTTCAGATAGTGCTCATAAAGAACATCGTAGTTGTTTGCACGTTCGGGCTTGAGAGCCGGGTTGCCGATGGTATAGGTGTTTACTCCATCGAACGATACTGCGCTGGTGAGATCTTGCGGATTGGGACGCGAGACACCACGCCCGTAAACTAAGCGGATGCCTGAATCGGGGGTGATACGGTATCGCACGGCAACGCTGGGAAGAACGTCAATGTAGGTACCACCTCCAGGAACCGAAAACGTATTGTTGACGTCGCTGAAACTGAGAGTGCTGACTTGCGTCCCTTCCAAGCGAAGCCCTGCCACGACATGGAATCGCCCGAGGTCAACGGTATTCATTACGTACCCGGCCGAGATCCGCTCGACCAAATCAAAAGCTTCATCACTGCAGTAGGGACAACCTTGGCTGTAATCGAATGCGGCTGGATTTGCGGCTACGAATTGCGTGATCGTGTCCCATTTCGCGGCCGGTCCAAAGGGATAATGGCCGTCGTAGTAGTCGCTGTTGTGGAACCCACCGACGAACGGCGTCATCAGAAGCGTCGCGTTCGGGTCCCACTCGTTCTCGTATCCGTCATCAAATTTATGGGCGTTACGTACTTTACCGCCGATTTCAAATGTGGAAGAGTGCGAGCCCAGGTGGTAGTTCCGCGCATAGGAGGCTGAGCCTTGAAAATTCAGCTGCGCAGTCTCTCCCAGATCGGCGGTCACGCTATGGAGTTGGAAATTGTCGGGATTGTAAGCCTCCGCAAAGCAGGCCGGGCTCCATTGCGGCAGGTTTTGGTTGGTCGTGGCGGCGGCATCGTAGCTGCAGTTGCTGGTAGCGGGAATAAATTCGAACTTGGCTCCAGGGTTGCCGGCAGATGCAGTTTGGCGAGCCCGAGCGACGGAGAAATCCCAGCTGAGCCAGGAGGAATTGAACATGTGATGTGCGCCGAGAGTGAGGCTGCCGATACCATAGTCCGGCCGGCGCTCGGAAGTGCTGTAGGAGGGGACATCGCCATTATTCAGCGAGTACGCCCAGCGATCTCCATAATCTTTGAAGTCCGAATATAGACCCCGCAGATAAATGCTCGAGAATTGTCCGAGTCGGTAGTCTAAAGTCCCGGCAAATCCCCAACGAGTCCGATCGTAACGGTACTCGCGAATGTCCATGCTGTCGTAGGTCGGGGCCAAGCTATTGGGGGTGGGAAGCGGCTCGATATCGTCAATACCCCGTCCGTTGTAATCGTAGCTTCCGCCGACGAGAATTCCCAGTTTGCCCTGATGTCCGAAACGCTGGCCGACTGTCATATCTGACTGGCCGATGTATCGCCCGTTCACAATTGGGGTGTAGCCGCCCATGCTCTCAACGATGAAGGTAGGCGAATTGCCCGCCATCTTGGTCTTCAAGTCAACCGACCCGCCAATGCCGTCGCCATCCATGTTGGCTTGCAGCGTCTTATTGATTTCGACCGATTCGACGAGATCCGCGGGTATCGTGTCGAGCTTGACTTGCCGCACTCCCCCTTCAGGGGAAGGGACGTTGATGCCATCAATGGTCACGTTCGACAATCGTGGTTCGGTGCCGCGTATCTGCACGTATTTGCCTTCACCTTCGTCTCGCTCCAGAGTCACGCTGGGAAGCCTCCCGATGGCGTCAGCTACGTTGGCATTGGGTAGGCTGGTGATGACCTCCGATGGCAGCACTTGGAGAATATTGTCCGCAGTACGCTCTCGATTGATGGCTTCCGCTTCACCATGTCCTCGTTCGGCATAGACCTCAACCTGCTCAACGCCGCTGGCAACCTTGAGAGTGCTGTCGGCTCGGGCAATCTGGTTTGCGCTGACCGTCACGCCGGTTGAGACCGGGCCGAAGCCTACATACTGAACTGAGAGCGTGTAATTGCCGGCCGGAACGTTTGAAAACGTGAACTCTCCCTGGGAATTGGTGGTGGTCGTGAATCCGAGGGGATCCAGTTGAACGCGCGCCCCCGGCAAGATGGCACCGCTCGGATCGACAACTCGACCCTGCACCGCACCATGACCGCTTTGAGCAAATGCGCCAGAAACCGACAGGAAGAACACGCATGTCGCGGCGCACAATAAGAGCAGGCGGAGGATTCTCATAGGATCTCCTCGACTTACAGGTTTTTTTGTTCGGCCAGTACGTGCATCTTAGAAATCTGCGCATCAATGCTTCATGAAAATCCGGTGAACAATGGGAAAAATGTGTGCTGAGGGTTTCTCGCGTTGGTAGTTCATGCTCGCCTGCAAGAACTCAGGGCCGTATACTGGCCCCGGCTAAACGAAGTGCATGCACGGTAGGAGGAGTTCATGACCAAGAGTCGACTAGCTGATTGCCGGGTACTGATTTTGGCGCTATTGATCTGTCTGGGCCAGCGCGGATTCTCGCAAGCCAACTGGACGGTTAGCGCAACCTTCCACATTGGAGGGGAAGGTGGCTGGGACTACATCACCGCGGATCCAGCTACGCATCGCCTTTACGTCACCCGATCAACCCATACCATGGTCATAGATTCTGAAAATGGACAAGTATTGGGTGACATCTCCGGCCAGAAGCGCTCGCATGGTGTCGCAATTGTGCCAGCTGTTGGGCGTGGTTTTATCACCGACGGCGGAGGTGCAGGGATCGTTGTCTTCGACCTGAAAACCAATAAGAACCTCGGCACAATACCTGCCCTTGCAGATTCGGACGGCATCATTTATGACGCCGCGGTGAATCAGATCCTGGCCGTGTCCGGCGACAAAGGCGCACTCATGACCTTGGCTCCTGATGTAGACCCGGCTAGCGGCAAGATGGATGCACCCATCGATCTGGGCGGTTCGCCGGAGTTCCTCGCCGCCGATGACGCCGGAAAGGCCTACGTCAACCTCGAAGACAAAAACCAGGTTGCCGTCGTGGATCTGAAACAACGAAAAGTCCTTGCCCATTGGCCGGTTGCGCCTGGCGGATCGCCGGTAGGAATGTCGATGGACAGTAACCATCGGCTTCTATTCATTGGGTGCCGAAATCCACAGAAATTGATTGTGATGAATGCCGATACCGGCAAAGTCCTGGCTGACCTTCCGATCGGTGCCGGGGTCGATGCCACAAAGTTCGACGGCATGGAAGCCTTTGCCAGTTGCCGCGACGGAAAACTCGAGGTGGCAAAGCAGACCGCTGCCGGCAAATTCGAAATTGTTGAAACCGTCGCTACCCCCATGGGTGCGAGAACGATGGCAGTTGATCCACAAGCACACAAAGTCTACTTGCCGACCGCGGAGTTTGAACCAGCTGCTGCGGGATCGAGGCCAGCCGCCAAACCGGGTACATTCATGATCGTCGTCGTATCTGAAGGAAAGCCCTAACGCACCGAGAGTTTCTGTCCGATTGAAGGAAGACCCTACAATGCGCCAAAAACTCTGTACTCTCGCGCTGCCGGTTCTGCTACTCGTCAGTGCCCTGTGTCAGGCAGAACATCCCAAGCTGATCGTCATCGTGATCGTAGATCAAATGCGGGCTGATTATCTCGAGCGCTTCAGCGGGCAGGAAATTGGTGGGCTCCATTTTTTCAACACTCGCGGAGCGAACTTCGTAAACGCAAATTACGAGCACATGCCGACGGAAACATGTCTGGGGCATTCGGTTCTGCTCTCTGGTCGAAATCCCGCTCGCACAGGCATCGTGGCCAACGAGTGGTACGACCGCGATAGCGGACGGATGACGTACTGCGTCGAAGATGCCAATTCGCCCTTGATCGGCGAACCGGGAGAGGCTGTTTCCCCAAAGAATCTTTTGGGGGACAATTTTGCCGATTGGCTCGAATCGTCCTATCCCGGTGCCCGCATAATTTCCATTTCCATGAAGGATCGAGCCGCCATCACGATGGCGGGACATCATCCTCAGGCGGTTTTGTGGTTCTCCCATGAATCTGGCAACTTTGTCACTAGCCGCTACTATGGCGATCAACTCCCCACCTGGGCCCAGGAATTCAACGGCAGAAACATGGTGAATTCCTACGCAGGCCGGCAGTGGGTACCGCTGCTCGGGAGTGATTCGCCCGGGCCTACAAAGCGGGTCGATGGGCAGTTCCCGCATCTCATGCCCAAGCAATTTGGCCGGCAGCTCAACGACGCGGTTTATGGATCACCATTTGGCGACGAGTTGCTAGAAGCCTTCGCCGAGCATGCAATCGCCGCCAATCATTTGGGGGAGAATCAAGCGAAGGCTCCGGACGTATTGGCTATCGGATTCTCGTCCAATGATGCCGTGGGGCATGCGTATGGTCCCGATAGTCCAGAAATTGCGGACGAGCAGATTCGACTGGACCGAACCTTAGGTCGCCTCATGGAGGTTCTCAACACGCGGCTGGGGGCAGACAACATCTTATGGGTGCTCTCGGCAGATCACGGTGCTGAACCTACTCCGGAAGCTGAACTGCAACTCAGGGGAAACAAGGTTGCTCGCCGGCTGCCGTTTTCTTTGGCACTGCAATCGATCCAGTCACAACTCGACGCCAGCTTCAAAATCAAAGGCGAGATGCATTGGTTCGCCGGTAAAACCGACACAATGCTCTATTTCGACCGGGGTGAACTCGCGCGGCATAACATCTCAGTCGCGGCTGCGAGTAAAGTGTTAACTCAGCAAGTCAAGAATGTCCCCGGTATTGATGGATTTTACGATGTAACACACCTGGACTCTGTCAAGGGGTGGATCGGACCAGTTCTTAGAAATAGCGTTTTCCCCAGCCGCAGTGGCGACGTTTACTATCTTCCAAGCCAATGGACGTTGTTTTCCTCGAAGTCCACTGGAACATCACACGGAGATCCGTGGCCCTACGATCGTCACGTGCCCCTGGTGTTTGCGGGATGGCACGTCAAAGCTCAACGGATTGCAAGCAGTGTTCAGGTGGCCGATCTTGCGCCGACCCTGGCCGATCTTACAGGAGTCCATTGGCCAAAGCCGGAAGTTCTTGATGGAAGATCGAGGAAGGGTCTTCTCAAATAGCCTCTACGGGCAGCTCCAGTGGTGCAGTTTGGGATGCCAAGCGTTAGGTTTCAGAAATACTCGCTCGATAGCACGCGGCATCCGCTCTTCATTAGTCCACCGGTTCCATCAGTTGCGTCTTGTCGCCAGCGACCGGGCGTTGCACAACCATGATTGCGGACAAGACCATTCCCATGCCGATGGCCTGCAAGGGGCGCACCGATTCATGCAAAGCCGCGGCAGCGATGAGGATGGTGAAGACAGGCTCCAGGCAACTGACTACGATTGCTTTGGTTGGGCTCAGGTGCTGCAATCCGGCGAAATAGAAGGTGAACGGCAGCAGCACGGACAAGAGCGAAAAGAGGAAGAGGAAACCCCAAGCCACTCCCGTGTAATGCGCAGCGGCGATCTTCCACGGCGAATTGAGGAAAATCCAGAACACCGAAGCCGAAAGGGTCGTGAACAAGAGTACGGTCCAACGGTCGTAGCGTGCGAGAATCGAGTGGCCCAAAATGTTGTAAAAAGAGAATGAGAACGCGGCTACCACGGCAGCAGCCACTCCCACGGAATCGAGTCGAAGCTGCCCCTGTCCAAAGACCCCAATGACGAACGCAATTCCAAAGATGGCCAGGGCCACGGCAATCATCTTCGGCAGGGTTGCGCGTTCCAGTTTCCGCAAGACCATATAAAGCAAAACCCAGATCGGCGCGGTGTACTGAATGATGATGGCGGTAGCCACGTTGGTCCGCTGGATCGCGAGATAATAAAAGTAGTTT
>Ga0207652_10004472_pt1 | contig 11382 bp, 6 predicted proteins | sample KBSC63BmetaG_FD_184334 | JGI IMG/M metagenome (GOLD analysis project Ga0207652, IMG submission 184334) | Corn rhizosphere microbial communities from Kellogg Biological Station, Michigan, USA - KBS C6-3B metaG (SPAdes) (version 2) | ecosystem: Host-associated > Plants > Roots > Rhizosphere ... | reverse complement strand
GGACAGCCCGCCGAGGTTGTCGTAGCGGCCGGGCCCGAACACCTGGCAGTTGTTGCGGAAGAACGCGTCGCTGCAGACCTGCCAGCGGCCGCGACGCACGATCATCGAGCGCGCGCGGTCGTTCCATTGCGTGCGGTCGAGGTTGTCGATCGGGCCGTCGACGCGGAAGCGATCGCCGCCGAGGCCGTACTGGTCGAACATCACGACGGCGCTGCCGGAGCCGTACCCGGGGCCGGGAGGCGGCGGCGGTGGCGGCATCGGACGCGGGGGCGGAGGCGGGCGATGGCCGCCGCCGACCGGACGCGCCGACGACACGCGATTGTCGAGACCCATGGCGCCGAGGTTGGGATAGCGGCCCGGGCGCAGCGTCACGCAGTTGCCGCGGTAGCCGGCGTCCGAGCAGACCTCCCAGGTGCCGCGGTGGATGACCACCGACGACGCGCGATCGTTGAAACCGAAGCGCTCGAAGTTGCCGACCGGGCCGTCCTGCGAGAAATTGGGGCCGCGGAAGCCGTCGCCCTGATAGAAGGTCACCGACTGCGCGGCGGCGCCGGTCGCGACCGCCGCGAGCGCGACGCCGAAAAGTGCTTGCCATCGTTTCATCGTGAGTACCTCACTTGTCGTTGTTCGAAGTTGGAAATGACCGGGAGGCGCGTCGCCTCAACGCAACGGGTGCCCCGACGAGACGCGGCGCTCGAGGCCGCCGGGCAGGTTCGGGTAGTCGCCGGGACGGAACGTGAAGCAGTCGCCGCGATAGCCGGCATCGGTGCAGAACAGCCACGTGCCGGACTCGACGCGGATCGACTGCGCGCGATCGTTGAAGCCGAGCGGATCGAAGTTCGGCGCACCGGATTCGAGCACGACGCTGCCGCCGCCGAAGTCGTGCTGGTCGAACAGCACGGCCCGCGCGTCGCCGTACGGCGGCATCGGCGCGGGCGGCGCATAGCCCGATGACGTCGTGCGATCGCCGGCCGGGCGGATCGACGAAAGCTGCCGCGTCAACCCGCCGCCGATGTCGGGGTAGCTGCCGGGCCCGTAGATCGCGCATTCGCCGCGATAGTACGCATCGGTGCAGAGCTCCCACGAGCCCCAGTGCACGATCATCGACGCAGCACGGTCGTTCCAGCGCGTGACGTCGAGGTTGTCGACGCGCTCGCCGACGGGGAAGCGCGAGCCGGCGAAGTTGAACTGGTCGAACAGCTCGACGCCCGGCCCGCCTGCGCGAGGCGGAGGGGGCGGTGGCGGCGCGTACTGCGACGGCGGCGGCGGCGGAATGTATTGGCTCGGCGGGGGCGGAGGGATGTATTGCGACGGCGGCGCGTTGTACTGCGACGCGGGCGGCGGCGGAATGTATTGCGACGGCGGCGGCGGCGGGATGGTCTGTGGCGACGGCCCGACGTCGCCCTCGGCGCCGAGCATGCGGGCCGACGAAATGCTGCGGCTCAGGTCGTACGCGCCGAGGTTCGAATATTCACCGGGGCCGAAGGTCATGCACCGTCCGCGGAAGTACGCGTCGGTGCAGACGATCCATTGGCCGTAACGCACGATGATCGCATTCGTCGCATCGTTGAGGCCGGTCGGTTCGAAGTCCGGAAGCGCGTGATCCGCATCGATGCGGCGCCCCCCGAAGCCCTCGTACTCGTAGAACGTGATCGACTGGGCGAACGCCGCCGCCGGCAACGCGCTCGCCGCCACGATCGCGAGCGCCATCAGCGTGCCGCGCGCGCGGAAGGTTGCGGCATGCCCGCTCGCGCTGCGCGCACGCCGTTGGCAAACCCATCGCGATGCCATCATGAGATCCCTGTGATCCCGCGATTTCATGACGGGCAGTTTAGCGGACGCTTGCGAGCGCCGGTCGAGCCCGCCTGTGAGACGCCGGCCGCTTGTGATGTGCGCAGCGGCTGATCCGGATGACAGCCGGTTCCCGACACCGTCATGCTGTTGGCGATGCCGACAACGCGACGCCGTGATCCCGTGCAACCTGCGCGCCCGCGTGCCGGCGACGCGTCTCGGGCCGCGCATCGGACCGTCGATCGGCGTCGTCGTCGAGCGGGTTTTGGCCCAGAATGCGGGCTTGGGAAGCGGCGGGCCGCGCGGGCCGCGCGCGGGCACCGGCGACTTTTCGAGAAGCGCCTCGCGGCGACCGCTGGTGAGCCGCGGCGACGGACGGGGGCACCCTTGTGACGGCGATGGTAACCATGCCCGCCAAAGCGCGGCGCGCAGACCGGGGCGGCGGGCGCCACGCGCAACCGCGCGGCGGTGCTTCATGGGTCATCCAGCAAGGCGCAGTCCCGTCTCCGCTTCAACCGGAAAATGCTCCGTCCGGCGTGCCCCTCACCCGATGGCGCTGAGCGAGGCCCCCGCCGGCACCCATGGCCTGATCCTTGCTTCGGCGATGGACCGCCTATGGCCGGGCGGAGCCTTCGGGCGCGCTCCGCGGACGCACGGGTTGGCGACGCGGCACGACGCCGCGACGCTCGCCGGCTAGAACGCGCCGCCCATGTCCCGCCCACGCGCCCTCAACCGTCTCGACGCCGCCTCGGTGCACACCGTCGGCGAGACGCTGCGCTTCGAGCACCTGTCGGCGCTGTCGCAGCGCAAGCTCAACGCGATCGGACTGCCGATCGCCTACGTCGATCGCGACCAGCGCTACCAGTTCGCCAACAAGGCGTTCGCCGACTGGCTCGGCAAGCGCGTCGACGAGATCGTCGGCCGCGAGGTCATCGAGGTGCTCGGCCGGGAGCTCTACCAGCTCTACCACGCGTACGTCGAGGCGGCGATCGGCGGCGAGCGCACGGGCTACGAGCGCCAGCTCTTCTCGACGGTGCGCGGCGGCATCTGGATCCGCGTCGACTACTACCCCGACCGCAGCGCGCAAGGCCATGTGCGCGGCTTCCTCATCACCTATACCGACGTCGACCAGCTGAAGCGCCTCGAGCTCGAAGCCGGCGAGCGCGAGCACCGGCTGCGGCTCGTCACCGACAGCGTCGGCCTGCCGATTCTCTATTTCGATCGCCAGCAGAAGCTGCGCTTCGGCAACAAGCCGTTCGCCGACTGGCTCGGCATTCCCGCCGACGACCTCCTCGGCCATCCGCTGCGCGACTTCCTGCCAGCCGATGCGCTGACCGAGATGCAGGGTTACATCGACCGCGCGCTGGTCGGCGCGACGGTGTCGTACGAGCGGCGCGAGCGCAAGTTCGACGGCGAGCTGCGCTGGGTGCGCGTGACGCTGTTCCCCGACCGCGAGATGGGCGGGCGCGTCGGCGGCGTTTTCGCGGTGATGAACGACATCGAGGACGACGTGCGCGTGCGCGACGCGCTCAAGTCGCAGCAGGCGCAGTTGAAGCTCTTCGCCGACAACATCCCCGGCCCGATCGCGTACCTCGACCGCAGCCTGCGCTACACGTTCGTCAACCAGGCGTTCGCCAACTGGGCGTGCCGGCTGCAGCACGAGATCCTCGGCGCGACGCCGAGCGACGTGCTGCCGCAGGACGTGGCGGGCTTCCTGCGGCCGGTGCTGAAGCGCGCGCAGATGGGCGAGAACGTCGAGTACGAGCGCATCGCCAAGACGCCGACCGGCGAGCGGCGCTGGATGCACGGCCGGATGGCGCCCGACCTCGACGCAACGGGCCGCGTGCGCGGCCTGTACTGCACCGAGTACGACATCCACGACTTGAAGCTGACCGAGCAGGCGCTCGCCGCGCGCGAGGAGCAGCTGCGGCTCTTCACCGACAACATCCCGGAGCCGGTCGTCTACCTCGACGCCGAGCGCCGCTACGTGTTCGTCAACGAGTCGTTCGTCAACCTGTTCGGACTCGCCTACACCGACGTCATCGGCAACCGCACCGAGGAGGTGCCGGCGCTCGCCGCGACGATGGCGCTCGACCCGCTGCGCGACCAGACGTACGTCGGCGAGGCGACCACCTACGAGCGCGAGGTGATCGACGCGCAGGGCCGCGTGCGCTGGATCCGCGTGCGCTGCGTGCCCGACGTCAACTTCGACGGCACGATCAAGGGCGAGTACATCGCCGGCCACGACATCACCGACTTGAAGCAGGCGCAGGACGCGCTCGCCGCGCGCGAGTCGCAGCTTCGCGCGATCATGGACGGCGTGCCGGCGCCGGTGGCGTACATCGACCGCGACGAGACCTGCCACTACGTCAACCGCACGTTCCTGCAGTACTTCGGGCTCGTCGCGCAGAACATCGGCGAATTGAAGCTCCGTGACGTCGTCGGCCACGCGATCTACCACAGCGCGCACAGGCGATGGTGGCGCGCGCTGACGGGCGAGTCGACGTCGTTCGACCGCCTCGTGCCGGGCGCGCATGGCGTGCGCCGCTGGATGACGATCCGCGTCGTGCCGGACAGCGGCGCGTCGGGCGAGATCCACGGCGCGTTCGTGCTGATGAACGACATCCATGGCCTCAAGCAGGCGCAGGAGGCGTTGCGCGCCTCCGAGGCCGAGCTGCGGCTCATCATGGACAACGTGCCGGCGCGCGTGTCGTACATCGACCGCGACTACCGCTACCGCTTCGTCAACGGCCATGACGAGGCGTGGATCGGCGAGTCGCGCCGGGAGCTCACCGGGCGCCACGTCGAGGACGTCGCCGGCCCCGAGCGCTTCGCGATCCTGCAGCCGATCTTCGAGCGCGTGCTGCGCGGCGAGACGGTGTCGACCGAGCTCGAGCTGCCGCAGCCCGACGGCGCGCGGCGCTGGGAGGCGGTGCACTACGCGCCCAACCGCGACAACGAGGGCAACGTCGCCGGCATCTACGCCGTGCATACCGACGTGCACGACGCCAAGAGCAACGAGGACGCACTGACCCGCGCCAACTGGATGCTGTCGTCGCACATCAGCAACACGCCGCTCGCGGTGCTCGAGTGGGACAAGGAGTTCCGGCTGGTGCGCTGGTCGCCGCAGGCGACGAAGATCTTCGGCTGGGATACCGACGAGGTGCTCGGCATGTCGCTCACCGACAACGTGCTGATGCACGAGGGCGACCTCGACACGATGGTCACGCTGGCGGGGCGCCTGATGTCGGGCCTGTCGCCGCGCGCGACGTCGCTCACCCGCAACCACCGCAAGGACGGAAGCACGATCTGGTGCGAGTGGTACCACTCGGCGCTGGTCGGCGACGGCAACGACATCGAGTCGATCCTGTCGTTCGTGCAGGACGTCTCCTCGCGCATCCAGGCGGAGGAGCGGCTTCAGTACATGGCGACGCGCGACGCGCTGACCGGGCTGCCGAACCGCCTGCTGCTGCACGAGCGCCTGACGCAGGCCATTGCGCAGGCGAAGCGCGCCGGACGTCGCGTCGGCGTGCTGTTCATCGACCTCGACCGCTTCAAGAACGTCAACGACACGCTGGGCCACCGGATCGGCGACGAGCTCCTGAAGCACGTGTCGTCGGCGCTGTCCGGCGCGCTGCGCGAGACCGACCTGCTCGCGCGCCTCGGCGGCGACGAGTTCATGGTGATCGTCGAGGAGTTCGACGAGCCGACCGTGCTCGGGCGCATCGCGCAGAAGCTGCTCGACGCGATCGCGCAGCCGTTCCGCGTCGAGGAGCACGACATCTACGTGACGTCGTCGATCGGCATCGCCGTCTACCCGGACGATTCCGACGACCCCGAGGAGCTGCTCAAGCACGCCGACGTGGCGATGTACCGCAGCAAGGACCTCGGCCGCAACACCTACCAGTTCCTCGATTCGAGCCTCGCCGAGCACCGGCTGCGCCAGCACACGCTCGAGACCGCGCTGCGCGCCGCGCTCAAGGACGGCAAGCTCGAGCTGCACTTCCAGCCCGTGCTGCGCATCGACGGGCATCGCGTCGTCGGCGCCGAGGCGCTGTTACGCTGGAACGACCCCGAGCACGGCAACGTGCCGCCCAACGTGTTCATCCCGCTCGCCGAGGAATCGGGCCTCATCCACACGCTCGGCGAATGGGTGCTGCGCGCGGCGGCGGCGCAGGTGCACGAATGGCGCGCCGCGGGCCTTCCGCTCAGCGTCTCGGTCAACCTGTCGGCGCGCCAGTTCTATCGCGAGGATCTCGCGCAGAAGATCGCGCAGATCGTCGCCGACGCGGGCTGCGAGCCGGGCTGGATCGAGCTCGAGGTCACGGAGACGAGCCTCCTGCACGACCTCGACGCGATCCGCAAGGTGCTCCACGAGCTCCGCAGCGGCGGCTTCACCGTGGCGATCGACGACTTCGGCACCGGCTACTCGTCGCTGACGCACCTGAAGCACTTCCCGATCGACACGCTCAAGATCGACATCTCGTTCATCGCCGACCTCGAGACCGACCCGCAGGACGCCGCGATCACCGAGGCGATCATCGGCCTCGCGCGCGGCCTCGGCCTCAAGGTCGTCGCCGAGGGCGTGGGCACGCGGGAGCAGCTCGCGTTCCTCGAGGCACGCGGCTGCCATTGCTTCCAGGGATTCTGGGCGGCGAAGCCGATGCCGGCCCGCGAATTCCTCGCCTACGTCGAGGCCCAAGCGGCTGTCGCGACCGCCGCCGCCAACTGAGGGCGCTCAGTCCAGCGTGTCGAGCCACGCGGCGAGCGGCGCCGCGGCGCGCTCCCATCCCGGCACCAGCATCAGCATGTGCGCGAGCCCGTCGACGATCGTCGCCTGCACGCCATGCTGCGCGGCGGCGGCGCGCACGTCGTCCGGGCGGCAGATCGCGTCGCCGCTGGCGCCGAGCACGCACAGCGGCGTCGATTGCGCGCTCGATGACGACGACGGCACGCGCAACGTGAGCTCGAACAGCGCGCGCGACGACTCCGGCCAGAAGTGCCGACCCGCCTCGCGCAAGAGCTCGGGATCGACGTCGTCGGTGAAATAGAACGGCCGCAACGTCGACAGCACGTCGGTCGCGAAATCGGCGCGGTTGAAGCGCGCCATCTGCATCAGGTAATCCGGGCGCTCGATCATCATCCGCGACGCGATCGACACGAGGCCGGAGGGTGGCAACGGCGCGACCAGCGCCGCGCCGCGCAGCGCGTGACGCGCGACGATCCGCTCGACGACCGCCGCGCCCAGCGAGTGGCCGACCAGCACCGGCGCGCCGCCGATCTCGCGCATCGCGCGCAGCACGTCGGAAGCGTAGTCGTCGAGGCCCGCACCGAACAGCGTCTCGTGGCCCTCGCTGCCGCCGTGCCCGCGCAGCGACACCGCGTACGCATCGTGGCCGCGCGCCGCGAACCACGGCAGGAAGTGCGGCTGCCAGCACCATGCGTCGCAGTAGCCGCCGTGCACGAACAGCACCGCTGCGCGTTTTTGCGACGCCGCGCGTGTCGCGGCGGTACGCGCGCGGTGCGTGAGGATCTCGAGGTGCGGGAGGTGAGCCACTGTCGATGTGCCGCGGGCGCGGTCAACGGCGGCGCCCGGTGCTTCCATTAAAATCGGACGTCGCGATGCCCGCCCGACAAAAAACCGCCATTGTGCCCGGACTCGCGGCGTCCGCCACGTACGATCCGGGCTGCCGGCGCTGCGCGCGGCTCGCCGATTTCCTCGACGCGGTGCGCGCCGAGCATCCGGACTACTGGTGCCGCCCGGTGCCCCCGTTCGGCGATGCGGAGGCGCGGCTCGTCATCGTCGGACTCGCGCCGGGCATGCACGGCGCGAACGCGAGCGGCCGGGCCTTCACCGGCGACTACGCGGGCATCCTGCTGTACGAGACGCTGTATCGGCACGGCTTCGCGTCGGCGCCCGTGTCGACGTCGCGCGACGATGGTCTCATGCTGACGGATTGCCGGATCAACAACGCCGTCAAGTGCCTGCCGCCGGGCAACAAGCCTCTGCCAGCCGAGATCGACGCGTGCAACGCGTATCTTGCCGCCGACCTGATGCAGCTGCCGGCCGGCACCGCGGTGCTCGCGCTGGGGCGCATTGCGCACGATGCGGCGCTGCGCGCGCTCGGTGCGCGCCGCAGCGCCTTCCCGTTCAGGCACGGCGAGCGCCACGATGTCGCCGGCCACGCGCTCTTCGACTCTTACCACTGCAGCCGCTACAACACCAACACCCGCCGGCTGACGCCGGCGATGTTCGACGCGGTGTTCGTGGCCATCGTCGCCTGGCTCGCCGAGCGGCGGAGTGTCGCGCCGGCCGCGCGCCGCGCCGCAGGCGCCCCCACGCGATGACCAAGGTCTCGCGCATCAATCAGAAGACCGCCGAGGTCGGCGAAGGCGTGCCGGGCTTCGACGCGCCTGAGCTCCTGCGCTCGCTGCCGAACCGGCCGGGCGTCTACCGGATGTTCGACGTCGAAGGCGGCGCGCTCTACGTCGGCAAGGCGCGCGACTTGAAGAAGCGCGTGTCGAGCTACTTCCAGAAGTCGACGCACGAGGCGCGGATCGCGACGATGGTCGCGCAGGTCGCTCGCGTGGAGACGACGGTGACGCGCTCGGAGGGCGAGGCGCTGCTGCTCGAGAACAACCTCATCAAGGCGCTCGAGCCGCGCTACAACATCCTGTTCCGCGACGACAAGAGCTACCCGTACATCTGCATCACCGGCGAACAGTTCCCGCAACTGCGGTTCCACCGCGGCACGCTCGACCGTGACAACCGCTATTTCGGGCCTTTCCCCGGCGCCGGCGCGGTGCGCGAGGGCATCGCGCTCCTGCAGAAGGTGTTCATGCTGCGGGTCTGCGAGAACTCGGTGTTCGCCAACCGCTCGCGGCCGTGCATGCTCTACCAGATCCAGCGCTGCACGGCGCCGTGCGTCGGCCACATCGGCGAAGCCGACTATCGCGCCGATGTCGAGTCGGCGACGCTGTTCCTGCAGGGCAAGACCGACGCCGTGCTCGCGCAGCTCCAGCAGCAGATGGAGGCGGCGAGCGCGGCGCTCGAGTTCGAGCGCGCCGCGCGCGTGCGCGACAAGATCACGCGGCTCAACCAGCTGCAGTCGCGCCAGTTCGTCGAGAGCGCGACCGCCGGCGACGTCGACGTGGTTGCGAGCGTGTCGGAGCGTGGCCTGACGGCGGTCAACGTCGTGATGGTGCGCGGTGGCCGCCACGTCGGCGACCGCACGTTCTTTCCGCAGCACGCCGACGGCGTGGCGATCGAGGACGTGGTCGCGGCGTTCCTCGGCCAGCATTACCTCGAGCGGCCGGTGCCGCCGACGATCGTCGTGCCCGACGCCGAGGACACCGACGCGCTCGCCGAGGTGCTGTCCTCGCAAGCGGCGCGCAAGGTCGATATCGTGCGCAATCCCGGCGGCGAGCGGCGCGTGTGGCTGACGATGGCGACGCAGAACGCCACGCTGGCGATCGCGCAGCGGCTCGCGCAGAAGGCGACGCAGGAGGACCGCCTCGCCGCGCTTCAACACGCGCTCGGCCTGCCGCCGACCGCGCAGCGCATCGAGTGCTTCGACGTCTCGCACACGATGGGCGAAGCGGCAGTCGCATCGTGCGTGGTGTTCGACAAGCTCGCGATGCGCAACAGCGAATACCGCAAGTTCAACGTCGCGCCCGCGCAGGGCGGCGACGACTACGCCGCGATGCGCGAGGCGCTGTCGCGCCGCTATGCGCGTGTCGCCTCGGGAGAATTCCCCGCGCCGGACCTCCTCGTCATCGACGGCGGCAAGGGGCAGGTCGCGATCGCGTCCGAGGTGCTGATGGAGCAGGGGCTGCACGGCGTGCCGGTCATCGGCATCGCCAAGGGACCGGAGCGCAAGCCCGGCCTCGAGGACATCGTGTTTCCCGACCGCGACGACGTGCTCAACCTGCCCGCCGACAACGCCGGCCTGCACCTCCTGCAGCAGATCCGCGACGAGGCGCACCGCTTTGCGATCCAGGGACATCGTGCGCGCCGCGGCAAGGCGCGCACGACGTCGACGCTGCAGGAGATCACCGGCATCGGCGCAACGCGCCGCAAGGCGCTGCTCGCGCATTTCGGCGGCTTGCGCGGCGTGGTGGCGGCGAGCGTCGACGATCTCGCACGGGTGCCGGGCATCAGTCGCGCGCTGGCGCAGCGCATCTACGCGCAGCTGCACTGACTCCCGTCATTCCCGCGGATGCGGGAATCCAGTCGTGACGATTCGGCATGGAACTGCAGAGGGCATTTGCCACGTTACGTCGGGATTCCCGCTTCTGTGGAAGGACGGCGAGCATGGCGCGGCGTCATTCCCGCGGATGCGGGAATCCAGCCGTGGCGCTGCGCCATGGAACTGCAGAGGCCATTGCCACGTTACGTCTGGATTCCCGCTTCCGCGGGAATGACGGGGAGCATGGCGCGAATTCGCGTTCAGCCGCCCGCCAGCTCGCGCGCCAGGCGCTCATCGAGCGTGACGCCGAAGCCGGGGCCGCGCGGCAGCGCGATCGCACCGTCCACCGCGCGCGGCGCGTGGCCGCCGACGATCGCGTCGAACAGCGGCGTCTCCGCGTATTGCATCTCGAGGCGATCGAGCGTTGGCGCGACCGCGCACACCTGCACGCTCGCCGCGTGGCAGACGGGCCCGCTCGGGTTGTGCGGCGAGAACGACATCCCGTGGCGCGCCAGCGCGCCGGCGACCGCCAGCATCTCGTCGAGGCCGCCGACGTACTTCGCGTCGGGCATCATCACGTCGTACGCGCCGGCTTCGATGAACGGCATGAAGCCGTCGAGGCGGCGCATCTCCTCGCAACCGGCGAGGCGCACGCCGCGCGCGTTGGCGTCGCGACGGATCGCCCGGATCGTGTCGAGCATCTCGGGCGTTTCGGGTACCGGGCACTCGAGCCAGTAGAGCTTGCAGGCGTCGAGCGCGGCGAGCACGCGCTGCGCGGCCGCGAGGTTGAGTCGCCAATGGCAGTCGACCATCAGGTCGACGGCGTGCCCGACCGCCTCGCGCACGGCGACGATCCGTGTGAGTCCGGCGTCAAGCGCGTCGGTGTCGATCGCAAGCGTCGCGTCACCGTGGAGCGCCACCTCGTCGAACGGCGCGACCTTGATCGCTGCGAAGCCGTCGACGACTGCGTCACGTGCGCGCAGCGCGAAGCCCGCCGGCGAGCGGTCGAGCGTGCCGCGGTTGATGTTGGCGTAGACCGGGATCGACTCGCGCAGGATCGGTCCCAACGTGGTCGCGACGCTGGCGTTGCGTTGCCGCGCGGAGAGGTCGCGCGTCGCCTGGTCGAGTGCCGAGATCGCCGCGAACTCGGCGAGCGTCGATGCGACCTTGCGCGCGGACGACCAGTCGATGCCACCGGCCGACCTTCCGGCGAGCGGGCAGGACAGGCGCGCGAATGCATCGTGCACGAGCCGCTCGCGCCCGTTCAGCGTCGCCTCGCCGATGCCGATGCGTCCTTGGTCGTCGACGAGCTCGACGAAGCACCACGTGGTCTTCGGGGAAATGCGCAGCGCGTGCCAGCGCGCGTCGGTGATCGCCGTCATCGGGGGGGGCTGCGTTACGC
>Ga0207652_10004470_pt1 | contig 11386 bp, 16 predicted proteins | sample KBSC63BmetaG_FD_184334 | JGI IMG/M metagenome (GOLD analysis project Ga0207652, IMG submission 184334) | Corn rhizosphere microbial communities from Kellogg Biological Station, Michigan, USA - KBS C6-3B metaG (SPAdes) (version 2) | ecosystem: Host-associated > Plants > Roots > Rhizosphere ... | reverse complement strand
CCGACGGGCCCGGGAGGACGGTCACGGGGACGCCGGCGTCGAGCGCGGCCCGCACGATCCGCGACCCCGGATCGGACACGCCCGGCATCCCGGCGTCGGAGACGAGCGCCATCCGCTCGCCCGCCTCGAGCCGCGGGAGCAGCTCCGCCGTCCGCGCCGCCTCGTTGTGCTCGTGGTACGAGACGAGCCGCGCGTCGCGCAGACCGTGCCGCTCGAGCAGCACCCGCGTGTGCCGCGTGTCCTCGCACAGCACGACGTCGGCGTCGCGCAGCTCGGCGAGCACGCGCAGCGTCACGTCCTCGAGGTTGCCGATCGGCGTCGCGCAGAGGGCGAGCGGCACCTCAGCCGCCGAGATCGAACGTCGCGTGCTCGGCCCATTGCACGGAGTCGACGGACGTGTAGAGCACCACCGACTCGACGCGCGACGCGAGCGGGAGCAAGGGCTCGACGAGGATCGCAGTCTCGTCCAGGAGCGACTCCGCCACCGTGAGATGCGGGACGATCGAGGAGTACGAGCCGCCGTAGGGCGGGAAGTCCGGGAAGCGCGCGACCATCGCCTCGGTCATGCCGGCGAACGGCTCGGCCGGCTCCGGCGTGAGCCAGAGCACGCCGGGGAAGCGGTCGAGACGCGTGAACGCGACGTCGAAGGGCTCGAACGGCGCGAGGACCTGCGCGATCGCCTCCACGTTCTCCGGCGCCGGGTAGAGCACGGTCACGTGCGGCGGCAAATCCTGCGGCACGCCGACCGGCTCCACGAGCCCCGGGAACGGGACGGCGAGCGCGAAAGAGCTAGCCATCGAGCGCCTCGAACCCGACGAACGCCGCGCCGATCAGGCCCGCGGCGGTCCCGAGCTCGGCGCGCACGACCCGCACCTCGTCGCGCATCGGACGCAGCGCCTCGCGCTGCAGCACGTCCTGCGCTGCCTCGGCCAGGTGCTCCCACGCCGCGACGCCGAAGCCGCCGCCGATCACGATCAGCTCCGGCTCGAACACGTTCGCGAACGAGCCCATTCCCGAGCCGAGGTAGGAGCCGATCTCGTGGAGGATCACCTGCGCCTGCTGGTCGCCCTCGTTGGCGAGCCGGATCAGCCGATGGGCGTCGGCCGCCGGCCCGAACGCCTCCCGCGCCGCGGCGCTCGCCGCCGTGCCCGTCACGTAGGGCTCCAGATGGCCACGCCCGCGACAGACGCCCTGGCAGGGACGGCCGTCGTGGACGATCACGACGTGCCCGAGCTCCGGGCCGCCGCCGTTCGCGCCGCGAAAAGGCCGGCCGCCCGAGATGACGCCGCCGCCCAGCCCGGTCCCGAGCGTCAGCATCACGAGGTCGTCCGTCCCGCGCCCGGCGCCCGCGCGCCACTCCCCGATCGCCGCGGCGTTCGCGTCGTTCTCGAGCCCGACCGGGAGGCCGAAGCGCGTCGACATGGAGCCGCGCAACGGGCAGTCGGAGAGAGGCAGGTTGACGCACTGGACGACGACGCCCCGCTTCTGGTCGATCGGCGAGGGGACGCCGAAGCCGATCGCGCCCACCGAGTCGTCGAGCAGCTCCGCGACCGCCGCCTCGAGCTCTGCGACGACCTCTTCCTGGGAGCCGTGCGGCGTGATCCGCTCGTGCCGCCGCACCACCTCGCCGTCCCGCGCGACGACGCCGGCCAGGATCTTCGTCCCGCCGAGATCCACCCCGATCGCGTGCGTGGCGGTCATCCCCTGCGGGTACCGTAACCTCCTCGATGGCCGCCTCCGGGGAGAAGCCGTATCGCGTCTACCGGGGCGGACGGCAGAAGGGCAAGGTGCCGCTCCCGGGACGCGAGCAGCGTCGGGGCAGTCGCACACCGCAGCAGCCCGACCGCCGTGACGTCCGCCGCCGGCCCAAGCGAACGATCACGCCGGCGCGCGCGATCGTCTACGCGATCCTCGTCGTCGTCGTGCTGCTGGTCGTCTGGGCGGTCGCCGGCTACTTCTCCGTGCGCAGCGGCGTGCACGACGCGAACGCGCGCCTCGAGCAGGCCGCGCCCGGCGTCGACACCGTGCTGAAGCCGACCGGCGGGATGCTGATGGGCAACTCGTCCAACATCCTCCTGATCGGCACCGACCACTCCGAGAACGGGCAGCAGGGCCGCAGCACCGACCAGCACTCGGACTCGCTGATGCTGCTCCACACCGATCCGGGCAAGCACCGGCTGATCTACCTGTCGCTGCCGCGCGACCTACGCGCGACGATCCCCGGCTACGGCTCGTCGAAGATCAACGCGGCGATGCAGATCGGCGGCGCGAAGCTCGCCGTCCAGACGGTCGACGACTTCACCGGCCTGAACGTCAACCATGTCGTGATCGTCGACTTCGGCTCCTTCGTGAAGCTGATCGACGCGGTCGGCGGCATCGACGTGAACGTGCCGGAGAACATCCTCTCGAACCGCTTCGACTGCCCCTACAAGACGAACGAGCGCTGCCAGCAGTGGCAGGGCTGGCGCTTCCACAAGGGGACGCAGCACATGAGCGGGCACACGGCGCTGATCTACTCGCGCATCCGCGAGAACCGCCTCAACCCGTCCGACTCCGACATCAGCCGCGGCGTCCGCCAGCAGCAGGTGATGCAGCAGACGCTCTCGAAGCTCGCGAGCGTCGGGACGTTCTTCCGGCTCCCGTTCGTGGGCGGCGACCTGCTGAAGCCGCTCTCCACCGACCTGTCCACGAACGACTTCATCCAGCTCGCGTGGATCAAGTTCCGGGCGGGGGCGACGCTGCACTGCCGCCTCGGCGGGCGCGACCTCGGCGACGGCTACCTGCAGCCGTCCGAGAACAACATCTACGTGATCCAGACGGTGCTCGGGAAGACCGCGCCGCAGCCTCCGAACCCCGCCGACGGCCCGTTCGGGCCCGGTTGCTTGACCGGCAACGCGGCGTTCAGAAGCTCCGGCTGACCACCACGCGCCGACGGGGCGCGATGGGTGCGTGCGATAGAAGGACGCGGAGCGCCGATAGCGGCGCTATCGGCGCGACCGAGGACGCACGAGCGCGCGTGCCCGGCGCGTTCCGGCGGCCCGTACTTGGTTAGTCGGAGCTTCGACTACTCAGAAGTAGAGGAGGAGCTCGCCGGCTTCGACTCGGTCGCCGGCTTCGACTCGGCGGGCTTGCCGTCGCCGGACTTCGCGTCGTCCTTCTTCTTCGCGCCCTTGCCGTAGTCGGTCGAGTAGAAGCCCGAGCCCTTGTAGTGGATCGCCACCGGGAAGAGGACGACCTCGACCGGAGAGGCGCCGCAGACGTCGCATTTCTCGGGGGCGGGCGCCGTCATCGACTGGAAGCGCTCGAACGTGTGCCCTTCCGGACAGCGGTATTCGTAGATGGGCATCGGGCTTGCAGACGGTACCAGCGAGGTGGATGATCGCCTCGTGGCCAACGTCGCTGCGGAGAACGTCGAGGCGCAGGAGGCCTGGGACGGCGTCCTCTTCGACCGCTTCGTCCAGTTCCGGCACGTGGTGGTGCCGAGCCTCGCCCTGCACGGCGAGGCGGGCGTGCTCCATCATCCGCCGGCGCGCGGCGACCGCGTGCTGGACGTCGGCTGCGGGTTCGGCGACGAGTCCTCACGGCTCGGCGAGCTCGTCGGCCCGGACGGGTTCGTCCTCGGCGTGGACATCGCACCGCGCTTCGTCGAGGCGGCGCAGCGGGAGTTCGGGCGCGACAACGTGCGTTTCGAGACACACGACGTGCAGACGACGCAGTTCGCGCACACCTACGACTACGCGTTCTCTCGCTTCGGGATCATGTTCTTCGCGAATCCGGTCGCGGCGCTCCGCAACGTACAGGGCGCGCTCGTGCCGGGCGGACGTTTCGTCGCCGTCGTCTGGCGGCGGCGGGAGGACAACCCGTGGGTCTACATCGCCGAGACGACGGTGAAGCCGTTCGTGCCGGTCGTCGAGGAGACGAGCGAGCCGCGCTGCGGGCCCGGCCCCTTCTTCATGGCCGACGCGGACACGACAAGCACGATCTTCCGCAACGCGGGCTTCGAGGACGTGTCGTTCCTGCGTTGCGACCGGCCGTTGCGGCTCGGCCGCGACCTCGAGGAGGCGGTGGCGGCAAACATGGCGCTCGGCCCGGCCGCGGAGGCCGTCCGGCTCGCCGGCGACGCCGCCACGGAGATCCGGCCCGAGCTGGAGGAGCGGCTCCGGGAGGCGCTGCGCCCCTACGCGTCGTCGGACGGCGTCGTCCTCGGCTCGTCCACCTGGGTGATCTCCGCGAGCAGCTCGCGGTAGCACGGCGCCTCCTCGAAGGCGGCGAGGCCGGCCGGGTGCAGCATCCGCTCGCGACGGCGCCGCGCAACCTCGCGCCGGCGCCGGGCGGTCGCGACCGCGGCGGAGGCGCCGAGCACGCCGCCGATCAGGAAGCTGCGCGCACGTCCGAGCCTGTCGTCGCCCTCCATGCTTCGATTGTGCCCCATGCGGCTCACGACCCTCGGCGACGTGATGCTGGACGTGATCGTCCGACCGGAGCAACCGCTCGCCCGCGGGGACGACGTCCGCGCCCGGACGCGCGCCGGCCCGGGCGGCCAGGCGGCCAACGTGGCGGCGTGGGCGGCGTCGCTCGGGGCCGAGGCGCGGTGCATCGCGAAGCGAGGCGACGACGCGACCGGAGAGCTGCTGGCCGGCGAGCTCGCGGCGCACGGCGTCGACCTCGTCGGGCCGGTCGTAGCCGGCGAGACCGGCGTCGTCGTCTCGCTCGTCGAGGACGGCGAGCGCTCGATGGCCTCGGACCGCGGCGTCGCGCCGAGCTTCGCGCCCCACGAGCTGGAGCCGGACTGGTGCGCGTGCGACGTCCTGCACGTCTCCGGCTACGCGCTCCTGCGCGACCCCGTGTGCGACACGGCACTGCTCGCCGCGCGCCTCGCCCGCCGGAGCGGTGCCCGGATCTCCGTCGACGTCGCCGCCTGGACGGAGATCCGCGCGTTCGGGCCCGTCCGCTTCCGCGAGCTGCTCGACACGCTCGCGCCGGACGTCCTCTTCGCCACCGAGGCGGAGTGGCAGATGCTCGGCGGCGCGTACCTGACCGCGCCGACCGGCGTGATCAAGCGCGGCGCGCGCGGCTGTGTCGTCGTCACCGAGGACGCGCAACTCGAGTTCGCGCCGCTCGCGACCGACGTCGTCGACGCGACCGGTGCGGGCGACGCGCTCGCGGCGGGCTTCCTGCTGGGCGGCTCGCTCGAGGAGGCGGCACGGCGCGGGCTCGAGTGCGCCGCCCGCTGCGTCGCGACGGTAGGTTCGTTCCCGTGAACGTCGTCCCGCTCACCGAGCGTCATGCAGCGGCGATCTCGGGCTGGCAGTACGAGTTCCCGTACGAGTGGTACGACACGTCCGCCGACCCGCGCAAGGTGGAGCTGTTCGCCCATCCGCAGCGGCGCGAGAGCCTGCGCGCGGTCGTCGGCGGCGACGGCGAGCTGGTCGGCTTCTTCAACTTCGTCCGCGAGGGCGACGAGGTCCGGCTCGGGCTGGGGATGCGACCCGACCTGACCGGCCAGGGGCTCGCGCAGCCGTTCATCCAGGCCGGGCTCGACTACGCGACGCTCGAGTGGCGGCCGCGGCGGTTCCGCCTCTGGGTCGCGCGGTGGAACGAGCGGGCGCTGCGCGCGTACCGGCGCGCCGGCTTCCGCGAGGTGCACAACCCGGAGGAGTCGCGCTACGTCGAGATGGAACGCGAGGGGCTGATCTGATCCGCATCTCCGACGAGGTGCGCGAGTCGCTCGGGCCAGGTGCGCGGAACGCGCACCGGTCTTCAGGGCCGGGCGTCGGCGGCTCTGCCGACGACGCTCCCAGCCCGGTCGTCGCGCTCGAGACGACGCTCGTCGCGCACGGCTTCCCGCCCGGCGAGGGCGTCGAGGTCGGGCTCGAGTCGGAGCGGCAGGTACGCGCGTCCGGCGCCGTGCCGGCGACGATCGGGGTGCTCGACGGAGAGATCGTCGTCGGGCTGACCGAGGAGGAGCTGCACCGCTTCGACGCGTCCGCGCGCAAGCTCGGGCCGCGCGACCTCGCCGTGGCGGTCGCTCAGCGCGCCGTCGGCGCGACGACGGTCGGCGGAACGCTCGCCGTCATGCACGCCGTGGGCATCCGGTGGATGGCGACGGGCGGGCTCGGCGGCGTGCACCGCGGGTTCCCCGAGCCGCCCGACGTGAGCGCCGACCTCGCGCAGCTCGCACGCACGCCGGCGCTCGTCGTGTCGGCGGGCGTGAAGTCGCTGCTCGACGTGCCTGCGACCTCCGAGTTGCTCGAGTCGCTCGGCGTGCCGGTGCTCGGCTACGGCGTGGACACGCTGCCCCTCTTCTACGCCGCCGCGGGCGGGCCGCCCGTGAGCGCGCGCGTGGAGTCGGCCGACGAGGCCGCGCGCGTGGCCAACGCACACTGGGAGCTCGGTGGCGGCGGCCTCCTCGTCGGGCGGCCTCCGGACGAGCCGCTCGAGGAGGTGGAGCCGCTGATCGAGCAGGCGCTGCGCGCCGCGCACGACGACGGCGTGTCCGGCCAGGCGGTGACGCCGTACGTCCTCTCCTACCTGCACCGCGAGAGCGGCGGGCGCACGCAGCGCGCGAACAAGGCGCTGATCGCGCAGAACTCGGCTCTTGCCGGCGCTATAGCGACTTGCGGTTGAAGATCGCCGCGGCGACGGCGAGCACGACGACGAGGTAGCCGGCGCTCCAGACGCGGATCCCCCAGCCGTGCACGTACGCGCCGCCGAACGGCCCGAGCTGGAGCAGGAAGCCGGTCAGCCCGGAGGCGTTCTCGGTGATCATGCGCAACGCGTCCTGGTAGAGCCCCTCGAACGGCAATGCATACGAGGCGATCGTCGACGCCGTCTTCACGGAGTGCGAGTTGAGCGCGTGGCCGATCGTCCCGAGCAGGCCGGCGACGAGGCCGGCGCCGAAGAGCATGAATACCGCGATCCCGTTCGCCGTCGACGCGAGCACGACCGAGCCGAGCAGGGAAAGCGCGACCACCTCGACGGCGGCGCCCGCGAGCTCGATGCCCGGCCACGCGACGCGGTCGGGCCACCAGTGCCCGGTCAGCCCGGTGATCACGACCGTGGCGAAGTACACGAGGAGCACGTACGCGACGACCACCCCGGCGGCGCCGAGGAAGCGTGCGAGCAGCAGCGTCGTCCTCCCCACCGGCCGCACGACGAGCGGTTGGAGCAGCCCGCGCTCCGCGTCGCCGCCGACGACGCCGAGCGTGAGGAACACGGCGAGCACGACGCCGAGGAAGAGCGTCGCGAACATCGCGAGGCCGGTCAGGAACGCGCCGGCGAACGTGCGCGTGTCGACGTTCACGTCGGCCGGCGGCGTGATCCCCGAGAGCTGTGAGAACACGAAGTGGTTCGCCAGCCAGTAGAGAAGCAGGAACAGCAGGGTCAGGATCAGCACGACCGCGAACATCTTTCGCCGCACGGCTTCGCGGAAGCCGTAGCCGGCAATCACCCAGACAGCGCTAATCGGTCTCACCGCCCACCGCTTCGAGGTAGACCTCCTCGAGCGTCGAGGTGAGCACGCGCACGCCGTAGACGCGGCGGCCGGCCGCCACCGCCTCGGCAACGAGTCGCGGCGCATCCTCGCGGGTGGCGCCCGCGATCGTCTGCACACCTGCGTCGGTCTCGAGCTCGACGCCGCGCGGGCGCGCGAGCTCGTGCGGCGCGCCGGCCGTGACCACGTCGCCGCCGAGCAGGATGACGACGCGGTCGCAGACGAGCTCGATCTCGCTGAGCAGGTGCGAGTTGAGCAGGACCGAGACGCCCCGGCCCCGCAGCTCCTCGAGCAGCAGCCGGACGGTGCGGCGGCCGACCGGATCGAGCGCGGACGTCGGCTCGTCAAGCAACAGCAGCTTCGGCTCCCCGACGAGCGCCTGCGCGATCCCGAGCCGCTGCGCCATCCCCTTCGACATCGCGTCCACGCGGCGGTTGCGCGCGTCGGTGAGCGCGACGAGCTCGAGCAGCCGCGCACGCTCCGCCGCGCCGCCGGTCGAGCCGGCGAGGCGCTGGTGCAGCAGCAGCAGCTCGTCCGCCGTGTACCAACCGGGAAAGCGGAAGAGCTCCGCGAGGTAGCCGAGAGCCGCGCGCGCCGGGCGCGAGCCCGCGCGTGCGCCTGCGACGCGCGCCTCGCCGCTCGTCGCGCGCACGAGCCCGGCGGCGATCTTCACAAGGGTCGACTTGCCCGCGCCGTTCGGTCCGAGCAGTCCGACGAGCTCGCCCTCGCCGACGGTCAGGTCGACGCCGCGCAGCGCGTGCACGGCGCCGTACCGCTTCTGCAGATTGCGAACCGCGAGCGCGTCGGGCACAGTGGCACTATGCCGCGTGGCTACATGGAGGGACCCGCCTCGGAGGAGGCGGAGCGCCGGGCCGAGGAGATCGAGCGCGGCGTGCTGCCCGACGACCCGACGCCCGCGTTCCCGGCGGTGTACGGCTCCACGGACGACGACCCGCAGCCGCACTTCCTCGGCTGGGCGAACGAGGTCGACCCGGACGAGCTCTTCGCGAGCGGCAAGGCATGGGGGATCAGCGTGCGCCGCGTCGCCGCCAGCGGCGGCTAGCAGCAGGCGACTCGACGGTCTCGCCGAGCGCGCGCGCCGCGGCGCGCACGTCGTCGGCGTGCAGCTCCATCACGGCCTCGCGCGTCAACTCCTCGCCGGTCAGCCGCAGCGCCTGCGCGTTCAGCGCCTGCTCGAAGAGCGTGCGCGCGAAGCGCGCATTGCCGAAGCCCTCGCCCCGCGCCACACCCTCGAAGATCGCGCGCAGCTCGCTCTCCGCGTCCTCGGCGAGCACGTAGCCGTTCTGCGCGGCAAACCGGCGCGTGATCTCGAGCAGGTCGGCGGTCGAGTAGTCGGGGAACGAGATCTCGCGCGCGAAGCGCGAGCGCAGCCCGGGGTTCGACTCGAGGAAGCGGTGCATCAGCCGCGGATAGCCGGCGACGATCACGACGAGCCGGTGGCGATGGTCCTCCATCCGCTTCAGCAGCGTCTCGATCGCCTCCGGCCCGAAGTCGAGCCGTCCGCCGTCGGGGGAGAGCGCGTACGCCTCGTCGACGAAGAGCACGCCGTCGAGCGCGCGGCGGATCGCGCGGTCGGTCTTCATCGCCGTCTGCCCGACGTACTCGCCGACGAGGCCGGCGCGGTCGACCTCGACGAGGTGGCCGCGCTCGAGCAGTCCGAGCGACCGGTACATCTGCGCGAGCAGCCGCGCGACCGTCGTCTTGCCCGTGCCGGGGTTGCCGAGGAAGACGAGGTGCTGCGAGGTCGCAACCTCCGGCAGCTCGAGCTCACGTCGCCGCGCCTGGATCTGCAGGAACGCGACCAGCGCGCGCACCTGCTCCTTCACCGTCTCGAGCCCGACGAGCGCGTCGAGCTCCGCCTGCAGCTCCTCGATCGGCCGCGGCGGCTCCTGGCGCGCGAGCGTGTCGCGGACGACGTCGAGCGCCTCGGCCCCGGGGCCGACGGCGAACCGCTCGCCGAGCTGTCGCAGCGCATCGAGCGCCCAGGGCTTCACACGGGAATCATTGCCGCTGGGCCGCTTACGAAAGCGTCTCGACGAACTCGTCGATCGTCAGCGCGGGCAGCGTCGAGATGCGCGTCGAGCCGCGGGCGCCGAGCGCGACGGAGACCCGGGCGACGGTGGCGGTGTCGGGCGCCTCGACGACGTTGACGAAATCGAACTCGCCGAGCGTCGCCCACTGGTGCAGGACGCGGGCGCCGAGCTCCTCCACGTCGCGGTTCACCTCCCGCAGCCGGTCGGGATTGGCCTTCAGCGTCTGCACGCCCTGCGTCGAGAGCGACGACAGGAGGATGTAGATCGGCATGACCCTGGACGCTACTTCACCAGCTCGCCGCAGGCGAGCGGTTTACCGGCCGGGCGTCGACGGCTTTGCCGACGGCGCTTCCAGCCTCCGCGCGGCCTGGTCTACCGCGAGCAGGGCCGCTCCGACGTAGAGCAGCGGCGAAAGCACGAGGTCGGCCAGGACGACCGCGATCTCGCGCGCCTGGCCGCCCTGGGTGTTGAGGAGCACCTCGAGCGCGATCCGCGTGATCCCGACGACGATCGCGAGCGTCGCCAGCCCGCCGATCGCGTGCGTCAGGTCGGCGCGGGAGAGCTCGAGGCCGCGCTTCAGGGCGTCGCGGACGCCGAGGCCCTCCTTCATCGCCTGCGGGATCCCCAACCCGACCGCCGCGAACCAGATGACTGCCGGGATCACGTAGACGCCGAGAAGCGGGTACGGCAGGTAGACGATCAGCGCGGCGGCGTAGGCGCGCCACGACCAGAACGTGCGGTGCACGAGCATGCCCGCGCGCACGTACGCGGCGCAGATCAGCGGGCCGACGATCCAGCCCACGACGATCTGCCGCTGCCACGGCTGGTCGATCGAGAGGACGTCGAGCGCGACGAACGGCAGGCCGAGCAGGAGCACGGCGCCGAAGTGGTCGCCGTAGAAGCGGATCGACTCCGCGACCATCTGGCCGACCGTCCGCTCGGCCGGCGGGAGTGCGACTGGGCGGCTCTCGGCCATCGCGCCCAGGGTATCGTCGCTCCCGATGGGCTACCACGTCGTCCACGGAGACGAGATCGAGTGGGAGGAGCGCGAGCCGTTGTACGGCCAGGCGCCGCGCGCCCAGGCATCTATCACCGACGCGGCACAGCTCGAGCACTCGCGGGCGCGGACGTGGCGCTACCCGGCGCACACGCGCGGGCGGCGGCACCTCGATCCCGACCAGGAGGAGGTCTTCGTGCCCCTGAGCGGGACGCTGACGATGCTGCTGGGCGAGCCGCCCGAGCGCGTCGACGTCTCCGTCGGCGGGCTCGTCGCGGTGCATCCCGGGACGCCGATGCAGGCACGGAACGAAACGGACGAGGACGTCGTCTTCCTCGCCTACGGCGCGCCCCCGGTGCACGGGAATGCGCAGTTCCTAGACGACGTCGAGTCGGCCTAGGGTCGCGCCGAGCTTCTCGAACGCCTCTTCGAAGCGCCACTTCGCGCGATCAGGCTCGTCCGGCGAGTTGGAGATCACGCGGAGCTCGAGCGCAGGGACGCCCGCGAGCGCGCAGGCGCGGAGCACGCCGAAGCCCTCCATCGCCTCGACGTCGCAGGCGGTTCCGCCGCCGACCTTGCCGCACGTAGCGATCGGAAGCACGTGCGCGTCGGGTATCCGAGCACGGACACGCTCGAGGAACGCAGCGTCCGGCTCGACGCGCTCGACGCGCGGCAGCGTCGACGCCGCGTCGATCACGTCGCAGTAGACCGCCTCCGAACCGAGCACCAGCGAGAGCGGATCGAGTCCGCGGCCGCCCGCGATGCCGACGTGCAGAACGGCCTCCGGTCGCCGCTCGGCGACGACGCGGGCAGTCTGCAGCGCGGCCTCGACGGGCCCGATCC
>Ga0207652_10004464_pt1 | contig 11394 bp, 10 predicted proteins | sample KBSC63BmetaG_FD_184334 | JGI IMG/M metagenome (GOLD analysis project Ga0207652, IMG submission 184334) | Corn rhizosphere microbial communities from Kellogg Biological Station, Michigan, USA - KBS C6-3B metaG (SPAdes) (version 2) | ecosystem: Host-associated > Plants > Roots > Rhizosphere ... | reverse complement strand
GCCCTCGACGGCTTCATGTCCGCCCCGACCGGCGGGTAGTGTGTCATGGCAATTTTGTGCTTCGCATCGGGCTTCAGTTCTTTCAAACTGAGTTCTAACCGTTGCAGCTCTCGGACAAACTGCTTTTCGGCCAAGTCTTGTTGCACCGCAACGTCGACATCTTTTTTCTTCTTTTCTTTCGGATTTTCTTTATATTCAACAAACTGTCCAAACCCGTACTCACTCGTATCCCACAGCCTCGCCCCCGCCACTGACACATCTCGCCAATGAAATGCATTGTTCTGTATCACATGAATCGACGGCGGCAGCACCTTCGCCATCTTGCTCAATGAATCCCACCAGTAGTCGTGGTTGCCCTTGATCATCACCTTCGTGCCCGGCAACGCATGAATCCACTCCAAATCCGGCACAGCCTCCTCCAGCCGCATCGCCCACGAAATGTCTCCCGGAATGAGCACCAAGTCGTCCGGCTTGATCAGCCTCTGCCAATGGCCCACAATCTTCTCCGCATGGCCCGCCCACGCCGGGCCAAAATAGTCCATGCTCTTGTCCTGAACACCAAAACTCAAATGAAGATCTGCAATGGCCCACACGTGCATGGTGAAAACATACAGAAAACTGGGTTACAACACAAATGCAAAGAGCAGATTAATAACCTCATTGACAAGGGGCTCTCAAGCGTGCTAACCACAAATTAGAACCACACTCTAAAGATAAAGGGAATTTTCTTCCGAATCTAAGTTTCTAAAGATGAGCGGATAAATCGCTTCTTTTTGAATTTGTGTGTACAACTTCCGTACAAAGGTGATAGGATGGCAAGGAAAAAAAGGAAACCAATGAAAGAAGACCGTTTTGAGTTTAGAGCAAGCCATCAAGAGCGACGTCAAATTGAAGAAGCAGCCTCATTTCTCGACATGAATATTTCGGCATATCTTCGAAAAGCGGCTCTCGAAAAATCTGTGGAAGTTTTAAAAAGCAACAACACGATGGTTTTGTCGGATCGAGATAGAGATATATTCTTGGAAGCTTTGCGAAATCCGCCCAAAGTGAATAAACATCTCAAGCAGGCTTTCAAAGAATACGAGCGGTTCCGAAAAAAGAAGAAAATCTAAATGTCCGAAATTGCCGCTATCACCGAAGTTTCGGCAAGTTCCTACAAGAGCTTTTCTTGCGGAGTAGAGGCCTTAGACGAATATCTGAAAAGATATGCTCGAGGCAACCATAAAAAGGGGATTGGAACGACCTTCGTCTTGATTGAAGAGGAAGAGGTGGCCGGTTATTACACCATTAGCATGGGAGCTATTGAATTTCGTTCAATCCCATTCGTTTATCAGTCCGGGGTACCTAAATACCCGACCCCCATTGCGCGGATTGGCCGTTTGGCAGTGGCTTCTCACAAGAAGGGAAAAAAATTAGGCAGAATTTTGCTTATGGATGCAGTGTGCCGGATTTGGAATGCAGCCCAATCTGTTGCGGCTTACGGCATTGTGGTAGATGCGAAAAATGAGGAAGTGGCCGGATTTTACCAGCACTTTGGCTTTGTACGCTTTGACGATGCTTCACTGTCGTTCTTCTTGCCGTTTTCTTTCGTTCGAGAACTTCTAAACGAATGATCGTATTTGCTGCAATTTTTAACGAGAATCCCTATTAGGACAAACTACAACACAAATCCGTCCGGAATCACGGCGCTCGCCGTCACAATGATGATCCCGTCCCGGATGAAGACCCCATCCCCATCGTACCGGTCGAGCTTTTTCTGATTGATGAGTTTTACATTATTTCCGATCTTCACAAACTCATCGATGATCGCTTTCTCGATCAGACAATTTTCTCCGATCCCAAAATCGGTCGGAATCGGTTTTCCCTCCCGCACCGGCGGCATATAAAAATGGTTGCCCATCATCACCGTGTCCCGGATGATCGTTCCCTTCCGAATGTGGGATCGCAGTCCAATGACACTGTGTGTAATCTCTTCTGCTTCGATCAAGCACCCCTCGCAGATGATCGAGTCGGTGATCTTGGTTTTCTGGATCTTCGGCCCCGGTAAGTAGGTCGGCCTCGCATAGATCGGATTTTTCTCATCATACGTATCCAGCCCATCTTCCGAATTCGTCAGCATCAAGTTCGCTTCGAAATAGGAGGCCACCGTCCCGATGTCTTCCCAATAGCCATCGTACAAATACGAAAACGTCTTTCCCTGCTTCACCGCCGTCGTGATCAAGTGAAACCCAAAATCATCTCGTGGGTCGTTGTGCAATAAATCAATCAGCGCTTCCCGTTTAAACACATAAATTCCCATCGAGCCCAAGTACGAACCATCCTGCAATCGAAACTTGTGCAATACCTCTGTTTCCTTCGGCTTCTCGACAAAATCGACCACCTTCCCTTTCCCATCCCGGTGAATCAACCCCATCCGCACCGCTTCCTTTTCCTTCACCCCAATCGAAGCAATCGTCAAATCAGCCCCTTTCTCCTGCGCAAACGCCACCATTTCCTGGAAGTTGATATTATACAGCTGGTCTCCCGACAGAATCAAAAAATAGTCGGCCGTGGATTACAAAATCACCGGTAAATTCTTCCGCACCGCATCGGCTGTCCCTGTGAACCACTGCTTTTCACCTCCCTCACTTTCCTGAGGTGTCAACACATCGATCGCTCCCGGATTGAAGTGATCAAACTGATACGTTTGGCTGATGTGATTCTGCAGCTCCGCAGACAAGTACTGCGCAATGACAAAAATCTGCCGGAAGTCCGAGTTGATCGAATTCGAAATCGGGATGTCAATCAGCCGATACCGGCCCCCGTACGACACCGCCGGCTTCGAGTGGTGCACCGTCAGCGGATACAAGCGTGTGCCCTGCCCGCCCGCGAGTATCACCGTGGCTACCTGCACCTGTTTCCTGGGCATAAGAAGAGGCCTCCTCTGAAGTGCACCATAGGAAGCGGGGAATTGTTGTGCAAGGATAAAGTCTTTCTTTGAGATTGTCAGTCAACAGGGCAAGTGGTAAAATCTTTGGCACAAAGAGGACTTCATGAATGCCGTTGGCTTTAAAGATCGAGTTTTCTACACCCTGAGCGACTACGCATATCCGCTGGGTGGTGCGGGTGCCGCCATAGCCGTCGCAGGCCTTGCCGCTTCCAGCACTCTTGCCACCATCACAGGGCTTTGCTTAGCAGCGATCGCGGCCGTGATTCGGTATTTGTATCCGTTGTTGCCGAGAAACAATGCAGCAGCTTTGCCGCCACCGCCGCAACCAAATCCCCCTCCTCAGGTTGCGCAACCTCCCGCCGATGAGCCTTGGGATTTTACCTTAAACGCTCCTTCGGAACAGAATCCGCGTGTGGAGACAACCGCTTCGTGGAAGGGCCGGGAATACCGAATTTCTCTCCGCCACACTCCCACCAAAGAAAAACCTGCTGGATATCAGATTTTCATCAACGATCTTCCGGTGGTGGATGCTTCGGCTACAACAGATCGGACAAAACCGGATAAGCTAAAAAAGCCTCTCGCTTCGCGGCAGTGGATTTTGGATGGCCAGTATAGTGATACAAATCGTTGCCTCTTCAGAATGGTGTGGGGGACAATGCACGTGCAAACAGTGTTCGACCGTTGGAACAAATTGGGCAATGCACCTGCCATGCTGGCTCGGGATTTAGAGGCAACTCCTGACCAACGCTACTACGAAGTATTTTCCGCTCGAAAAATGACTGTTGGATTCAACACTATTGTAGCGCCGTTTCGCATGACACAACAAGAAGCCGAACAGATCGCAGCACCGCATCTGGAAAAATCCGATTTCGCTGCAGCTCATATCAAAACAGCATTGGTTGCTTGTGTCAATGTGAGCAATCGATTTTTCTACCAAGCAGCACCGGAAGATAATCTCCGGCGTGTTGCTTCTGAGGTTCGTGGAAATGTGTCTTGGTGTTTCTGGGATCGTTACGAGGTCACAGTTTGCGACGGGTATTCATTCGAGGTGCGGTTGCAGGTTGAGACAGATGGACAATTGACAGTTTGGTTCAACGATTCTCCGGGCCAATTTCTGCCGGGTTCTGCATTGCAGACAGATTCATTGCAACGGGCTAGGAGAGACATTACAGAACAAGTGCAAGTGCCCAAAGAATTGCTCCCGATCATTTTTGGTTATTACGGAAACGGAATTCCGTTCCGATCTGAATGCGCGAGTTGAGGACGTTTTTTTAATCGGACTCGATGGCTGTAGCTCTTCCCGGCACAAACAGCTTTGCATTGTAGCTCGATCTCACAAACGGACCACAGTACATGTGTTTCACACCCAGTTTTAATCCGTATTCTTCGTAGTGCTTAAACTGTTCCGGAGGGACAAATTCTTTCACCCGAAGCTTCCGGCTGCTCGCTTGCAAATACTGCCCGATCGTGATGATGTCGCATCCGGCTCCATGTAAATCCCGAATTGCTTCCTCGATCTCACCCGCCGTTTCCCCGAGCCCGACCATCAGTCCCGACTTCACAAAAATCGGCAGCCCCGAGTCTTTCGCTCTTTTCAGCACACGCAACGTTCGTTCATACTCCGCTTTGTGCCTCACCCTCGGACTCAAACTCCGCACGGTTTCCAAGTTGTGGTTGAAAATTTCCGGCCTCGACTGGAGCACCACATCGAGTGCCTCAAAATTCCCCGAAAAATCAGACGTCAGCACCTCGACCGTCACATCGGTGTTGTGTTCTCTCACAGCTCGCACAATCCGTGCCATGTGCCCAGCCCCTTGATCGGGTAAATCGTCTCGGGCCACCATCGTGATCACCACGTGCCGCAAGCCCAGTTCTTTGACCGACAAACCGATCCGTTCGGGCTCATCAGCCTCGGGGGCTTTCGGGGTCTTGCTGAAATCGATGTCGCAAAACCCACAGTTTCTCGTGCACTCTTTGCCGAGAGCCAAAAACGTTGCCGTTTTCTTCGAATAGCACTCCAACCGGTTCGGACACTTCGCCTCTTCACACACCGTGTTCAACCGGTATTTCTGCACGATCTCGCCGGTCTGAAACACATCTCCACCCTGCGGCAGCTTCCGGTGCAGCCACGACGGAAACCGTCCCTTGGCCTCAGCTTCTGGATTTTGCGGCAGGACGTTCAGTTTATTCATGCGCGCTTCACCCGGGGCGGATAGTTGATCGGCATGCCGAGCGCCATCGCCGCTGCCTCGTGCCACGCTTCGGCTACGGTGGGGTGGGCGTGAATGGTTTCCTCGACCGACTCGAGGGTCAGTTCGTTTTGGATGGCGAGGGCCATTTCGGCAATGAGGTTCGACGCCTCGTGGCCAATGACCGTAGCGCCGAGAATTTGGCCCGTCTTGCTGTCAGCAATGACTTCGGCAAACCCTTCCGTTTCCAGAGCGGCTTGCGCCTTGCCGAGCGCCATGTACGGGAACGTGCCCGACACCGCTTGGAAGCCCTTTTGCTTGGCTTGTTCCATGGTTAATCCGACGGCAGCCACTTCCGGTGCCGTGAAGATCACTGCCGGAACGGCCTCGTAGTGCGCCACAGCCTCACGCCCCACAGCATTCATCGCTGCCACCACACCCTGATGTGAAGCCACGTGTGCCAGCATCCATTTTCCCGTCACATCCCCAATCGCATAAATTCCGGGCACTGCCGTTTCCATTTTCTCATTCACAGCAATCATTCCCCGCTCACCCAACAACAATCCTGCTTTCTCTACACCCAATCCTTCCGTGTACACCTTCCGTCCCACAGCCACCAAACTATACTCAGCCTCCAACGTCTTCCCTTCCAGCTGCACCGTCGTTCCAGCTCCCGTATTCTGTATCCCCAGCACCTTCACGCCCGTCACAATCTCCACTCCACGCTGCGTCAGAGCTTTCGTCATGAACTGAGCCACCGTCGTCCCTTGCAAACTCAAAATCGTCGGCAGCGCTTCCAAAATCGTCACCTTCGTTCCCAGCTCCGCAAACAACGACGCAAATTCACACCCAATGTAGCCCCCACCCACAATCGCCAACGTCTTCGGAATCTGCGTCAGTTCCAGAATCGATGTCGAGTTCAAAATCCGTTTGTGATCGCACGGGAACGCCGCAATGTCCATCGGCACAGACCCCGTCGCAATGATGATCTTCTCCGCATCCACAAAGAAACTCTCTTGCCCCACCACCTTCAACGAATGCGGTGTTTCGAACGATGCTGTTCCCCGAATCAACGTGATCTGATTGCTCTTGATCAGCCCCTCGAGGCCGCCCCGCATCTTCGTCACCACGGCATCTTTCCGAGCCTTCATCTTCTCGTAGTGCACCATCACCGGCCCAGTCGAAATCCCAAAGCTCTCCGCCCGCTTCACCTGGTGCAGCACCGCCGCTCCCGCCAGCAACGTCTTTGTCGGAATGCAACCCACGTTCAAGCACGTGCCGCCCAGCGCCTCTTTCTCCACGAGCGCCACCGTGGCCCCCAGCTGCGCCGCCCGAATCGCCGCCACATAGCCGCCCGGCCCCGAGCCAATCACCACTACCTGAAATTTTTTCCTTTCCGACATGCAAAGCCTCCAAAGAGTTCATACTAGCAGAAATGGCAGTTTGTTTGTATGATCGGGATCGATGAAGCCCAAAAAACGGCAAAAGCTCTGTCACCACTGCGAAGCTGACGTCGATCTCGACGTCATCGTCTGCCCCTTTTGCGCGGCCGATCTGCGCGAAGAAAAGCCCGAGCAGCAGACCCGGGCTGCCGCCCCGGCAATGGCTAAGATGGGGGACGGCTCAGGCCTCTACCCGGGAAGCTATGTGGTGAAAGGGGTGCCCGAAGACGTGGTCACGGAACAAGCAGAGGAAACCGAAAAAAGCCCTGTATCTGGAGTCGTGTTGTGCACGTTGGGTGCACAGCTGTTGCTTTTGGCTTTGATGATGTTGTTCTTCAGCGACGGTGGGAAACTGACGTTGCAGTGGAGTGCGAAGTGGTGGCCGTTGTATCTGGTGGGGTCAGTGCCACTGCTGTTTTTTGGAATGAAGTCTCTGAGATAAACAGCAGTTATCTGCTGCTTGATTTGTCAAGCTCTCGAACAGCTGCTTCTCGAGCTTGCACCATTCGGAGAGCGATTTCGTGTTTTACGACAATGTTCTTGTGAGCCAGTTCTTTGACCATTTGAAGAGCCTCTTCTTCTTCTGTAACATACGTGGCCGTCATTCGATCTGAAGCCACATCATAAACCACGGACACCCGTTCTGAACTGAGCGTTGTAGTTCTTCCGTAAGGGCCTTCAATGATGTTCGCAAGGCCAGAGGCAGAAACCTGGACTCTTTTATCTGCAGAAACTTCGATCTTAAATACACGGTTCAGTTTCAACGAAGGTTGTGGCCCTGGTTCTTCATCTGGTTTTTTCAACGCTTCCGCTCTTACCCCCAGTTCAAGAATCAAGGGGGTTGTGAATGTCTGCATGTTGTTCGCAAGCGCAATCAAGGCATCACGCTGAGAAAGACCCAGTGCTTCGAGATGACGTTTGGCTCTTTGTGCTTCACCGAACTCTCGTGCCATTGCGTCGGGGGTGGTCAGTTGTCGAAGACGTTCTTTTTCGTTGTTGCCCGCCCGCTGTGCTAAATCGAACTGGGTTCCGTTGATTTCCAAGGCATCGGTTCTCAACAAATTTCGATTCACAGAAGCAAGCACTTGATCGAAAATCTGGCTCTGCCGCTGATCTCGGATGGGGTTTGCACCCGCCAAAAGAACAGCCCCTCCATAACAAGCCAGAACGGTTGCTGGAGCCACAAAAATGGCACACAAGATCGAGCCGATGATCACTGCTACCCCAGCCACTTTCATGGCTGTGGCTCGGCGGCCTGCTTGGTCGTAAGCCACGATGTCGGGGTTGAATTTGACTCCGCTGAAACGAATATCGACTGTTCTGGAAGCAGGGGCTGCGGGTTGGCTCATGGTTGAGAAGCCTCCGTGAAAAAGGCAAGCGAACGGGTCGTGAGATCTGGATACCATGCATCCAGGTAAGTGCTGAACGCAGCGCTGAAGGTCTCGAAGTTGGGATATTCAAAGGCCCCTAAGTTGTCGTCGAAGAAGCGGAAGATTTTGCGCTTTTCATCGACCTGGATGTTGACCGCGTGGCACGTGTCTTCTGAGCTCGAGATAAATACTACACAATGCATCGATTGTTTGCGGTCGAGGTAGGTTTTTGCCAGTTGTTGCGTAAACGATCCGGTTACTGGAACGTGGAATGCATTCGGGAGACCGACCCGTTTTCCCTGAGATGTGTTGTCCCTTACCTTCCCTGCATTGAGGCTCGCATCGGCAAATCTGCCTTGCTGAGAACTTCCCAAAGCGATCGCTGTGGTGGGAATCGACGGGTTGTTGGTGATCAGTTTTTCCCGGTCAAGGGAGTTCTGGAAACATGTTCCTACACCCAAATTCCGATCCGCATCAGCCCCTTGGTCGTAGATCGTCCGGATATACGAAGTGTTTTGATCTAACCATGCATATTTGGGGGCCTCACGGTCATAAATCCCTTGCACATACGCATCGATTCCAGAGGCCCATTTCTCATGGGCTTTTTGCACTTTGCTCTGAAAGACAGCATTCTCTTGTGTGAGCACATTGCTCGTTAACCCAGAGAGATACTTTGCTTGTGCCGCAGAGACCAATTCGGGCAAGGCTTTTTCTAAGTTGAGAAACTCGTGTTTTTCGATGACAGCAGTTAGTTTGTCTGCATGAGTAAACTGCCCGAGAAACGTTTGAGCACCCGTTTCAAAAGCCGGTTGTACGACATCGAGAGTGAGCTTCTCAAAACCCTTCAAGAGAGCCGGAAAGTTTTCGACGAAGTTGGCAGCTGGGTGTGCGGTATCGAGCATCGGGAAATCAAGCTTTTGCAATCGAGCTTTTGGAAGTTCGCTTTGTTGTGCACGGAATTTTTCTTTCAACGAAGAGGCCAATTTCGGTAAATCGTTGCTTCCTGCTTTGATCAGCTTCAGCACCTGAGATCTTGCTTCTCGTTCGACGTTCTTTTCCGCATCGGGAAATTTCTTCATTGCATCGGCCAACTTGGGAAACTGTTTACCGAGTTGGTTGAGCAATGTGGTTTCAAAGAACGTGGCTCGATACAAGCCTGGTTGATGCAACGAATCGAGAGCCCCAGAGATCATCCGGGCATCAGCCTCGCTGATTTTGTTTGTGGTTTTTAATTTGTTTAAATCGGACTGCAGTTGTGAAACCTGTTCTTTCAATCGAGGGTGATTCAAGTCGAGTGTTTTCAGTTTGTCTTGAAATGCAAGCAACGGATCTTGCGGACTCACAGGCCGTTTTGGGCTGATGGGCTTGGGCGAAACAGGAGAGGGGGGTGCTTGTTCAAATAAAGCCGTCTTCTGCTTGACAGACAGCACCTTCCGAGCCGTCTCAGCAGCCTGTCCGGTGACACCGGCAGAAGCGTGTTGAGGGCTTTTATAAATGTTGTTAAATCCAGAAACTCTATTTATTGTCATAATTATTACAAAAGTTATTAACGTGTAATTATATTTTAACATAATATTAATAACTTTTCAACAATAATTATGAGTTACTTGTATTTAGTGTGTTGTGTTTTGTGTTAATTTAGTATGCTGATAATGAACGACTTGCGAAAAAGAAAGAAACAAAGATATAACTACTTGTTTTTCAGAGAGATAGATTTTTTAGAAGACTACTTCTTGACGACTTTGCCGCCGGTGACAGTCCCAAGTACCTGAGACCCAGCATATACGTGAACTTCGCCACGACCAGACTCAAACACGATCGGCCCGTCGACCACGGTTCTTTGCTTCAACTCGATGAGCTGCTTGCCTTTATACGATAAGTCCTTCCTCACCGTAATGGCCATGACCCTCGATCCGGAGAACGAGGCTTTTTGGGCCCCTAACGTGAGAGGGCCTTGGAAGGTGGTGTTTTGGCTGCGGAGCGTGCCGATGATGGTGCAGGGCGCTGAGACGATGGTGTCGGACAACGAGGCATCCCCAGCGAGGTCTAACGAGTTCAGCCGAGCGGCTTGGGCCACGAGGCTGCCGTTGACCCGGATCGATTGGGTGACGGTGGTGTTGTGGAGTTTCAAGAGCCCTTGGCTGGTGATTTTTTCGAACACTTGAGCTCCCAGATTGTGGGAACCAGACAAGTTTTGCACAGCATCGAGAGCTTTGGGGGCTTCCGGCGTTTTAATCTGCACGTTTGCACTGACACACACTGCCCAGCCCAAAAACACCATCAGCCACTGGTTCATTTATCCCCCAAGCTTGGCTTGGGTTTTCGTCGGCACGGGGGCCATCGGCGGGGGAACCATCATTTCGAAGCGGAAGAGGTCTCGGGCAATTTCTTGCCGCAACCGTTCTGAGAAGGCTCGGAACAGGGCAAACGATTCGTGCTTGAATTCGAGCAGGGGATCTTTTTGACCCACAGTCCTCAGATGCACGTCCGATCGCAGATGATCGATGCCGAGCAGGTGTTCTTGCCATAGCTGGTCGAGCTTTCGGATCATCAAGTTCCGCAATACTTCCCGCAGCACATCAGCCAACCTGGCACCGTCTTCGACATCGGGGCGCAAACTGTGGAGCATTTGCTGCTGGAACTGGAGTTTAGAATCCAAAGCGGTCACAATCTTGTCTGCAGCAGAAGTCAGATCAAACGTTTTTTCGTCGAGATGCACGGGGAATTGCTCGAGCAGAGCGTCTCGTGGGTGAGCGGCTTTTTCCGCTACGTCTGCCACGACCGCACGGATGAGTTCTTGTGCGAGCGAGATGGGCTGCTCGCTCAGCAACAATTCGTTGCGGAATGCATAGACTTCTTTCCGCTGTTTGTTCATCACATCGTCGTATTCGAGCGTGTGCTTCCGGATCGAATAGTTTCTCTGCTCAACCCGTTTCTGGGCGGTTTCGATCGATTTGTTGAGCATCTTGGCCGAGATGGGCTCTCCCTCGGGGGGACGGAACCGTTGCAGCAAGGCCGTCATGCGTGGCGAGGCAAACAGCCTCATCAACGAATCTTCGAACGAGATGAAAAATTTCGACGAACCGGGGTCTCCGAGACGACCCGATCGTCCGCGCAGCTGCCGGTCGATCCGTCTGGACTGATGCCGTGTCGTGCCGATCACATGCAAACCACCGAGCTGAGCCACGCCGGGTTTCAACTTGATGTCGGTGCCCCGGCCGGCCATGTTGGTGGCCAAGGTGATGGCCCCCGGACGTCCTGCGTCCGCAATGATTTCCGCTTCTTTCGCATGGTTCTTCGCATTGAGAACCGTGTGTTCCAACTTTGCCCCTCGCAAAATGCGCGACAGCTTTTCCGAGATTTCCACCGACTCGGTGCCGATCAAGATGGGGCGGCCTTGTCCGTGGATCGTGCTGATTTCTTTCAGCAGGGCAGCATACTTTTCCCGCTCGGTCATGTAGACC
>Ga0207652_10004461_pt1 | contig 11399 bp, 9 predicted proteins | sample KBSC63BmetaG_FD_184334 | JGI IMG/M metagenome (GOLD analysis project Ga0207652, IMG submission 184334) | Corn rhizosphere microbial communities from Kellogg Biological Station, Michigan, USA - KBS C6-3B metaG (SPAdes) (version 2) | ecosystem: Host-associated > Plants > Roots > Rhizosphere ... | reverse complement strand
GCCATTCCACTCCTCCCCTTTATTTTCAGCTTACTTCCAGTTCTTGATTCCGAGCGGCTTGGCCACGTCGCGCTCGTAGAGCGCGTCGTAGAGCGCGACCTGCTCCGGCGTCATCGTATCGCCCACGTGCGAGTGCACGTCGAGCAGGAACGCCTGGTTGCGCGCCAATTTGGTAACTTGCGGCCAGGTCGGGGCGCCCGAATGATTCGGATTGCCGCTCTTGGCGAAGTTGACCCAGTAGCTCGAGATCTGGTCCGCCAGGGCGACGTCCGGCGCGCTCTGGCTGACGACCGCGGGATCGCTGTTGTCCGGGACCTCGCGCGGCTTGTCGAGGTTGTTGAACACGTAAGCGAGCTCCGACGCATGGCTCGCCCCGCCGTTCGTCTTGCCCGGCGCCGAGGCCGGCGTGCGGACGAACTGGTAGAGGTAGGCCGGCTGCCCGGCCTTGGCCTGGTCGCTGGCGTAAAGGTGCATGAACCAGGCGATGCCGTCGGTGAACGGGCGGGTCGCCGCGATCTTGGCTTCGGCATCGGTGGCCGCCGGATAGGCCTTCAGGCCCATGTCGGCGAGGTCCTTCCAGCGCTGCGCCGCGCCCGATTGCCAGCTCGCCAGCGTCGCCGGCGGGCCGAACGAGAAGCTGCCGCCTTCGTTGCCGTTCGAACCGAGCAGCACGGGCACCTTGTTCTGCCGTCCCTGCGCGAAAGTGATCGACTGGTCTTCGGGGACGATCCAGCCGTCGACGATGATCCCTTGCGCCCGGCCGAGCTTGGCGACCTGGTCGGCCGGCAGGGCCTGGAGCTCGGCGAGGCTATGTACCCCCGCCTTGTCCATCGCCGCCGCGGTCTGCTTCTCGGCGTCGGCGCGGGTCACCATCTTGGTCGCCGTGAGGCCGGCCCACGCGCCGCTTTCGCTGATCGCCTTGTTGAACAGGCCCTTGGCCACCGGCGAGCCGACCAGCGCCGCGCTGATGCACGCGCCGGCCGACTGGCCGAAGATCGTCACGTTGTTCGGATCGCCGCCGAACGCGGCAATGTTGGCCTTGACCCATTTGAGCGCGGCAATGCCGTCGGACAGCGCCTGGTTGCCCGAGGCGTGGTGGGGCGAGGCCGCGTCAAGCTCGGGCGCGGACAAGAAGCCGAAAGGGCCGACGCGGTAGTTCAGCGAAACGATGATCACGCCCTTGCTGGCGAGCTTGCTGCCATTGGCGAAGGGCATCGAGCCGCCGCCTTCGGCATAAGCGCCGCCATAGAACCACACCATCACCGGCAGCTTGGCGCCGGCCGCCTTGGCCGGGGTCCACACATTGAGGTTGAGGCAGTCTTCGCTCATCGCCGGCGAATCCGGCATGTCGAGCGCCTGGTTGACGCCGATCGGCCGGGTCTTGCCCGAAGGCTGGATGCAGGTGTCGCCCCACTTGCTGCCGTCGCGCACGCCGGTCCACGCCTTGGGCGGCTGGGGTTCGCGGAAACGCAGCGCGCCGACGGGCGCGGCGGCGAACGGAATGCCCTTGAACACCCGCACGCCGGCCACTTCGGAGGCGGTTCCGGAGACGGCGCCCTGCTGGGTGCGCACCGGCTTGTCCATCGTGCCGGCGGCGAGAGCGGGAGCCCCGGCCGCGATGGCCAGGGCCAGCGACGCGGCGCCGAGCGTCAGGCGCGCCGAGCGCATCAATCCCGGCCCACCCGGTTCGGGTCGCCGATCTCGCTGGTCTTCAGCCCGCGCTGGGCACGCGAGGCGTTGATGTAGTTGCGGACCTGCACGTCGCCTTCGAAGCAGGCGTATTCATAGAAGCCGTAATCCTCGTTGCGCGTCCACGGCAGGCGAGCGGTGAACGGCGCGGTGAAGACCTTGGGATCGGAATAGGTCATCTCGTACATGATCGAGTTCGGCCCGGTCATCGTCAGGCGCTCGATCACCTTGGCCTGATCGCTCGTCGGGATGGTGTTGTTCGGCGGCACGCCCATGGTCGCCATGTTGAGCGGGCTCGGGCCGCGGGCGAGGTGGTCGCCGGTCACGCTGTCGCCGGGCTTGATGTTGGTCGTCTCGATCACCAGCGTGTTGTCGCCGTCCCAATAGCCGAGCGACTGGCCCATCCAGGCGTTCACGTTGGCCGGCCAGCGGGTCTTCTGGAGCTGGGCGAAAGCCGCCTTGTTCGGCGCCACCCGGACGACTCGCGAATCGTGGATCATCTCCAGGTCGATCACGACGTAACCCGGGCCCTGCTTGACGCGGATGCCGTTGTTGTAGCGGAACGGCAGCATCGAGGCGGGGAAGCCGCGCGTGACGCAGCGGTCCCAGGTGTCGAAGTCGCTCGTCCAGTCGTACGGGTGCTGGTTCCAGCTCGAGCGGCCGTTCTTGTACATCTCCTGCGCCCACGGGGTCATCGGGGGCAGCTTGCCGTTGGCCGGTTCGACCAGCAGCGCGGTCTGGCTGCCGCTGGCATCGGATTCGACCCAGTGGCCCATGCCGATCTTGCCCTGCTTGTCCTCTTCTTCGTAGCGCTTGAGCGAGCCCTGGCGGTCCTTCTCGCGAGCGTCGAGCTCGGCCTGGGTCAGGTAGAAGCGATTGCCGTAACGGTCCTGCCGCTGGAAGAAGATGCTGGCGATACTGTCGATCGGCCAGGTCCCGGTGAAGTCCGGATCGCCCCACTGCGTCTTCGTGGGGTGATAGTTCTTCGGGATCGGCAGAAGCCGGGTCGGGTCGGGCACGGCCTTCGGCCCGCGCGTCTCTTGCGGGGTGACGGCGGCCGGCGCCGCGGCTTGCGCCATCAGCGCGCTCGACGCGAGGGCGGTGCCGGCGACGAGCGCCGCGGCCGCGGCCAGGCGCAGGGTGGACTTGCGGAATGTCATTGGGAGCTCTCCCTCTTGTGCGCTCTCTGGGCGCGCGATGCTGAAATGTAGTTGCGAATCTGCACGTCGCCCTCTGTGCAGGCGTACTCGAAAATGCCGTACTTGTCGTCGCGCTGCCAATCGAGGCGAGCGGACCACGGCGCGGTGAAGATGACCGGGTCGGTCCAGGTCATCTCGTAGGCAATTGAATTGGGGCCGGTCATCGTGAAGCGCTCGATCATCTTCGCTTGCGCGCTGACCGGCGTATCGTTTTCCGGCGGCGAGCCGGTGGTGCCGATGTTGGTGGCGGAGGGGCCGGGCTTGAAGTTGGTCGTTTCGACCACCAGCGTCTGGCCGTTCTCCCAATGGCCGCGGCTTTCGCCGAGCCACTGGTGGACCTGGCGCGGGATCGCCTCCTTGCCGTCGGTCGGGATCATCCGCGTCTCATGGATCATCTCCAGCTGGATCGCGACGAGGCCCGGCGACTGGAAGATGCGGATGCCGTTGTTGTACATGAACGGGAACATCGAGGCCGGCAGGCCGCGCGTGATGCAGCGGTCCCAGCTGTCGAAATCCGTGACCCAGTCGAAATCCTGGTCGCGTCGCCAGGTGGAACGCATCCCCGCGGAAAGACGCTTGCCTTCATCCGTGTAGGCCGGAAGGCGGCCGTCGGCCGGGCTGGTGATCCAGCTCGTGCGCCGGTTCGCCGCGCCGACTTCCGCCCAGTGGCCAATGCCGATCTTGTTCTGGCTGGATTCGTCCTTGTAGCGGTTCTCCAGCTTGGTCACCATTTCGCTGCGTTCTTTGAACTCGGCGTCGGTGAGGAGCTGGCGGTTGCCGTACTTCGCATCGCGCTGCAGCGGTGTGCGGCCGTTGAGGCTGTCGATCGGCCAGCCGCCGCGGAAATCGGGCTCGCCCCATTCGGTTTTCTTCGGCTTGTAGCCGTTCTGCGGCGAGGGAAGCTTGGTGAGATCCTGTTGCGCCGGCGCAGCGCCGCCTTGCGCGAACGCGCCGCTGCCGCCCGCGAGCACGCAGGCCGCCCCGAGCAGCACGGCGAGAGCCCCCTGGCGGATCATTTCGCCGGCAACGCGAATGCGACGTAACGGTTGGCCCCCGGCTTCGGCTGGCCGAGCTTCGGCGGGAACAGCCCGTCGCCGCCGACGGCAAACACCACGTACTGCTTGCCACCCGCTTCGTAGACCGCCGGCACGCCTTCGCTGGCGGCATCGAGCTGGTATTCCCACAGGACCTTGCCGGTCTTCTCGTCGCGCGCGCGGACCTTGCGATCGGACGACGTGCCGACGAACACCAGCCCGCCGCCGGTCGCCACAGGGCCGCCGCGCGGGGCAGTGCTGCCGGTATCGTGGATGCCTTTTTCGGCGAGCATCATCACTTCGCCATCGGGCAGCGACCACATCTTCTTGCCGGTATCCATGTCGTAACCGGTGATCAGCGACCACGGCGGGTTGATCGCCGGCAGGCCGTTCGACTGGAGCATGAAATCGACGTTGGACTTGTACGGCTTCACGTCGCCGCCGCCGTTCGGCATGTCAGCTTCCGCCTTGGCCAGCTTGTCGCCGGTTTCGAGGTACAGCTTGTCGAACGTCGGCATCTGCTTCGAGACGACGAAGTAGTAGTGCTTGACCGGGTCGACCGCGCTGCTGCCCCAGTTGGCGCCGCCGTTGTGACCGGGCAGCGAGATCGAACCCTGCAGGCTCGGCGGGGTGTTGAGGCCCTCGTTGCGCGCGGTCTTCAGCAGCTCGCGCAGCTTCGCCTTGTCTTCGTCGGAGATGTACGGGTTGATCATGTCGGGCGTGAACACGCCCTGGCGGGCGAACGGCTCGGGCCATGTCGGCCGCGGCTGGGTCGGCCACGCTTTCTCGCCCGGAACGTCGGACTTCGGCACCGGCACTTCCTTGACCGGCCACACCGGCTTCCCGGTCCGCCGGTCGAGCACGAAAAGGTAGCCGAACTTGGTCGCCTGGATCAGGACGGGGATGTCCTTCCCGCCCTTGTGGATGGTCATTAGCTTCGGCGCTTGCGGGATGTCGAAATCCCACAAGTCGTGATGGACCACCTGGAAGCTCCACAGGAGCTTGCCGGTCTGCGCGTCGATCGCGTTGATCGAGTTGGCGTGGAGGTTCTTGCCCTCGCGGTTGCCGCCGTAGAAATCGTAGCGCGCGGTGCCGGTCGGGATGTAGGCCACGCCGGCATTGGTATCGACCGTGAACTCCGACCAGTTGTGCACGCCGCCGACCTTGTCGTGGTCCTTCGCCGGCCAGGTGTCGTAGCCGGCCTCGCCCTTTTCAGGCACCGTATGGAATACCCACTTGAGCTTGCCGGTGAGGACGTCGTACGCGTGGATGTCGGCCGGGGCCGAGGCATAGTCGTAAGCCGCCGCGGGCAGCGAGACGATCATCGTGTTCTTGTAGATGCGGCCCGGATTGCTGGTCATCAGCGGCCGCGCGGGCATCTTGTTCGGTTCCAGCCCGGTGCGGATATCGACCTGGCCGTTGCTGCCGAAGCTGGTGATGACATCGCCATTGGCAGCGTTGACCGCGGTCAGCATGCCGTCCTTGAGGAAATAGAGCCGTCGCTCCTTCCCGTCGGGGCTGGTCCACGAATTCATGCCCCGGTCGCCGATGCGGCCGCCGTAATCGTGCGCCCACTTCTGCTGGCCGGTCGCGGGATCGAGCGCGACGAGCTTGGCGCCGGCGATCAGGTACAGCGTGTCGCCCAGCTTGATCGGGTTGAAGTGCGGGGCCTGGCCCGGCCCGGTCTCGAACGTCCAGGCAGGCTGCAGCTGAGCCACGTTGCCCGTGTTGATCTGGTCGAGCGAGGAATATTGCGACGAATCGGCGCCGCCGCCGTACGCGTCCCAGCCCTTGTAATCGAAGCTGGTCGCGGTCGAGGCAGCCGGTTTCGCTTGCGCCGGGGTGCCGATAACGGCGAGCACCGCCGCCAATGGGGCAGCGAGCCAAGCGGTACGGCGAACGACGGATTTTGCCTGCGGTTCTGTTTTCACACCCATTCTCCCGTGGCCGGTGCCTAGCCGAGAATCCCCCGCGGCAACAAGGGCGGAAAACGCGATAAGTTGACAAAATCCGGAAAAATGCGGGCCGTGCCGGTGGAAACCGTCCGCGCCGACCGCAGCTCATCGCACGACATTCCAGCGCGACTGCCAGGCGACAACGCGCGGCGGAGTGTCCATTTCAGCGCAACCGCCCAGCGTGACATTGTCCTGTTTGCGGGTCAGGCCATTCAACTGTCCTTCAGGGCCGCGAGCTAGAGCGAGATTGACTTCGGCGGCGCATCTGAGCAAGCCGCGCGCCGAAAACGGACAGAATCAACGAACGGAGCAAATTCGGTGAGCAAAGGTATCGGCGCAGGCACGTCCTCTCGGAAGGTTCTCACCCCAGCGCTGGGCGCGCTGGCGATCGTCGCCGGCCTTGCCGCGGGCGTTGGCGGCTTCACGACGCGAGCGCACGCGGAAGATGCCAAGCCGTCCGACGCAGTCGCCGCGGGGCGCGAGCTGTTCAACACCTGGTCGTGCAGCGCCTGCCACACGCTGACCGACGCAGGCGCTTCGGGCGCGGTGGGGCCGAGCCTGGACAACCCGAACTTGACGCGCGACGCGATCGTCAACCGCGTCCAAATGGGCGGCGGCCCGATGCCGAGCTTCGCCGGGCAGATTTCCGATGCCGACATCGGCAAGCTGGCCGACTACATCGTCGCGGTGAACCACAAGGGCGGCGCTGTCGCCGCTGCGCCTTCGGCGGCACCGGCCAAGCAGTAAGCCGGACTCACCCAGCCCGGACCCCTCCCGCAAGCGGGAGGGGAGAAAAAATCGCGCTACCCGTCCCCCTCCCGCTTGCGGGAGGGGCTAGGGGAGGGTCAGTGAAAGCTTCAGTTCTTCGCCGGACGCGGGCCTAACTGCGCGTAGTAGTTCGTCACCCCATCGGGATCGTTGAGCCATACGGTAATCAGGTTGAAGCCCGCGAGCTTGTTGAGCGGCGTTTCCACCGCGATGTTGCGCGCCTTGGCCTTGGCATCGACCAGCGGCGTATCGCTGACGACGTATTGAATCCCCGCGCTGCCGTTGTCGGGATGGGCGTTGTTGCCCGCGTGGTACAGGTACAGCGTCGTCTCGCCGCGCACGAACGGATAAAGCGTCACGCCGAGCAGCTTGTCCTTGATCGGCTTGCGCTCGGGCAGGCCGACGAAGGTGCGGTAGAACGCACGGCTCTTCTCGAGGTCCGAAGTGTTGATGCCGACGCCGACGCCGTCGTTGGAACCGTCCTTGGCGCCCGGCTTGATCACCAGCTCGATCGGGAACCCGCCGGGGTCCTCGACCAGCGCGGCCTCGGTCCCATCGCCCTGATTGGAGAACTTCGGGGCGGGAAAGCCCGCGGCGGTGAAGCGGTCGACGACCGTCTTCTTGTCCGGATAGGTCAGCCGGAAATATCGGATGCCGGTGCCGCCGGTAACACCGCCGGCCATGTCGTACTTGCGATTGCCTTGCTGCCCCGCCGAAAGCTTGATCTGCCCGCTGCCGACGCCGGTGAGGAGCATCTGCTGCGTCGAGGTGAGTTGGATCGGGCTGAGCGATTTCAGCGCCAGCGCCTCGGTGTAAAACTTGACCATCGCCTCGGTCTTGTCGCGCGGATAGCGGCGGAAGACGTTGGCCGAGGGCTGGCGGAACAAGTCGGCGGTCGAGCTCTGGAGCTGTTCGGGCGTCAGCTGCCCCGGCTTGTAGGCGAGGTCGTTCGCGCTGCTCATCACCGCTCCCTCGGGCGTCGTGATGCGGCCTGGCTGACCGGCCTGCTGTGCCATGGCCCCGGCTCCGATCACGATCGCCGCGCCGCCGATCAGCCCCAATCCCAAGCGTTTCATAACATCTCCCGTCAGCGGGGCAGCGCGAAGGCCACCAGCGATTCGTTGTTGGTCGGCTTCCCGTCGGCCGTCTTGGTCCCCGGCCCGGCATTGGGCCCGGTTTCCAGCACCGCGACATACTGCCGCCCGTCCTTGCCGCGATAGCTGATCGGGATCGTCAGCGGGGCATAATCGAGCTGCTTCTGCCACAGGATCTTGCCGGTCCTGGCGTCGAAAGCACGGAAATAGCGATCGGCGGTCGCGCCGATGAACACCAGGCCGCCGGCGGTGACGATCGGGCCGCCCGAACCGTTGTTGGCGCCCGTATCCTGCTTGCCCTTGGGCAAGTCCTCGCTGATGCCGAGGCGGCTGGCCCACAGGATGTTGCCGGTGTTGCCGTCGACCGCGAGCAGCCGCCCCCACGGCGGCTTGAAGCACGGCAGGGTCACCTTCTTGCCCTCGGCATTGTTATAGCTTGCCATGAAGCCGGAATAGGCGCCCGGGCCGATCAGGCTGCCGCGATCGTATTTCTGCGGCGAGTTCTCCGTGCCGCGCCCGTAATCGCCTTTGGGATCGCGCGGCTCGATCCAGCCGATGGAGCCGCCTTCGCTGGTGTTGACGTAGACCACGCCTTTGGTCGGATCGGCCGCGCTGCCGCCCCATACCGAACCGCCGTTGTGCGGCATGTTGATCGACGCGAACGGCTTGCCGTTGACCGTCTTCTTCATGAAGAACGGGGTGAAGCTGCCGTGGTTGAAGAAGGTGCCGCCGTAGCTGTCGAGCAGCGCGTGGCACGCGGCGACGTGCTCGGGCGTGGTATCGTCCGCGGTGACGATATCGGCCTTGGTCCAAGTCCCGCGGTTGAGCTGCTCGGGCTTCACCGGCACCGGCTGGGTCGGCGAATACCATTCGCCCGGCACGTCGCCCTTGGCGACCGGGCGCTCGACCACGCCGAACACCGGCTTACCGGTGTTGCGGTCGAGGATGTACATGAAGCCCGGCTTCCCGGTCTCGGCCAGCGCGTGGATCGTCTTGCCGCCGCGCTTGATGTCGAACAGCACGGGCGGGGCGGGCAAGTCCCAGTCCCACAAGTCGTGGTGGATCGTCTGGAAGTGCCACTTGTACTTGCCGGTGTTGGCATCGACCGCGACGATCGAGTTGCCGAACAGGTTCGCCCCCGGCCGGTCGCCGCCGTAGTAGTTCGGGCTGGGGCCGCCGATGGTCATGTAGAGCGTATCGGTCGCCGGGTCGGCGGTGGTGTACCAGACCCACATGTTGGTGCCCGAACGGCCCTTCCAGCCCTCGTCCAGCCAGGTCTCGTGGCCCGGCTCGCCCGGCTGCGGGATCGTGTGGAACTGCCACAGCTTCTTGCCGGTGCGCGCGTCGTAGGCGCGGCTGTCGCCGCTCGGGCCGTAAGGCATCTCGGCGGTCTGGGCGCCGATGACGAGGACGTTGTGATAGACAGACGGCGGGTAGGGATAGGGCGAGCCGTCGATCTTCGAGACCCCGCCGTCGCCATAAGTCGGATCGAGCTCGCCGGTCTTCGGGTTGAGCGCGGTGATTTCGGGGCCGGTCGCATAGAATATCCGCGGGCCCATCTTCCCGTCGCCCGGCCAGTAGCTGACCCCGCGGCGCACGAGGCCTTTGACGGGATGGCGCCAGAGTTCCTTGCCGCTGTCCGCCTCCAGCGCGACGACCGCGTTGCCCAGCGGCAGGTACATCACCCCGTCGACCACGATCGGCACCGTGCCGCCGAGCAAGGCCGCGCCGCCTTCGGGCCGCAAGCGGAAGCTCCACGCCTGCTGCAGGTCTTTGACGTTGCGGGTATCGATCTGCGTCAGCGGAGAATAGCGATCGCCGGTGAGGTCGCGGGCGTATTTCGGCCAGTCGCCCGGCGGAGTGACGCTCCCCTGGGCGAATACGGTGGCCGGCAGCGCGAGCGCGGCGAGAATCGTGGCAAGGCGGCGATGCATCAGGGTCCCTCTCTGGAAGACGAGGCTATCCGACGGATCGGCAAGCGGCAAGATCGTTGATAGTGGAAACCGTTTATTCAATGAACGATCTGCGGAACGAACCTATGTGCTGGAACCAACGCCGCTTTAAGCGTTAGGGCAACTCAATCGAAACTCAGTTGGGGGTTGCATGACCAAAATCGTCCCGGTTGTCCTGTGCGGCGGCAGCGGCACCCGGCTGTGGCCGCGCAGTCGCAAGACCAAGCCCAAGCCGTTCCTTCCGCTGATCGGCGAGCGGACGATGTTCGAGGCGACGCTCGGGCGCTGCGGGGATGCCGGGCAGTTCGCGCCGCCGCTGATCGTCACCGGCACCGCGCACCTCGAGCATGTCGAAGAACAAGCCGGGGCCGTTCCGGGCGCGACGGTGATCGTCGAGCCGGAAGCCAAGAACACCGCCGCGGCGATCGCCCTGGCCGCCGGGCGCCTGCCGCCGGATGCGGTGATGCTCGTCTGCCCGAGCGATCACCATATCGCCGACGAGCCGGCCTTCCGCGCCGCTGCCGCTGCCGCCGCCAAGCTGGCGGCCGACGGCTGGCTGGTGGCGTTCGGCATAACCGCCACCGCGCCGGAGACCGGTTACGGCTACATCAAGCGCGGCGATCCGCTCGAGGGCGGCTACCGGGTCGAAAGGTTCGTCGAGAAGCCCGACCGCGCGACGGCGCAGCAGTTTCTGGCCGATGGCAGCTATAGCTGGAACGGCGGCATCTTCGCTTTCCGCGCCGGGCGGTTCCTCGACGAGCTGGCTGCCCACCGTCCCGCCTTGGCCGATGCCGCGGCTCGCTCCGTCGCGAGCGGTTCAGAGGACGGCTCCCGTTTCCATCCCGACGCCACGGCTTTCGCGGCGATCGAGCCGGAATCGGTCGACTACGCGGTGATGGAGGAGACCGACCGCGCGGCGATGGTCCCGGCCTCGATCGGTTGGTCGGACATCGGCAGCTGGGCCGCGCTGCGCGACGCGACCGATAGCGACCACGACGGCAATTCGGTGCGCGGCCGGGCCGAGCTGGTGGATTGCACGGGCGTCTTCGTCGACACCGACGGCCCGCGGGTCTCCGTCATCGGCCTCAAGGACGTGGCGATCGTCGTCGACCGTGACGAGGTGCTCGTCACCACGATGGAAGGCGCGCAAAAAGTCGGCAAGCTCGGCGGCGCGGCGCAGCAGTAAGCGTCAGGCGCCAGCGCAATTGGCCTTGGCCCGCGCCAGCACATTCGCGATGTCCTGCCGGGAATAAGGCTTGGTGAGAACGCCGCACGGCGGGGGCGCGCTCATCCGTTCGAGCGCGTCGCCGTAGCCGGTGGCGAAGCAGTAGGGCACCTCCGCATCCGCCAGCGCCGCCGCGACGGCTTCGCTGGTTTCGTCGCCGAGGTTGTAGTCGAGCACCGCGAAGTCGGGCAGGCTTTCATCGATCGCCGCCAGCGCGGACCTGGTGTTGCCGGCGATCACCACGTCGGAGACTCCGCAGGCCAGCAGCGAATCTTCGGCGTCGAGCGCGATCAGCATGCTGTCTTCGACGAGCAGCACGCGCTCGATGCGCCGCTCGCTCGCCCCGCCGTGTACCGGCGGAAGTGCTTCACCCATTTGCAAATCCACTCGCATCGCCCGTCGGTTCGCCCCAATTGCGACGCGACCCCGAAGCGCCTATCGCGCGGGATCGTTAACTTGCGCAACCGCCGAGAACAGGTTGCG
>Ga0207652_10004459_pt1 | contig 11400 bp, 7 predicted proteins | sample KBSC63BmetaG_FD_184334 | JGI IMG/M metagenome (GOLD analysis project Ga0207652, IMG submission 184334) | Corn rhizosphere microbial communities from Kellogg Biological Station, Michigan, USA - KBS C6-3B metaG (SPAdes) (version 2) | ecosystem: Host-associated > Plants > Roots > Rhizosphere ... | reverse complement strand
CCTCTCCCGCTTCGCGGGCGAGGGCGAACGGTCGCCTTTTCCGCGCGCGTCGCCTCCCTCGGCCCGCCATGCCTCTCCCGCTTCGCGGGCGAGGGCGAACGGTCGCCTTTCCGCGCGCGTCGCCTCCCTCGCCGGGCCTCTCCCCTCCCTCTCCCGCTTCGCGGGCGAGGGCGAACGGTCGCGTTTTCCGCGCGCGTCGCAGAAGGTACCTGGATGACCTCGCCCGCGAAGCGGGAGAGGTCGGCGCGGCAGCGCCGGGTGAGGGTCCGGCGCCGCGGTCGTGGGATGCGCAACGTAACCCGGTCGGAGTTGCCGGCTACTATAGTGAGGTGATGTCGTCGCGGTCGCTCATCGTCCTCGCGCTGGTCGCCCTCTCTTGCGGCGCTCTGGGCGCGGCCTGTGACGCGCAGACGAAGTGCCAGCCTGCTTGCGCGGAGCCGGGGATCGCGGGCTCATCAGGCGGAGGCGCAGGAGGCGCAGCCGGCCGCGGCGACGGGTCCGCGCTCGGTGGCGCCGGGGACGGAGGCGGCGCCTCTGCGCTCGGTGGCGCCGGGGGGGCGACGATCGCCTGCACACCTCCCGCATCGACGATCTGCGCCCAGCCCGCCCCCAGCTTCGCCGCCGTCATCACTCCCGTCCTCGACCGCAGCTGCAACACTTGCCACGCGGACGACAACCCCGACGGCATCTGGCCGCTGCACGCCTGGGCCGACGTCGCGGCCTGGCAGCAGCTGATCATCAGCGACCTGGTCAACTGCACCATGCCGCCCCCCGACTCCGGCACCCCGTTCTCGGAATCCGAGCGCCAGCAGCTTTTCGCCTGGCTGGCGTGCAACAGCCCCGACAACTGAGGGCGTGGCGCTCAGGGTCCGCGGACGCACAACACGGGGTTGTTGTCGCTCGATGCGTCCGGAAAGACCGCGTTGCCGCCCGTCGCCTGCATCAGCAGCATCGTGGCGTCTGGACGCCAGCTCTTCGCGACGAACAGGTACGCCCCGGCCTGCTCGATGGCGAAGGGACCGCTCAGCGCCGGATTGCTCCCCCCGCTGAGTGGCGGGTACTGCAACACGCTCGCGAGCTCCTTGTAGGTGGGCACGCGCCAGTCCGTGAAACCTGCCCATGACAGCGCGTCGCAGTAAGCGAAGACGGTGGCCGGGGTGGGATCGTGGGAACCACTGTCCCCGCACCCCGGACCGAGCCGCCCCGTCAGGCACCCCTGCCACGACAGCCCGGTCGCGGGATCTTGAATGATCGGCTGGGTGCCAGAACGGACGAAGCGCGTCCCGGTATAACCGGAGGGGCCCGAGGCACCTCTGCGGACACATCGCACGCGATAGGTACCCGACTGGGGGCGATCGCTGACGATCACGGGGGTGGTCGCGCCGTACTGCACGCCGAAGACCTGGCTGGCGCTGGAGAAGTGCGACGACCAGTACTCATCGGCGGCGTGTGGGAACGCGGTCCGGTCGATGTTGAGGGGATTGCCGACCGAGTCCTGGTTGGCGGCGTTCCAATCCAGCAGGGACATCAGCTCGTACGCGTCAGGCAGGTACCAGTCCGTCTTTCCTCCCCAGGTCAACCCGTCGCAATAGGCGAGCGCATCGGTCCAGGTCATCTCCTGCTCCGTGCCGGCGGCGCAGCCATCGCCCGTCAACCCGGCGCTGCAACCCTGCCACTCCAGACCGGTCACCAGATCGGCGACGGTCGGCTCGGGCCCGTTGACCAGCAGCAGGTGCTTGTGCCCGTCGTTGGCCGGGATGTGAAAGTGAGGCGCCGGGACGTTGCACGACGTGTCGCCGCACCCCGGGGACACGCACACCCCCTGCACGCACACGTCGTACCAGCGATCGGGGTTCGTCACGACGTTGCACAAGGTGAGGTCGGGCTGCCCGGCGCAGTTCGCGACCGGGGACGTGTCGACGTCAGGCTGGCGAACCACGCTCCCAAAAGGATCCCAGTCGCCTCCGCCACCACCGAGGCCAGCGGCGCCACCCAATCCGGGTCCGTTCCCGCCGGCCGAGCTACCCGCCGTGCCACGGCCCGCCGTACCACCGTCTGCCGGCGCGGATAGGCCGCCGCCTCCTCCCGCGTCGCTACCACCCGTTGCCGTTACCACGTGACCGTCGCTGCCACCCGCTGGTGCCGGGCCGGTGGTGCCCCCCGCGCCGCCGAGCGCCGTCGTGCCACCTGCCCCTGAGCCGCCGGAAGGGACGGCGCCCCCGGATCCGCCCTTCGAGGTCGCCGGCCTCGACGAACACGCGCCGACCAGGGCCAGCAGGATCACGCACCTTCGTCCGACCGAGCTCAGCGCCATGGGCCCCTCCGCCAATAACGCTATCAGACCAGCGACGCGGGGAGTATCGAGGCGATCCGTCCCAGGGCCTCGGCGGCGGCGAGACGGATGGAGAGCGAGCCTGGCGGCGCCATCGATTCGCGCGGGTTGATCCGGATCAGGGTCGCGCCCATCCGGCGCGCCAGCGCTTCGCCGGTGGCCCGGATCGTGGGGACCGCGGTGCCGGCGCCGCATTCGACGATCGTCAGGCGGGCGCGCGCGCCGCCCAGGTCCACCAGCCAGCGTTCGAGGCCGCGCTGCTGAGCCATGGTGCGGGAGTCGTCCCAGCCGGCGTCGCCGAACATCAGCACGTTGGGACGTGCCGGACCGCCACACCGCGCGCAGACCGGCAGCGGCTCCAGCGCGCGGAACGTCTGGGGATGCACCGCCACGTCGCCCGCGACGAACAGGCCCGCGCCGCATTCACGCTGGCACTGCCAGACGTCGATGGTGCCATGGCATTCGACGACGCGCGCGGGATCGAACCCGGCGCGCTGGAACTGGCCGTCCACGTTCGACGTCAGCACGTAGCCGCCGCGCGGGCGCCCGGCGACCCAGTCGCGCAGCCGTCCGAAGCCTTCGTGTGGCTTGGTGGCGCGGTACAGGTTCAGGCGGTGCCCGTAGAAGCCCCACGCCAGCGTGGGGTCCTGGTCGAACCAGCGCGGGTCGGCCAGATCGGCGAACGACAGCCCCAGCTTCGCGTAAGGCGGATAGGCGCGCCAGAATCCCGCGTCGCCGCGGAAGTCGGGCAGGCCGGAGTCGACGCCCATCCCCGCGCCCGCCGTGACCAGCAGGCCGTCGGCGCGGGCGATCGCTTCGGCGGCGCGCGCGACCGCCTCGTCGTGGGTCATGCCGCCGCCGGCTTGCGCACCGGCGGCCGCCAGGTCGCGCCGTACCAGGCGATGTACAGGTAGCAAACGGCCGCGATGATGAAGCAGTGGTGGATGCCGATGGCGTCCGCCAGGCTGCCCTGCACGACCGGGATCAGGGCGCCACCGACGATGGCCATGCACAAAATTCCGGAGCCCTGTCCGGTGTGCTTCCCCAGGCCATCGATGCCCAGGGTGAAGATGGTCGGGAACATGATCGAGTTGAACAAGCCCACCGCGATGATCGTCCACATCGCCACGTGGCCGGTGGTCAGCATCGACGTCACCACCAGCAGCGCCGCGATCAGCGCGTGGACAGCCAGCAGCTTGCCGGGGCGGAACAGGCGCAGCGTGGCGATGCCGATGAAGCGACCCACCATGGCCCCAAACCAGTAGAGCCCGACGTAACGGGCGCCGGCCGCTTCGGCCAGCCCCGCGATGTTCGGCTCCTTCAAGTAGTTGACCAGGAAGCTACCGATCGCGACCTCGGCCCCCACGTACACGAAGATGCCGACCGCGCCCAGCAACAACGGGCGGTAGCTCCAGGCGCTGCCCCCTGCGTGCCCGCCGACCTGATCTCCGCCCCCACCTCCACCGCTGGCCGCATCGATCTTGGGCAGCTTGAACATCCCCATCGCCACCGCCAGCACCACCAGCGCAACCGCCAGGCCTAGATACGGCGTTTGCACCGACGATGCCTCGACGCGCTGGTAGGCCGCGAGGGCGGCCGGCGCCATCTGCTTCAGCTCGGCCTGCGACTTCACGGCGGTCGCCAGGATCACCGCCGACCCGAACAGCGGCGCGACGGTGGTCCCCAGCGAGTTGATGGCCTGGGTCATGGTCAGACGGCTGGACGCCGTCTCGGGCCTGCCCAGCACAGCCACGTACGGATTCGCCGCCACCTGCAGCAAAGTGATGCCGGCGGCCAGCACGAACAGCGCGCCCAGGAACAGCGGATACGAGCGCGCCCCGGCGGCCGGATAGAACAGCAGGCAGCCGACGCCGGCGGTCAGCAGGCCGATGACGATTCCGATCTTGTACCCCAGCTTGTTGACGATGGTGCCTGCGGGCAGCGACACCACGAAGTACGCGGTGAAGAACGCGAACTGGATCAGCATCGCCTGCGTGTAGTTCAGCTCGAACACCGCCTTCAGGTGCGGGATGATGATGTCGTTCAGGCAGGTCAGGAAGCCCCACATGAAGAACAGCGACGTCAGCACCGCGAGCGGCGCCGCGTAACTCTTGCCGCCGTCCGACGCGGGCGGCACGTAGACGTTCGTCGGTACGGGAGCGGATCCACCGGCCATGCGATCTCCTCTGAAATAGGGACGACCCGAAGGGGACGGACACGTTAGCCGGGCCTGGCGGGCCCGACAACTTAGCCGCGGCGCAGGCGTTCCAGCGTGACGGCCGAGCCGCCGGTGATGCGCACCGTCTTGCGCCGCCCCGTCTCGCCGCGAACGATCTGGACCGAGCGCCGAGGCACGCCGAACGCCTCGGCCAGCGCGTCGATCACGGCGGCGTTCGCGGCGCCGTCTACCGGCGGTGCGGTCACCGCCACGCGCAGGCGCTCCCCCAGCATCCCGCCCACGGCGATTCGCGACGCGCGGGGCACGACCTGGATGTCGACCGTCAGCGCGTCGCTCACGACTGGCGGACGGCGCTGGCCGACTCCGCGGCCGGCCTGCTCTCGGTCTTGACCTCGGGCGGTCGCACCGGCAAGTCCAGCGTGAAGCGCGCCCCCTTCCCCACCCCGTCGCTGTGCACGAACAGTGCCCCGCCCAGCTCGCGCGCGGTCAGCGCCGCGCTGTACAGGCCGATGCCGTGGCCGTCCTTCCGGGTGGTGAAGCCGTTGTCGAAGATGCGGCCCAGGTTCTCGTGCGCGATGCCGCTGCCGTTGTCCGCCACCACGATGCGGACGCGGTTCCCGGCGCGATCCCCCTTTGGCGTGTCGACGCGGACGACGATGCGCGGCGGCTGGCTGTCCGGCGTCTTACCGTCGCAGGCGTACTTGGCGTTGCCCAGCAGGTTGACCAGGATCTGCAGCACCTTGTGCTTCTCGATCATCAGCGTGGGCGCCGGCGAGTACTCGCGCACCACCGTGATGCGGTGACGCTCCAGCGCCTCGCGGTTGATGCGCAGGGCGTCCTCGATCAGCGTCTCCGCGGGGACCTCCTCCTGCACCCCGGACAGCCGCGCGTAGCCCTGCTGCATGGCCACGATCTCCTTGATGTGCTCCACGCTGTGGCCCAGCGACTCGAGATCGCGCGCCACCGACGGATCGGTCCCCGCCCCCGTGCGCAGCCGTTCATTCAGGTGCGCCACCGACTGGGTCACGCTGTGCAACACGTTGCCCACGTTGTGCAGCACGCCGGCCGCCACCTCGGCCATGCCGGCCCGCCGCGACGTCTCGACCAGGCGCTGGTGCGCCGCCGCCAGCTCGGCCTCGGAGCGCTTGCGGGCGGTGATGTCGCGCGCCACGCCCTCGACGGCGGTGATGCGGTCCCCCTCGCGCATGGGGCGGATGCTGACCTCGAAGGGGATGATGCGGCCCGACTTCGATAGCAGCTCGGACTCGAAGGTGGGGGGCGTGTCCTCGCCCGCCGCCAGCTTCTCCAGCCAGGCGGCCACCGTCTCGCGCCGCACCGGCAGCGCCAGATCGAAGATGGTCATCTTCAGCAGCTCGTCGCGCGCGTAGCCAGTCATCGCCTCGCCGGCCCGGTTGATGGTCAGCAGGCGACCCGTCATGTCGTGGGTGTAGATGACGTCGTTGGCGTTCTCGAACAGATCGCGGTAGCGCGCCGCCAGCATGGCCTCGCTCTCCATGCGCAGACGGATGATCTCGGTCTGCGCGCGCACGCGCCGGCGCAGGATCACGCCCCAGGCCACGGCCAGCGCGGTGATCGTCGCCAGCATCGCCAGGATCCAGACCAGGCGGCCCAGCGTCCACCACGGCGGCTTCTGCAAGATGGCGATGTCGTCCAGGTTGCGCAGCAGCAGCCGGAACTCCGTCGGGTGGTCGCGGTCCTGCCCCAGCCGCACCACGCTGATGCCGGTCAGCCGCGCCCGGCTGCCGCTGGCCAGATCCGCCATCGCCGCCGGTGACAGATCGCCTGCCTGCGGCATCTCCGCGTCGAACAGCACGTTCTTGGCCTTCGCCACCAGCAGCAGGTGCCCGGCGTCGCGCACCACGTCCACCAGCTCGGCCTCGACGCTGACCAGCCGCGAATCGTGCGCGCCAGCGCTCAGCTCTTGATCCGCCGTCACCGAGATGGGGACCATCGGCTGGGCCGCCGGTCCGCTGCGCCTGAAGACGGCGTCGTTCAGGAAGGGTGTCCAGGGGCCCATCTCGGGGAAGCCCAGCACCTCGACCCGATCGCCGATGGCCAGGGGTTCGGCCTGCCGGGTGCGGACCGCGACGCCACCGGTGCCATCCTCGACGTACATCGCGCCGCCCGGCTGGTAGAACGTGACGGTGCCGCGCACCTTGACGCGGTGGCGGCTGGCCCCGTCGGGCTCGAAGCGCAGCAGGCTCTCCACCGGCGTGGTGCGCACCGAGAACGGCTCGCCCGGCCCGGTCTCCTCGATGATCAGATCTTCCGCGCGGCCGACGTACAGCTTGATGCCGATCATCTGACGGCGCTCGTTGAACACGCCGCCCACCACGCCACGCGCCTTCACCGACGCGTCCACCACCGCGCGCAGCTTGTCGGGCGGCAGGTCCGAGACGTAGACGGGGAAGATGCCGTCGTCCGAGGCCATCTTCAGCGTGACCGTGCGGCGCAGATCGGCGCGCTCGTCGGGCATCACCGAGCGGACGATCCCCTCCACCTCGACCCGCTGGCTGTCCAGCTTGCCGGTCGACAGCTCGTCGTACTTGCTGGGCCGCGCCTCGGGCAGCGCGGTGGTGCCGATGACGGTGAACTTGCGGGGGACGATCTGCGGCGCGAACAGGCCAGGCGCCGTGTAGCCCTCCAGATCGCCGTACTGACCCACCTGATAGTGCCCCTTCGTGCTGACGGGCGCGTCGATGAAGATGCCGGCGGTGCTGTCCTGGAAGAAGATCAGGCTGCCGGTGCAGGTGATCACGCCGCGCAGCTTGACCGCCAGCGCCTGCTGGGCGCGCTCGGGCGAAAGCGCGCGCACGGCGGCGGCGGTGACCAGGGGGACGTCCGACGGGGTCCCGGTCCCGGGCGGAGGGCTGTCTGGCGGCGCCGGCGCCGGGCTGGGGTCAGCGGCGCCGCTCGCCCGCGCCGATGGGCCATGATGCTTGCGCCCGCGCGCGCGCGCGCCGGCGGCCGAGGCATGGAGAGCCCCCACGGCCGTGATCGCGACGGCGATCCAGAGGCGACGGCCAGACGGGGATGTCGGCCGAACCCTCCGGGGAGAGGTGTCCGTGGAGCAATTCATCCTGCGGTGAAACGGGGAGTAGGCGGAAGCGGAGGGACACCCAGCTTTGCATACATTCCCGACCGTGCACAGGCGAAGTCGCGACGAAACGACAGGCACCGCGATGACGCCCGTCGGCACCCCCTTTGCCGCAACGTGCGAACAGGACCATTCCGCGCGCCGAGGCACAAGCAGGGAGGACCGTTTCCCCCGGTGGATTTTCCCCGTGGATTTCCCCGTCGATTTCCCTCCCCGCTCTCCGCCTAGACGCGGACTTCGGCGAGCTGGCGGCCTGCCGCCGGCGCGGTGGCAGCGCGGCGCGCGTAGAACAGCCAGGTCATGGCCACGCACGTGGCGTAGAAGCCGAGGAAGACCATGAACGCCAGTTCGGCCGAACCGGTCGCCTTGATCGAGGCGCCGAACGAGCGAGGAATCAGGTAACCGCCGCAGGCGCCGATCGCGCCCACGAAGCCCAGCACCGCCGCCGAGCGCCGGCGCGCCTGCGCCAGCGCCTCCCGTTCGGCCTCGGGCCCCATGCCCGCCACCTGTGCGAGGGCCTTCTTGCGAAAGATCACCGGGATCATGCGGAACGTGGAGCCGTTGCCCAGGCCGGTGGTCACGAAGAGCAGCAGAAACATCATCAAGAAGCCGGGGAACGAGTGCGCATGAACGAAGCGCATCGCGCCGAAGGTCAACAGGGCCATGGCGACGAAGTTCCACAGGGTCAGCCGCGCCCCGCCCATCCGGTCCGCCAGCTTGCCGCCCAGCGGCCGCGCCACCGAACCCACCAGCGCGCCGAGAAACGCCAGGTTCGCCGTCACCTCGGGGAACTGCGTCTTCAGCAGCAGCGGGAACGCCGCCGAGTAGCCGATGAACGAGCCGAACGTCCCGATGTACAGCCACGCCATCACCCAGGTGTCCTTGCTGCGGGCCACCATCAGCTGGTCCTTGAAGGACGACCGCGCCGAGGTGAGGTTGTTCATGTAGCGGGCGGCGCCGTACACCGCGATGGCGATCAAGGGAAAGAAGAACAGCCCGGCGTTCTGCAGATAGATATGCTGCGGCCCCTGCGGCGTCGCCGTGAACAGGTTCAGCGCCGGCCACGACAGCGCCAGCGGCACCAGCAGCTGCACCGTGCTGACGCCGATGTTGCCGCCCGCCGCGTTCAGCCCCAGCGCGAAGCCCTTCTCGCGGTCGGGGAAGAAGAACGAGATGTTGGCCATGCTGGACGCGAAGTTGCCGCCGCCCAGGCCTGCCGTGGCCGCCGCCAGCTCCATCAGCCAGAACGGCGTCGCCGGCCGCGTGACGAGCAACGCCAGGACGCCCGTCGGGATCAGCAGCAACGCGGCGCTGACGATGGTCCAGTTCCGCCCGCCGAACTTCGGCACCGCCACGGTGTACGGAAAACGCATCAACGCCCCGATCAGGCCCGGCAACGCGACCAGGTTGAACAGCTGGTCGGTCGAATAGTGAAAGCCCACCTTGGGCAGTCGCGTGGCGACGACGCTCCAGATCAGCCACACCGAGAAGCCGATGTGCTCGGCCAGGATCGACCACCAGAGGTTCCGCCGCGCGATCTTGCGCCCGGTCGTGTTCCAGAATTCGGTGTCGTCTGGATGCCAATCGCTGATCCAGTGCTTGTCGCTCTTGCTGGCGTTGCCCGTGTCGGCCGTGGTTGCGCTGCTCATGATCATCTCCTTCGAGTGATCTCATAGGAGACAGGCCATCAACCCGACGTAACATCTCTGAAGGAGTTGTTTCGGAGCCGCGAAACGCCTCCTCGGCCCATTGGCAACAATTCAGAAATAGATGGCCAGGGCGCGCGCCCGCCAGGCGCGGTAGGCTGAAGGGAGCCCCAGGAACCGGCCATGGCCAAGATCGAGATCGTTCCGCCACCGCCCGACGCGCCGCCGCCCCCCGCGCCGGCCGAGCTGGCGACGTCCGCCCTGGTCGAGCAAGCGTTCAACCGCGCCTCGGGCGCGCCGCTGGTGAAGGGCAACTCGTGCCAGTTGCTGAAGGACGCCGGCGAGAATTACCCGGCCTGGTTCGCCGCCCTGCGCGCCGCGAAGGAGCGCATCTTCTTCGAGAACTACATCATCGAGAACGACGAGGTGGGGCGCGAGCTGGCCGAGGTGCTGTCCGAGCGCGCGCGGGCCGGCGTGAAGGTGCGGCTGATGAAGGACTACCTGGGCTCGTGGAGCCCGCGCGCGCGCGGGTTCTGGCGCGGCATGCGACACGCGGGCGTCGAGATCCGCAGCTTCAATCCGCCGCGCCTGGACAGCCCGCTGGGCTGGCTGACGCGCGATCATCGCAAGACCATCGCCATCGACGGCGCGATCGCGTTCGTGTCGGGCCTGTGCATCAGCAAGAAGTGGACGGGCGACGCCAAGCGCGGCACGCCCCCCTGGCGTGACACCGGGGTCGAGCTGCGAGGCCCCGCCGTCGCGTACGTGGAGCGGGCCTTCGCCGACGTCTGGGCCGCCTGCGGCGCGCCGCTGCCGGCGGACGCGCTGTCCGACGTGACGGCGATGGCGCTGGTCGGCGACGCCGCCGTGCGCGTGGTGGCGGACGCGCCCCGCAAGGCGGGGCTGTTCCGGCTGGATCAGCTGATCGCCAGCGCGGCGCGCCGCACGCTGTGGCTGACCGACGCCTACTTCGTCGGCTTCGCGCCCTACGTGCAGGCGCTGTGCGCGGCGGCGCAGGACAACGTCGACGTGCGGCTGCTGGTCCCCAGCGCCAGCGATCTGGCCCTGGTGTCAGCGTTCTCGCGCGCCGGGTACCGCCCGCTGATCGAGGCCGGCGTGCGCATCTTCGAATGGAACGGCTCGATGCTGCACGCGAAGACGGCGGTGGCGGACGGCCGCTGGGCGCGCGTCGGGTCGACGAACCTGAACATCGCCAGCTTCGTCTCGAACTACGAGATCGACGTGGCCGTCGAGAACGAGGACTTCGCGCGCCAGATGGAGGAGATGTACCTGCGCGATCTGGAGAACGCCACGGAGATCGTGATCAACATGCGCCGGCGCGTGGTGCCCGACCGCAGGTCTGCGCCGCCGCCGCTCGAGCCCGAGAAGAAGGGCCCGCGTGGCGCCTCGGGCCGCGCCGTGGGGGCGCTGCGCTTCGCCCACGCGGTGGGCACGGCGGTCACGCGGCGCCGGGCTTTGGGGTTCGCGCAGAGCAGCCTGATGGCGATCTTCGGCGGCGTGCTGGCGGTCCTGGCGGCGGTGGCCGTCCTGTGGCCGCGCGTGGTCGCCATCCCGCTGGCGGTGGCGATGTCCTGGCTGGGCGTGGCGATGCTGATCAACGCCGTCCGCCTGCGCACCCGCCGCCCGCCCGAGCGCCGCAAGCGCGCCCGCACGCCGGCGCGCGCGAAGGCCCCCGCGCCGAAGACCCCGGCGCCGTAGCCCGACCGACCGATCAGCGCAAGCTGGCCTGCGGATGCAGGTCCGGCGCCGAGCGGTGCAGCGGGCGGGCGTGCCACGAGACGCGCGTCGGCGACGTGGCGGCGACGCAGATCAGCTCGTCCTGCTCGATCTCCACGGCGCCTTGTCCGTTCCACGGCCAGCGGCGTTCCGCCGCGACAGTCGGCGGCGGCCCCACGCCGCCACACCCGCGAGAACTGCAGGCTGGCCTGCGTGTCGAAGTTCGCGTGAAGCAACTTGATCGGCCCGGCCACCAGCGGCTGCACCTCGTGTGCGGTCACCAGCGCGTCACCCCGCAGGTCCTGGGCGGGCGCCTGCGCCGTCGTCGCGCAACCTCCCAGCCCCAGCGCCGCCAGCAGAAGCCACTCCCTCAACCCCCACTCCCGCG